>Ga0316194_10002296_pt1 | contig 13323 bp, 11 predicted proteins | sample CroRivsedime1_MG_FD_204936 | JGI IMG/M metagenome (GOLD analysis project Ga0316194, IMG submission 204936) | Coastal sediment microbial communities from Maine, United States - Cross River sediment 1 | ecosystem: Environmental > Aquatic > Marine > Coastal > Sediment | place: USA: Maine...
ATTATTGTCAGAAGATGAGGAGTGGGCGGTAAGAGCTGCAGCGCACGACGCAATCGAACAGGTGGTCGTAAAATCCGGCAAGAGCATGGGTGCCGTAGACTGGTTCTTTTTCCAGGCGCGCAAACGTTGTCCGGAAATGAGCGAGCCGCGCTGCGACGTGTGCGCTGTCGATCCAGCCTGCGCACATCGCAAGGAATTATTTCAACCCGTTCGACGGACGAGTTTTTATTGAGATGATCGCTATAGCAAAACTATCCAGGGTCAAACTGTCCTTGCTCGTGACATTCCAGGCATTGCTGCAGGAACGCAACGCCGTGGCTGCGGCGAAGAAACTCAGGATTTCGCAATCCGCGGTCAGCAAGAACCTGGCGCAACTGCGCCTGCTGTTTGATGATCAGTTGTTCGATCGCACCTCACACGGATTCGAACCCACGCCGCTGGCGAAGAAGCTCGAGGGGCCGTTAAGTGATGCCCTGAATCAGATCGACAGCCTGCTGACCCCCGCCGAGTTTGAGGCCGAGAGTTACGAGGGGCGCGTACGACTCGCTTTGCACGATGCGGGCTTCGCGTTCATTGCCGCGCCGCTGATGGCCCTGTGTGAGAAACGGGCGCCAGGCATTCAACTGGATTTGTGGTTTAAGGATGTCAAAGGACTGCAGGCGCTATCAAATGCAGAAGTGGATCTCCTGATTTTGCCGCAGGATGCCGGACAGCACTGGCACGACGACGAACACCTGGTCTGGCAAAAACTGTATCAGGAACCGCTGGTCTGCCTGTTACGGCCTGGCAATCCGGCCCTGCAAGATAAGTGGGACGAGGAAAATTACCTGGCCTGCACGCACATTGGCATTCGGGACAGTCAACTTGGCACGGCCATGCTGGATCAACACCTGAACCAGCGGCATCTCACACGCACGTTTTCTGCCATGACGCCCGACTTTCACACGGCCACTCGACTCGTGCAGCAGACAGATGCCGTGTTTACCTGTTCTCACAGCTGGGCCGAACTGGTCTCGCAGGAAGTTGATGTCATCAAGCGGCCTTTGCCGTTTCCACAGCACGTTTGTGGTTATCACCTGGTCTGGCACCAACGCACCGATAGTTCGCCGTTGCACCTGTGGCTGCGTGAGCGGATTTTTGATATTTGTGAGGAACTGAAGCGGCGCTACAACTTGCCCGACTAGCTCGACCTAGACGAAGACCGCCGGTGTAACTACTTTGCTGATTCCTGCGGCGCGCAGTCGGTCGGCGACGATGTTCACGCCATTCTCAGACGCCTTTTCCCATTCGAGTGCCGCACCGCGCACGCCATGGTGTTGAAACGCATTCAGTTTGATTTGCACGTCCGTGCCTAGCCTGTGTGCAAAGTCGGTCAGCTGATCCAGCTCATCATCGCTATCTGTCTCACCGGGTATGAGGAGGTAGCGTAATTCATAGAGTTTGCCGGCGGCTTGTAAGATTCTGGCTGATTGCAGGCTGCGATCGTTATCCTTGCCAGTTAACTGCCGGTGCCTCGCTTTGCCAAATGCCTTGATATCGAGCATCACACCATCTGTTACGGGCAGTAGCTTTTCCCAACCTGAAGCGCCGAGATGTCCGTTGCTATCAATGAAACACGTCAAGTCGGCGAGTTCTGAATCGGCCTTTACCGCAGCAAATAGATCGACAACAAATTTCAGTTGCTGCGTCGCTTCGCCGCCGGAAACCGTGATGCCGCTCAGGAACGGCTTATGCTCCCGTGCCAGTTCGAGAATTTCCGCGACGGTGTAACGACGTACCATTGGATTGGCGCTGATCGGACACACCTCGATGCAGGCATCACACTGATCGCAGTTTTGCGGGTCGAACTCGATTACACCATCAACTAATGACAGGGCGTTTACGTGACAAGCGGGGATACACTCACCACAGTTATTACATTGTCCGATCGTGTGCGGGTTGTGGCAGGCGGAGCAATTGAAGTTACAACCCTGCAGGAAAATGACGAGCCGGTTCCCCGGCCCGTCTACGCAGGAGAAATTGAGTATTTTACTGACCGTAGCCTGGGTAGAGTTCATTTCCAACGACTCGCGGTCTACGCTCGAGTATGCCGACGTTCTCGGCGGCCTCCGCGCCCAATACTGTCGTATTGCTGCGCGAACCCTGTTTGGCATTGAATTTCTTGATGTCTGACAAGCGCACCATGAAGCCCGTGACACGCACCAGGTCGTTGCTCGCAACATTGGCGGTAAACTCGCGAAAACCGCAGGCGAACGCGCCTTTGCAAAGCTGCAGCATCGCTTCGGGATTGCTCTTGATGGTCTCGTCAAGCGTCAGGATTTCGCTGATGCCAGAGTGGTAGTACTGGTGGTGTCGCGCCAGCGCCTCGATGTGCGACACGGGGTCCGGCTCCGTGCCATAGGGAATACGAATGCCGGGTGTTGCGTCGACATCGATACTTAGCCCGGCTTGCGAATGCAGCATCGCCCGGCCACGCCATACGTTCTCCATAGGTCGCTGCGCAACGGTGTCTGCCAGCAATTTCGATATCTTCAGGCCGAGGTCATTTGCTACGCGGTCGAAACCATATTGACCGGAACGTTGCTCTTTTTCCTGCAGGATATTGACCGCCTCGGCCATCGCAAAAATCCCATACATTACGGTGAAACGGTCCCGCTCTATCCAGCCTTCCTCGACGAGAAAGCTGTTAAAGAAATTCGACTTGTTAAAAAGGTAGTCAACACGACTTTCGGCGAGCCTGAAATTCAGCTCCAGGTAATTTGGCAGAACGTTTTCGAAAAAATCCGCCTCGCTTTCCGAACGTAATGCCACTTCCTTCAAATTCACACGTGTCAGCGTCGAAGAACCGCCGGCCAACGGCAGAGCGTTGTAGCAACTGACAATGCCGTAGCCGCGCTCGTCAAACGTATCGGCGTGAACCGGATGATTCGCGATGTGCGGCTTCGAGCATTCGACAATGTTGTTCGTTGCTATCGCGAGTATCTGTTCACTGCTGATGTCCGGATCGTAGAAAAACGTCAGGTTCGGGGCGATTTGTTTTAGCTCAGCATCAACGCGCAAAATCGTGCGTGCCACGCGGTTATCGGAAGGGCCGATGTTGGCGTGCATAAACGCATCAGGCAGTGTGCGATCGAGGTACCGCCAGAATAACTTGATCTGTTGGTACAGGTCGTCGTCACTGACGTCATCACAAAATGGCAACAGAAGCTCGTCCAGTTGCCCGATGTAGACCGGCATGCCCGTAATGGAGGGCACATGGTGATAGGCGATCATCAGAGTATTGATCGCCTCGGCCAGGGTCTGCGGGGCCGGCAGTTCGAGGTATTCGCTGCCGTTTTTGAGCACTACGCTGTAGTCGGGCAATACGTAGCGCGGGCGATACGGTGCATGGCCTTCATACATGTCGCAGATGACACGCGCATCAAGCGCCTCCTGCGTGGCCGTATCCAATGCCGGGTACGGCAGCAGGTTCTCCGCCTCCAGCGACAAAAAATGTGCCTTTTGCGCCGGGCTGAGAGTGCTGTCCGTGGCGATATTGCTCAGTTTGGAGATGACGTCCTGCACGTTTGGGCCCTCACTATCTGCGTGCCATAGAGCCATCTTACCCGCACCGGGCTATTTCTAAAAACGAATTTTATTCAATTTATAGTTTCGAGTTTGGAATATCTTAAACAGGCAGAAAGACGTATTTAAGGGCAAATATCGCCGCAATCACATAGGCTGCAAGCGAGCATTCGCGCGCCCTGCCGCTCACGAGCTTGATCAGGATATAGGTGATGAAGCCGAGCCCTATACCCTCGGCAATCGAAAACGACAGCGGCATTGCCAGCGCCGTGACCACCGCCGGTGCACTCTCGGTGATGTCGTTCCAGTCGATATCCGCCAGGCTACGTGCCATCAGGCACGCAACGAACAATAATGCCGCTGCTGTCGCATAGGCCGGGACGCTTTGCGCCAGCGGCGCAAAAAACAGGCATGCGAGGAACAGAACACCACAGACGAAAGCCGTCAAACCGGTGCGACCGCCCGCTTCCACGCCTGCGGCACTCTCGATGTAACTCGTCGTGGAGGACGTTCCTGCAACAGCGCCAACGATCGTCGCCGTCGAATCCGACAACAACGCTTTACGCAGCCGAGGCAAGCGGCCATCTTCGCCGACCAGCTTGGCGCGCGTAGCAACACCGATCAAAGTGCCAGCCGTGTCGAATACATCGACAATCAGCATTGACAGTATCACCGTCACCATTGACCACTGCAGGGCGGCGGCTATATCGAGCTGCATAAAGACCCCTACGGGTGACGGGGGCATCGCGACAATCCCGTTAAATTCGACATTGCCGAACATTGCACCGATAGCGGTTGCTGCGAGAATTCCGATGATGACGGCGCCGCGAACCTGCCGCGCTGACAATGCAACAATAATGACGAAGGCGGCGATGCATACCATCGGTTCGAAGCTCACGAGATCGCCCAGTGCGACCAGCGTCGCCTCATGAGCGATAACAATACCCGCGTTTTTTAGTGCGATGAAACCGAGGAACAGGCCGATACCCGATGCCATGCCCAGTTTCAAATTTCTCGGTATCGCGTTGATCAACCACTCGCGCACCGGCAGCACACTGAGCACGACAAAAATAACGCCCGAAATAAAGACGGCACCAAGCGCGGTCTGCCACGAGTGCCCCATGCCGAGCACGACGCCAAATGTAAAAAAGGCGTTCTGTGCCATACCCGGTGCCTGCGCGATCGGGTAATTGGCATACAGCCCCATGACAATGCTGCCAAACGCCGCGGCGATACATGTCGCCACGAATACAGCGCCGAAGTCCATGCCGGCGGCAGACAGAATGGATGGATTGACCACCGTGATGTACGCCATGGCGAGAAATGTCGTCAGGCCGGCCATCGACTCGACGCGAACGCTCGTGTCGTGTTGCTCCAGCTTGAAAAGTCTGTTCAGTAAATTCATTCGGACATCGCCTTTGGAAGGTTGGCGCCGTATTGCTCCCAACCGTCAAGCAATGCCTGTACTACCGCGTTTCCAACCACGAACGCTGCCTCAATCGCCGGCTCACCATTGTCCGGGAACGGCTGGGTCTTACTCCACACGGCGGTCTTACCCTCCGGTGGCATCGTGAAGTTACTCGCTGTCCGCAAGACCAGTACGCGATCGACATCGATGAGGCCTGACCGACTAAGCCTGTGCAATGCCGTCAGCGTGCCACTATCTTCCATGTTTGACGTCATGAAATTTGCATCCGCGCCTCGATAGAGTTTTAGCCAGTCGTTTGCCCAGCGATTCAATAGCGCACCGTGCCAGTAAGTGCTGGAACTCATCGTATCGCCGACGGTAACGAACGGTGGGCGCTGTGCTTCCGGAAAAGTATTGTAGTGCGCACGATAGGCAGTGATGCCAGGCGCATCCTCGATCCGCTTGTCGCGTGTAATCGACCAGGCCCAGTCCACCAATTGCGCGTTCAGTGAAAACGCAATCGTATCTACCGACCAGCCGTCTTTGAGGTCTTCCGGATTCGTGGTCGGTGCGTCGGTGCCAAGCGGCACCATACCGTATGGCCAGCTATCGGGAATTTCGCGCCCGTCGATTTCATACAACAGGTCGCCGTCGACAACGTGCCGTGCCCAGGCAGCAGAGCCCAGGGACATATCGTCCGGGTCGCCGCCAGCTATGCCGGCAATGAGAAAATAGGCATTGCTCAGATCGAAACGATCATCCAGGCCCAGGGCCATAGTTGACGCCGCTGCATTGGAAATGCCGCCGCCCAGCAATATCGCCATGACGCCGTCATCATTCATGTAAAGCACGTCCTGGCCGAGCGGGAATTCGTATTCGGTATCGAGGCCGAGACGCTCTACCCATAGCTGCAACTCGCCCGGTGCGTCGCCGCGCGATTCACCGCGCTCGAACATCGCCATGACGACCACCTTGACCTCGATGCGTTCGGCGGCAGAGGAGCACGCCGTCAGCAGGGCGCAGGACAGTAGCATGCCGACCAAACTTTGACGTATTAGACCCCTGTACCTGAGTTTACCTGGCGCTGTCACTCTTGCGGTACCTCCGCTTATTATTTTTGTCGAGCTGTTAGTCGCGATACGATGGGCCTCATCGGCTGACCTTGTCAACCATGGCATTCCCGCGATCTGCCCGAACTGTGCTGCGAATCTTCGCGCGCCTCGTGAACGGCGCCATGAATTTTGAAGTCTTTACTTGCTTTTGAGTTTGGCCAGAAACTCAAACACGCGCGTCGCGCGCTTGCCATAGGGCGGCGCCAGGTATTTCAAGGCCGAGAAGCTGGCCTGGTAAAAAACCGGTCGCATCTTCGAGCACGCGAGAAAACCCTCGTGCCCGTGATAGTGACCCATGCCACTTGGACCGACACCGCCGAACGGCAGGTCATGCTGCGCAACATGCAGCGTTGCGTCGTTCACTGTAACGCCACCGGACATGATGCGGTCGATGTACCGCTCGCACAGTCTCTTGTCGTTCGTGAATGGATACAGAGCGAGCGGTCTATCATGATTGTTGACGTATTTGATGACTTCGTCCGGCTCACGATAATTAATGACCATCAAGAACGGCCCAAACGTTTCCCGACTGCGAATATGCATGTCCGGTGTTGTGTCGAGCACCAAATGCAGCGGAATCTTGCGCAGCTCGGGGTTCGCTTCCTGGGTAGTGGATAGATTGATTACTGTCGCGCCCTTGCCGCGTGCGTCCTCAAGCGTAGCCATCAGGCGCTGGTATGCGGGCTCGTCGATAATCGACGTGTAGTCTGCATGCTCAATGTCCGGGCAGTGGGAGGCAGCATATTCGCTTGCAAGGCGGATGAACTCGTCGCGCTGGCTTTCGTGAACGAACACATAGTCGACATTTGTGCAGACCTGTCCGGCGTTGAACTGCTTCACGAACATGATTCGTTCGACTGCTTTTTGCAGTGGATAAGCTGGGTCGATTATTGCTGGCGCCTTGCCACCGAGTTCCAGGATGACCGGCGTCAGGTTCTTTGCCGCAGAGGCCATGACGGCACGCCCGACTTGTCCCGAGCCCGTGAAAATAATCAGGTCGAACGGTATCTGCGAAAACTCGACGCCAACACTGCCCGTTTCCTCATAAAAGCGAAGCTTTTCGAGCGGCAAATAGTCCGGCGAAATTCGTTGCAGCAGCCGCGACAGTGCGATGGAGTTTTCGGACATCTTAACCATCGCCCGATTGCCCGCGGCAAACACGGCGACAAGCTGCGAAAACGTCAGGTTAATCGGGAAGTTCCATGGGATGATCATGCCTACAACACCAAGCGGCTGGGGGATCACCCGGTTCCGGCCACCTGGAAAGGTCATGAAATCAGTATGACGCCGCTGCACTTTCATCCAGGACTTCAAGTGTTTCAACGCGTCGTTTATGCTATCCGCTACAGTGATTATTTCAGCAAACAGTGTCTCGTGACGAGACCGGTTACCGTAGTCCTGACTAATCGCAGCGATAATTTCCTCACGATTATCATTCAACATCCGTTTGAGACTAACGAGGTCTTCTCTGCGTTGCCGGTAGTTCGGTGTCGGCGCCTGCAGATACGCAGCGCGCTGCTGTTGGAAATCGAGCAGCAGCTGCTCGGCCACGTCGCCGTCGGAGCGTGCCGCGTCAATAAGCTGTGGAGCACTCATGGCGGTCAGTATAAACGACTATCACTTTGATTGAGGTTCCTGAAACGCCATCAGATTCGATGGTAACATTATCTCACTAGCCGCCCTGACTTAACGAGACCAGCACCCACCCTGTTGGATGAGAAACATGAACGAGATGATAGTACGAGCAGCGCGCAAATTCTGCGTACCAGGAATGTTATTTCTTGTCTGTCTATCGCAGACATCCATTGCACAGGAGAGCAACACAGATATTGATGTTGCAGATTCTGGAGACATAGCGGCGGCTGAGCCTGCCGCATCAAGTACCTCCGAGGAGATTGACGAAATTGTCGTCCTTGGCGCTCATTCGCTGACCTTGTTGCGGCAGGAAATCATTGTGGCTGAAGACGAATTTTTCGACCTCTATAACGAGCTCAATGACGACGATCGTTTCGACATTATCTGCGAAACCAGAAGGCCTATCGGAACCCGGATACGAGTTCGGGAATGCAAGGCGAAGTTTGTCAGGGACGCCGAAGTCGACGCTATGCAGGATGCGCTCATGATGAATGACTCGCCAGCAAACGTAACTGCTCAGCCGATTCGCGCATCCAAAAAAGATTACCGGATACTCGAAGAAAAGCTGAAGACGCTTGCGGTAGAGAACCCGGAGCTGCAAGAAGCACTGATGGATTACGACAACATCAGCAAGAAGTACGCGCAAGAGCGAGAGAAGAAGTTCGAATAACGAAATGCCTGAACGATAGCGCTCAGTTATTCTTTGCTCCCTGATCGATCCAGGCCCCAATCGTCTCAACTTGCTCGTCCGTCAGCGATAGTCCGCGACCATCGGCAAGGGCGTTGTCGTGATGCGGCGGCATGTGAATTGAGGGGTCCGTCTTGTGCGCAACTACGAGATACAACGCGCTGGACATGCGGCTACCTGCTACAACAACCGCGCCAAGATTCGTTCCTTTCATGACACTGTCATAGTCCTCGAGACTGAAGCCGCTCGCGGCATAGCCTTCGGCAGACTTGTCATGACATTGCACACACGATGCAGTCAACATCGGTTGCACATCGCCCGCGAAGCTAACGCCACGCTCGCAGCCAAACAACCCGATACAAAAGGCGCAGGCGCCGAGTTTTAATAAGCTGGTCGATCGCATGATCCTGTCCTCCAATTTCCCTGGAAAACGTTAGTTTGGACAGGATCATGAATCAATCGTGGCTTTCCACCTCCTGGTATAAGCCCGGCCAGACGTTTCTCTATCGCAGCCTGGCCGCGATCCCGCCCAGCGTCTCGGCCAGCGCGGTCTGCCGCTTTTTCGTAATAGCATTGCCGCCGTTGCCAGCAAGTGCGGTCGCCAGTGACTCCAGCTTGGACGCCAGATCTTTGTCGCCAGCGCCGCCTCCGAGTTTCGACTCGGAACTATCGAGCGTCGCAGACAAATCGGCAAGCATAGATGCGGGCAGCGCGGCGTCGCGCTCAAGCTGATCGAGGTAAGCCCGAGCTACGACCGGCTCGTCTGGCCAGCGCACAGGAAACTGCTGCTGCGGATTGAATATGCCGCCCTGATCGGCCAGGGCTGCGGCAGCGATTTCGTTTTCGGATAAGTACTCGCTTGGCAGCAAGGCAAAGAGGTCCAGGCCGCGAGCGATTTCGGTGCCGTAAATCAGGCCGTCATACCAATAGGTCGACCAATATCCGGCGGTTACCAACGCCTCGGCATCGATCGGTCCGCGATCAAAGTAGGCGATCTCGACAGGGCTGGCAGAGTCCGTAAAGTCCACGATCGAAATGCCACCCTGGTACCAGGCCTGCGCAAAAAGATCACGGCCTGGCACAGGTACGATGGAGCCATTGTGCGCCACGCAGTTTTCCTGCTCGACCTGCGGTGCCGGCATTTTGTAGTAGCTGCGAAATTCGAGTTGGCCATCGACGATGTCATAGATCGCATCCGCGCCCCAATCCAGCGGGTCGTAGGCCCGACAGCGCGGCCGACTGCCACCGCCCCACTCGTCGGTATAGATAACCTTGGTGCCATCATTGTTAAACGTCGCCGAGTGCCAGTAGGCAAACCCATCGTCGAGTACCGCGTCGATACGCTGCGGACTCAATGGATCAGAAATGTCGAACAGGATGCCGTTGCCCGAGCACGCTCCCGCGGCAATTCCAGCCTCCGGAAAGACGGTGATGTCGTGGCACTGGTCGGTCCGACGGGTTTCCTGCGTTTCGTCGCCATGGTCGCCGCCGCGCCACAGGCCTGCCATCACGCCCGTTTCAAGGTCAGCGAAGACAGCAGGGCTGTCGACGATGCGCGCCTTGCTCGGGTCGTCGACCGGAATCTCGATGACATCAATACGGAAAAGAGCGGTTCGATCATCACCCGGTGATTCATCAATACAGCCCGCCAATTCTTCCTCTTTACGCACGGTCGAGGTACCGGAGTTGTAGACGATGATCTTGCCGTCTTCGCCCGGCCCGGACACAACAGAATGCGTGTGCGAACCGCGACAGGTTTGCACCGCGCCTACTTGCACGGGCCTTGCCAGGTCACTGATGTCAAAAATGCGAATGCCACGGAAGCGTTCGTCGCTAATGTCTTCGTTAATTCCCTGCAGCCCGCAATCCAGGCGGCCCCGAGTCTGCTCGACCGACATGATCAGCAGATCACCGACGATCGAAACGTCACCCTGACCACCTGGGCAGACGACTGAGCTGAGCAGGCTCGGCAAACCGCCTTCCTGCAATCGATAGATGTTGTAACCATGGTAGCTGCCGGTCACCAACACGTCGCCCGCAAACGCCATGTCGGTATTGGAGAAGCTAAGCAGCGGCGCACGCGAATTTTGTTGTATTTCCTCTGTGGTCTTGGGTTTGTCGTCGGTCTCCTTCTGTATGGGCGGTAGCGGCAGTTCGGCCGGGTTACTTGGGTCGAAAAAGCCAGCAGGTTTCGGCAGCGATGCGACGAGTCGCAGGTTTGAAATAGCCTGACCCGCATCATCTACGCCAGCAGCCAGTCCGGCGCGAGGATCGTCGGACAACCCGACGAGCAGTGCATTCATGCGCTCGATTTCAGTGGCCTGGCTGTTGGTAACGTCGTTTGTAAACTCAAACAGTATCGGGTCGTAAGCCGCGCCCGACTGCTTGAGCAGTTCCTTGACCATTTTCACCGCACCATCGTGGTGGGTAATCATCAGTTGCAGGAACAGCCGGTCGAAGTCCGTGCCGTCTGAGGCCGCGAGTTCGGCCATCTGCTCCGGCGTAGCCATGCCAGCCATCACGTGACTGGTATGCATCCCCGCATGCGCAGTCGGGTCCGGTACAGGCTCGCCGCGATCGCGCAGCCACGACTGCATAAATGCGATCTCATCACCCTGCGAAGCGTTGATGCGCCCTGCCACGTCGAGCAACTCCTGACGGTTCGTGCGATCAGCCACCAGCTCCGCCATTTCAATAGCCTGATGGTGGTGCGGAATCATGTCCTGCATGAACTGGGAGTCGGCTGGAGAATAGGTTGTGTCCGCGATCTGGATCGCCGCATCGGCACTCAGCTCCTGCGCAGATTCACCCGGTGGACCCGGCTGAATAATCGGCGACTGGGTCATGCCGACGGTTGCGTAAGTCAAAAGGATCAGTGTCAGGCAGGCGCGTGGCAGTCGTTGAACCAGGTAGTCCGAGATCACAGTCATTGAATTATTCCCCTATTTTTTTGAGCGGAAAACGGACGCATCGCCACCGTTTCGCGCCCTCAATCTATCAGAATGGAACGGCAGTTTGCTTGCAAATCCGTTATCACCTCAAATTTGCCCCAGTCGCAACCACGATAGGGCGTTGATACGACTTGTTACAAACTGTCGTTCTGCAACATGGCATTCTGCAAAACCACGTTCGACACATTGTTTCGGAGTTGATATGCGCGCTGTTATTGGAACCCTCATCGCTTTTTGTCTTTCGCTGACATCTGCCAATGCGACGGACCTTCTTGACCAGGATTTTCGCCGCCTTGCGGGAGATGAAATCGTAAATCTCGCCGATGCCTATTCGGGCAAGGTTGTCCTGGTTGTGAATACAGCATCGAAGTGTGGCAATACGCCGCAGTACGAAGGTCTCGAGTCACTGTACGAGGAATATTCCGATGCTGGTCTGGTTATTCTCGGCTTCCCGTCCAACGACTTTTTTGGCCAGGAGCCGGGAACCGAGGAAGAAATTCAGGACTTCTGTCGTTTGACCTACAAGGTCAAGTTTCCGATGTTTGAGAAAGTAGTGGTTAAGGAAGGCGGTGCACATCCATTCTACGACCAGCTCGCCGCCGCCGCAGGAACGTATCCGACCTGGAACTTCCACAAATACCTGATCGGCAGAGACGGCAAGCTCATCGCCGAATTCAGCCCGCGGACACAACCCTACGACGACAAGTTGCTTGCCAGCATCAAATCCGCACTGAGCAACTAGAGCAGCACACGGCCGCCAGCCAAACAGGCTGGTGGCCTAATCCGTCCAATCGATGGGCACCCAAATCTCGTTGCGGCGCATGAACCAGAGCTTAAAGGGGCTGTCGTAACGCGCAAGTTCTGCAGCACCGCTCGCCCTCACATTGTCGCGCGCAAGCGCATCAAGCAACGCATTCTTATTCTCGACATACCGTGCCTCGCTCCAACCGCCGGAATACCTGCGAACAGCGATTATGCGTTCCGGCCTTTCGAGCAAGCGAATCCGTTCGTCGTTTGGGCGCGGCAGTGTATCCAGCGTGTACTTGCGCTCCATTACAAACGCATAAGTGGCGACAGAGTCTTCGCGCGGCTCTGTTATTACCGGCGCGGTCATCGACATCTTCTGGCCTTCCGACTGTTTGCGCGTTTCTACCGGTGCGGTCATCTGCATCTTTTCGCTTTGCTGGTTATCGCCAAAAATGAAGCCCGCCAGAATACGGAACGCGCGACCGTCAGAATCGTCGCCCACAACATCGACTTCCGCGACAAGGTAGGGCGCGTAGCGTCGAACCTCGTACCCGTCGTAGGTAGCCAGGACCTCATATTCCGGTTCCTCAATAGCCATTGCGATAGCTCCCTGTGTCAATAGAAAGGTTGCGAGCAGCAACTGCAAAATTATTGTGCACTGAGTTTTTAAAAGATTAGTTTTCAATTCGTTTTCCGTCCCATGCAATGACGCTGCCGCTGTCCGTGATACTGACGGCGTCTATTACGTCAAGAAGATGACTGGCCGATGTCGCCGGAGAGAAAAGCTTTTCTGGTGGCGTGCGTTTCGAGTACGGCCCCGAAAGCCCGGTATCTACGGTACCCGGGTGCAAGCCGACAACTACGGATTGCGGCCAAAGTCGTGCGTGTTCAATTGATAATGTTTTCAGCAGCATGTTTAGTGCGGCCTTCGAGGCGCGGTAGGCGTACCACCCGCCGAGCCGATTATCGCCAATGCTCCCTACACGTGCGGACAAGGCCGCGAAAACCGTCTTCGCACCCTTCCGCAGCGTCGGCAGAAAGTGCTTCGCCACCATCGTCGGCCCGAAAGTATTGATCGCAAAAATCTGGGCAAGCTTCGTAACATCGAGCTCCCGCATGTTTTTTTCCGGCCGCAGCGCCTCGCCCGACCAGAGTATCCCGGTTGCGACGATGACAATATCCAGGGGTGCATCGGACGCCGCCAGGTTGGCACACTTT
>Ga0316194_10002297_pt1 | contig 13321 bp, 8 predicted proteins | sample CroRivsedime1_MG_FD_204936 | JGI IMG/M metagenome (GOLD analysis project Ga0316194, IMG submission 204936) | Coastal sediment microbial communities from Maine, United States - Cross River sediment 1 | ecosystem: Environmental > Aquatic > Marine > Coastal > Sediment | place: USA: Maine...
TTTTCAAACTCTTCAACCAGCGTCTCGCGAAGAACCACGTCGCCCTTGCCGATCGTGAGTTTGCCGTTGAGGTCGAGAATCGCGACGTCACCGATCTTGCGTTTTGTGATCTCCATATCAGTCCCCCAGGGCTCGCGGTGCGGGTAGGCCCGCGCCGAGCGCGGAAAAGTCGAGACATTATCGCACAATTACAGTCAAAAGCTAGTCTCGAGTGTTCTTTCCACCCCCGGCAACCGGCCCTGACAACGTTTTCGCCGCATCCGCATCCACCGAGCGGAGGTGGAGATCGCGTTGGGGGAAGGGAATCTCGATACCCGCTTCGGCGAGGGCAGCGTTCACCCCAACCAGCAGATCGCTCGATACCCGAACGTAATCCGTACGCGTCCACGCCCGGAGCTGGAAATCGAGGGAGCTGGCCCCGAAGCCAAGGAAGAGCGCCGCCGGCGCGGGGTCTCCCAGCACTTCCGGATGGTCGTTCGCCACCGCCACGAGAATATCGATCACCACCTGCGGGTCGGTCCCGTAGGCGACACCGACCGCAAGCTCCATCCGCCGCCGGTCATCACTCAGGGTCCAGTTCACGACCTCGGCCGAGATCAGGTTCGCGTTGGGCACGATGACCTCGGCGCCCTGGAAGGTGCGAACCACGCTCGCCCGCATGCCGATGTTCTTGACCGTACCGAAGAGTTGCGCCAGCTGTACCTTGTCGCCAACCCGGATCGGCCGTTCGAAGAGCAGGATCAGACCCGACACGAAGTTGTTGACCACGGTTTGGAGGCCGAAACCGATGCCGACACCGAGCGCTCCGACGATGAGGTTGATCCGCGAGAAGTCGAGACCCGCGGCTACAGCGGCGATCATCACACCCACAACCACGATGATGTAGTGGGACAACCTGGTGATGGCGCCGGGCACGCCGCGCGGTAGATCCAGATGCGGCATGACGTCCGCTTCGAGGACAAAGCGCAGGAGCTGAGAAATCTTGAAGGTCAGCCAGACCACGATGACGAAAATCAGGATATCGCCCGGAGAAACCGAGAATTCTCCGATCGAGACCTTCGATTCGACGGCCTTATTGATCCAATCGACCGTTGCATCGAAGGCGCCGAAGCCCTCCAGGGTCATGACCACCCACCCGATCACGGCCACGACCCGGATGAACCGGAAGAGGCTGCGACGGACGGTGTCGGCGTGGAGTCTGACAATCGCGAGGTGTCGAGCGGTCCTGGTGAGCAGCAGGACCCGGACAACCGCCCGCAAAAGCATCGTTGCGACCCAGAACAGAATCGCCGCGTAGATGCTTGTCAGCGTCCCCTCGACGACCAGCATCGCGAATCCGACGGCTCCAACGAGGTTGGCAATGGTCCCCGCAACGAAGGACAAAAACGCAATACGGGCACCAAAGACAATCGTGCGGTTCCTGCCTTCAGAGATCGCGACATCGCCATCCCGAACCTTGCCGAAGAGCCAATGACACGCCGTCGCACCGGTCAACGACAGCGCAAAAAGAGCCATCCGGTTGACGAGGTTGCCATCTGGCGCCAAATCGACGATCTGTTCCAGAAAATAGACGAGCGTCAGGAAATAGGCTCCCGACCGCATCGATTTCGGCAGCATCCCCGGCAGCAGCCGCAGAATGGCAAGCAGGATGATAAGACTCATGAGGTCGAGCCACGCGGTCGGCGCGCGCGGGTGGAAGAGGTCGGTGAGCAGCATGGTGACGATGAAGGCTGCGGCCAAGGGGCGTTCGAGCAGATCGACGGTTGGCTGCAGCGATCGATCCTGCTGCGCCCACAGGGCGGCACGCCGGCGCACGAAGAACAGGGCGACGGCGAGCAGCCCGAGAAACACGACCTGTCCGACAATTCGGTCGAGCTGTTCGGCTACATGTGTCCGAATCGATTCCGAGCTCTTTGTCCACATTGCCACCAGCTGCTCAGAGGGTCCGCCGTCGAGCCCGGGCGCCGCAAAGGTCTTCCATAACGGTGGGCTGTCGAGACCGACGATGCTGCGCTTCCGCAGAGCGATCTCGTCCTTCTGGACGGCCAAAATTTCGTCCACAACGGCCTTTTCTCTCCCCACGGCGGACTGCAAGGTGAGCACATTATCTCGGTTGGCCCGCACCGTCGTTTCTGTCGTTTCGATCGCTGCGAGGGTGTCTTCGACCTGCTGGCGAAGCGCCTCTGGGAATTCGACCTCGTCTGCCGACGCTCTCGTCAGCTCCCACAGTTGACGTTCCTGCTCGAGTTTCCCCCTTTTCTCGGCGATCGTGGTGGAATGGCCCTTCAATGTGCTCAACCAGTTGTCAAGGCGTCCCGCCGAGCGCAACCACGAGTTTTGCGTCTCTTCAATGATCGAGGCCGGCCCCTCGGCCTCCAACCGGCGATGGGTTTCCACAGTGAGCTCGGCGATATGTCCCCGCTCAGTCTCGAAATCCTGGGCAATCTTGTCGACGTCCTCGCTGATGTCGGTACTGGCAATAGCAGCACGAAGCTGCGATCCGACCGCCGCCGCCCGATCCGGGATCTCGGCCGCTGGGATCGGGGTCGGCTGAGGCGTCGGGGTCGGCGCGGGGGTCGCGGCCGGTTCCTGCGCCTCCTGGGCGTGAGCCACAACGACCGGCATGGTGAGGATCACCGCCAGAGCGGCAATCGTTACCGCCTGCCGGACGGCCGACTGCATTTTCCATTTCATCTTCGCATTCCAATTCCTACGATCTACATACCGCTGACCTGGTATATGTCTGTTGCGATCGTGTGTATTCTATGCGACGCGCCGCTCCCGCCTGTCCTGATGCTCGATACTGGATGCTCGATGCTGGTAAGTCCATCGGACTCGTGAACGATCTACCTTTTGGTTCATTCAATATTTCCCCGCAGATCACGCAGATTGACGAAGATGACATCTCAAAGGTCTTGGTCTTTATCTGCGTTATCTGCGTCATCTGCGGGCAGAATTGGGTGGGTGGGTGGGACTACTCCTTCGGCAACGATCTCGAGAGAATGATGTAGCCCAGAATTCCCGACATCAACGACGCGGCGAGGATGCCGATCTTGGCGGTCGCAATCAGGGTCTCGTCGGCGAACGCCAAATCGGAAATGAAGAGCGACATGGTGAAGCCGATTCCCGCCAAACAACCGGCGCCGACGACCTGTGCCCAGGTCACCCCTTCCGGAAGAGCGCCACGGCCGCTCTTCACTGCGAGCCAACTCAGGAGGCCGATGCCAACCGGTTTGCCGACCACGAGGCCGACGATGACGCCGAGGGCGAGCGGGTTCGCGAGCACCGCCATAAGGTCGCCACCGATCGCAACACCAGCATTGGCAAGGGCAAACAGCGGCAGGATCAGCCACACCTGGACCGGATGCAGGTAGCGCTCGAGGACAAGCCCCACCGGCAGCGCGTCCTCCGCCCTGGAGTGGATGCTCTCGACGATATCGAGCTGCTCGCGATCGCTGATCAGCGAATGTTTGGAAAGCTCCATTTTTTTGATGCGGTCGAGGCGCTCCTCGGTCTCATCGATGAACCGACACGGATCGACCCTGGGCCGGATTGGAATCACCAATGCGATCAGAATCCCGGCTACGGTGGCATGGACGCCCGACGAGAAAACCGCCACCCAGACGCCGATGATCAGCAGGTAGAGAATTCCCCGCCGCATGCGCGTTTGGACCGCGACAAACAACAAGGCCAACAGAACCGCAGCGACCACGAGGGGCAGGACGGCGATTTTTTCGGTGTAGAAAATGGCGATCACCGCCACCGCACCGAGATCGTCGGCAATCGCGAGAGCGGTCAGAAAGACCTTCAGACCGAGCGGCACCCTGGTTCCGAAGATCGCCAACACCCCGAGGGCAAAGGCGATATCGGTGGCCATCGGAATGCCCCAACCGCGCGCGCCCTCGCCACCCATGTTCAGCACAAAAAAGAGCACCGCCGGCACCACCATGCCGCCGATCGCCGCCGCAACCGGCAGAGCCGCCTTGTTGAACGACGACAGCTCGCCGACTACCAGCTCGCGTTTGATCTCGAGACCGACGACAAAGAAGAAGACCACCATCAGACCGTCGTTGATCCAGTGGTGGAGCGAGAGCTTGAAGGCCGCGTCGCCCCATGAGACACCGACATAGGTGTGAAGGAGCTCGACATAGGAATCTGCCCACGGCGAGTTGGCCCACACCAGGGCGACCACCGTGCATGCCAGCAGGAGAATACTGCCCGTGACCTCCGAGTGCACGAACCACTCGAACCAGCCGCGGAATCCGCTCTTGTCGCTCTCTGAACTCATCCCTTGCCTCCAGAATGTGGTCCGGGAATCATAGCTCAACAAAAACGACGGCGCCGTGGCGCCGCCGTTTCCACTGTGTAATTCAGTTTTTCGCGATCAGCGAATAGCTATGGGAGCTGAATCAGCCAGCTACCATCCTCGAACCACTTCTTCTCGAGCGCGTCGAGCAGGCCGATGCCATCGAGGGCGCTCAGATAGTTGGTGACCATGTTGACCAAAAGCGAGTCGCCCGGGGCCAATGCAATTCCGATCGGTTCGATAGTCATCGGCTCGGCCAGGGAGACCAGACCCGCATCGGGGAAGCGCATCTGTGACAGGGCGCAGATCGGGAAGTCCGCGACCAGGGCGTCCGCCTTGCCGTCGATCACCATCTGTACACCGGCGTCGTAGTCATCCACCGGCACGTACTTCGTCTTCTCGAGGACTTTTTGGACAAATTTTTCGCTCGTTGAGCCCCTGAGTGCGGCAATGGTGACGGTGGAGCGATCAATCTGCTCGGCGTCCTCGAGCGCAGCCAGGGTCGATGACTTGGTGAGGATCGACTTGCCCGACACGATGTAAGGCCCGACGAAGGCCGCCTTGAGGTTGCGCTTGGGGGTCATGGTCATACCCGACATGATGGCGTCGATCTCGCCCTTTTCGAGGGCCGGCAGCAACTCACCAAAGGGCTTCTGGACGAACTCCACCTCGACACCCATGGCGTCGGCCAGGATATTGGCGAGATCGACCTCGTAGCCGATCAGCGTGCCCGTCTTTGAGATCACCGAGAACGGCGGCTGGGTGCCGGACATGCCGACCTTGAAGGTGCCACTTTCGACAATGCGGCTGAGAACCGGTGCGTTGTCGGCGGCAACGGCGTCGGCCGCGCCCCCAACCAGGGCGAGCAGAGCGATGGCGGACAATACAAACGAGCGCTTCATTCTTTCCTCCTTGGATTCTCGGGGCCGGCGGTCACCGGCGCCTCGTTTTTCGAACAATTTGATGACGGGGATGATTCCCCAGTCGGTGCAGACTGTAGAATAGCGCAAATGAAAACGACATGCACTTTTCGTTTTGTTTTTTCCCTGTCGCTGCTGATCATGACGGCCGCGACATTCACAGGATCAGAAGAGCTGTCAGGCACACGACCGGGGCTGGACGGTCAACCGCTGACTATCAGCGGCACCGTTTTTCTGCTCGATGTGTCGAAGATCGACGGCGCCGACCAGAGCTTCACCGCCGATGTCTTCATGATGCTGCGGTGGCGGGACGAACGCCTTGCGTCGGCGGCCGAGGGAATGCGGCGCCTTCCTCTCAAGAGCGTCTGGGAACCACGGGTCCAGATCATCAACCAGCGGCGCATCTGGAAAAACTTTCCGGAAGAAGTTGATGTCTCTCCCGACGGCACGGTGGTCTATCGGCAGCGCTACTACGGCCAGTTCTCCTCTGCCCTTGATCTCCGCGACTTCCCGCTCGATCGCCACCGCTTCGGGCTCCAGCTCGTGGTCCCGGGTTACGGCCCGGAAGAGATCGAGTTTGTGCCGAACACCGAGGGCTTCGGAGAGGGACGATCGCCTGAGATGACGGTGCCGGACTGGTCAGTGGGTCCGTTCGAGTTGCGCAACGCCCCGTACGCAGTTATCCCGGGCGGGCGTGAGATCGCGGGTCTGGAAGGAGCCTTCGAGGCTAAGCGCCACCTCGGCTTCTATATCGGCAAAGCTTTCGTGTCGGTTGCGATCATCGTTTTCATGTCCTGGGTGGTCTTCTGGCTCGGGCCTCAACACGTCGGCCCAAGGCTCAGTGTCTCTGTGACCTCGATGTTGACCCTGGTTGCGTACCGCTTCCTGCTGGGTCAATCGCTGCCGCCGGTCTCCTACCTGACCCGTCTCGACTATTTTCTTCTCGGAGCCACCATCCTCGTCTTTGTCGCCCTCATGCAGGTCGCGCTGACCAGCACAACACCGGAGGGAGATCGCGCTGAGAGGGCGATTGCAGTGAACAGGGTCTCGAGGTGGGCCTTCCCTGTCGCGTTCATGCTCCTCATCGTGTGCTCGTTCTGGCTCCTGTGATTTCTCGCACACGACAGCCGAGTCGGAGGCGTAACCGAAGACTTGAAACGCGATAGTCGGAGGAACCGCAGATCACACAGATAAACGCAGATCGAGGGGCCTTCTGTATATCTGCGTCTATCTGCGCTATCTGCGGTTTGTGATGTTTTCAGCCGGTAGTACGCTACGACTCCGCTCGCGACGCCTGTTGGTCCTCCGATTCCGGCACCATCGGCGGTTGGGCCGTATCGGGATCCCAGCCACCACCGAGGGCGCGGTAGAGCCGCACCAGATTCCCCACCACGAGGCCCTCTGCGACTGCCAGCTCATCTTCGCGCACGAGGAGGGTTCGCTGGGTGTCGAGGACGTTTTGGAAGTCGGTCAAACCTGCTGTGTATTGCGTCAAGACGAGATCTAGGGAGCGTTGGGTGGCGTTGACCGCCTGCGACAGGCGTTCGCGCCGCTGGACCTCTTTGACATAGGCGACCATTGCGTTTTCGGACTCTTCGAGTGCGTTCAGGACCGTTTGCTCGTAGCCGGCGAGGAGCTGGTTGGTGCGCGCCTCCTCGGCCCGAATCCGGGAACGGATGCGGCCGCCCGAAAAGATGTTCCAACGGATCGGCAGACCGGCGTTCCAGGTCACGCTGTCACCGGAGGCGAGATCACCGAAATTCAGCGCTTCCAACCCCAGGAAACCCGCGAGCGAAAATGTCGGATAGAGGTCAGCCGTCGCAACACCGATCTGCGCGGTCTGCGAGGCGAGCAGTCGCTCGGCGCGGCGGACATCGGGACGCTGGCGCAGCAGCTCGGTCGGCAGCCCCATTGTCACCGTCTCCGGCTCGTGCGGAATCGCGACCTCCTGGTCGAGCTCCGCGTGCAACGCACCCGGGTTCTCACCGAGCAGGACCGCGAGACGGTTCAGCCCCTCGTTGAGGTCGCGCTCGATCGTTGGAATCAACGAATACGTGTTCGCGAGGTTGCTTTCGGCCTGGGACACATCGAGCGCCGACACCAGTCCCGAATCGAAGCGGTCTTTGGTGAGCTGGAGAGTATTCTCCTGGGCCTCGACATTGGCGTGCGCGATCCGCAAACGCTCCTGAGCGGTCCGGACATTGAGGTAGGCAAGGGCCGTTTCCGCATAGAGCGACACCAGCACGTCGCGGTAGGCCTCGACCGAGGCCTGGGTCGCCGCGTCTGCGGCCTCCACCTGGCGGCGAATGCGACCGAAGACATCGATTTCCCATGAGGCGCCAAAACCCGCGGTGAAGAGATTGTCCGCCTCGAAGCCTTCCTCCGGAGCGAAATCGCCAAGGGCTCCGTTGTCGCTCGGCAAGGAACGGGTTGCGTCGGCGCTGAAGCCTACCTGCGGTTTCCTGGCGCTTGCAAAGACACCACGGAGGGCACGGGCTTCCTCGACCCGCCACAGCGCCGCACGCAGATCGAGGTTGCCCTCGGCCGAGCGCAATACCAACTCGCTGAGCTTTTCATCGTCGAAGACCATCCACCAGGTCTGGAGGGTGGCCTCGCCATCCTCGAGGCCTTCAACCGCCGCGGTGTGCCAGGCGTCGGGCGTCTCGGTTTCAGGCTGGACGTAATCCGGGCCGACCGTGCAGCCGTTCAACACGAGCGCGAACGCGACGGCGGCAATACTGAGCAGTCGTTGATGTTCCATCACTCGCTCCTCAGCTCTCGGACCCGGCTTCGGCCGGTACCGGTTCCGCAGACGTCCTGGCGCCGCCGAATTTTTCACTCAGGCTCTGTACCACGAAGTAGAGCCATGGGATGACGAAGATTCCGAAGACCGTCGCAAAGGCCATCCCACCGAAGACCGCCGTTCCCAGAGCGACCCGGCTGGCGGCGCCGGCGCCGGAGGCGAAGAGCAGCGGCATGACGCCCAGGATGAAGCTCAAGGCGGTCATGAGAATCGGCCGGAATCGGAGCCGTGCAGCTTCGCGAGCCGCCTCGAAGGGCGTCTTTCCACTTTGACGGAGTTGGTTGGCAAACTCGACGATCAGGATCGCGTTCTTGGCCGACAGCCCGATCAGCAGAACAAAGCCAATCTGGGTGTAGACATTGTTGTCGAGTCCGCGGGCCAGGGTCAGAACCGACGCGCCCAGAATCGCAATGGGCACCGAGAAGATGATGCCGAATGGCAGGGTCCAGCTCTCGTACTGGGCGGCCAGGAAGAGGTAGACGAAGACGATGGCCAACGCGAAGATGAACCCCGCAGCGCCACCGGCGGCGAGCTGTTGGTAGGTGACGCCGGTCCACTCGAAGCTCATCGAGGGTGGCATCGAGTTGCGGGCGATCTCCTGCATGGCGGCGATCGACTGTCCCGAGCTGTAGCCAGCTGCGGCGTCACCGGTGATGGAGGCCGAGGAGTAGAGGTTGTAGCGTGCCTGGACGGTTGGCCCGACGGTGTCTTGAACGTTGACCAGGGTCGCCAATGGCACCATCTTGCCGGAGTTGGAGCGGACCTCGAGTCTGGTGATGTCGGCGCGTTTGATCCGGTAGGGCTCGTCGGCCTGGATCATCACCTTCCACACCCGGCCAAAGAGGTTGAAATCATTGACATAGGCCGAACCGAGGTTGGCCTGGAGCGTGTCGAAGATCACGCTGAGGGGTACGTCGAGGCGTTTGGCCTTTTCACGGTCGACCTCCACAAAGAGCTGCGGCACACCGGCTCGGAAGGTCGTGTTCATACTCGTCAGCACCGGGTGCTCCCGACCCTGTTCGACCAAATCGTAGGCCACCTGCTGCAGCAGCTCGAGGCCGGTCCCGCCGACATCCTGGAGCTCCATCTGAAAACCACCGGTCGCGCCGAGGCCCTGAATGGGTGGCGGCCGGGTTGCGAAGACCATGGCGCCCTGGATGGCCGAGAAACGCCGGTTGAGATCGTCGACGATAGCCTGGATCTGGGTCTCGGGAGTTGACCGCTCATCCCAGTGTTTGAGCACGACCCAGAAAGCTCCGGCATTGGGTGAGACCACCGTATCGAGAAGCGAGTAGCCACCCACCGTGATCACACCGCGGATGCCCTCGGTCTCATCGAGGATGGCCGAAATCTCGTCGAGGACCTCCTCGGTGCGGCCGAGCGAGGTGGCGTCGGGGAGCTGGGCCGCGACCATGAAGTAGCCCTCATCCTCGGAGGGGACAAAACCCGCGGGCATGGCCATCATTCTGAAGTAGGTGGCCACCAGGAGGCCGCCGACGATGATCGCGGTAAAGACCGAACGGCGAAGGAGCATCTTGACGATCGAGCCATACTTTGTCGTACCGGTGTCGAGCGCCCGGTTGAAAAGCCCGAAGAGACCCTTGGTGCGCACCACCGAGGGCCGCAGGAGCATGCCGCACAAGGCCGGACTGAGGGTCAAGGCGTTGAGCGATGAAAAGAGGGTCGCCACCGAAATGGTGATGGCGAAGGGCCGGTAGAGCCGGCCGGTGATGCCTGGCATGACGATGGTGGGCACAAAGACCGCCAGCAGAACCAGGGTCGTCGCCACCACCGGCCCGGTGATCTCGACCATGGACTTGGCGGTGGCCGCCTTCGCATCGAGACCTTCGGTGTCGATGATCCGCAGGGTGTTCTCGACCACGACGATGGCGTCGTCGACGACGATGCCGATCACCAGGATGAGGCCGAACATCGTGAGCCCGTTGATCGACAGTCCGAGGGCCAGCATGACCGCAAAGGTACCGAGCAACGACACCGGAATGGTGATGGCCGGCACCAGAGTGGTACGGAAATCCTGTAGGAAGATGTAGACGGTGAATACAACCAAAAGAATGGCGATGATAAGAGTGGTCACGACCTCCTTGAGCGACTGGAGGATGTACTCGGTCGTGTCGTAGAGGATGCGGGCCTCGAGGCCCTCGGGAAAGTCTGCGCTGAGCCTTTCAATCTCGGTCTTGATGCCTTCGGCAATACTGAGGGCGTTAGCGCCTGGCGCCGGGTAGACGGCGACCGCGATGGACGGTGCGCCGTCGAGCTTGGCGAACCACTTGTAGCTTTGGGCGCCGAGTTCGACCCGCGCGACATCTCGGACCCGCACCAGTTGCCCTTGCTCGCCCCGTTTGACGATGATGTTTTCGAACTGTTCCACCGATTCCAGCCGGCCCAGGGTTGAGATCGAGTATTCGAAGGGCTGGTCCTTGGGCGCCGGCTGGCCACCGATCTGACCCGCTGCGACCTGAATGTTCTGCTCGCGCAGCGCGTTGGTGAGATCCATGGTGGTGAGGTCTCGGGCGCGGAGACGATCGGGGTTGATCCAGACCCGCATGCCGAAATCCTTGGCCCCCATGATTTCGACCTTGGAGACGCCGTTGATCCGGGCGAGCACGTCCTTGATTCGGGTGGTCGTGTAGTTCGAGATGTAGAGCTCGTCGAAGGTGCCGTCGGGCGACACCATGTTGATCATCAGGGTGATGCTGGTGGACTGTTTTTCCACCTTGACGCCCTGGCGTTTGACCTCCTCGGGCAGGACCGGCAGGGCCTCGTTGACCCGGTTCTGGACGAGGACCGTGGCCATATCCACATCAGTGCCGACTTCGAAAGTGACAGTGATGTTGCAGGAGCCGTCGGATGCCGATTTCGAGGACATGTAGAGCATGTTCTCGACACCGTTGATCTTCTCCTCCATCGGTGCGGTGACGCTTTCCGCGACGACGCCGGCGCCGGCGCCCGGGTAGGAGGTGGTCACCTGAACCGACGGCGGCGTAATGACGGGCATGCTCTCGATCGGCAGGAGCGGGATCGAGAGGACCCCCACCAGCACGATGACGATCGCGATCACCGACGCAAAGATCGGGCGATAAATGAAGAAGCGGCTGAACATCCCCTACCGCCCCGCGGCTTCCTTCGGCGTCACCGGCATCCCCGGCCGCGCCCGCTGCAGACCGACAGTTATGTAGCGCTCACCCTGTTCGAGGCCCTCGAGGACCACTCGGGTCTTGTCCTCCTGCAGGGGGCCGGGTTCGATGTAGCGACGCTCGACGATGTTGTCATCGCCAACCACCATCACGTAGCGGCCACCGAGATCGGTGCCGAGGGCGGTCTCCTCGACCAGAACAGCGTTCTCGAGGAGTTCACCCGGGAGCTGTACGTGGACGAAGAAGCCGGGAAACACTCTTGCATCGGAGTTCGAGAATACCGCCCGCATCTGGATCGTACCGGTGGCCGGGTCGACGGTGTTGTCCACCGAATCAACTTTGCCCTCGATCTTGAGGCCGGTTTCCTTGAGGACCAGCATCGCCGGCAGGACCTCACTGGTGCCCGGTTCCTTGTGACCGCCCCGTTGTTCGAGAACCTGCGCCATAAATCGCTCGGAGACCTCGAAGTAGGCGAAGAGCGGATCAATCCGCCGGACAGTAGTCAAGAGTGTCGCCTCACCGGCGCCGACCAGGTTGCCGAGATCGACGTAATTCCGGCTCACCATGCCGTCGATGGGCGACTCGACGGTGGTGTAGTCGAGTTGGATCTGGGCGTTGGTCAGCGCTGCCTTGGCCTCGAGCATGGCCGCCGACGCCTGGTCACGTTCGGCGCGAGCGCGAGTGACCTCCTGCTGGCTGACCGCGTTGGTCCGGACCGCCTGTTCGAGCCGATCGAGATCGGATTCGGCCCGGCGCAGGCCCGCCTCGGCCGCCTTGAGCCCGGCTTCGGCGCGGTCTCGTTGCGCCTGGTAGGGCTCGGGCTCGATGACGAAGAGGACTTCTCCTTTGCGAACAAAAGAACTCGGTTCGAAGGTCATCTCATCCAGATAGCCCTGGACCCGTGCGCGAATCTCCACCGACTCACGTGCCTGGGTCGTTCCGACGAACTCGTGCACGATGGTCACGTCTCGTTGTGTCGGTGTCGAAACTGTGACCTCCGGCGGCGCCGGCGCAACCGCCTCCGGCTGCCCCCCACATCCGAGCAGAATCCCGACCACGACAACGGCGGCAAACGCACGCCATCCTAATCCACGAACAGATCCAATGTTTTTGATGTTCATAGCGGGTGATTCTCCTCGATCCATGGAACCGGCGTCAAGGCACATGCGGGTATCGGCGCTGAGAACCTGAACCTGTAGGGCATGCCCGACTGGCTTGCTTGCGCCGGATCTGTCCAATCCGGCCAACCATAACGGGCTACTCACGGGGGTCGTGGCGAAGGTAACGATCCATGGGTGCCAGTTCAGCCAATCCCTGCTAATGTTTCGGCAGAAGAGCATGTCTCGTCACGGGGGAGATTCATGAGAAAGATTTCCGTGCTGTTTGTCGTCTGTGCTTTGGCGCTGCCGCTGGCGGCCGCCGAAAAGGAAGAGCCCGCCAAGGGCATGACCGCCAAAGCCTTCACGGGCCTCGAGTTCCGCAGCATCGGCCCGGCTTTGATGTCGGGGCGGATCGCGGACATCGCCATCCATCCGACCGATTTCAGCATTTGGTACGTGGCCGTCGGATCCGGTGGCGTCTGGAAGACCACCAACTCCGGCACGACCTGGCAACCGATCTTCGACGAGGAGAAATCGTACTCCACCGGTTGTGTCGTGCTCGACCCGTCCAACCCGGAAATCGTATGGGTCGGCACTGGTGAGAACGTCGGCGGTCGGCACGTCGCTTTCGGCGACGGTGTCTACCGGAGCGACGACGGCGGCGCGAGCTGGAAGAACATGGGTTTGAAGGACTCCCAGCACATCTCCGAGATCATCGTCAATCCCACCGACTCGAACACGGTCTACGTCGCCTCGCAGGGACCTCTGTGGTCGGCGGGCGGCGACCGCGGTCTCTTCAAGACCACCGACGGCGGCGCGATCTGGACCAACGTCCTATCGGACGGCGAGTGGACGGGCGTCACCGATGTCGTGATGGATTCCCGGAACCCGAATGTCCTCTACGCGGCCACCTGGCAACACCACCGGACGGTGGCGGCGGTGGTCGACGGCGGTCCGGAGACTGGGATCTATGGGACCACCGACGGCGGCGCCAGCTGGACCCGGTTCAAGAATGGCCTTCCCAAAGGCAATATGGG
>Ga0316194_10002298_pt1 | contig 13320 bp, 10 predicted proteins | sample CroRivsedime1_MG_FD_204936 | JGI IMG/M metagenome (GOLD analysis project Ga0316194, IMG submission 204936) | Coastal sediment microbial communities from Maine, United States - Cross River sediment 1 | ecosystem: Environmental > Aquatic > Marine > Coastal > Sediment | place: USA: Maine...
CCGATCGACAATCTCGCTGCGACCTGCGACCTGCGACCTGCGACCTGAAACCTGATGCCTGTGACCCGAAACGTGCGACCTGATCCTTGCCGCACCGCGTCGCAACCCGACCTTTCTTGACGTCTCGCATTGTGAGTTACACATTTAAAATGAGTTAAATAGTTTCAGTCAACGCTCAAAACCGGCCCCTCGTCGGATTCCCACCTCCCCTCTTGCCAACTCGCGGCAGATCGTGGAGAATGAATGAGTGTTCATTCACTACATGCTCACCCCGTTTCCGTCGGGGCGGCTTCAACCAATGAGATCGGGAGGTTGATCCATGCGTAGAGAGATCAGACGGGCCGCGGTGCTCGGGGCCGGCGTCATGGGCTCCGGTATCGCAGCCCACCTCGCCAATGCCGGTATTCCGGTATTGATGCTCGATATCGTGCCACCGGAGTTCACAGACAAAGACGCGAAGGCGGGTCTGACCGAATCCAACCCGAAATTCCGCAACAGATTTGCTCTGAACGGTCTTCAAGGAATCAAGAAGAGTAAACCGGCCGCCCTCTACTCCAAACGTTTCCTGCCGCTGATCGAAGTCGGCAACTTCGAGGACGATTGGGAGAGGCTGGCCGAGTGCGACTGGATCGTCGAGGTCGTCGTCGAACGACTCGATGTGAAACAGCAGGTCTTCGCCCGACTGGAAGAAGTTCGGAAACCGGGCGCAATCGTCTCTTCAAACACCTCGGGGCTTTCGATCGAGGGGATGACCGAGGGTCGTTCCGAGGACTTCAAGAAGCACTTCCTGGTCACCCACTTCTTCAACCCGGTTCGCTACATGAAGCTGCTCGAGTTGGTAGCCGGCGAGGAAACCTCACCCGAGATCCTGGATTTCTTCACCGATTTCGGAAGGTTCCGGCTCGGCAAGGGCATCGTCTTCGGCAAGGACACCCCCAACTTTGTCGGCAACCGCATCGGTGTCTACGGCATTGTCTCCACGCTCCGCCACATGATGGAGATGGACTACCAGGTCGATGAGGTCGATGCCATCACCGGCCCCGCCATGGGCCATCCGGGCAGTGCGACCTTCGGGACGTCGGATCTCGTCGGCATCGATGTCATGGCCCACGTCATCAACACCATCGCCGAGGGCTGTCCCGACGATGAGGAGCGCGAGCTCTTCACCGTCCCGGACTTCGTCAAGGCGATGATCGCCGACGGCGCGCTCGGCCGGAAGACCAAGGCCAAGGGTGGATTCACCGGCATCCGGAAAAACTCCGACGGATCGAAAACCAAGCTCGTCCTCGACTGGAAGACCGGCGAAAGACGGCCCAAGGAATCGTACAAGTACGCATCCCTCGGCAAGGCCCGGAAGACCCACGACGTCCGCACACGCATCAAGGATCTGGTCAATGCCGATGACCGCGCGGGCGTCTTCGCATGGGCCTTGCTCCGCGACACCCTGGCCTATACATCGAGGCGGGTCGGCGAGATCTCGGACACCCTCGTCGACATCGACAACGCTCTCAAGTGGGGTTTCAACTGGGCGCTCGGCCCCTTCGAGACATGGGATGCTCTGGGAGTTCAGGTCACCGTCGATCGGATGATCGCCGACGGCGTCGAACCCGCGGCATGGGTGAAGGACATGCTCGCCGCCGGCCACGAGACCTTCTATATCGAATCCGCCGACGGCAGGCAGGTCTACGATCTGATCGGCAAGTCCTATGTCAAGGAACCCAAACCCGACAGCTTCATGGTTCTGTCTCAGATCAAGATGGACGAGAAGAAAATCGTCTTCGGCAACCAGGGCGCTTCGCTCGTCGATCTCGGTGACGGCATCGCCTGCGTCGAGTTCCACTCCACCCTGCAACCGAAGCTCAACCCGGTGGACGAGTACATCACCGAGGTCATGACCGATGGTGTGGCCAAAGCCGAGAGCGAATTCCGCGGATTGGTCGTGCACCACCAGGGCGAGAACTTCTCAGCCGGCGCCAACCTCCTGATGATCCTCGAGGCCGTCCAGGCCAACCAGTGGGCCCTTCTCGACGAGATGATCCAGGTCTTCCAGGGTCTGACAACCGGGCTCCGAAAGGCCTCCATCCCGGTCATTACAGCACCCTTCGGTTTCACCTTCGGCGGTGGATGTGAAATTACAATGGGCGGCGACCGAGTCTGCGCCGCCGCCGAGTCCTATATCGGGCTTGTGGAGGTCGGTGTCGGCGTGATTCCCGCCGGCGGCGGATGTCTGTTCATGCTCGAGAGAGTCCTCGAAGGCGTCGACGAGCCGATCCTTTCGCAAATTCCCTTTATCCGGACCGCGTTCGAAAACATCGGCATGGCCAAGGTCGCCACCTCCGGCGAGGAAGCCCGTGACCGCAAGTTCCTGCGGCCGTTCGACAAGGTCGAGATCAACCGGGACCAGCAGTTGCGGACCGCAAAGAGAATGGCCATGGCCATGGCCGACGAGGGCTACCACCCACCCATGCCCAAGACCTACAAGCTGCCCGGCAAGGAAGGTCTCGCAACCCTTGAAATGATGTTGCACAACATGAAGCTCACCCACTGGATCTCATCACACGACGAGAAGATCGCAACCCGCCTCGGGCGCATCCTGACGGGCGGCGACACCACCATCAACGATCCGGTGAGCGAACAGACCATCCTCGATCTCGAGCGGGAAGCCTTTCTATCATTGTGCGGTGAGCCCAAGACCCAGGACAGGATCAAGTACATGCTCGTCAACAACAAGCCGTTGCGGAACTGAAGGGGGATCAAGACATGCGAGAAGCCGTCATCGTTTCCGTTGCCAGGACCCCCATCGGGCGGGCGAAGAAGGGCAGCCTCAAAGACACCCGACCCGAGTACTTCGCTTCAGAAATGCTCATAGCCCTCATGGAGCGCACCCCCGGCCTCGACAAAGCCATGGTCGACGACATCGTCTTCGGTTGTGCCATGCCCGAGGGCGAACAGGGAATGAACATCGCCCGTCTCATCGGTTTCGCGGCCGGTTTCCCGGTCGAGGTGCCGGCCATCACCGTGAACCGGTTCTGTTCGTCGGGTTCACAGACCATCGCCCTGGCCGCCGACACCATCAAAGCCGGCAATGCCGACATCGTCATCGCCGGCGGTGTCGAGTCCATGTCCATGGTCGCCATGGGCGGCAACAAGCCCATCGCCTACCCCGGACTCATGGACACTTTTCCCAACGCCTACGCCGCCATGGGAACCACCGCCGAGGTCGTGGCGCGCAACTACGGCATCACCCGGGAGCAACAGGACGAGTTCGCCTACCACTCGCACATGAAGGCCGTGGCGGCACTCGAATCGGGCAAGTTCACCGATGAGATCGTGCCCCTGAATGTTCGTACCCGAAACAGCGGCGCATGGAACGAGTTCGTCTTCTCAACTGACGAGGGTCCCCGTGCCGACACGACCATCGAAGGTCTTGCCAAACTCCGACCGGTCTTCGACCCGCACGGAACCGTCACCGCCGGCAATGCCTCCCAGATCAACGACGGCGCTGCCGCGGTAGTCATCATGGGTGATGACAAGGCCAAAGAGCTCGGACTCGAACCCATCGCCTTCGTCCGCCAGTGGGCGGTCGCCGGAGTCGAACCCGATGTCATGGGGATCGGCCCGACAAAGGCCGTACCGAAAGTTCTCGCCAAAGCTGGACTGAAGCTCGACGACATCGACCTGGTCGAGATCAACGAGGCCTTCGCCAGTCAGTCGGTCTACTGTGTGAATGAACTCGGGCTCGACCCGGACAAGACCAACGTCAACGGCGGCGCCATCGCCACAGGACACCCCCTCGGCGCCACCGGTGCGGTCTTGACGGTCAAGATCCTGGGCGAACTCAAACGGCGTCAAGCCAAGCGCGGCATGGTCACCATGTGCATCGGCGGAGGGATGGGTTTCGCCTATCTCCTGGAGATGGCGTAGTCCGCGTCACTTCGAAAACCCACAGAACATCAAGCCCCGGCGCAAGCCGGGGCGTTTTCGCGACTGGGTTTCTCGATGCTGAATGCTGGATCATCGCAGCCACACCATCGCATCGCTGGATTCCTGAGACGCGATGAACGGTGCCACCTTTTCGCGGCGAAAAGCGAGCCAGGCACCGAGTCCGCGTTATCTCGAGGCATCGCGGGACTGGCCTCGACCGGACGTGCCGTCCTTGATCAATGTTCGGCACCTCAAAGCGAATCCGTTGCGTGGATCGTGACGCCGAACATTGTCAAGGGGGGCAATCTCGGGCAACCGCGACGAGGCAACCAAATCGGGATCGCGCCGCCAGGCAGGCCGCCCGGGCCACTATCGCTGCGGCCGCTTGCATTGGACGCGGACAGAGTGTTGCGCGCGCGTCTCGAGCGTCGAGCCTCCAGCATCGAGAATCCGCCGCTAGATCACCCGCGCGCCGACGTTGGCGAGGGCCTCCTCGAAGTAACCCTCGAAACGACCAGAGAAGGGGGCGTGGAACGGAGAGACCCGCTGGTCGATCAACTCGGCTCTGAATCCATCGCCGAGCGGCGAGGTTCGGTAGTCAAAGCGGGTGGTTCCCATCCACCTGAGTTCCACCCCGAGTCTGTCTCCATCGAGGCTGACCGAGACATATCGATCGAAGTCGCGGGCGGCGAGTTTGGCGCGAATCGCCGCCACGAACTCCACCGGACTCATCTCAGGTACTTCGAATGAACGCATTGAATGACCTAGAAATAAAAGCGGCGGGCGCAGTGGATAACCGCGCCCGCCGAAATGTATCGGACTACTCGCGGTTTACTCGGCCGCCTTGAACTCGTGAATCGCGGCCTTGTTGTCTTTGTTGTCCGCAAGCACAACGGCCTTGGAGTGGTCGTTGTCCATGTGGCATCCGTCGCAGGTGGCCTGGGTCGGGATCTGGAGGCCGTTGGCGATCGCGGTGTCCCGGTCCTTCATGATGCTCATTTTCTTGAAGTCGGCACCCGGACCGTGGCATGCCTCGCACTGAACGCCGGCGAGACTCTCGTCCGAGTTCGTCGCGTGACAACCGAGGCACTTGGCCTCGAACGCCGGGTCGGTCGATCCCTTGGCGTCGTCAAGGGCCTTGGCGTGGCTGGTCTCCAACCAGGAGTTGTATTGCACCTTGTGGCACATCTTGCATTTCTCGGCGCCCACGTAGGCGTGATCGCCGGCCGAAACGTTCAAGGCGGCAAGGGCGACAACCGCCAATCCAAGCGCGCAGATGATCGTGGCCTTTCTCATCGCGTATCCTCCTTTTTTCTTCCGGCAAACTCTGTGTGCCGCTGGGGGTCGAATGTAGCACTGTCTCAAGACTCGATCAAGAACGACATTTCGGTGACGATCGACTTTTACGAGATTGCTACAGCTCCTCATATATAACCATACGACGAATCATTCAAAAAGGTTGCAAAGCTCCGAAAATACTATAGTTGAACATTCGCTCAATCACCGAGTCATTGATCACCATCGCTCGATGTCGATTCCGTCAAAGACCACGAGTTGACTCTCCTGGGACAGACGGTTCATCACCAGTCGACCCGAGTTGGGGTCCACCGTGAGCGGGAGGAATTCCATCTGGATGGGCGGACGGACTCCCAAATCCAGGCGGCTCCGCATCGACCAGCCCGCTTCACCCGGATTGGCGTACCACAGCTCGAGGCCGCCGTCATCTGCCGACTTCCGGAGTTGGAGAAGATGTCCCGTTTCCGGATCCCAGACCACACGACCTGGATCATCACTCACCTGGCGTGCTTCGCCCCCCTCGCTCGCGACGACCCAGGTTCCCTGATCGGGATCCGACTCCTCGGTCCAGATCGAAAACGCAATGGTCGAGCCGTCCGGGCTCCAGCTCGGGTAGTCTCCTCCGGGTCCGCTGACGGCTCTGGGCTCACCTCCCGCAGCCGACACCACCCACACCTGCAGCGGCGACCCTCCCGCATAGGCGATGCTCCCACCGCCGGGAGACCACGCAACGAACTCCGAGTTTTCCAGATTGCGGGCCAGGGTGACCGGCTCACCGCCTTCTCTCGGACGAACCCGAAGCTCCGTGGCGCCATCAATCCGCGCCAGATACGCCACCCGGGTCGAGTCCGGGGACATGACGGGGCACGAGGCGGACTCCTCCCCATCCGTCAGAGGTCTCTGGAGGCCTTCGGAGTCGCGGACCAGCACTCTGAGCTCCTCGCCCTGCCGTCTGAGATAGACCACATCGCCGTTCGAGCCAACGCTCCCCCAACCTACCTTCGGGGTATCGCACACCAGACACTCGGGCTTCCCGCCATCGGGATCAACCGAAATGATGTCGTAGGTCTGCCGAGTGTGAACCGCCGCGAGCCGACCGTCGGCCGAGAAGACCGGGTACCGGAGTGCTCTCTGATGGTCGGGGAGAATAGCCTGGGTACCCTCCGCGGTCAGTTTGAGCAGCTGTCCGCCAATCGAGGCGACCAGGGCTTCGCCGTGCGGCGTCCAATCCGCGCCCCATAACTTGCTCCCCGGCGCGAGCCACTCATCGATGTTCTCGCCGGCCTCGTCACTGACGAAGATCCCCCGGTTGATGTCGGTCGCGCCGCCGAGCAGAGCAAAACCGCCCCCGGGGCGCGGATAGACCTCCCACCACGACACCCCGTCACGGCTATCGATCAGCATGCGCTCTTCGCCGCTTCGAAGGTCGGTCTTCCAGACCGCAGATCGTCCATCCACAAAGCGCGTATAGAGAATGGTCGTGCGATCCAACCAGACTCCGTTGGCCGCCTTGGGGATCTGGGAGACCGGTGGGCCGCCCACGGCCGGTACGACCTGCAGCGACCGGCGGCTCCCGGTGAGAACCGACACCACAACCGCCGCGGCGTCCGGAGAGAAATCCGGGTGGTCGTGGATCTCCCGTCTGCCTCCCTCGACAAGGACCCGAGGTTCCTCACCATCCACCGGGACAATGAGGATCTCGCCCCTCTCCCCTTCCGTGCGACCGACGGCCAGCAATCTGCCGTTGGGACTCCAGGCCGGTCGATAGAGACTCCCCGATCCGTCGAAGAGCTCTGTCATGGTCCAGCGTCCCGGATCGGGCCGGAGGGGTTCCCAATCCTTGCGTCCGAACCAGAGCCCGGCTGCAGTACCTATCCCGACGGCCACCGCCGCCACCGCCATCACTACTCGGCGTCGCCGCGCCCTTCGAATCCTGCTTGCGGCCACGGCGCCTTGTTTGTGCACGATCGTCGCCGCGCTCGACGACGATGACGCCTCGATCTCGAGCACCATCGCCAGATCGCGCCCGAGTTCGGCCGCGTTGGTGTATCGTTTCGACGGCTCGCTCTCCATGCAGCGTTCGACGATTTCATAGATCGCCGGCGGCAGTCCGGGCGCCAGATCCTCCACCGGTGTGTGCTGACACCGAACCACCGCCTGCAGCACCCGCATGGGCGTGTCGCCCTTGAACGCTCGCTCCGCTGTGAGCGCCTCGAAGAGCACCGATCCGAACGAGAAGATATCGCTCGAGGGCGTGACCTCTTGCCCGAGAGCCTGTTCCGGAGCCATGTACGGGCAGGAACCCAGCACCATCCCGGGAGTGGTGAGAGTGTCCTCGGGTACTTCACCGTCCCGATGCGTCAGCCTCGCCAAACCGAAATCAAGAACCACCACGTGGTCCTCATCGTCAACCATGATGTTCGAGGGTTTGAGGTCTCGGTGGACAATCCCGGCCTCGTGCGCCGCCGCAAGCGCACGAGTGACCTGTTCCATCCACCCAAGCACCTGGCGAAACGGCAACTTGACACCAATCAGCTCATTCAGCGGTTTTCCCCGTACAAGCTCCATCACGAGGAACGGCAGGTCCTCGCCGGTCCCGGGATCTACCGTACCGATGTCGTAGATGCCGACGACGTTCGGGTGTTGCAACCGACCCATGGCACGGGCCTCGCGCTCGAATCGGCGCTGCGCCGACGAGTTCGTGACGAGCGACGGTGGCAGCGCCTTGAGAGCCACCGCCCGCTCGAGGAGTTCATCACGGGCGCGCCACACCGAGCCCATGCCACCGATGCCGATGCGCTCTTCGAGCCGATACCGTCCGAGGGTCACACCGGGTTCAAGCTCACGAGACATCATCACCACATCATAGCGCCGATGGGAGCCGCGGGTCTGAGATCACTCGTTGTCCGGCTTTTCCAAGACGGGTTGGAAAAGCCACCGCTCTCCGCCCAACGCCGCTCCATCGGGCTCGTGGCAACGGCGGCACCTGGCCTCATAGACATCGGTGGCGCCCACCAGGACACGCTTCTCGTCCTCGATCAGCCGTTGGGTATAGCTCGCCGGCGCTCCACATTTGGCGCAGATCGCCTGGATCTTGTGAACCTCCTCGGCAATGGCCAGCAGCTCGGGCATGGGGCCGAAGGGAACACCGCGGTAGTCCATATCGAGGCCGGCAACCACAACCCGCTTGCCGAGATTGGCGAGGTGGGTGCACACCCCGGGCAGCTCATCGTCGAAGAACTGTCCTTCGTCGATGCCGACGACCTCGGTCCGTGGCTCGAGACGCTCGCGAATCTCCGCGGCCCGCTCCACAACCTCGCAGGGAAACCGCCACTGCGAGTGAGAGACGACATCATCTTCGGAGTATCGATTGTCGAGGGCCGGTTTGAAGACCTGGATCCGCTGGCGGGCAATGGCCGCGCGGCGGAGGAGCCGGATCAGTTCCTCCGACTTCCCGGAGAACATGGGCCCGGCCACGAGCTCGATCCAGCCTCCTCCCGGGCGAATGGGATTCATCGTTGATCTTCCATGGAGCAAAAGAGTAGCACCGCCCGGCAGCCGTGGCCGAGTCCGTGGCCGTATCCGTGACCGTACCCGTTCCCGTTCCCGTTCCCGTGACCGCAACCGCACCAGGACACGCGAAAATGGGCCTCCCACCGGGGCGTGCCGGGTACGTAGTTGTGCAGGTACGACCTTCCGGAGCCGCCACGCGCTCCGCACAACTACGATACCGGGCAACCCTCGGGAAGGGCGATGAACTTCGGCTCTCCCGGCAGCGAAGTAGGCCGCCGGCGCGCGAGCAGCGCGGTCGCAGCCCTCGAATCATCCCACCGAGCGACCGCGCTGCTCGGGCGACGCTGGGCCGCCGCGGACCAGAAGGCCGGACTCGTAGGAAAGACGAGACGAGACCACTGCCACGGTCCCTTGCCAACTTCGGTAGGATAGAGCCTCGATCGATTCAAGGAGGCTCGATGCCACACAAGACCATTGACGAATTCAGAGCCGAACGATCCGCTCTCACCGAGCTCACCCTGGAAAAGGCCAACCTCGAGATCAAACGGTTCTTCAGCCTTGACAGCCAGACCTACCGGGAAGGCACCCTGCCGGTTCAGACCAAGGAAATGCTCGGCCTCGTGGCGTCCATGGTGCTCCGATGCGATGACTGCGTCTTCTACCACCTCGATCGCTGCCACGAGGAGGGAGTGAGCACCGAAGAACTCCAAGACGCCATGGCGATAGCGTTGGTGGTCGGAGGTTCGATCGTGATTCCCCATCTTCGGCGCGCCGTGAGGGCGTGGGAGGAGCTGACGTCACAGAGTTGACAGTCGACAGTTGACTGTCGACTGTCGACTACTTGTTGACCTGGTGCACGGCCTTGCCGAGGGCGGCTTCGACGGCCTCCTGAAAGGCCTCCGACATGCTCGGGTGCGGATGGATGGTCAGAGCCACGTCCTCGAGGAATGCGCCCATCTCGAGCGCCAGAGTCGCCTCTCCGATGAACTCGGAGACCCCACGGCCGACCGCCACCACGCCAAGCAGCTGCTGGGTTCCGGCATCGGCGATGGCCTTGACGAAGCCGTCGGTGGCCTCGAGGCTCATGGCCCGTCCCGACGCTTTGAAGTTGAAGGTGCCGGTCACGACCTCATACCCCTGCTCGACAGCTTCGTTTTCGGTGAGACCGGTCCAGGCCACTTCGGGATCGGTGTAGACAACCGCCGGAATGGCCACATTGTCAAAAGCGGCAGGCTCGCCGGCGATGACCTCCGCCGCGACCTTGGCCTCCTGATACGCCTTGTGCGCGAGCAGCATCCCGCCCGCAACATCTCCCACGGCATAGATCCCCGGCACGCAGGTCTGCTGCCGGTCGTTGACCGTGATGAACCCCTTGTCATCGGTGGCGACACCGACGGCCTCGAGCCCGAGATCGGCGGTCCGCGGGACCCTCCCGACGCTCATCATCACCAGATCAGCCGGGATGCGAATCTCCTGGTCGTCGGGCCCGATGGCCACCAGCGCCGGATCTTCACCGTCATCGTGTGAAACGGCGCGGTGATTCAACAACAACTTGATCTTGAGCTTCTTCAGTCGCCGCTGGAGGGTCTTGGCAGCATCGCGATCGAGGCCGGGGAGGATCTCGGGCAGGAACTCGACGACGGTCACCTCGGACCCGAGCTTGGCGTAGACCGTGCCGAGCTCGAGACCGATGTATCCGGCGCCAACGACCACCAGCCGCTCGGGAACTTCCTGGAGCGAGAGCGCCTCGGTGGAGCCGATGACCCGCTCGCCGTCAAACGGAAGATTCGGCAGCTGCATGGCTGATGAACCGGTGGCGATGACCGCCGACTCGAACTGGACTTCCAGCATTCCGTCCTTTCCGGCAACCTCGAGGCTGCGATCGGTGAGGAATCGGGCCGATCCGTAGACCACCTCGACGCCGTTCTTCGAGCACAGAAACTCGACGCCGCCGGTCAGGCGATCGACGATGCCGTCCTTCCAGGCGACCATCTTCGGCAGGTCGACCCGCAAACCATCGACGCTGAGCCCCATCTGCTCACCATGTCGGACCTCATAGGCGAGGTCGGCGGCATGGATCAAAGCCTTCGACGGGATACAACCGACGTTGAGGCAAACGCCTCCGAGGCGCGGGCCCTTGTCTACCAGGATCACATCCTTACCGAGCTGAGCCAACCGCAGCGCAGCCACGTAGCCGCCGGGACCGGCGCCGATCACCACCACCTGACAACCGCGAGAAACCGAACCGACAACCATCACAGCCTCGCCATCAGTAGTCCCGGTTTCGCAACCAGGTTGACCAGATCGGTCATGAAGCGGGCGCCCTCGGCGCCGTCGATCCACCGGTGATCGAAGGAGATGCTCATGTACATCATCTTTCGAATCACGATCTCACCATCGACCACCACGGGGCGGTCCTGAATCTTGTGCAGGCCGACAATCGCCAACTCGGGCTGATTGATGATCGGCGTCGCGAAGACACCACCAAGGGGGCCGATGTTCGTGATGGTGCAGGACCCGCCCCTGAGCTCGTCCAGCATGAGCTTCCGCTCGCGGGCCCGGCCGGCGAGATCGACAATCTCTGCGGCGAGCTCGACCATGTCCTTTCGATCCGCGTCCTTGATGACGGGGACGATGAGCCCTTCCGGGGTGTCGACCGCGATGCCGATGTTGTAGTACTTCTTGAGCAGGATCTCTCCCCGTTCCTCATCCACGCTGGCGTTGAAGATCGGGTAGTCCTTGAGCACCGTGACCAGGGCCTTGATGAAGAACGGCAGCAGCGTGAAACGGCCGCCACTGGCCTCCACCGACGCCTTGACCGTTCGGTAGTGCTCGAAGAGATCGGTGACGTCCGCCTCTTCGACGTGGGTCACGTGGGCGGAGATCTGCTTGGAGGCCCTCATGGCGCCGGCGATCGTCTTCCGAAGATGGGATACGGGGACCCGTTCCACCTCACCATTGGCCGTGACCTCGGCAATGCCGACAGGCACAGCCGTTGAGCCGGGCGCAACCGGTGTCGCCGGCGCCTCGGCCGCACGTTGCACATCCTCGTCGGTGATTCTGCCACCCGCGCCGGAGCCCTGAATCGCCTCAAGGTCGACCCGAAGCTTGCGCGCCAGCGCCCGGGTGCGCGGGGTCGCCAGCCGTCGGCGTTGGCCGGAGACCGGGGCAACCGGTGTGACCTCGGCAACCGCGACCGCCGGAACTTCCACCAGCCTCGGTGAGTCTTTCTTGCTTTCTGACTCGGGCAGGGCCTCCCCCGCCTCGCCGATGGTGACCAAAGCGTCGCCCACCTCGATGGCCGAGTCCGCAGGGACATGAAGCACGAGCACCGTGCCGGCGTTGGGCGAAGGCAACTCCACCACCGCCTTGTCGGTCTCGACCTTGAGCAGGGGTTGATCTTCAGCGACGGTCTCACCCTCGGCAACGAGCCATTCGACGACCCGCCCCTCGTGAATACCCTCGCCCACATCGGGAAAATTAAACACATGTGCCATCAAATGCCTCGCGAGCTCCTTGGATCCACCTTGTGAACCCTCAGAAATCCATTGTTTTTCTGACTGCCTTCGCGATCCGATCCCTGGTTGGGAGATAGAGTTTCTCGTTCTTGGCCGCCGGGAAGACCACGTCGAAACCGGCGACCCGCTGCACCGGCGCGAGGAGGTGAAGCAGCAGGTGCTCGCCGATGAGGGCGGCGATCTCACCGCCGAAACCATTGGTGCGCGGCGCCTCGTGAACCACCACCGCCCGACCGGTCTTCTCGACGCTGGCCAGGATGGTTTCTCGATCGAGGGGGTTGAGGGTTCGCAGATCGACCACCTCGACGCTCACGTCCTCGCGGGCCATCATTTCGGCGGCGTCGTGGCAAACCCGAACCATCGCACCCCACGAGATCAGGGTCACGTCGTCGCCCTCGTGGTCCACCGAGGCGGAGCCGATGGGCACCGTAAACGGTTCGGAGGGGACATTGTCGCGGAAAGCGCGATAGATCCTCTTGGGCTCCATGAAGAGCACCGGATCGTCGTCGCGGATGGCCGCGGTCAAAAGACCCTTGGCGTCATATGGGTTGGACGGTACGACGACCTTGAATCCAGGAGTGTTGAGGAAGAGGCTCTCGTAGCTTTCCGAGTGGTGCTCCGGGGGATGAATCCCGCCCCCGTAGGGCATTCGCACAACCATGGGAACCGTGAGATGCCCACGGGTCCGGTTCCGCATCCGCGCTGCGTGACCGAAGAGCTGATTGATGGCCGGGTAGACAAAGCCCATGAACTGGATCTCGGCCACCGGACGGAGGCCGGTGGCGGCCATTCCCACCGACATGCCGATGATGGCGCTCTCGGCGAGCGGGGTGTCGATGACGCGGTCCGACCCGAAACGCTCGATGAGTCCGTCGGTGGCGCGGAACACACCACCATCGATGCCCACGTCTTCGCCGAGGATGACCACCGACGGATCGCGGTCCATCTCGTCGCGCATGGCATCGCGGACGGCTTGCGCGATGGTCAGCTTCTCGGTCGGTCCCGATTCGTTGATCTCGGACACGTTGATCTCGGCCGTGCTCATGAACCCACCTCCTCGAGCACCTCG
>Ga0316194_10002299_pt1 | contig 13315 bp, 11 predicted proteins | sample CroRivsedime1_MG_FD_204936 | JGI IMG/M metagenome (GOLD analysis project Ga0316194, IMG submission 204936) | Coastal sediment microbial communities from Maine, United States - Cross River sediment 1 | ecosystem: Environmental > Aquatic > Marine > Coastal > Sediment | place: USA: Maine...
AAGATAGAGAATCGTTTTCCCGGGCTCATGGGATACCAACAGATCGTTGACTCCCCTGCCATCGAAATCGCCGATTTTGACGCCCCGGGCGAAGTCGCCGCTCATTTCGAAGCGGGTGCTGGTGCCAAAAACCACCGGCTCGGCAACATCGTCCCTGGGAACCAGCGAACAGTACGCGCTGGCATTGCCAGAATCGGGCCTGGCAATGAAATAGGTGGCATCGGCGATGCCACTCACCACGCCGTAGATATTGCCTTCATCGTCTACTTTTTTCGGAACCGTCCAGGATGACCCGGGTATGTCGAATGGTTCGAATCCATTGATGCAATCGTAGGTGAATCCTTTGCGGGTGGAACCGTTGTTGTTGATACTGGTGCCGACGATCATCCCCGAGTTATTGATGTCACCCAGATCCGTCCATTCGGTATCAGGTGCGACAACAGTGGTGTACTGGTCATAGATCAGGTCATAGATGAAGCCCCTGCCCGCGGCGTGCCCCCCCAGAACATTGTAGTTGCCGATGGCCAGGCGATCGTCGTTCACGGCGAGTAGCCGGGTATGCAGGATTTGTATTGCCGGATAGACCACGGTTTTTTTCGGGCCGTCGTAGGGGTCGGCGAAGGCAGTGGTGCCGCTGCCGTAGATATAGAAGGTGGAACCCACGATATCGCCGAGGGCATTGGCTTCACTGGAATAGACGGGCGTGTACACGGTCGCCGTGGTGTAGTTGAGCGATTTGCTACCCGGCACATATGACCGCACCTGTACATACTGCGCGTTGGTCACTGTCGAACCACCATCTGACCAGGTCTGCTGTTGACTCAGTTCGTAAGTGTAAGTGGTCGCATGGCCGGCGTTGGACAAACCCAGCAAAGAGACGGCGAGTATAGAAGCGGTGAATATTCTGATGAACATGAGGATGCCCCCTGTAGGACTTTCTATATATTATTTGGGAATATATTCCCAATTATAACCACAGTCAAGCTATGGTTAATATAATTCGCAAATCCAACACGCGATAAAGGGAACAGGCCACGTTTATTCCAACGAGCGCCTTGCAAGGCATTTAATTGTGGTCTGTCCCGAATGGCACTTACTTAAGGACAGGAGATCAAGGGCTAGCCCGATCCACCGACTCCACTGGGTCTGGGCGAACTGTTCACCTCAGTAAATTATGGTCGCTCAAGTGAAACCATTGACGTGTGAAGATAAAATTGACCACTGATTCCGGTGACAGGCTGGTGACTTCGCCGGTCATGTTCTTTCGATAAAATGCGCTGCACCCACCCGTTTGCCAAACCGTCAATTGCATGGTTTTTTTCATGTTGGCAACGTATGCCCTTTGCACCTCGCTTTTAACGTCAATGGCCTTGATGCTTTTGTCGCGTTTAATGGCGCAAATGGCTTTAATCGTGTAATTAACCATTGCCTCCATATACGATATTTGCGAGCTATGGCCGGTGCCGGTGTTGGGGCCGTTTACCTTGAAATAGTTCGGGTAGCCTGAAACCGTGATGCCCTTGTAGGAGACGGCCTCGGTCTCCCATTCACTGTTCAGGTTGCGGCCATTGCGTCCATACACCTGAAACGAGAGTGCCCGTTTCATATCTGAATAGGCATAAAAACCGGTTGCGTAAACTATGATGTCGAGCGCTATGTCTTTACCCGCTTTGGTTCGAATACCGCTGGCCGTTATTTTCTCGATCCCGCTGATATCGACATCAACATTGTTCCGGGAAAGCACGGGCAGGTATTTATTGGTCGGTATCACACGCCGGCAACCCAACTCGTAATCCGGCATCATGTGCTGACGCAACTCGGCGTCATCGATGTATTTTTCAAGATTCTTTTTCAGGTTTCGTGCATAGAGTGTTTTAACGAATTTACTGAGTTTCGCGGTAAACGGATAACGGCGAAACGCGGCGAATCTAACCTCGTGGTAAGCAAAGATAATAAAACGGTTGATATGACGTATTCCCGGCAGGTTCATCAAATAGCGCTCTGCAGGGCTGTAGTTCCTGTCTGAACGCGGAATGATCCACTGGGGCTTCCCCATAAACAGAGTTAGTCTGTCAACCTGATCGGCAATGGCTGGAACGACCTGGGCCGCCGAACATCCCGAACCAATAACCCCAACACGTTTTCCCGCATACGGCACAGTGTGATCCCAGCGTGCGGTATGGAATTGTGTGCCCTGAAAAGATTCCGCTCCCTTGATGTCAGGCAGATGCGGGTTTGCCAGCACGCCGCTGGTGTCGATCACAAAGCGCGCGCTATAGCGCTCACCTGACGCCGTTTCAACATCCCACAGGCACGTGCTGTCATCGTATGTCAGGAGGGTAACGGTCTGGTTTGTTCTTGCGTGTTTGTTAATCCCGAATTTTTCGATGATGTAGTTCGTGTATTCGAGCAGTTCACTTTGCGGGGCGTATTTTTTCTTGAATGGATAAGGAATAAAGGAAATGGAATACAACCCGGTCGGCACATCCACCTCGGCTCCGGGATACGAGTTATCGCGCCAGGTGCCACCGATGTTTGCGCTTCTTTCTAGCAGGACAAAATCATTGAAATTCTTCTTTTGCAAACCGATCGCCGCGAGCAAACCAGAAAACCCGGTGCCGATAATCACGGTTTCGAAATGCTGCGGTTCCTGTTTCGGGTTACCGTCTTCTTCTGTTTCTTTTGTTGATAACTGCTGTATTTTCATAGGCCCACGCGCACGCTTTCACCTGAAAGCAACATGAGGTTACCTTTCAATTCTTAACTGGGTCTTAAAACAGGGAAAACGTGGTCTGTCCCCTAATTTCAAAACAGGGAAAACGTGGTCTGTCCCCTAATTTCACTAATTTCGTCCCCTAATTTCTACCGGGGTTCAGACCGTTCCTCGCTCGACAGCGTCATTCCTCGGAGAATGGCGTGACATGAAAACGGGAAAAACGGATCGTGTCGGACCAGTAATCGCCGGGCAGCCCGGCCTTGCTCAGCAGGTGCTCGAGAAATTGCTGCGCCGAGCCCAGTTTCTCCCAGACCTGAGGCAGGAAGATTGAACGGTAGCGACCATCCTCCATCAGCAAACCATCAACCCCGGGCTGCAGCTGCTGCAGCAGATCTTCCCGGTCGCGGACAACGATGGGCTCCATCTCGGACAACACCGAAACCTCGACATTTACCTGCTCTGCTTCAGCGGCCGAGAGGGGGGCAAAGCGTGGATCACGGAAAGCGGCGCTGAGCGCACAGTCCGCGGTGTTCTGCGCGAGTGACCTGGGTGACTCGATCACGCCCATGCAACCGCGTAGCTCGCCGTTAATGGTCAGGGTGACGAAGCTGCCGCGCTGGCTTGCGAGCGCACCCTGCATGCCTTCGGTGCTCGGATCCGGCATGCTGGCGCCAGCCAGGCCTGCCACGATGGAGCGGCGCGCGATGTCGAGCAACTGCCGACCTTCCGCGGGCTTTATGTCAGGACAGCTGGAAAGCGCCATAGCCCACCACCCGCCCCCGGTCACCGGCGGTATCGCCGGAGTTACAGGCAGCCAGTAAATCCACCTTCATATCCTGGCAATGACGTGCGCTCATCAGCCCGTTTAGTGCACGTGCCCCGCAGGCCTCTGCGCCGGACAGGCCGGTTGATTTCTGCAGGATGCGTGCGCAGGTCGAGGCATCGATCTCGCAGGCCTCTTCATAGGCGTGGAAATGCGATAGATCGGAGCTGATCACCACCAGGGTTTCTGGCCCGCCCCAGAGCGCGTCCAGCACTGCGCCAACCCGCTCCGGGCCACAATCTCCGACTAAAACCGGCAGCAGGCTGAAACTCGTCAACAGCGTCTGCAGAAACGGTAACTGTACCTCGAGGCTGTGCTCCTCGCGATGCGCCTCGTCGGAAATACAGACCCCGGGCATCGTAGATATGGCATCAAGCGCCGCACGCTCCAGTGGCACCTCGCCGAGCGGAGTCTCGAAGGCATCGACCGACGGTAGCGCCATGCCCTGCAGGTATACCCGGTGGGCAGGGCCCAGCAGCACCACGCGCCGAATTTCATCGCGCAGGGGCTCGAGCAAACGATATGCCGCGGCGGCGGTCGAGCCGGAATAAACATAGCCTGCGTGCGGTACGATCAACACTTTCGGCCTGGCTACGGCCTGTGCTAACGAGCTCGATAAAAATCCGGCTAGCTGTGCTTTCAGGCGGGCCGGATCTGCCTCGTAAAAGAGGCCGGCAACCGCTGCTTCGCGTATGCTCATGAAACTATTTCCCTTTTCTGTGTGGTGCGAGTAAATTAACCTTCATTGAAATGTGGGTATTATGCCCCAATTTACAAGCCCATGAACGACACTATCGTAAGCACCAAATACTGGCACAAGCTCGAAGACGGACGTCTGCAGTGCGACCTGTGCCCGCGCCATTGCCACCTGCGCGAAGGCCAACGCGGCCTGTGTTACGTGCGCCAGCGACTCGACGACGAGGTCAAGCTGGTCAGCTACGGACGCTCGAGCGGTTTTTGCATCGACCCGATCGAGAAAAAGCCGTTGAACCATTTCTTCCCGGGAAGCGCCGTGCTCTCCTTCGGCACCGCGGGCTGCAACCTGGCCTGCAAGTTCTGCCAGAACTGGGATATGTCCAAATCGCGCGAAATGGACACGCTGGCGGATCGGGCGATGCCCGAGCAACTTGCCCTGGTAGCGCAACAGGAGGGCTGCACCAGCATTGCCTATACCTACAACGACCCGGTCATTTTTCACGAGTACGCGCTCGACGTGGCTGCCGCCTGTCGAAAACTCGGCGTCAAGTCGGTTGCGGTCACCGCGGGCTACATCGATCCGGAACCCCGGGTAGAATTTTTCCACGCCATGGATGCGGCCAACGTCGACCTCAAGGCATTTACCGACCGTTTTTACCACAAGATCTGTGGCGGTCACCTCGCCCCAGTGCTGGAAACGCTCAAGTATATTCGGCAGGAAACCGATTGCTGGCTGGAGCTGACCACGCTGTTGATTCCGGGCGAAAACGATTCCGACCAGGAACTGAACGAAATGACCAACTGGGTAATCGAAAACCTGGGGGCGGAGGTGCCGATGCACTTCACCGCCTTCCATCCGGACTGGAAGATGCGCGACATCGAGAGCACCCCGCAGGCAACGCTTACGCGTGCACGTAAAATCGCACTCGATAACGGGCTGCACTACGCCTACACCGGCAACGTGCACGACACGCAGGGTTCCAGCACCTGGTGCCACAGCTGCGGGGAATTACTGATCAAGCGCGACTGGTATCAACTCGGCCACTGGGGCCTCACGGAAAACGGCAGCTGCGCAAACTGCGGCACCGCCCTCCCCGGCCACTTCGAGGCCAAACCAGGCAGCTTCGGCCAGCGCAGCATCCCGATCAGGATCAACCGCTAGTAAATCGTAAATAGGGGACAGACCACGATTAATTCGCTCTGTGCTCGGACGCTGAAATAAACGTGGCCCGTCCCGAATGGCACTTACTTAAGCCAAAACACGGATGCATCCAGAGTCCAACTGCGGTCGAATGATTGGGGGAATTTTTCGCGAATGCCTCGGCGGCTGCGCCGCCTGCGGTTTACTTCGCATAAAATTCCCCCAATCATCCACCTTCTCTCGACCAGAACGAATGTCATGGGATTAATTGCTTGAGTAAGCGACATTGTGATCTGTCCCCTAATACTTCTGAAAATAAACGTGGTCTGTCCCCGAATACTCTTCCTGAAAATAAACGTGGTCTGTCCCCTAATACTTAATCATCATATTTCATGGGTCAGCAGCACGATGGCCAGGACGGCACTGGCGATCGCCAGCGATTTTCGTAGCGTTATTTTTTCCAGCTTGAGTAACACCGAGAAGATAAAGGCAGCCACAAATCCCATGTTGGTCAGCGGCACCACGAGGCTGGCGTCACCGAGCGCGAGCGCGGTGGTGAGCAACCAGATGATGGTAAACACCAGTCCCCCGGTGATCGCCATGTATTTAAGCTTGATGACCGTGATGCGAACCCGCCTTTCCCGAAAGCAGGCATAAGCCAGGCCACCCAGGCACCAGGCGATGGCCGCAAAAAACATGATGGTGTTCGCATCGGCTCCACTGTTGAGCCCTGCCTTGGTGAAAATACCATAGAGTGCGCGCAGACAGCTGGCGCCAATAATCAGTAACACGAACAGTGTAAAGTGCGGAATCGAGCTGGTTTCAATGTGGTTCGGCTGATACAGCAGTAACACGGTAACCACCCCGAGCAATATTCCAAAGCCCGCAATCAGGCCAGGATTTTCCGCGAGAAAGATAAAGGCCAGCACCACCAGCGGAATGGTGTTCAGTCGATAGATGGTGGACGCCATGCTGATCGGCAGGTGACCAAGACATTCCAGCAGCAGAATATTCGACAGGGTGACAAACACGGCCGCGGTAATGCCAAAGACCAGGGTTGGCGTATCGAAGGACAGCCCGAGGCCGTGATAATCCATATAGACCAGCTGCAACACAATCCACACGCAGCCCGTACCGAAAATCAGCATGCCGCGGGAACGCTGTTCGGCGGAATAGAGTTTGAAGACCAGGTCCAGCAAACCCGAAGCGGTGAGGCACAGCAGGGCCAGGATAGCGGGAGAGGCGTTCACCGGGATGGTCGCCCTAAGTGCGACTAGCTGCTGACGTCGAGCGGATAGGCATGTGTATGCACGACCACCCGGTCTTCCTCGAGGAAGACAATCGAGTACTCGGGTGGCTCACTGTTGTGCTGGATTTTGTCGCTGCTGAAATTGAGGTCGACCTGGTGGTTGGTGCCCCGCAGCGATGAAAATGAAATGCCCAGCCAGTTACCGCTGATGGGCCGATGCGCATGACCAAAGAACAGGTGGCGGATGTTCGCGTAGGGCCGCAGGATCTCGGCGAAAGCCTGTTGCTCGGCAAGGCCGATGCAATCGATACAGGGGAAGTTCAGATTAAAGGGCGGGTGATGCATGAAAAGATAAACCGGGTCGTGCTGATGCTTTACCAGGGTAGCCTGTAACCACTCGCGGCGCTGCTCACAGTAGATGCCGCCATGGGTGCCGTACTCGACGGTGTCAATGACGATGAAAACGCCCGCCGGGGTTGGCACCGTGTATTGCACGAACCCGTGATCGTCGACCTTTGCCCGCGCGAAGCATTGCCGGTAATTCTCGCGGTGGTCGTGATTGCCGATAATGAGATGGCACTCCATATCCAGCCTGGAAATCTGCTCAGCGAGGAATCGATATGCGGAATCTTCACCGCGATCGGCGAGGTCTCCGGTGATGACACAGCATTCGGCATCGCCATGATGGAGGTGGATGTCATCGATACAGCGGGTAAAGCGCTCGGCCGGGTCCAGGCCGTGCAGTTGCGTGCCCGGGGTAACCAGGTGGGTGTCGGTGATGTGTATGAATTTCATATGCGGATTGTTAGCGAGTACTTTGAGTGATGGTGATAGGTACGGATAATACTTACCAGACGCGGAAATGTATTCTCCTGATGTGTTGGACCAGTGCAAGTGGAACTAGCGACGATTAGCGTTCTCTTAGTCATTCCCACTCCCTTCTCCTTGTCATTCCCGCTTTCGCGGGAATGACGGAGTGGGCGCGGGAATGACGGCGATGACAAGGTTTGGGTGATTAATAGTCGACCGGGGTTGGGGGAGGGACTGGCAGGCCCAGGTCGATAGCCACCTGGCGCAGGCGGTCGGGGTAGTCGGTGATAATGCCGTCGACGCCCATCGCGATCAATTCACGCATGCGCTCGGTTTCATTCACTGTCCAGACATTGACCTGCAAACCCAGATCGTGTGCCAGCTTGATGGCATCCGCGTCCACTTCCTGGTGATAGGAAGACCAGATATCGCCCCCGGCCGCCTTGATTGCGCGTGCGCTACTGCCATCAAAGTCATCGATGTCGAGCCCGTTGAGCCACAGCGACGGGCCAGGTTTTCCGGCTTGCAGGTTACTCAACCAACTTTGATCTGCGGTCAAATACGAGGTCGCAATCTCCGGCGCCAGCTGCTGGGTTTCGTACAGCGCTCGCCAGTCGAAGGACTGCAGCATAACCCGGCCCTCCATCCGGTAGTCGCGGACGACCTCGATCACCGCGGCAACGAATGCTTTCGGGGACAGAGTCAATTGTGGGTATTCAGGATTGATCTTGACTTCGATATTGAAGCGCACCGATTGATTACCGGATTTGTTGACGAGATCGAAAACCTCGGCCAGGGTCGGGACTGAGGTGCCATCTATCGCCTGTTGCTCAGGATAACGCCGTGCGTACTTGTGCATGGGGTTCAGGCGTCCAACGTCGTAGGACTTGACCGTCGCCAGGTCCATCGATTTGATGGCGGGGCTGCTTTGTTGCAGCCATTCACCGTTGGCATCCCGGGCCAGCGCGGGCTCAAGGCGCGGGTTATGGCTCACCACGACTTCACCATCGCCGCTAACCGCCAGATCGAGTTCCAGGGTCGTCACCCCGATGCCGAGTGCGGTCGCGAATCCCGGCAGGGTGTTTTCCGGCATCAGGCCGCGGGCGCCGCGGTGCCCCTGCAAATCGAAACCACTCGCCACGCTGGTCATAGTCAGTAATCCCACGATGAAGCTATTTTTGATAAAATTCTCAAACCCGCTCCCATTTAACCCGTATCCATTTCCTGTTACCGGCATGGTTACAGGCGCTTTTCGGTGTCGGGGGCGAACAGGTGTATCTTGTCGGCAGCCACGCGCACCGGCAACACTTCGCCGCTGTTGAAAGCCCGAATGCCCCCGAGCCGGATCGTCATATCGGTCCGGTTTTCGCCAAAATAGCCGTGCACCAGGGTATCGGCGCCCAGCTGCTCGACCAGCCTTACCGTTAAATCCCCATTGCCGTTACCACCCTCGACAAGCTCCAGGTCTTCCGGCCGAATACCCATGATGACCTCGCGCTGCGCATGCTGCGCGTAGACACCGGCGGGCAGTTCAAAGGACACGCCGCCCTGCAACTCGACGGTGCCGCCATCCGTCGACAATTTCGCCGGGGTGAAACTCATCGCGGGCGAGCCGATAAAACTCGCCACAAACAGCGATGCCGGGCGTTGATAAAGCTCGATCGGAGTGCCTAGTTGTTCGACCTGCCCCTGGTTGAGGACGATCAGTCGATGGCCCAGCGTCATGGCCTCGATCTGGTCATGCGTCACGTACACGCTGGTGGTGCCCAGCTGCTCCTGCAGCAGCTTGATTTCGATACGCATCTGCACGCGCAACTTGGCATCCAGGTTGGATAGCGGCTCGTCGAACAGGAACACGCTCGGCTGGCGCACGATGGCGCGCCCCATGGCAACCCGCTGGCGTTGACCACCGCTGAGCTCGCGCGGTTTGCGCGTCAGCTGGTCCTGCGTCAGCTCCAGGATGGCGGCGGCCTTGTCGACGCGTTGGCGGATTTCATCCTTTGGCACGCGCCGAATCTTGAGGCCATAAGCCATGTTGTCGAAGACGTTCATGTGCGGGTAGAGTGCGTAATTCTGAAACACCATGGCGATGTCTCTGTCGGCTGGTTCCAGGTCATTGACCACGCGACCATCAATACTGATGTTGCCCCCGGTCACCGATTCCAGCCCTGCAATCATGCGCATCAACGTGGACTTGCCGCAGCCCGACGGCCCGACCAGCACGATCAGTTCGCCATCGCCGATTTCCACATCAACACCGTGGATCGCCTTGAACCCATTGGGATATGTCTTTTCAATATTTTCCAGCTTAACCGTTGCCATGGGGTTCTCTCTGTTCTCCGGCTTATTTCTCGGTCTCGGTGAGACCCTTGACGAATAGTTTCTGCATGAAGATGACGACCAGCACCGGTGGCATCATGGCGAGCAAAGTCGTCATCATGATGATGTTCCACTCGGGCGATTGCTCCGCCGCTTCGAGCATTTGTTTTATCGCCATGACGATCGTGAACATGCTCTGATCGGTGGTGATCAATAATGGCCACAGGTACTGATTCCAGCCATAAATAAACAGGATAACGAACAGTGCCGCGATGTTGGTGCGTGACATCGGCAGCAGAATATCGAAGAAGAATCGCATCGGCCCGGCGCCATCGATGCGCGCCGCCTCGAGCAATTCATCCGGAATCGTGAGGAAGGTCTGGCGAAACATGAAGGTGGCCGTGGCGGAAGCGATCAGCGGGATGCTGAGGCCCCAGTAATTGTTGAGCATACCCAGGTTGGCGACGACCTCGAAAGTCGGAATAATTCTGACTTCAACCGGCAGCATCAGCGTGATGAAAATCATCCAGAAAAAGCCCATGCGAAACGGGAAGCGAAAATAAACGATGGCAAAGGCCGACAGCAACGAAATCGCAATCTTGCCGAAGGCAATCATCAGCGCCATGATCAGGCTGTTGAACAGCATCATGCCGACACCCTGATTGGCGCCACCATCGATGCCGAAGTTTAGCGCCTGGTTCAGATTGGTAAAAAAATGACTTCCCGGCAGCAATGGCAACGGGATTTGCGTCATGCGCACCGCGTCGTGCGTGGAGGCGACAAAGGTAATCCAGATCGGAAAAGCGATTATCGCGATCCCGGCGATGAGCATGCAATGCGAGATAAAGGTGACTACTGGGCGGTTTTCGATCACGAGTATTCCACCTTCTTTTCGACGTAGCGGAACTGGATCACGGTCAGCGTGATGACGATCGCCATGAGGATCACCGATTGCGCCGCGGAACCGCCGAGGTCGAGACCGACAAAACCATCGTTGTACACCTTGTAGACCAGTATCTCGGTGGCCTTGGCTGGACCGCCCTGGGTGATCGCGTGAATGATGCCGAAGGTTTCAAAAAATGCGTAAACAATGTTAACCACCATCAGGAAGAAGGTGGTCGGTGAAATCAATGGGAAAATGATACTCCAGAAGCGCCGCACCGGGCCTGCGCCGTCGATAGCCGCCGCCTCGATCAACGATTTCGGTATCGACTGCATCGCCGCCAGGAAGAACAGGAAGTTATAGGCCACCTGTTTCCATGCGGACGCGATCACCACCAGCGCCATGGCCTCGTTACCATTAAGCTTGTGATTCCAGTCGTAACCCATCGCGGAAAGTCCGTAGGTGAGTATCCCGAGCGTCGGGTCGAGCATGAACACCCACAGCGCGCCGGCCACGACCGGTGCGACCGCATAAGGCCAGATTAACAGGGTGCGGTAGGCCATCGCACCCTTGACGACCCGATCGGCCATCGCCGCGAGCAGCAGCGAAAAACTCATCGAAATGCCCGCTACCAGCACCGAGAAAAACACCGTGCGCTTGAAGGTGCCAAGATAGTGTTCATCTTCGAACAGAACTTCGAAGTTTTCGAACCAGACGAATTCAGTGCTGAGACCGAAGGCATCCTCGATCAACAGGGACTGGTACAGCGCGTGCCCCGCGGGCCAGATAAAGAACACCAGCGTGATCAGGATTTGCGGCAATACCAACAGGTACGGCAGGTATGAAGGGCCGAAGTGAACCTTTTTTAACATCGATGGCGCCTGCTGGGCGGCGGGTAAGCGTCGCTGCGACAGGTTACCGCAGCGACGGCTGTACTAGCCTTGTCTATGCTGGGCCTACTTGTTCGCGCGCTCGAACTTGCGCAGCAGTTTGTCGCCACGTTCAGCCGCGTCGTCCAGTCCCTGCGAGGCGGTTTTGCTGCCATTCCAGATGGCTTCCATCTCCTCGTTGATAATGTCGCGAATCTGCACGAAATTACCGAAACGAACGCCGCGCGAATTGGCGGTAGGCTGGTTCAGGCTCAGCTGCTTGATCGCCGTATCCGTGCCCGGATTGGCGTCGTAAAAGCCCTGTTTCTTCGATAGCTCATAGGCCGGTGTGGTAATGGGGACATAGCCGGTTTCCTGGTGCCACCAGGCTTGCACATCAGCTGACGACAGGTAGGTCATGAATTTGGCAACGCCCTTGTAATCATCCTGGTCCCGACCTTTGAGCACCCACAGGGTCGCGCCACCGATGATCGAGTTCTGCGGCTTGCTGGCGACGTCGGTATCCAGCGGCAGCATGGTTTGCCCGAAATCGAACTTGGCCTGCTTCTTAATCGAACCGTAGTAAGCCGAAGAATTCATCCACATGCCACACTCACCATTGGTGTACATAGAGAGGCTGTCACCGCGGCGACCACCATAGGTGAACAGCTTATCCTTGGACCAGTCAGCAATACTGGCAATACGGTTTTTCACCTTGTCATTGTTGAAGCTGAAGCTGGTATCGAGGCCGGCAAAGCCGTTTTCCCTGGTACCCATCGGCAAATTGTGCCATGAGCTGAAATTCTCGATCATCACCCAGGACTGCCAACCGAAGGAAAACCCGCACTTATAGCCCGCGGCAACCAGCTTTTCAGAGGCGATCTTCATGTCGTCCCAGGTTTTGGGAGGAGACGCGACGCCAGCCTTTTTGAAGGCATCCTTGTTGTACCACAACACCGGAGTCGAACTGTTAAACGGCATCGACAGCAGCTCACCGCTCGAGGTCTGGTAGTAACTGATAACCGCCGGCAGGTAAATCGACTTGTCAAAAGGCTCACCGGCATCCTTCATCACCTGCTCGACCGGGTAGATGGCGCCCTTGGCGGCCATCATGGTGGCGGTACCGACTTCGAATACCTGCACGATGTGCGGCTGTTCCTTGGCGCGAAATGCTGCGATGGCCGCGGTCATGGTTTCCGTGTAATTACCCTTGTAACTCGGAACCACCTTGAATTCAGATTGGGTGGCGTTGAAATCGGCGGCAATTTTATTGACGCGCTCACCGTTAACCCCGCCCATGGCATGCCACCATTGCACCTCGGTAACCGCGAGCGCCGATGCCGAGTAACTGGCCGCCAGTAACATGGCGAAAGCGCACAGTAATTTATTCTTGATAGCCATAATGATCTCCTCAGGTTTGCTTCTATGTATCTGTTTTTATATCCAGCCTGGTAACCGGCTCGCTGGGCAAGAAAGGTTTAAAAGTATCCGCTCATTAAAACCGATTACGCCGAGATCCCGATACTATCCCAGAAAGATACACCCTTCAATGAAGAGGATGGCACTCCCGGAACCAAAACCAGGTCGTGTCAATGAAGAGACATCATGATCATCAACAAAATAAGCCTGCATTCATTTAACCTGAACTACGACATCCTTAGCCGGCCATTCGGGGGACAGTCTACCTAATACACGTGGCACGAGAATTGCTCTTCCACCTGGCTTTCCTGTCTCAAACGGGACGGATAAAACTAATCGATACAAATCGGTCAACCACGGTTTTTCTTCGCGCATTAACACCAACGCAGT
>Ga0316194_10002301_pt1 | contig 13310 bp, 10 predicted proteins | sample CroRivsedime1_MG_FD_204936 | JGI IMG/M metagenome (GOLD analysis project Ga0316194, IMG submission 204936) | Coastal sediment microbial communities from Maine, United States - Cross River sediment 1 | ecosystem: Environmental > Aquatic > Marine > Coastal > Sediment | place: USA: Maine...
GCTCGACGACGTGTTTGATGAGCCATTCGATTGCCTCGATGCTGTGCGCGGCCAGCTTCAACGCAAACGCCGCAACAGTCGGAAGGAAACTGTCGCTGACCATCCCGGCGAGCGTCAGCGGCACCGTAACAAGACTGAACACCGGCACCGCGACAAGATTTATGGGCGTGGCAGCAAGGGAGAAGCGCTGGAAGATCAGCGCCGTCAGAGGCATTAGCCCGAAGAGCAGGAATACCTGCATGACCAGCAGCTGGCGAGGCACGTCAACGAGACGCCAGGCCGACTTCACAACGTCCTTGCGCCTCGCGAGCCACAACAACAGCACGACCGCCGCAAACGACAAATGGAAACCCGGCCGCATCGTGGCAATCGGGTCGGTCAGGAATACGACAATGCCCGCCAGGGCCACGGTGGCGGCGGGATAAAGCTGGCGACGCCGCCACAGCGTGAACGCGACAACAGCGAGCATGACAATCGCGCGCCTCGCGGGAACGCCAAATCCGGAGACAAGGGAATAAGCGAGCGCACCAACTGCGCCGATGACGACGGCCGTGACGTAAGCGTTTGCGCGAATTACGGGTGTGAGGACGACAAACGAAACGACGAAGGCTGCGAGCGCCGCAAGCCCGACGTGCAAACCCGATATTGCCATCAGGTGGCTCGTGCCGGAGGCGGCGAACCTGTCCCATTGCTCGCGTGTAATTCCGTGACGCGCTCCAACGCCAATAGCAGCCAGTACCGCGGCAGCCGATTCCGACTCGGTTGCGGCATTTGCCGTCGCGACAAAATTGGCGCGGAACCCATCCATGCCAGCCAGCGGGCCGCTCGCCAGGAGACGATTACGCTTGCCCGCGACGATGTACCCCGATGCCCGGTACTTTTCGCGAAACATCCACGACTCGAAGTCGAATACGCCGGGATTCAGGGTGCCGCGCGGCTGCCGCAAGCGCAGTTCGAGCTGCCAGGTATCACCGATGAGTGGCTCAACAGGCGCCTCGAACCAACTCACGCGAGTACGCACCGGGATACGAGCATCGTCGATGGCATCGATATCCATAACGACAGAGTCCCCGGCCCTCTTCGGGAAATCGACGACGCGGGCCGTGGTGAGCATGCTGTCACCTGTGTACACGGGGTCCAGGCGCGTCGCAATTACCTGCTGGCCCGCCAGGACGAAGAGTGCGTAGCCAAAAACGAACACCGCCAGCGGCCGGACACGCGTGGGGAACATTGCAAGAAGCGATGCAACCAACAGGACCACGCAGAGGTCCGAGACTAGTGGCGGCGTGGTATGCTGCGCCGCCAGACCGCCCACCAGTAACAAGCAACAGGTTTTTACCACGAGCTGAAGCGTTTTACGCCGGCAGCAGCAATGAAAACCGGATCAGCAGCAAATGCCCAGACACATTTTCAAGAAGTTCGCCTTTAAACGGCAGCACCTGGCGAAACAGTGGTTCATGACGCCGTTCCGGCACCTGCTCAATGACCACCGTCTGTGGGGAATTCGCCGGCGCTGGGTGGTCCCGGCGTTTGCACTTGGTCTTTTCATCGCTTTCATGCCGTTCCCGGGGCACACGTTGACGGCGGCGCTTCTCGCGCTGGCACTTCGTGTAAACATCCCGATTGCGGCCGTCTCTACCTGGGTCAGTAACCCGGCAACCATGTTCCCGATGTACTACTTCGCGTATCGCCTGGGCTCGGCGATTCTCGGCTGGGAGCTGCAGCCCTTTGCATTTGAATTGTCATGGGACTGGGTTACGCACACATTCGTGAATATCTGGCAACCGATGTTGCTCGGCAGCGTCATTCTCGGTACCACTGCCGCCGTGGCTGGCTATGTGACCCTGGATATCTTCTGGCGCCTGTCACTGGCTGACTATAAGGCACGCAAGCGCAGCGACCGTCGGGACAACAACTCAGGCTGAGTCTTTGAGAACCCCGTCCTCGAGCACGAGGATACGATCCATACGTTCTGCGATGGAGTGATCGTGCGTCACGATGATCAGGCTGGTCTGCAACTCCTGGTTCAGCTCGAGCATAAGTTTGAGCACATGTTCGCCGTTGCCTGCGTCGAGATTTCCCGTCGGCTCGTCCGCGAGTACCAGCTGTGGCCTCGTGATCAGGGCCCTCGCAACGGCGGCACGTTGGCGTTCACCGCCGGACAGTTCGCCAGGCTTATGCGTGAGGCGTTCACCCAGGCCGACCCGGCCCAGCAATCCGCGGGCACTGGCAAAAGCCGATTCCTTGGTTTCGCGCCGAATCAGGAGCGGCATCGCGACATTTTCTTCGGCCGTAAACTCCGGAAGCAGGTGGTGGAACTGGTACACAAAACCAATGTAGCGATTCCGCAGCTCGCCCTTGGCCGTCTCAGACGTACCGTGCATCGGCGCACCGTTGACGAGCACCTCACCTTGCGTTGGCTCGTCGAGACCGCCCATGATCTGCAGCAGGGTCGTCTTGCCTGAGCCGGACGTACCGATAATGGCTACCCGCTCCGCAGGCTTCACGGCGAGATTTACGCCACGCAACACCTGCAACGTGGTTGCACCTTCGCTAAATTCACGCACGACGTTGCGGCATTCAAGAACTGCTTCAGTCATATCTCAGAGCCTCCGCCGGGGATGTCCTTGACGCAACCCAGGCCGGGTATAAAGTGGAAACAAGGGCAAGCACGAACGCAATTAACCCTATTCGTACGACGTCGCTGTAGTGCAGATCGGATGGCAAGTCGCTGATGAAATAGACGTCGGCCGCGAGAAACTTGATGCCAAAGGCCGCTTCGACGAAACCGACAATGGCCTCGAGATTCGATGCCACGAGGACGCCGAGTGCGACACCGCCGAGAGTCCCTCCCAATCCTACGATACTGCCCTGCGTAACGAATATCTTGAGAATGCTCGACGGCCTGGCCCCGATAGTTCTCAGGATCGCGATATCCGCTTGCTTGTCCTTCACAACCATCACGAGAGTCGACACGATATTAAATGCCGCGACCGCGACGACTAACAGCAGAATGACAAACAGGATCGACTTGGTGATCTGAATCGAGCGAAAGAAATTGACGTGGCGCCTCGTCCAGTCGGAGACATACACATGTTCGCCGTATGCGCGCGCTACTTCTCGAACGATAGCAGGCGCAGAATAAATTTCGCTCACCGACAAACGTGCGCCTGTGACGCCGCCCTTCATCCGGAACAGGCGTTGTGCGTCACCCAGGTTAATAAATGCGAGCCTGCGGTCGAACTCGTACATGCCAACACGGTAAATGCCGCTGACCGTGAACCGCTTGGTTCGCGGAATTACGCCGGCGGGCGTGACCATGCCATCGGCCAGGGTCACTGTAACTTTGTCGCCCACACTGGCCTGCAATGTTTCCGCCAGTTCGACGCCGAGTACGACATTGAATTTACCGGCCACGAGCTCATCCAGCGAGCCCTCCTGCATGACGCCACCAACTCCCGAAACCGTGTTCTCGAGCTCAGGATCGATACCACGCATTTCGACCCCGCTAAGCTGCATTCCAGAGACGAGCAGGCCCTTGCCGATAACGTAAGGCGCCACACCTGTAACGCGCTCGTTCTGCAACGCCGTCTCGCGCAGCGCCTCGAAGTCGGTCAGCTTGCCCTCGGTGTGCTCGATAATCCCATGGGCCGTCATCGCCAGCAGCCGGTCCTGCAGCTCTCTCTCAAAGCCGTTGACGACCGACATGACGATAATCAGCACGAGGACGGCGATGGCGATACCCAGCATGGAGATGGCTGAGATCAGCGACACGAAACTGTTGCGGCTGCGAGATCGAACGTAGCGCCCGCCCATCCACAATTCGAAGCGCTTACTCATCACTCGTACCTCAACGCTTCGGCGGGATTGACGAGTGCTGCCCGTCGCGCCGGGTACAAGGTGGCGAGTGATGTCAGTACAAATGCCGAAATCGCAATAACCGTCACGTCCGGCAGCTCAAGCTCGGAGGGAATGCGCGAAACATAGTAGACGTCGCCGGGCATGATCTGGAAGGAGAGCAATTTTTCGAGGAAAGGCACAATAACGGGAACGTAGATCGCGAGCACCACGCCAAGTACCACACCGATAAGAACACCGGCCCAGCCAATAACGGCGCCTTGTACGAAGAACACACGTACGACACCATCGGGACCCATGCCCAGCGTTCGCAGTACGGCGATATCCGTGGTCTTGTCAGTGACAACCATGACAAGGCTCGCCACGATATTGAACGCAGCAACTCCGATGATCAGTGAAAGTATCAGCGACATCATCATCTTCTCGACACGAATCGCACGAAAATAACTGACGTTCTCCTTCGTCCAGTCGCTCGCCGAAACCGCATCACCGAGTCGCTGCTGCAACGATGCGGCTATCGCGGGTGCCGCCATGACGTCGTCGGCACGGAACCGCACAGAACTGACTGCATCGCCAATGTTGAGAATGCGAGCCGCGTCGGTAGCGTGAACAAGCGCGAGTGACGTGTCATGCTGAATAACGCCGGCTTCAAATACGCCACCGAGCACGAAGCGCTCGAGCACGGGTTCGAGCGTGCCGTCGCCAACGGGACGTGGAATCAACAACACCACACCGTCACCGATACGGGCACCGAGATCATAAGCCAGGTTGCGGCCCAGGATGATTCGGCTCTCACCTGCCTGCAGCGCATCGAGGCTACCCTCCACCAGGTTGATCACGTTGCCGGAGAGCGTTTCTTCGTAAGCGGGGTCGATACCATGCACAACTACCGCGACCAGGTTTCGCCCGGACTGGATCATGCCCTCCATCTGCACAAACGGTGCGGCGGCCCTTATCCCTTCTTCGGCTGCGACGGCGTCAACAATGGGTCGCCAGTCCTGAATGGGACCCTCACTGCCGCTGACAGTGCCATGCGCGCTCATACTCAGCAGGCGGTTTCTCAGCTCGCCCTCGAATCCGTTCATCACTGACATGATGACAATCAGGGCGGCCACACCCAGCGAGATTCCGATGAGCGAAATCAACGTGATGAAGGACACGAAACGGGTGCGCCGCTTGGCTCTCAGATAGCGCAGCCCGACAAACAATTCGACTGGATTCAGCATTGGGCCGCATTGTGACACAGTTCGCATGCGCCATCCCGCACCGCGATGCTATAGTCAGAGGACCGGAAAAATGAACAGGTAGTGGAGAACGAACATGGCCAACTGGCGCAGGATTTCATTGATCGCCTTGTTACTGGCAGCGATGGGCACAGCAAGTGCCGACACGCTCGAAATGAGCGGAGCATCAGCCTCTGCGAGCGATGGCCGCCCGTCTCGCGGCATGACGCAGGCTAGCGTTGAATCGAAGTTTGGCAGCCCGTCTTCGGTCGAAGCGCCCGTAGGTGAGCCACCGATCACTCGCTGGGTGTACGCTGATTTTGTCGTCTTTTTTGAGTACGACAGGGTCATTCACGCCGTTCGGAAGCGCTAGCAGTATCAACAGAGTTCAGTAGGCCCGGGACGCCCGCGTCCCGGGCTTTTTTGTGCCCGAAATCCACGCCGACGCCGGCGCCTGTGTAATAATCGCGGCCCCAAATTTCAGCACGTCTCGCCGAGCGATCCCTTGACCGAACCCCAACTCCTTCCTGCCAGGATAAAGCTACCCGGACTCGGCTCCAGCGCCGCGTGGGGCCGGCTGATCGGCGCGAGCCTCGCGCTGGCGGCAACGGAATTGGCCCAGGCGGCGGCGCGGCCTGTTCTCGTACTCGCCGAAGATCCTCGGCATGCCGACCAACTCGAGGCTGAGATCCGGTTCTTCGCGGGCGACGCAATACCGGTCGAGCATTTCGTGGAATGGGAAACCCTGCCCTGGGACAGTTTCTCACCCCACCAGGACATCATCTCGCAGCGCCTGCGCGTATTGGCCAATCTGCCAGGCATGACGCACGGCGTCGTCATCGCCGCAGCGACCGTCTTGCAGCAACGCCTGCCGCCCGTGGAGTATGTCGCCGCACGCTCTCTGTCGCTGCAGCAGGGCCAGGAACTTCCCCGGGCGTCTTTTACCGATTCGTTGGTGGAATCCGGTTACCTGCGCGTACCGCAAGTTTCCGAGCACGGCGAGTTCGCTGTCCGTGGCTCACTGATTGACCTGTTTCCAATGGGTGCCGACACACCGGTGCGCATCGATTTCTTCGATGACGAGATTGAATCTCTACGGTACTTTTCGGCCGAGAACCAGCTGTCGGGAGAGCGTCTCGATACGGTCGATATTCTTCCCGCCCGCGAAGTCCCTCTCGACAGCGAGGCGGTACAGTTATTCCGCGACAGGTATCGCGAGCGTTTTGAAGGTCAGCCGGGTAAGTCGCGTGTCTATCGCGAAGTGTCCGATGGAATTTCGCATGGCGGTATTGAGTACTACCTGCCGCTGTTCTTCAAGACAAGCGCGTCGCTGGTCGACTACCTGCCACCCGATTGCGTAGTGCTCGCACCAACGGGTCTCGATTCTCTTGTCGAGAAGTTCTGGGACGAAGCGAAAGAACGCTACGAACTCTGCAGTCTCGATAAGGAACGACCGATACTCAGCGTCGATGAGACGTTTATATCTCCCGACACGATTCCGCAGATGCTCGCCTCATTTTCGAACATCCGCTACGCGGCGCAATCGCTCGGGGACAGTGACCGGAACCTGAACCTGGATACGCGGTTGCCGCCGGCCATGAAGATCGAGACTCGCTATGAGGATGCGGCCGCGTCGCTGGTGCAGTTTCTCGACGAATTTGATGGGCGGGTGCTGTTTTCGACCGACTCCCCGGGACGGCGCGAGCAGCTGTTCGACATGCTGTCCGGGCGCGGCCTGGACCTCGCGCGAATCGATGCCTGGCAGGCATTCCTGGATGGCCAACACAGAATCGGCGTTGCGATCGCACCGATCGACAATGGCGTGCTGTTGCCAGGCGCGAATATCGCCGTCATCAGCGAACAGCAATTGTTTGGTGAAAGGACGAAAGCGCGCAAACGACGCCGCAAGAGTGAACGCGATCCCGAAACAATCATCCGACAACTCGATGACCTCGAGCCGGGATCGCCTATCGTTCACGAGGAATACGGTATCGGCCGTTACCACGGGCTAAAAACCCTGGAGGCCGGTGGCATCAAGGCAGAGTTTCTGCATCTCGAGTATGCCGACGGCGACAAGCTTTACGTGCCGGTCCACGCGCTCGACCTGATTTCGCGCTACACCGGCGCCTCCGCAGACAACGCCCCTCTGCATCGTCTGGGCAGCGACCAGTGGAGCAAGGCAAAGCAGCGCGCTATCAAGAAGATTCGCGACGTGGCAGCGGAACTGCTGGACGTCTATGCGCGCCGCGCAGCTCGCCCGGGTCACCGGTTCCGCTGGCCGGAGTCCGACTACCGCACGTTTGAATCCGGCTTCCCGTTTGAATTGACTGAAGACCAGGCTGACACGATCGACGACGTTCTCGAAGACCTTGCCACCGATCAGCCAATGGACCGTGTCGTCTGCGGCGACGTCGGCTTTGGCAAGACCGAGGTGGCCCTGCGGGCCACTTTTGCCGCGGTGCATGGCGGCAAGCAGGTCGCAGTGCTCGTGCCGACTACGCTGCTCGCGCAGCAACATGGGCAGAATTTCCGCGATCGATTTGCCGACTGGCCGGTCCGGGTCGAGGTTCTCTCGCGATTCCAGACAGCCAGGGAAGTCAAAGACATTATTGCCGGCCTGCGATCGGGTACCGTTGATGTTGTTATTGGCACGCATCGATTACTGCAGCATACAAAGGACTTCCACGACGTCGGTCTTGTGATCGTTGATGAAGAGCATCGTTTTGGCGTGCGGCACAAGGAAGCGATCAAGTCGCTGCGCAGCGAAATCGATATCCTGACACTTACCGCTACACCCATCCCGCGAACGCTCAACATGGCGTTGGGTGGCCTGCGTGAGATGTCACTGATTACGACGCCACCGGCCGAGCGCCTGGCGGTGAAGACATTCGTGTCCGAGTGGAACGATGTCATCATTCGGGAAGCCTGTCTCAGAGAAATCAAGCGCGGCGGGCAGGTTTACTTTATCCACAACCGTGTTGAAGACATCGCTCGTATCGAACAACGCCTCGAGAAGCTGGTTCCCGAAGCCAGCATCCGCATCGGCCACGGCCAGATGCCCGAACGCGAACTTGAACAGGTCATGCTCGATTTCTATCATCGGCGTTTCAATGTGCTGCTTTGTACAACGATTGTCGAAAGCGGTATCGACGTACCAACAGCCAACACGATCATCATTAACCGAGCCGATCGTTTCGGACTGGCCCAGTTGCACCAGCTACGTGGCCGGGTCGGCCGTTCGCACCACCGCGCATATGCCTTCCTGATGGCCCCGCCAAAGGCCCAGATGACCGCGGACGCGGTAAAACGGCTGGAGGCAATCGATTCTCTGGAAGACCTGGGTTCCGGCTTCACGCTGGCAACACACGACCTTGAGATTCGCGGCGCCGGTGAGCTTCTGGGCGATACGCAAAGCGGCCAGATCCAGGAAATCGGGTTCTCCCTTTACACGGAACTGCTGGGCCGCGCGGTCGATTCACTGCGCGCGGGCAAGGAGCCGGACCTCGCGGCACCACTGCATGCCGGCGTCGATATCAATCTGCATATTCCGGCTCTCCTCCCGGACGACTATGTGCCTGACGTACATCTGCGCCTGATCCTGTACAAGCGCATTTCGGCGGCAGAGACGGCGGACGAGCTGCGAGAGCTGCAAATTGAACTGATCGACCGCTTCGGGCTGTTGCCGGAGGGCGCGAAGAACCTGATGCGCATAGCTGCGATCAAGAAATCAGCTACCTCGCTGGGAATCGAGAAGATCGATGTGGCCGACCGCGGGGGTTACTTCGTATTCGGCCCGGAAAGCCGCGTCGACCCGCTTGCGCTGATCCAACTGGTACAGGCAGAGAGCCAGCAATACCGCCTGCAAGGCTCCCACCGGCTGCAAATCCGCGAAGAACTGGGTGATATCGAGCATCGATTCGATACAATCGAGAACCTGTTGGACCGACTTGCGGTCAAAGAAGGAAGCGATGCGTAAACCGATATCTCAAATTCTCACCAGCTTGTTGTGTCTTGTCGTCTTCCTGCCGGTTGCGGCCCAGGAAATTCAGGATGACATGAGCGAGGTCGAGGTTCCGGAGATCCGCCGATACACGGTGGAAATGATTATCTTCAAGTATGCGCAGGAGGTCTCAGCGGGCAGCGAGGTCTTTATCCCTGACGAGATTGCCGAGGAAGTAGTCCTCGACGAGTTGGCGTTTGAAGAAGAGCTCGAGGTCCTGGAAGAACCGGACCCGGCATTAGAGGAAGAGGAAGAGCCAGAACCCCTGCCAGACGCGGAATTGGTACTGCTCATCGAAGAGGATTTTCAACTCGGTGAAGTCATCGAGCACCTGACGCGCATCGACGCCTACGAGCCGCTCATGCATTTTGGCTGGACACAGGCAACCTGGCCCGAGGAAGAGACCGAAGCAATCCCGCTGCGCCGTTTTGCCGAACCTCCTGAAGGTCTCGACGGCAACCTGACGCTGTACCTGAGTCGCTATCTGCATCTCGTCCTCGATCTGCAGCTCGATGCGCCACCCGAAGTCGAGCTCGTCAGCCAGGACGAGTACGGTGACGACCGGAGAATAGCGGGCGAACTTCTCGGATACGCTGATGACCAGCGACCAGCGCCACCGGTGCGCTTTGTTATCCAGGAAAACCGGATTCTCAAGAATGGCGAATTACGCTACTTCGACCACCCGAAGTTTGGCGTGCTCGCCATGGTGACCCGTGTCGAGGAAGAGGAAGAAGACCTCGATGACAGCGGCGAACTACTCGGATACGGTCCCGAGTAACTCGTCCAGGAAGTCCGAGGCGCTCCGAGTCTCATTCGCGGCATCTGCTACGGCGACGTCGAAACTCACGGTGACAAACTTCGAAGAAGTCGAACGCGGATGATGCAATCCGAGTTCGCGAACGGCCGTCGCGATGCGGGATGCGAATTCGCGCACGCCGTCTTCTTCCGAAGCGTGGGAAAGTGCGACGAAACAGGCCCCGTCCGGTCTTGATACGACATCGCTGGCGCGCTTGAGGCTTCGCCGAATTGCCTGCCCGACACGGCGAAGACAGGAATCCGACGCGTGGCGGCCGAATACTTCGATGTAGGCATCGAACTCGTCCAAACGGAATATCACCAGTGACATGCGGCTCTTCTCGCGACTCGCAACAGCCCAGTCGTGCTCGAACACATCTCGAAATGCATGATCGTTCAGCAGGCCGGTAACCGGATCGTCGCGCGACAGATCCCGAATACGCCGCTTGGCTTTAAGCAGCGCATGGTGAATCTCCGCACCGTCTGCCGGCGCCGCACTCGTGCCGCTGCGCCAATAGGCTGCGTAGAACGAGACCGCGTCGTCCTCGCTCTCGCGGAGCGGCTTGAGAACGAGCAGGTATTCCCGACTATTGGATTCAACCGGAAAGCTGGTCTCTTCCTGCGATCTGACCGACTCACTGATCTCAAGCGCCAGGTCGCGTCCGGACAAGTCCTCAACAACATCTGCAAACGGCTTGGTGAGTACGTCGTCGGCAGTAATGTTGCCGAAAGCCGGATTGGCAAATACCACCGGCCAATCGGGCTGATCTATTCGCACAATCAGAAGTGGCTCAGTCGTGCCTGAAAGTACCTGCTCGAGAATATTGCGCTTCACAGGATTCATTGGGAACTCGTCGTGGTGCCCCGGAAAAAGGCCTGAAGGGTTGTCATTGTCGCATGTCGCGCCGTGGCTGTGCTGGCTTCGACATCATCATGAATTGGAACGTCTCCCCGGCCGGCCGCACGATTGACGATCATTGCGATGCACGCATAGTCGAGGCCAACCTCGCGGGCGATTGCGGCTTCCGGCATCGCGGTCATGCCAACGTAATCAGCACCATCGCGCTCCAGGCGATCGACTTCGGCCGCCGTCTCCAGGCGCGGGCCCTGGGTCGTCGCGTACACGCCACCGTCGTAGCAATCGATGCCCGCCCCTTTGGCAGCCGCCAATAGTCCTGCGCGCAGCGCCATCGAGAACGGCTCAGTAAAGTCGATATGCTCAACGACCCCACGCCGGCCGTCGTAAATCGTGTGCTCACGCCCCCACGTGTAATCGAGCAGCTGGTCGGGCAATGCAATCTGGCCGGAATCGCGAACATCGGACACCACACCCACCGTATTGAGCGCAATGATCGCGTCGGCACCCAGCTTTTTTAATGCAACCACGTTGGCTCGATAGTTGATCGTATGCGGCGGCAGCGTATGTCCTTCGCCATGGCGCGCCATCGACAACACGTGGCAATCGCCAAGGCACAGGCGATGCACAGGCGCCGAAGGAACGCCCCAGGCGGTCTGCACTTCCGTCCCGCTGTCCTCGCCCGCCAGCATGTCCCAGCCGCTGCCAATGATCAGTGCGTAAGTCGATGCCATTTCTGCTCCTCAGGCGTCCAGGTGGAACTCTGGCCGATCGCTCCAGTGCGCGAAGCGTTTGTTGACTGTCTGCCACTGCTCGCTGGCAAGCAACTCCTCGCGCAGCAGGTTGCCAGTGCCGTGCAACCGGGCCAGCCGCACCAGCGACAGCGGATTCGTATAGGCGTTGAGTGCGTCGACAGCCTGGTGCGCCGCATCGCGGTCATTGCACACGAGAATCATGTCACATCCGGCATCGAGCGCCAGGCGACCGCGCTCAGCCATTGAGCCGTACCCCCGAGTCGCCTTCATGCTCAAGTCGTCGCAGAACACGGCTCCGCCAAATCCGAGCCTCGAACGCAATTCGCGCTGAATCCACAGTTCGGAAAAACCGGCCGGCTGTGCCTCGATCTGTTCGTAGACGATATGGGCGAGCATGACGCCCGCGATAGCGCCATTGCCGATCAGCCGTTCGTACGGTCGCATGTCGTCAAGCACCAGGCCGTAGTCCCTGCGGTCAACAGGAAGTTTCAGGTGCGAGTCGGCCAGGACCGCTCCGTGACCCGGAAAGTGTTTGGCGACCGCCGCCATACCTGCACTTCGCAGGCCGCGAGAAAACGCATTCGCCAGGTCGGCCACAACTTCAGGGTTCCGGTGAAACGACCGATCACCGATGATCTCGCTAACACCCCAGTCGAGATCGACGCAAGGCGCAAAGCACAGGTCTATGCCAACTGCGCGGAGTTCCGAGGCGATTAGCCAGCCAGCCTCGCGCGCGGCCAGGAGCCCCGACTCGGAATCCCTGTCGTACTCGCGACCGATGCGTCGCATTGGCGGTATTTGTGTAAAACCCTCGCGGAAGCGCTGTACACGACCGCCCTCATGATCGACAGCGATCAGTAACGGTGGACTGCGCAAAGCGCGAATCTCGGCCACCAGGTCGGCAACCTGGTCGGCGGACTCATAGTTACGAGTGAATAGAATGACGCCGCCCACCGCCGGCTCCCGTAGCAGGTCACGGTCGGCCGGGCTCAGAGTCAACCCTTCAATATCCAGCATTACGGGTCCGAGTGACATCCGTTGTGCCTCGTCGCTTGCGGTCAGGATTTCGTGAACACCGCGATAGATTCTACATGTGCCGTGTGCGGGAACATATCGATGATCCCGGCCGACTCCAATTTGTAAGCTTGTTCGTGCACCAGGGTTTCGGCGTCTCGAGCCAGCGTGCCCGGGTGGCAGGACACGTAGACGATCCGTTTCGGCTTGAACAGGTGCATCCTCGTCACGACTTCGGCCGCACCGCTGCGCGCCGGATCGAGCAGCATCCGATCCCAGCCCTCTCGAACCCAGGCTTCCGTGCCGTCGATCTTGCTGAGATCCGCGACCCGGAATGTGACATTATCGAGCCCGTTGCGCGCCGCGTTCTCAGTCGCGCGCTGTACAAGGGTCTGGTCGCCCTCAACACCCAGCACCGTGCCAGCCTGACGGGCCAGCGGCAACGAAAAATTGCCAATCCCGCAGAAGAGATCGAGCACTCGATCCTCCGCGCCGGCGTCCAGCTGTTCCACGGCAAAGTGCACCATCCGCCGATTAATCTCACTATTGACCTGCACGAAATCGATAGGCTCGAAGTCCACGCGGATATCGAACTCCGGCAACGTATAGAACAGGGACTCGTCTACCGCGTCCGGATACAACAAGGCGACAGTGTCCAGGCCACCGGTCTGCAGGTAGATACGCAGATCATGATCCGCGCCAAATGTTCGCAGCCGCGAAATATCCGTATCGTTTGGCGGATCCAGGACGCGAAAAACCAACGCGATGGCGTTCTCGGCCACCGCTACTTCAATCTGTGGCAAGCGCGC
>Ga0316194_10002302_pt1 | contig 13308 bp, 15 predicted proteins | sample CroRivsedime1_MG_FD_204936 | JGI IMG/M metagenome (GOLD analysis project Ga0316194, IMG submission 204936) | Coastal sediment microbial communities from Maine, United States - Cross River sediment 1 | ecosystem: Environmental > Aquatic > Marine > Coastal > Sediment | place: USA: Maine...
GGACACCGACGCCTTTGATGCAAATTATTTGGCGCGTCGGATCGCAGAGGCCTGCAGTGATCCCAAACCGCTGGTACTGCCGAACATATCTTACGGTGTTTCATACCACCACGATGAATTCAAGGGAACCGTCAGCATCTCCAACGACACGCTGGCTAAACTGGTGTATGATATCGGCATCAGCGTATCACGCAACGGCATCAAGAAATTGGTGATTATCAACGGACATGGCGGCAACAGCCCAGCCCTGAATTACGCTGCCCAAATGATCAATCGCGATGCACACATTTTTGTTTGCGTGGACACCGGGGAGACCAGCGATGTGGATATTTATGCGCTGGTGGAGACACCCAACGATGTGCATGCCGGAGAAATCGAAACCAGCACCAGTCTGGCGGTACGGCCCCATCTGGTTAAAATGGATAAGGCCGGCAGGGAAGTGCCCGAGTTTTCCAGCCGTTATCTGGATTTCACTTCCAAGCGTGGCGTTTTATGGTACGCTTATACCCGCAAAATTTCAAACAGCGGGGTGATGGGAGACCCGACAAAAGCAAGTGCCGAAAAAGGCAAAAAAATTTGGGAGATGATGATTACCCATCTGGTTGCGCTGGTGGAAGATCTGAAATCGATGACATTAGAAGAAATTCATCATCGAAGATACTGATAAAAGGCTAACTATATCCAACAGGAAACCAAACATTCTCTTGGCTAACCAGAGATGAATTTCTTCTTTTAGCTTAAAAATGTTTAAGGAGGCTGCTATGATTCGAAATATCATAATTACTCTTTTTTTCATTTCAGTTTCCATTAATTCAATTTGTCAGGCCGATGACAGAGCCAAGGATCGCGCTACACTTCGCGGTATCCAATCGGTAATTGTAAAGGTCCACTCCTGGGAACCTGAGTGGAGCGCAGAACTCAAAAAGGCAGGATTGGAGGAAAATTATTTACAATCACTCATAGAGCGGAAACTTGAGAAGGCCGGCATCCGGGTGTTACCTGAGGAAGCTGCCAAAAGATTAGAGACCGAAGGTATTCTCAACATAAGAATGAAATTTTTAGAGCCTGAAGGAGCGCGAAAAAAATATACCACCCTGGATGAAGATCAAATTGAGAAAGTCGATACCAAAAAGAAATATGTATACGCCATACGACTCAACTTTCGTCAAATGGTGCTGTTTCCACGTAACCCCGCTTTAAAGGCTCTGGCAATCACCTGGCAAACGGAATCTGTGGGATTCAGACGATTGACCCTAATCAGGGAGGATCTGATGAATGTGATTGATGTTTTCATTGAAGCCTACATGTCTGAAAACCATCAAAGCAAAACGGAATAATTGTCCGCTTTTGGGAGACATCTCCCCATCGGATGTTTGTGTGATTGCCTATTTCTCTGCTGAATATGGTTTGCACCATTCATTGCCGTTTTACGCCGGCGTACCGGGATGTTTAGCCGGTGACCATCTCAAAGAGGGTTTTGGAAATGATAAAATCGAAATTAATTTTATTACTCATAATTTCTATAATGTCATGTTATCAACTATTTGATTTTGATCTTGTATGGGGGCAATCAAAAGCCCAAGGATCGTCTTCAGATACCATGAAGGATGACACCACGGAGATGCCCACGATAACTACGCTCAGGTCACTAATTCGAGCCTTGCAAGATCTGGAAAGTCAGCTCAAGGGTTTAAAAACGGAACTGAAAGCGGCAGAAACTGAAGATCAAAAGATAAGAATCACTGCAGAAATCAATAAGCTTGTTGAAAGTCTGGATGCTCATCAAAAAGATTTCGAAAGAATCGCAATCGGTGTGGATCTGGACCAGTTTGAAGAAAAAACAGAACAGGATTTCGATTGGCAAAATGAGGTTCAGGAACTTCTTGGCCCCGTTCTCCAAGAATTAAAAAATATGACGGCTCGCCCCAGACAACTCGAAAGACTTCGCAGCGAGGTTGCCCACTACGAGAATAAAGTCCCTATAGTAAAAAAAGCCATTGCAAATACTTCGTTTGTTTTATCAACTGGCGTATAAGTTTAGCCCGATTCTTAGGTCTAAATTTACAAAGGACTTCCTTGGAAGGTCGTATCCATTAATCTCTATTCCCGTCTTGAAAATCCAGCTTTGAAAAGTAGCCATATCAGACTTCCGCTGCGGGGCTTCATTGAATTGAACTCCTGGCCTTATCATTCTGATGAGCCCTGGTTTCCCTGCAAAGAGAACGACTGGGTTATTCTGGAGGATGGAACCTATGGCAGGATCGTTACGCAGACCGCTGATGTAGTGCGGTTGGTTCTGCTTGGGGGCAGCTTTAGGACCTATCTCACGGAAGAGTTTTACAAACAAAATCCAATGAATATTTCCACCAATTTTCGTCTCAGGGTAACCTTTGGCATTGACTACCGGCATCAAAAGATCGTCACTCGGGAAATACGGGAAAAATTGGAGGAAATGCTAAAGGCTGACCTCACAAGGGATGGATATGGCCGTGACATCATGAACCTTGTTGTTGAATTCAAGGAAGCCGGAGCTTCATCCCTGGATTTTGAGATTATTGCCGATTTTTCAGGAAAGGTGGCCCAATATTACAACGTGCTGGATAGGGCGATACAAAGAATCGCGGTTGATGCATGTAATGAATACGGTTGGGTGATACCTTTCACCCAGCTTACACTCCACACTGCAAAGGAGTAGTTAGAATGAATCATCAACAAACTTGGTCTCCAAACATTCCCCCACGCCTGGCCGGTTTGGGGGTACTTGCTGAAAACTTATGGTGGAGCTGGAATCCGGCTGCACGTATGCTGTTTAAAACCCTGGATCGACAAGCTTGAAAGGAAAGTGTGCACAATCCGGACAAAATGCTCAAAGAGCTTCCCAACGAGATTCTGGCGGCAGCAGCCGGCAAACCCGATTACCTACGACAATACGATGTGGCGATGTTTCGGTTTAAAAAATATATGGAAACAAAGACTTGTCCGCTCCTGCCGGATATGCAGGATACGGGGATGTCCAAAATTGCCTATTTTTCAGCCGAATACGGACTGCATCGGTCGCTGCCTTTTATGCTGGCGATTCGGGCTTTCTAGCTGGCGATTACCTCAAAGAATGCAGTGACTTAAATGTGCCACTGTTGGCGGTAGGTTTTATGTATCCGGAAGGATATCTTTTTCAACGCATTCGTGAAGATGGTTGGCAAGAAAATGTCCCCGAGACGCTTCAACGGGAAGCTGCCGCTTATTTTTTCCGGCAAGGCCCATCCGGCCGACAATCCCGGCAAGCGAATTCTGTAGCGGATTTTCAATGCCACCAGAGACCCCGAGATGGGAGGGCGCATTTATCGGGCGGATAGGGAAATCAGAATTCCCGGTTCTGATTGTTGATTACCCAAATACTATATTTTAATAATATCAGAATATTACAATTTGGCACAAATTTTGCTAATACGAAATTGTCAATCTTCATATATTTATAACCCTGTAAATAGAAAGGGCGATGCCATGAATTGGAAATTTTGGAAAAAGCAAAACCTCCCTGAAAGTTCCGGCGGAACAAAGGAGGCCAAATTGGCCCGGCCGAAAGATTTACCGGATCGCGTCGGGAGATATCTGGTGACACAGTTAAAGGAAGACCCGGATTGGGTGTGGAGTCTGAAATGTGCAATGCGTCCCAAAGCTGATGAGAAGAACGTTTTTGAAGTCAGAATCTTCGATCCAGCCACTGCGGCCAGCAAAGGGATGGCCGTTGCGAATTTCCAATCTCTGGACGCGCACCTCGATTTAATTTTATTTTCTGGTTCATTTAACAAGAATACCGACAGTGTTCAATTGGAGAAAACTCTGAAAAATGCTGCCTGAAAACCAGATAAGTCTGGCATCCAAAAACCGGTTGTCTCGCTGACTCTCGCCGCCAGACAGTAAAAACATCCGAGCCAAACACACAAGGCCAACGCATGTGGGGCATGGGTTGGCCTTTAGTTGACCTTTGCTGGGATGAGAATGGTATCAAAGGTGAAGGGGCAGCTGAACATACCGAGATCTTCCGACCTGTTGTTGAAGGTCCTCATACTTAATATTTTGTTTTAAAAAAAATAGGAATCGAGACTTCCAGTAGGCTATCCGTCAATACCAAAAATTGCGGTGGATGTTGATAAGCATAGACCCCGGGAACCATATCGGGCAATGGTTAATGACTGAGATCAGGGCATTCGATCAGAGATTTCCAAAGCATTTTCGAATGTTTTGCCACTGGCTTGTTTTCACCCAATTGTACTTTTCGAAAAACAGTTTATCGCTTTTATAGTATTTTCCTTTTTTCTTGCGGCTGAGGAATTTTTTGAATTCTTGAGGTCCCCCATTGTACATTGCATATAAGATCCGGGCGAGCGCTTCGTCGCTAATTTTATCTCCACTTTTCATTTCTTTGAGATTTTTTTTGATGTATTTGGTCACATACAGATCCAAAATTTCACACCCGGCCCAGGCGTTGTAGCGGATGTTCCACCGCAACCGATGCAGGTCGTACATCCCCCGCCAAACACGTTCATTGATTTGCATGACTCCAACCGAACTGCCGTTGTACGAGCGCAGGTAGACGATTTTTTTCTTTTTGACCACAAACTGCCGCAAACAGCTTTCCTGCCAGGCCGTGGCGAGAACCACCCGGGGAAACATTTTGGCATACCTTTTTGATGTTTTCCTTTCGCCCAAGACTTTTTCCGCTGAATTTTGTAGCAAGCCTTTTATTCGTTTAAGGTATGTATCTGTATTATGCCGGGATGTGAGCCAGGTTCGAATTTCAGCCAGACTGTCGGAGCGGTTGGACTTTTGGGCCCAGGCCGTAGAAATCAGCAGAGAGCTCAGGGCCCCAAGCATTGGATGTCCTGATTCGAGGGTTGCCTGACCGCCCGGCGGCTCAAACTCCAATTCCTCTCCCTTAAAGACTGGTTCGCCGGTGTTTAGCTCCGGATCCAGGCCTAAGATCCGCCTTAAGCTGGGGTCAACCTCGCTGTGATAGGCAAGGGTGACCGGTTGCTGTCGGCTAAGCAAATGTGCCAGATGGATCAATCCCTTGCGGCTGATTTCAAGACCCAGTTGGGGTCCAATGCGGTCCAGCGCTACCAGGGCATCAGATGCCGTGAAGAAGGCCAAATAACCCAACAGATTTCCGGATGGCTGGCCACCGAGATGGCGGCGAAAAACAGGCGTTAGATTTTTCCAGGCGGCTACGAATTGCTGACGAATCATATCCCGCTCGATGGTCGCGGTGGTCAGTGCGGTGAAAAATTGATATCGGATGGCCAGCAGGGTATCCAGGAGGCGCCGGCGATCGTCTGCGGACAGTTGGTATAAGTAGAGGGAATTAATTGTGTGTACCAGATAGGCATCCCAGGCTTCCCAGTTTGCGGTGAATTCGGCAAGTTCAGCTCCGGATAGGAATTCGGTTCCGACGCCAGGGGAAGCACTTTCAGCCATATCGACATTTGTGAGTATTTTAATTTGGAGGGCGCGGGCGTTAACTGTTATCGTATCAGGTCTTAGGGTGTTCAACATTTGCTCGGCACGATTTTTTGATTCCGGCAGAAACAACGATTGCAGAAAAGCCTTTAGTTCGGAAACAGGCGGCGCCAGATCAATACGAGTGGCGCTTAAATACTCATGGATGTGGGTATTAATCAACTCCCAGATCATTCCCACAATCCGGGCCGGGCGATGGTTGCGATCATAGAGCGTTGAATCCAGCGTTTCAAAATACAATTGCCAGGATTGGGTTTCGATCCTCGGGCGCTGCTCGAATACCACGTAACCTTTCCATTCGACAGGTGCCAAGCAGGTATTGCCAATGGATGTTCCTAACCGGGCTTCCGCTTTAACTTCAAATTGAAGATGCGAGCCTTCGCGGCGATAATTGGGAGCGGAAATTGTGATTCGTCGGCACCCTCCACCTTCATCGAGCACGGTGGTGGCTTCGCCCGGGTCGGTGAAAGCTGTTGCCACTACCAAGGAGCGTAGAAGCGGATAATCGATGGTAAACGGCAGATTGACTGTTTCGGCAACCGCTACGCCCGCACCGCTTAGCATTCCGCCTGATAAACACCCCAGCAAAACGATCAACATTCGCCAATCTGAACGGAAAAAATTTAGCATCATTCGTCACCCCTAAATTCGAAATAATTTTTAAATGATTTCACGGTAACTTTTTTCACATCCTTTTTATCTTCGACTGTTCCGGTTACCTCAACTTTTTTGGCGATGTGGTTCAATACCAAGTCATCGCCCATTGCTGTATTGGCAACCTCATAAATTTGACCGTTCGCCCTGATTTGATATGAATAATTCACTTCGCCGACGATGGTCATTTCAGTTGCAAAAGCAGGCTCTGAGAAATCCCAATACGCTGAAGGAAAGCATAAAAGGCTTAAAAAAATGATTTTTGTTCGCCCTTGCATGGGAAAATTTTCCTATGGCACTATGGTTTGACGATGACATCGATGCGTCGGTTGATTGCACGGCCTTCGGCGGTTTGATTGGATGCCAGGGGCCGCATGGAACCGTAGCCTACCGCCATGATGCGATCATAGGGCAGGGTTCGATTCGCCACCAGATATTGCCGCACGGCTTCGGCGCGCTGTTGCGATAGATGCTCATTGACTTCATCGGATCCCGTGCTGTCCGTATGTCCTTCGATCACCACATCCGGTTCGCCGAAGGTGCGAATGGATTTTTGCACGATGCTCAGCAGTTCATAATTTTTGGGCATGATAATATCTGTTCGTTAATGTTTTCGAATCAAATCAAGTTGCTTTTTCTACTAATCGTCTCTTTCGCGGATGCTGAGCAGCGGCACCGGGCAGCGGCGAAACATTTTCTACACAAATAAATTTTTTTCCATTTAAACGTTCTTTGATTTTGCCTTCCACCCTGACTTTGGTCTGAATGAGGTTTACCAATTCCTTTATTTGTTTTGTTTGTGCAACGATATAAATTTCCTCTCGATCCGTATAAACAGATACGCCGATGACGTTTCCGTTCTCATCCCATTGATTTGCAAGAATTATCCCTGTGATGTTATTTTGTTGGGCCGGTCTTTTCATTTTCATTCAAGGTATAGCTCGTTATCTTTCAACTTTGCGTTGAAGGCTTTCTCACTGATGCTGATATATGCTTGTCCAATACCATCGGCGAAGATATGTTCGATAACCATGATAAGGATGACAGTTGCCTGAAACCGGCTCGCCAGCTCTCGTACATGGGGGCGTATCATTTCCGCTCTTTTAGATCCATCTTAAGGGACCAGGATTTTCTCATACACGGTTAATCCCCTTTCTTTTTTTTAAGGATAACTGCCGACCAGATGGTTCCAACCCCGAGTGGCAAAAATAGCTGAGCAAAGGATGTGCCAATTTGAGGCCGATCCGGAGGTGAATCTTCTTATGCAGGAGAGTTCAAATAGGGGGCTGCATATTTAGAATAAATATCAAAGAGTTTGCACATTAGATGAAATTGTTTTTTTCTACGACGCGATTACTTTTTTTTGCGGGCTGTTAATGTCGCTAAAATAGGAGCTGATAGACATTTTAAAATCAGATAAATTAGTTCTGCTTTTTTATTTCAATCAGAACTGGGAATTCTATTTTTGTATAAAAGCATGTTTTTATTGACAGACGACCCCTCTTTTTTTATCTATTATGATTCTATCATTACAAATTATCCGACAAAATTCCATTTTGGTACCTCAAATGAAATCGGTTCTAATTATATCTCCGAAAAAAGACGATGCCCGATTGATTCGTGAATCTTTAACTTCGGAATATCAAGTGGAGAATGCGGATAGCGTCAAGAATGCGCTTGACCTGCATCGCCAATACTCCTTTGATGTAATTTTTTCTGATTTAAAATTGCTGCGGGATGCTTCCGAGACCAATAATATAGCTGAAGCGATCAAGCTCTTCAAGGAAATGAATCCGCTGGCTGAGATTTTGATATTATCATCAAAAGCGTTCATTCATGATACCGTCAAAGCTGTCAAGGCCGGCGCCAAAAACTACTTGACCTATCCTATCGATCCTGCCGAAGTCCGGCTTGTCATCGAATCGGTAAACAAATCTCTCACCAAAAATTTGGAACTGGATTATTTAAGAGATCAATTCTGGAAACCCGAATGGCTTGATATCATCGATTCACGCGATGCCGGAATGCGGGATGTGTTTAAAAAAATTCGTGCCGTTGCATCAACCAGGGCCACAGTGCTGCTCATCGGCGAGACCGGCACCGGCAAAGGATTGTTGGCACGAATGATCCATATACATTCCAACCGCTGTGATGATCCGTTTATCAGTGTCCACTGCGGCGCCATCCCGGACACGCTTCTGGAAAGTGAGCTTTTCGGGCATGAAAAAGGGGCTTTTACAGGCGCCGTGCGCAAAAAGTTGGGTAAATTTGAAATGGCCTGCGGCGGCACTATATTTTTGGATGAAATCGGCACGATTACGCCCCCCGCCCAGATCAAGCTATTGCAGGTGCTGCAAGATGGCACCTTCAGCCGGGTCGGTGGTGAAGAGGTGTTGCAAACCGACGCCCGGGTGATTACGGCCACCAACTCCGATCTTGCCGGGATGAGCGAAAGGGGTGAGTTCAGAAAAGATCTTTTTTATCGCCTGAACGTTTTTCCGGTTGAAATACCCCCGCTCAGGGAGCGCGTTGAGGATATTGCTCCGATTGTTGAAATGTTTTTGAATAAGCTGAAGCAAAGACATGACAAGAACATCCATTCTGTCCATCCGCATGTTCTGCAGGCTTTCAAAAACTACCCGTGGCCCGGCAACATTCGTGAACTGGAAAACTTGATGGAGCGGGCCTGTATCCTTGAAACGGCCAATGTGTTAACTCCTGAGAGTTTCCCCGCCGGGCTTTTCGACACCGGTAATCCGCATGCCGAGTTAGCGGTTCAAGACCACCTTCAGCTGGCAGAAGCCCGCAAGCATGTCATTGAAAACTTTGAACGCCAGTATCTCAAGGAGCTGTTTGCGCGCAGCAAAGGCAGGGTCAATCGTGCAGCGGAAGGAGCCGGCATCAGCTCCCGCCAGTTGAACAAGTTGATGGCGAAATATGGCATTCAAAAAGAATCCTTTAAAGACTGAAATTTGTCCCGAAATACCTGAAAGCATATTCGCCGAATCTCTGAAACTGTCAACGGTTAAGATCGTTTTCAGACTCCATTTTTTTCCAAATTTTCTTCCGATTGCTTGTCAGTTTCCGGACTTTTCTGAAACCCGAACTATGAGTTCAGGTTTTCAAGATATTGGAACAGCAAGTTCATATCACCCAATTAACAATATTTTCAGTATATTAAATTCATAGTGCCTACCAAAATAAACACTGATGGTTGATTCGGATTGCGAATTATATGTTCTCAAACTATTTGTTCAATTTATAAATTCATAATTATAACAATAGGTTGTAAGTTTGGCACGCGTGATGCAACACTATCCAGTTAAAATGCATAAGAAAAGTAAAGAAATGAAAAGGGAGGTAGAATCATGTTTGAACTAATGCCGTGGAGAAAACGGGGCGGAAAGGAAATCAGTGAAAATTATTAGTGAGTTGGAGATAAACATCATAATATAACAAAGGAGGGATCCGAAATGATAATTAAGCGAATGTTTGGCTATCCAAATTATGGTTGGAGAAGTGCTTTTGACAACCTGGAACAAATGCGGCGGGAAATGGACCGTCAATTCGGTCAGAGTGCCGGTCAGGCCTACTGGCCGACCCATGCCGGTGTTTTTCCCCTGGTCAATGTGACCGAGGACCAGGATAATTTCTACATCCGTAGCGAAATTCCCGGTATGGAAAGCGAAGAAATCAACATTTCTGCGACCGGTAGAAATCTAACTATTTCCGGCGAACGGAAAATAGCATCAGAAGGTGAAAATGTAAGGTATCACCGGCGTGAGCGTGATGAGGGTAAATTTAGCCGTGCTATTGCGCTGCCTAGTGATATTCAAGTCGGCCAAATCGAAGCCGATTATATCGACGGGATATTGAGCATTAAAATACCCAAAGCCGAAGCGGCAAAACCAAAGCAGATTGCTGTAAGATAGCATTTGAAAAGGACACAATTTATCAAGGGAGGTGAAAATTATGGCTGAAACAAAAGAGCTTCAGGCCAAAGATAAAGTGGAGGTCTCCACCCCTGCAGAGCAGACAAAGCCGGGGCCAGTGTTCACACCCAATGTGGATATTTTTGAGACCGATAAGGAGATCATCATGCTGGCGGAAATTCCGGGCGTCAAAGCAGCGGATCTATCCATCGACCTGCGTGACGATATCTTAACTCTTACCGGGGAGGTGAAACCACTTAATCGCCCTGAAGAACAAGACATTCTGATTGAATATCAATTCGGCAGGTACTACCGGCAATTTACACTGGCGGAGGTGATCGACCAGAGCAAAATAGACGCTGAGCTGAACAACGGTATTTTAAGGCTTACCCTGCCAAAGGCCGAAAAAGCCATGCCGCGTCAGATCGCTGTCAAAGCTGGATAAAGTTCGTTGTAATTGTTCGATGATCTGAAGCGTATTGTATTCAATACACTCACCATGCCGGGACTGTAGGGCTGCCTATATCCCGGCATTTATTTTAGATGCTTTAAAGGAGGTTGCAGCAATGGATCTCAACAAATTTACTGTAAATGGAGAAACACACCGTATCGCGACTTCTCGGAGTGCCTCCCGGATATGTGGGTTATGAAGAAGGCGGGCAATAGACCGAAGCCGTTCGACGTAAGCCGTATTCCGTAATTCTGTTCGACGAAATCGAAAAAGCTCATCACGATGTGTTTGGGGTTCTGCTGCAGATTTTTGATGACGGCCGCCTCACCGACGGGCAGGGGCGTGCGGTGGATTTTAAAAACACGGTGATCATCATGACCAGCAACATCGGCTCCCATTATTTGCTTGAAGGAGTTACCAAACGGGCTGAAATCTAAGAATCAGCTAAAAACAGCGTCATAAGCGAGCTCAGGCGGCACTTTCGGCCGGAATTTCTCAACCGTGTAGATGATATTGTTTTATTAAACCTCTAACCCTGCAGGAAGTGGAGCAAATCCAGGAGTACTAAGAAAACAAGGGTGTTTGAGGCACTGGAGTAGTTGAGAGCCATTCAGTATGGTTTGGTTACGCATTCTATGAAATATCGAGCCATACGGCGCGATAGTCTTCAACCATAAGGTCGCCTTCTAGGGAAACGACCGCGTCGCTCAATAGGTTGACGACACCCCCCCCTTGCGCCATAAATTTCAAGTCTACCGGTGTCCATTTTCTGGGGTTTGTCCGAGAAGTTATTGATAACTAAAATTTTCTGATTTTCAAATGCCCGAATATAGCCGAGCAGATGAGGATTTCCGGTGCTGATTACTTCCACTCCGCCGTTTTGAAACGCCGGTATCTCCTTTCGCAGGCGGAACAATTTTACCATTTCCCGAAAAAAGCGCCACTCCAATGTATCCTGGTCAGCAAGGTCGTCCCGGGCCTCCCATCGTCTCTTTGCCCGGTGGACCCATCTGCTGTCGTTAATTTTCGTCGGATCGGTAAGATATGTATAATCGTTGATCTGCCCGAACTCATCGCCGCCATAAACAAGCGGTATGCCTCCGATGCTCACTTGAATGGCCCGCAGCATATTGATTCTCCGCACCGCTTTTTCGATTAACTCATTATCTCCTTTTTCAACCGCTTCCTCAAGGCCCGCCAAGGAGGAAAAGGTTCCGGATATCCTGACATCATCATTATCGGCGTTGAATTGGAACGGAACACCCCTGGCAAAAGAGCCGGGGTATTTGCCCGTATAAAAGTTGTTTAAAAATTTTCGATGACCGGAAGAATCTATCCCCACTTTCCTTGCGTCAACGTCGTCGAAGGACCATCCAAATAATTCTTTTAATTCCATTTCCATAAAGAATTTAAGATGTTCTCTGACCGAAAATTTTTCCAAATTAACCTGTTGAATTGTAGCAATCATCGATCAAGTTACTTCGCTTGAATCTAACAAAAAAATTTAATTAACTGTATCGAAAACATGGAGGCATTATGAAAAAATATGCAGATATCTGGTTGGATCATGTTTTATCAAGATCAGAGACCGACCCAGGGATACCGCTCTGGGTTTTGCTTTGGTGATGTTTATTGCAATGATGCCGACGATGGGATATAAAACTCGCGGTGCGGGTCCTTTGGCGGCGCCGTCCAAATGGAGTAAAAGAATTGAACCGGTTCATCGAAAAAAAGAGCTCACCTTCTATTCAATAAAGGACGATTTTATGGATGTCAATACGCTTCTTATCGGTTTTTTGATCTTCGTTGCGCGCATCGGTGATGTTTCAATCGGTACCGTCCGGACGATCGTAACCGTACAGGGCAGAAGTGTTGTGGCCTTTTCTCTGGCCATTTTCGAGCTTCTGATCTGGATCACGGTGGTCAGTACGGTAATCCATAAAATAAAGGATCAACCCATTCTGGCATTATTCTATGCCTTCGGATATGCGACCGGAAATGTAGTGGGAATTGCTGTTGAACGCAAAATTGCCCTTGGTATCATCGTCCTGAGAGTTTTCACTAGAACCGCCGGAAAACAAATAGCCGATCGTTTGCGACGCACGGGCCAACCGGTTACTATCTTTCGGGGTGAGGGGATGCGCGGGCCGGTGGACGAACTCTACATAGCCTGCCGGCGGCGCAATTTGAAAAAAATGCTGGATGTTGTCAAGGAAGAAGACCCCGACGCCTTTTACATTACCGAAATGGCGCGGGATATCCGCAAGGCTGTTCGGCCTTCGTATTTCCAATTTACCGGCTGGCGATCTGTTTTCAAACGAAAATAAGGAGGCACGCAAGATGACCCAGCTGCAGAATGTCAGCAAAGGAGATGATTTTTGTTTTGATCGGATGGACATTAACCCGGCAGATAATTAAACGAACTGATATCGCCCATCTCATTATTCCCGCGAAGGTGGGAATCCGTGCGCCTGGAAGCAGGCGCGATCTGGGAGGTGAAAGTCCTCCTCCAGGAGATGCCCGCTCCTGGTAGCCGAAGGTAACTGCGTTACCGCGAGGTGGTGTGGAGAGCAACCCGAGGCGAACATACAGTCCGTAGCAGTCTTGCGAACACGATTCGGCCGCATGCGGCGACGAGCCTGCGGATTCAAGGCGAAGTCCAGACCGGGAACGAAAGCTTGCCCCAGGTTGGCCAAAACCCCGCGAGTGACCACTTGTCACCCGGAAGCGCAATGATCTCGGAAGCCCATCACG
>Ga0316194_10002303_pt1 | contig 13306 bp, 9 predicted proteins | sample CroRivsedime1_MG_FD_204936 | JGI IMG/M metagenome (GOLD analysis project Ga0316194, IMG submission 204936) | Coastal sediment microbial communities from Maine, United States - Cross River sediment 1 | ecosystem: Environmental > Aquatic > Marine > Coastal > Sediment | place: USA: Maine...
CTGGAAAAAGGCATTATTCCGCGATCGGAAGCTGATTTGGTTTCAACTCATTTTGATGGTAAATCAGACGAATTACCCTCCAGGACTGTTGAGAAATTGGAACTCGCCGGGCAGTTGGCAACCCCAACGGAGGGCGTTTTAGGCCTCAATCTTAAGGTCCGCAACATGTGGTGCCCGGCCTGCGCCTGGTTAATTGATGAAAGTCTCAAAAAAACACCCGGGATTATTGAATCCGCCTGCAATTTTTCAACCGACAGACTTCGAGTTAACTATAACCCCATCAAAACCTCGCCGGATCAGATTATCGACGTCATCAAAAAACTTGGCTACCGGGCTGCGGAACCCAATGACTCCCGGGATGCTCTTGAACGACGCAAGGAATTTATTCGTTTCGCCATCTCGGCCTTTCTGACGATGAACATTATGATGCTGTCCTATGCGCTGTATTCCGGCTTTTTTACCGAGTTCAGCCGGGACACCATCTATAAGTTGTCCTGGCCGGCTTTCATCATGGCAACCATCGTGGTCGTTTACGGCGGCTTCGACTTATTTAAAAAAGCCTGGTCCGGACTTACCAATGCCGCCTTTAGTATGGAAACGTTGATTGTCATGGGCTCCATGAGCGCTTATGTGTACAGCACGGTGAACCTGTTTGCCGGCAGCATTCACCTTTATTACGACACGGCCGCCATGTTGATCACCCTCGTCCTTTTGGGCAAGACATTGGAACGCCGCACCAAAGGCAGAGTGTTGGAAGGACTGGAGAATTTTTACTCCTTGAAACCTTCCAAAGTTCGAATTTGCACGGATGAATATCCGGCCGGTCACTATGTCAGCGCCGATCATCTCTCTGAAAAAGATATTTTTCGAATCGATGAAAATGAAATCATTCCCGCCGACGGCAAAGTTTTAGACGGCACCGGCACTGTGGATGAATCTTCTCTGACCGGTGAACCGTTGCCGATCAGAAAGAAACCCGGGGACACCTTGCAAAGCGGTACCAGCGTCATAAAGGGATCATTCAAAGTAAGCGCTCAAAAGGTAGGAGCCAACTCGACATTGGGTCAGATGATCGCCATCATCGAAGAGACCCTGATGACGAAAACACCGCTGGAAGGAAAAACGGATGCAATATTACAATGGTTCGTTCCGATAATTATGGTGCTGGCGGCAGGCACGGCGCTTATTTGCCTGTTAGTGGGAATCTCGATGGAAGAGGCCATCCTGCGGGCCGTCACCGTTCTGGTCATTTCCTGCCCGTGTGCCCTTGGCATTGCCATACCACTGGCCCGGGTGGCCGGGATTTCCATCGCCGGCAAAAAAGGACTCCTGATAAGGGATTTTAAGGCCTTCGAACAAGCAGAAAGAATTAGCGCTATTGTGTTCGACAAAACCGGCACCATTACCGTCGGGAAGTGGAATCTGCTGGATATCGTCTACGATGCGTCACTCACCAGAGACCAGGTCCTGGCACTTGCCGCCGGCCTGGAAAAGGATTCAGAACATTTCATCGCAATGGAGATTATCAGCCAGACAAGGACAAAAAATATTCAGCCGATCTCCCTGACCAACATCCAACATGATGATAAGGGAATCCAGGGCGAATCTAACGGCCGAACAATAAAAATCGGCTCAGCAGAATTTCTGGATAAGGAATTAAAGGGAACGAATACACTGGGTGATGCAAAGGTCTTGGATCGAACAGCCCATCATTCTTTTGTATATTTGGGGATCGATGGCCAACTGGCGGCGATATTTGTTTTTGGTGATACGGTGCGCCCGGATGCTCAGACAACGGTGAAAAGATTGAAAACAGATGGATTACGTCTTGCGCTGTTGTCCGGTGATGGTGAGCAAACCACAAGGGCCATCGGAGATAAAATCGGTATTCAGCAATCCCTTGGCGGTCAATTGCCCGGGGATAAATCCCGCTTTATTGTCGAATTGCAGCAGAAGGGATATCAGGTAGCCATGGTGGGTGACGGGATCAATGATGCACCGGCGCTGGTGCAGGCGGACCTTTCCATTGCCGTTCATTCAGGCGGTCAGCTGAGCAAGGAGACTGCCGACATTACCCTGATGCGGGGTGAAACTTCTCAAATACTTGAATTTTTGGATTTTACTAAACAGGTCAACAAAAAAATCACCCAGAATCTTGCCTTTACTTTTCTTTACAATGCCGTCAGCATCCCCATCGCCATGAGCGGCCTGCTTAGTCCCCTGGTGGCGGTTACGGCGATGTTGCTGAGCAGTCTGAGTGTGACCGGCAATACGTTGATGCTGGTACGCAGGAATAATTGAATTGGATTGCGATGGGTTGTGGGAGCGGCTTTCAGCCGCGATTTTAGATGGGCTGCAAGGCGGACCATCCCTATTTCTATCGGCTACGGCGCAATTTCACTGTTGCTCTGTCCTGTTTCGGCAGAACCACGGGAAACCGAACTAAAAGGTATTGTGGTTGCCGTTTGATTCAGTAAGGAAGATTTCCGGCGATGCATAATGCACGACGGGTCCACCCTGTTCAGGGCAATGTCATCTGCGGTGATGTGAAGGTAATGGGTGGGAAGCTCGGTCCAGGCACCGGTGTTGACGTATCGGATGCCGTCGACAACCATATCCTCCGGGTAGTGGGTATGGCCGCAGGTAACGGCTTCGAAACCATTTTCGGCGGCACAACTAACCGCATTTAACGCGACGTTCTTTCGCAAAACACTGTAAAAAGCCTTCCATTTTTTGGCATATTCCGCCACGTGCACCGGCTTGGCTCCCAGCTTGACTCGCAAATTGTGCAACAATTTGAAAGCCTTCATGAACGCTCGGCTGCGGGGCATGATTTCATCAAAATCGTCCCCATGGGTGATTAACAGCCTGTTTCCAATGCTGTACGAACGCGTCACCTTTACCTTTCCGAGCCCAGTGGGTGTATAGCCGTTGTCATGATTGCCCCGTATCCAAACGACTTTCTGACCTAAAGAAATCTGTTCAATACGGTCGAGGATCCGCTGGTCCGACTGATTCATTTTTAAATAGGGTTGATCGATGATATCGCCGTTCAGGATGAATTCATGATCCTCGGGAAGCGCTTCGAGAAAGTTCTCTAAGATTTGGGATTGAAGGTATTGAGATCCGATATGCAGGTCACTGACAATGATCGCGTTCATTTTTCTCCAGGCTACAAGGATAGAATAGGTAAAGGTGCTTTCAAAATGATACAAGTATAAAAAATAATGACTAATTGCAATTTCTCAAGCAATATATCGGTACTTTTTCAAAAACCTTGAAATTTTGATGGTTACATCGAAAAAATAAAGATAGCGCCAAAAAAATTATTGACTTTTGGTGGTGAAGTATTGGTAATGGTGTACGAAGCGAGAAAAAGAAAGGTCACTGAATAACGTGTTACACCTGATTAAAGCCATCAGTGAGGACATCCACGGGATCTGTACCCGGCCTTATGTGATTGGTCTGTCCGGCAACCTTGTTTATCGGGCTCTCCGCAAACGGTTGGTTAGCGGAGCCGTCCTATTGGGAACACTGGTTTATCTGGGAAACCGGGCCTTTAACCTGGATATCCGCGGATTGTATATTGCCCTTGGAACGTTGATCGTTGCCATTGCCGCTTTTGTCGCCCAGAAGTGGGGGAAATGGGCCCTGAAGCGCAGCCTGCTTTTTGCCGAAACCCATGGCGCCAATCTGCTGGAACATAAGAAAGCCAAGCGGTTTAAGACACTGTACCTCCCAGAACTGTATGAGAATGTTTATGGCCTTGAAGCCAAATTGATGGTTACATCGCAGCAATTAGCTGAGGTCGCAGGGCGCCATGAAAAGTTGTACCGGGATTTTGTTGTTGACCGTCTCAGACGATATTCAGTGGTGGCGGAAATCAAGTCTTTGCTTGAAAGTGAGCCGGACCGGTTTGGCACCCTGGAGCACCCGGTTTTTCGTGAAGACGAGCTGATCGATATTGACTCCGTATTCTTGGATGAAGCCAACCGTGTCCGCGCCTTGCTGATGGACGGCGCGCTACTCGATTTCGGAGAGTATGTCTTAAGACGCAACGAGATCGTGATGTCGCGGCTGGGGTTCAAGGCCGCTGTCAACTACCTCCTGGGACGCAAGGATCGTCAACGCGACGAACGGATGGAGGCCGGCCTGGATTTATCTTTCCTTGAAGACTATCTGGACGGCGCCCCTTTCCATCCCGGCAATACCAAAATCATGGAGCAAGCGCAGCATGGGCTGATGAAAGAAATTGACGGGGCCATTGGGCGGCGCCGCATCGGGGAAAAACTAGCGCATCTCCTGCGGCGTTTTCTCCAAAAGAAATGGCACGCCCACATCAACACATCGATTCAGGCCAGCGTCGGCGGGCTGCTGTACGCCATCTCCAAGGATTACGGCACCCGCACCCTGGCGGTGGAAGATGTGCTCTGGGTGGACGCAAGATCCCGACAATTGCTCCATCGCCACCTACTGGAAGAGTTTGCGCATGTCGACCAGCCCCAAGAGATTGCGAACGAGATCATTCAGCGCCTTGAGGAAGGATCGCATTTCATCTTCATGAAGGTTTTCCATGACACCCAAGCCGAAGCCATCCGCGTGGTTCGTCGGGAGTATGGATACAGTATTGAAGAATCCGTCTACCGGCGTGTCCGTTACGACAGTGAATACGCCTGCAATGAATTGCCCGAGCGCCCCCTGGAAGATCTGGAGCTGATTGGTGCATCAGATAGAGTAATGGATACGACTCGGCGTGTCATGGATCGGGCTGCGCGGGAGATCCGCACATTTCGGCACTTCTGTGCGCAGACTGAATTCAAAGTGCGCTGGGATCGTTATTCATCGGAAATCAGAAGGGCGCTTCAGCTGGCCTATTGCATCAACGAAGCGAACTTTAAAGATGAGGTCGCTCGGGCCCAGAACGGAAGATCCACCGGACTCGGCGGGCTTGCGGATCGCCTGGCGGCACACTTCACGGTTACAGCGTCTAAAAATCTGCGACAATCACGGCTGCACCATCAGTTAGCCAAATTTGAATACCTTGATACCCTGCGCCAACTGGGCGAAATGCTGGATGTATCATCAAACGGCGATAGCGGTTACCCCACCCGGATAAGCCGGAATTGAAGATTGAAGATTTATCGAACCCGCCCGATATCCACATGCACAAAATCAGATTAAGTGTAGGGCTTTAAAACTGGCACACTTTCTTCACATGGCGCGCTGACGAATCCAGGTTTCAAGTTGAGCACGAGGAATCAAATCCAAAACCTTCAGACCTTTCTCCTTTTCCCATCGGATCATCAGGCGGTGATGGATACCGATGCGGATTCGGTAAATATGCTGGATTGTTTCAATGCCTTTCGTCTGGCGCCAAATTTGTTTGTCGTGGGCCGCAAAGCCTGCAGCAGCCTGCAGGGATTTGGCAACAACCGCTGAAGGTGCCGTTTCGCAGCTGCGACGATAGGCCGCACTAAATTCCGGTATCATTATTTTTTTCGGTGTCGTCTCAAATTCAAGTCCGACGCTTTGCTCATCCGCCGGTACGGTCGGCGTTTTGCGGGATTCCCGCACGACTAATTTTTTTTGTGCCTCCCGCAGCTCTTTGCGCAGTTGACGGCGTTCATGTTGCTGCAGGTTGATTTCGGCTTTCATGTTGTCGATTTGCCGGTGCAGATCGGATGCGGTTTTTTTTTCTTCAATGGAAAGAGGCTCTGCTGATTTGACTGCACTTTGTCGGGAGGTGCTGGATTTTTCCTCCCCCTCAAATCTTTTGACAAGCCGGTCCAACTCAAGTTCCTTTTCTTTTAGTGCACTATGTCTATGGGCCGCCAGCCGGCTGGTTTCGGAAACTTTTTCTTTAAGTTTCTGGATTTGAGTACTTTTCGCTTCGTCTTGTAGATCAAAATCATCTTTTTTCAGCATCCGGTCAAAAATGTCTTCAAGCGGGTCTTCCCAGGGATCGTGACCCAGATCCGCCCTGCATTTGCGTACAACTTCCACCAGCATTTCATTGTCAAAAAAGGCTTCCTGTCGACCGATGACGGCGGCGCGGGCAAATACAATGCTCATGGCCGGAAAAATATTTTCAAAATTGTAGCTCAAAGCCAAAAGGGCGTAATCCAATTTAAACAGGTCCTCATCAGCTTCTTCCTGCAGTGCCTGCCGACAGCGTGCTTCCAGCGCGTCATAATGTTCCCGGTTTTCGACAAGATCGAACCGGAATTTGACGGCCTCGGCATCATGCAGCCCCTCCAGCGTGATTAAATCCATAACTTTGCGCGCCAAATCGATATCCCCGACATCCAGGGCCGAGTCAAGCAGATCTTCCATATGTTCCAAGGCAAAATTTTCCCGGTCCGGTCGATCTTTCAGCTCCAAGAGCATATCATACGCAAATTCCCGCATGCCAAAGTGATCTGCCCGACGATATGCCTGATAGAGCTGATCTTCGTTCAAATTTGCCGGTTGCAGTTTCTTAAGCTCATAGGCGCGCATCTCTCGAATCATGTCGGCATCGTCCACCAGGCTCGGCATGGAGCGTAGCTGTGTCATGGTAATGCCTTCATAGGGGGATGCGTCGCGTAAGAGCTGCTGGTCTTTTTCGTAACAGCATTTTTTATATTTTTTGCCGCTGCCGCAAGGGCAGGGAGCATTGCGGCCGATTTTGGGAATCGGTCTTCTAACGGTGAAATCACCGCCGATGACCAGCGGCGGTTTTTCCTCCGGCAGGGCTTTCAGCACTTCCTGTTGCGTCACCCAGAGATTATGGAGCGGGTTTTTGATTTCGCCATCCAGCAGTGCAAGAGATTGGTCAATGAGGAAATTGGCCTCAAAGGCCCGAATCTTTTGGGACAGCTTCAGCAAAGTTTGCTTAACCACCTGTTGGTGACTGGCCTGCTGCACGGCAAGCTCGGCAGCTATCGCAGCGCCATAGGCCTGCCGTTCCCAGGAAATATCTTCTGCCTGAACAACCTCAAGCAAAGGTTCAATGGCAGCCGGCCCTTGGACCCGGTACGGAAAGCAGAGATCAATCATCGGTTCCACCACTTTCAGCACCATGGCCAGCACCTGGGGATTCAGCTTCACGCTGTTTACTCCGCAGACACACATCAAAATACCCAGGGCTTTATCGTCTCCGGTTTCAATGAGCTGCCGAATCAGTTGTTCATATTCGTCCACGGAAACGCCGGCAAAAGAGGCAGCCGTTTTTTTCACCTCCGGGCGCCAGCGCAGGGTTTGACGTAATTTTGCGACAAGCTCGATTTTTCCGTTTTTCATGGTTTGCTCTCTATCTGACTATTTTTTTCGAAATCACCGACACCAACAAATCTGATTTTTTTCTTTTTTTAACCACGGATTTTCACAAAAGTACACTGAATTTTAAGGGCAGGGACCTTCTATAGAGCTTCCTCATAAAAGAATCCTTCGTAAAGGAAGGCGCCGGCGATTACTTCGCAGTCGGCCTCACTGACGCCCGCGCGCCGCATGGTTGGACGCCATGCGCTCCGCACAGTCTCAACGATGTGATCGAGAATCGTTGTCGCTTCTTCTTTGGATAGCAGGAAGCGGCCATATTGGCTGAGAAGATTTTTTCGGTTGGCATATCGCCCGGCGCTGCCGCACGCCATGGCAAGATCGCGCCTTTCCAAGGCGATCATGGGCGTGGGCGAGAGGTCAAAGGCAGGGCTTAGACGCCAGCCCCGATCCTTTGCCAGGACGGCATGATTGCGTGGATGGTCATTCAGATTAGACATCACCGCATTGAAGCACATTCTGCCGAACAGCTCTTGCAGGTCGGTTTCCGGTTTCGTACTCAACCGCCGGATTTCATCTGCAAGCAGGATGTAAGACCAGTCCCGCCGCGCTGTCGGGTCTTCATCACTTCGCAGCAGGGTCAGTGCGCTGACCATGCGGTGGCGCCGGTAACCGTTTTCTGCCCGGTCGCGGTCAAACCGGCGCACGAGCAAAACGTCCCGCCCGCCAATCGTTGTGATGTCGCTGTCGGCCACGCTGAGGCTACAGGCTTCGGCAAGCTTCAACAGGCCGTGCTCCACGCGGGGATGGTTCCAGCGGTCGTCATGTCGGGCGAACTTGGCGACCCATAGGTTTTGTTCGTGTTCCACCACAGTTTTGGGTCGGGCGCCGCCCATTGATGTGCCGACCAACATGATCTCCTCGACCTGCTTGACGGCTGAGCCCTCAAGGTTTGGATCATCATTGATTATGGCGTAAGCTGTGGCCAGTAGGTGTTCCAGCTCAAGGGAGCGGTTGAACAGGCGCTGTGGAGCCGGTGGTTCCACATTGAGGCCGAACCCCAGCGCACCCGCCCGGTCATCCGGACCGTACATCAGATAATCGAACTCTTCGAGCTGCGTGTGGCGGTTGCTTCGTTCAATGACACGCCGTCCCCAGAAATCAGGCATGGAATCACGGATCGCGCCAAAGAAGCCCTTCAATCGAGCGGTTTCGTATAAACCCCGGCGGAGTCGCAACTCTACAGGGTCAAGCTCGACCGCATCATTACGTTCAAGATAACGGCGTCCGTAGATGAACCGTCCAACCGGATCGTCGTCAGGAGTGGGGGACACTTGGAAGCGCCCGGCCGTGACGAATTCCGTTGCGCCGGGCGGCACGATATAGACATAACACTCACGCTCAGAAGTCATCGTCTAACGCCCTTCGCTTCGGAGCCGTCTTCGGGCTTCGAGCCTGCTCCAGAATCTTGCCTTCCTCATCGCGGTCCGGATCGGCCACCTCCCGCATGTCTCTGAGAAGGCCAAGCGCCCACAGCGCACCCAGGTAGGCGGCGATAGCGGTGGTTGGTTTGCCTTTCTCGATGTCGGCTACCACATATCGCGAGATGCCAATGCGTTCGGCGAGCTCTTCGCTGGAAAGCTTACGCCGCAGGCGAGCGGTGCGGATATTGCGGCCTATCCGGTTGAGTACGTTCTCGACGGCGGCTGGCGGGGATTTTGCGATTTTACTGATTCGTGACATGTTGTTTTAAAACACCTTATAAAAGCTATTTGTTGCTTTAAATCAACATATCGTGATTCCATGGTTCAGTCAAGAAAATTATAAGAGAATAAACAATCTTTCACTTTCCATTTTTTAGGCCCCTTTTAGCCAAGATAGACGCTGCGGGAAACGGATTAACGTTAATTGACCTGAAAATCAAAAAAATGGTTCTTTTGTCAACGAGCAACTTGTACTTCACCTTAATTTTTTGACGATTATAATTTGCAATCGTTGCCTGAAGCCATTACTTTTCGGCATTGGAGGCCACACTTTGGGGTGGAAGGCAAATTTAATTGCTAAAGTATCGCGCTCACGTAATGGCAAGAACTGGTTCCTAATACCCCAATACCTAATACTTACCGAGGAAACACCGCCCCTTTATCCGCACTGGAGACCATCGTTGCGTATCTGGCCAGATAGCCGCTTTTGATTTTGGGTTCAAAATCCGGCAACCCGTCCAGTCTTTTCTGGATTTCTTCGGCTGAGAGCCGAATATTCAGCGTTTTGCCGGGTATGTCAATTTCGATGATGTCCCCATCCTGAATGGCCGCGATCGGGCCTTTGGCGGCGGCTTCGGGTGATACATGCCCGATGGCGGATCCACGGCTGGCACCTGAAAAACGGCCGTCCGTAATCAGCGCCACCTCTCTATCCATGCCAATTCCGGCCAAGGCGGAGGTGGGTGAGAGCATTTCCTGCATTCCGGGGCCCCCTTTGGGTCCTTCGTAGCGAACCACAAGTACCTCGCCTTTATTGATCTTGCCGTCCACAATGGTTTGAAAGGCCTCCTCCTCCGAGCTGAAAATGCGGGCGGGTCCTGAATGTTTGAGCATTTCATCGGCTACCGCGGCCTGTTTGACAATGGCGCCGTCGGGGGCCAGGTTGCCGGTTAATACGGCCAAGCTTCCGGTGGCATGCACCGGGTTTTCAACCGTGCGAATAACGGCTGGATCCTTGATGCCGGCCTGAATATCATCCAGCATCTCACCCAGCGGAAGGCCGTAAACGGTCATGGCCTGCGGATCGATAAGCCCGGATTTGTTCAACTCCGCCATAATGGCGGGAATGCCGCCGGCATAAAAGAAATCCACCACGTGATGGGGGCCTGCCGGCGCGATAGAGGTCAGGTGCGGGATTTTGTGAGAGACTTCACCAAAATCTTTGAGAGTGATATCGATTTCGGCATAATATGCGATGGCCGGAATGTGCAGGGCCGTGTTGGTGGAGCCGCCCAGGGCCATGTCCGCGGCGATCGTATTGTAAAATGCCTCTTTGGTCATAATATCTCTGGGCGTTATGGCCGCTTTCACCAGCTCAACCGCCTTGTATCCGGTTTGTTTTGCCAGCCAGACTCTCTCGGCATACACCGCCGGCGCGCTTCCGTTAAACGGCAGAGCCATCCCCAGAGATTCCGCCAGGTTGCTCATGGTGTTGGCGGTAAACATACCCGAGCAGGAACCGGCCCCCGGACAGGCCCTGCATTCAATTTCGTTCAACTCCCGGTCGGATATTTTGCCGCTTTTAAATCGACCGACGGCCTCGAAGACTTTGTCAAGCCCCGTATCTATACCGTGCACTTTTCCGGGCAACATTGGGCCGCCGGAAACAAAAATAGAGGGAATATTTAAGCGCGCGGCTGCGATCAGCATGCCCGGTATAATTTTATCGCAGGATGACATCAGCACCAGCCCGTCAAAGGGGTGGGAGGTTGCCATGATCTCAAGAGAATCGGCTATCAGCTCGCGGCTGGGCAGGGAGTATTTCATGCCCACATGGTTCATGGCAATGCCGTCGCACACCCCAATGGTATTGAAGACCACCGGGGTTCCGCCGGCGGCATATATCCCGGCTTTAACGGCATCCACCAGCTTATCCAGATGCATGTGTCCCGGAATGATTTCGTTGAAAGAATTGGCAATTCCGATGATCGGCCGCTCCATTTCCCAGTCGGTAAATCCGTCGGCCCGCAACAGCGAACGATGGGGGGCCCGTTCCGGACCTTTGGTCATTAAATCACTTCGTTTGCTCATTTTTCATTTTCCTTTTAATTCCACCTTAAATTGGTGAAGGATCGTCCAATGGTAAAAAAGAGGCATGGTTTAAGATCGTCGAAGAAATTAGCACACATCACTTGGAAATTCAAATAATATGATGAATTAATCCGGGATATCGGTTCCGATAAAAAATAGGCCAAAAGGGTTGACAACCGATATTTTAATGTGTACATGCAATCATTATGAATGAACAAAATACCGAACAATTAATGAGAATCTGCCGGAAAGTTGAAAGCAACTGCATGGGCATGCGGGTGCGCAGGGCAGCGCGGGTGGTTGGTAATTTTTATGACCTGCATTTAAAATCAGTCGGATTGAAGGGGACCCAGTTTACATTGCTAAACGCGATTTTTTTAAATCCTTCAATTGCCATCACCCAACTGGCCGATCTTTTGTTGCTCAATCGCACGACCCTCAATCGCAATCTGAAACCCCTGGAACGTCAAGGGCTCATTCGCACCAAGCCAGGCGAGGACCAGAGAACCCGAATCCTCCAATTAACCCAGGAGGGCAGGAGCATTCTGCAGCAAGCGTTGCCATTGTGGCTCGAAGCGCAGTCCGGCGTCGTGGATACACTGGGCATACGCATCCAGCGATTGGCTGAGGATCTCAGTCAGCTTGAGAAATTGGAAACTTAATTATAGCCCAAATTGAGCTATCCTTGACTCGATCTACTTCCTTCTTTTGTATAGTCCGCCGAAGGCGGAGAAAATCCTCGATAAATCTTCGGGCCTGCCTGCCCTGTGGAATGCGGGGCATATTCCTCTGGGGCGGTTTTTGTCCGCTTCTATCCGAGCTGTAGGCTCTACCCTCTCTCCGGGCTATAGACTCTACGAGCAGGAAGTCGGCCTGTAAGCCCTGCGGTCTGGAAGCGGAGCCGGAGATCCCCTTCCTTAAAAGCCTGAAAGTTCTTAGCTCGCTTCGCTTGTAGAATTTTCGAGACGTATATTAAAAAAGTACACCTTGTAAGCGCCATCTAGAAACTGTCATTGCTGTTTAAATAAGGAAAAAAATGCAAATACAAACCCTTCTGCTGATTGCCCCACCGATTTTGCTGGCATTAACCTTTCACGAATATGCCCATGCTTATGTCGCCAACCGGCTCGGAGATGATACTGCCAAGCAAAGTGGACGTCTGTCGCTGAATCCACTGCGGCATCTGGATCCATTGGGCACGATTATGATTTTCCTGGTACATTTCGGGTGGGCGAAGCCGGTACCGGTAAATCCATATCGGTTGAAAAATCCCAAAAAGGATATGCTCTGGATCAGCGCCGCTGGTCCCTTTGCGAATATGGCTTTAGCGCTTGCCAGCGGCATTTTGCTCAGACTTCTTATCGCCACGGGGGGGGCACCCGATCGGACTTCCATCATGGGTTTGCTCATCTATGTGGTGTTTATGAGCCTGCAGATTAATCTGGCACTGGCCATTTTCAACATCCTACCCATCGCCCCTCTGGACGGATCCAAAATTTTATCCGGCCTTCTGCCGGATGGGTTTGGGAAAATGTTCTATGTCATGGAACGCTATGGTCCATTTATCCTCCTTGGATTAATTATATTCGGGCGCGCCACAGGCGTGTCTGTTCTGGGGGGCATCATCTGGCCGTTTGTGAAATTTTTCAGCAACATCTTTGCCGGAATTTAAAAAATCCCCTTAATCCGGTAAATCCTGTCCAAAAAAAATAAAAGTCAAATCCATTCAACTTGTTATTGAATATTTATGGATGTCGCTCGTCTATCGCAATCGCCTGCGCCGCGTATCGCTCCGTCAATTGAGCAATTTTTTGCTCGATCAGCACCAACCTCCTACGCCTAAAGAATTCGGATTGTTGCTGAATTCTGAATGGAATATTTTTTTGCGCAAATCCCTGCCGATTCTCAAGGATTTTTCCTAATAGCCGATAATAAATCAGATACATTGGCAAAACGTTCATATCTTCACAATAAGACCCATAATCATTTGAAATCTTATAGTATTAAATTAAAAAAAGACCTGAAGACCCATACGGCAGGATTTACCCTGATCGAGGTGATGATCGCTATGGCCATTGTGGGTATTCTTACGTCTATTGGCGTACCTAATTATATAAAATACCGAGAAAAGGCCCGGATTGAAGTGGCTATAACGGAAATAAAGTTTATTGAAAAAAAAATTGCGAATCATGTGGTGGATAACGGTGCCCTGCCTGAAGATCTCAGCGAGATTGGAATGAACAAGGTTTTAGACC
>Ga0316194_10002305_pt1 | contig 13295 bp, 12 predicted proteins | sample CroRivsedime1_MG_FD_204936 | JGI IMG/M metagenome (GOLD analysis project Ga0316194, IMG submission 204936) | Coastal sediment microbial communities from Maine, United States - Cross River sediment 1 | ecosystem: Environmental > Aquatic > Marine > Coastal > Sediment | place: USA: Maine...
AACCAGTTGCGCGCGATCGAGGAAGACACCAAGAGCCAGGTCGAAGAGCAGTGGGAGTCGCTTAACGAACGGGCCGCCGAAGAAGATATTGGCGTCCTGCAGACGCCCACCGGTTATGTGCTGGCACCCAGCATCGACGGCAAGGTGATCGGCGACAAGGAATTCAAGAAGCTGCCGGAGGAAAAGCGCACGGAGATCGAAACTGCAATCGAACGCCTGAGTGAAGAACTGCAGGCACGCGTCGAGATGATGCCGAAGCTCCGCAAGGCGCACCGCGAACGGGTGAAAGCGCTCAACGAGGAGGTGACCGAACACGCGGTAAGCGTGCAGCTTGCCGACCTGAAGGAGAAGTACAGGTCGATGCCAGAAGTCGCCGCGTACCTCGACGACGTCCAGGCGAACATCATCCGCAATGCGGAGGACTTCCAGCAGACCGAGCCCCAGGCGTTGCCTTTCCTCAGCCGGGATTCGGAGCAGCTCTACAGCCAGTATGAAGTGAACCTCGTCGTCGATAACGCAGGCGCAGATAAAGCGCCGGTTGTTTACGAGTCCAATCCTAATTATCCGAACATCATCGGGCGCATCGAGCACAAGGCGGAAATGGGGGCACTGGTGACGGACTTCCGCCTGGTGCGCAGCGGCGCACTGCTGCAGGCGAATGGCGGCTACCTCATCCTCGATACGCGCCGCGTGCTGAGCCGGCCGTTCGTCTGGGAGGCGCTCAAACAGGCGCTGTTTGCCAAAAAGGTACGAATCGAGTCGCCGGGTGAGTCCCTGGGCTTTGTTAGCACCGCGACGTTGAAGCCGGAGCCGATTCCGATTGATGCGAGGATCATTCTCATTGGCGAACGCTGGCTGTATTACCTGCTTTGCCATTACGACATCGAGTTCGGCAGTCTCTTCAAGGTCGCCGCGGATCTGGATGACGATCTGGAGCGCAGCGACGACAACGTCGAGCAATACGCAAGGCTGGTCCTACGGCAGGCGAAAGAACTGGAGTTGTTGCCACTCAATACAGCAGCCATTCAGCGTGTCATCGAGGAGCGGGCCCGCCAGGCGGAAGACAGCGAGCGGCTGTCGATGCACATGAGTTCGCTCGACGACCTCATCGAGCAGGCAGACTACTGGGCGCGGCAGCGAGGCGGTAGCGAGGTTGACGCAGAGGACGTCGAAAAAGCGCTGAGCGAGCGCCGCCGCCGATTCGGCCGCCTGCAATCAAGGATCATCGATGCGATCAAGCGCGGTACCTTGCTGATCGACACAAGCGGCGAATGCATCGGCCAGGTCAACGGGCTTTCCGTCACCGACCTGGGTGAGTATCGCTACGGGCACCCCGTCCGCATCACCGCGACGACTCGCGTCGGCACCGGCGATGTCGTGGATATCGAGCGCGAAGTCGAGCTCGGCGGCGCCATTCACTCGAAAGGCATGATGATTCTCTCATCGGCGCTCTCGGCACGATATGCGCCGGACTTGCCGTTGTCGCTGCACGGCAGCGTCGTGTTCGAACAGTCGTACGGCGGGGTGGAAGGCGACAGCGCTTCGGTTGCCGAGTTGTCCGCGTTGCTGTCCTCCCTGTCCCGCCTGCCGATCAGGCAGAACATCGCCGTTACCGGATCCGTGAATCAGCTGGGCCGTGTCCAGGCGGTCGGCGGTGTCAACGAGAAGATCGAGGGCTTCTTCGACGTCTGCCGCGAACGAGGTCTCGACGGATCGCATGGCGTCATCATCCCCCAGGACAACGTGAAACACCTCATGCTGCGCGAGGATGTCGTCGATGCGGTCAGGCGGGACGAGTTCCGCGTGTTCGCGGTTCGCCACATCGACGAGGCCATTACCATCCTGACAGGTGAGCGCGCCGGTGAGAGAGGCGAGGACGGTAACTTCCCCGCGGGTTCGGTGAACGCGCTCGTGGAAAGCCAGCTCATCGAGTATGCGACCGCGCGCAAGAGCTTTGCGAGGGAGGCGACGAAGAATGGCGAAGACTGAGATGAGGCTTCGTATCGTCATAGCGGTCACCGAGACCACGCCGGTCGCACGGCTCTGGGAAGCGGCACTGCGGCTGCTTCGGGATACGCCGGCGGAGCTTACCGCGCTCTACGTTCAGGACGATCGCTGGCGTCGCGCCGCGAGCCTGCCGTTTACGCGCGAGATTTTGCGGTCCGGTGGGGTAGCCATCGAGTTCACGCAGCAGCGCGCCGAACAGGTCAGCCGTGAGCGCGCCGCGCGCGTGCAGGAGCTCGTTCAGAAGCTGGCCGCCGAGTCGAACCTGAAGGCGGCATTCGAGATATTGAGTGAATCGGACGCCGAGCGCCTGCGCGAATTCATCGGCAGCTACGAGAACATCCTCGTTGCGCCTTCGTTCATCAGCACGCGGCCGATATTTGCGATGCTCTCGGAAATGAACTGCAGGATAGAGCTCGTGGAGGCCGAGGAGGAAGAAGAGCGCCCGGCGTACACGCTGCCCTAGGATTGCGGTTCTGCTGACTGCACCGTTACGGGCGTTTTCATGATGACTTCGCGATGCGGGAACGGGATCGAAATACCGTTTTCCTTGAACGCATCCCAGAGCGCCATCATCACTTTGCCGCGTATGTTCGTCAGGCCCTGTTGCGGATCCTCGATCCAGAAACGCAGCAGGAAGTTGATGGACGAATCGCCGAATTCCGTCATCCAGCAGACCGGCGGGCGATAGGTGGCAACGACGCGGTCGACGGACGCCGCGGCGGCGATTGCGATATCGACCACCTCGTGTGGATCGGAGTCGTAGGCCACGCCGAAGGGCACGTCGAGACGCACGTACTTGTCCGAAAACGACCAGTTGATCACCTGGGTCGTGATGAAGTCCTCGTTCGGGATGAGGTACTCGCGGCCGTCGCGTGTCACGACGGAGACGAATCGCGCCCGCAGCTCCCGGATCCAGCCAAACGTCTCACCGACCGTTATCGTGTCGCCAGGTTTGATCGATTCGTCCAGCAGGATGATCATGCCCGAGATGAAGTTGGAGACGACCTTCTGCAGGCCGAAACCGATACCGACACCGACGGCGCCCGACAGCACCGTGAGCGCGGTCAGATTGATACCAACGCTCTGCATCGCAATCGTCACCGCGAGGACGACGAGAGCGATGCGAAGGATCTTGCCGAGCAGGACGCGCAACGAAGGTGTCAATTCGTCGACCTGCTGAATGCGATTGTCGAGGAAATTTCCGGCTTTCACGGCCAGCCATAGCAGGCCACCGACGAACACAATCGATTGCAGTACGAGCAGGAGCGTTATGCGGGTGCCGCCTACACTGAATCCGACACTGTCCAGGACTGCCGATACATCGTCGACGACGCCCAGTATCGACGCGGCGGCCAGGACCCAGACGATCAGTGCGAACATTCGGCGCACGATTCGCTTGCGTATCGCATAAGAGGCGACTGAGATCAGCAGCCACGCACCGGATAGCAGCATGGCGCTCTCGATCAGGTAGTTATTCGCGGGCCATCCGGCGATCTCCGTGCCCACGACGGCGAGTCCGAGCAGGAGCACGAAGAACAGCCACTCCATGCGGCGCAGGAACGCGACGATGAGGCGCAGTGTGCCCGGCATGCCCTTGATCTTGCGGGCCTGTTTCTCGAGCAGCGGCTCGACGCGGTTGGACAGGAACCAGGCCGGCAGGAACAGAACGACGATCAGGCCCACCTGGAACAGGAGTTCCGGCTGGCTCATGTAGCCGACCGCGATGTCCCAGTATTCGAGTGCCCGTGCTTTCAGTTCTTCTATGTCCAAGTCTCAGGTTCCTGGCGGGCGGATCAATGGTGCGAGTGCGGGCCGGGCGACATCAGTGCCGTAATCGGCATGAAGAGGGTCAGTATACCGAGCATGACGATCAGTAAACCAGCGCCGAGCCGGGTGCGCCGGTCCTGCATCAACTGCGCGAGGCGCGCGGCACCGAGCCCGGTCAGCAGCATCGCCGGCGCCGTGCCGACGCCGAAGGCGAGCATGACCAGTGCGCCGTCCGGGGCGCTCGCGCTCGTTGCGGCCACCAGCAACACGCTGTAGACCAGCCCGCAGGGAATCAGCCCCCACAGCAGCCCGAGACCCAGTGCTCGCGGCAGGCTGTTGACGGGCAAGAGCCGTCCGGCGAACGGCGATATGCGCGACCAGGCGGCGCCGCCCATGCGTTCCAGGAAGCCGAGGGCGCGGAAATTGAAGGCGATCTGCAAACCGATGAGGATAATGACGGCGCCGGCGATGAGCCGCACGGGCTTCCCCACCGCCGGCGTCAGCGCAGCGAAGCGGCTGCCGACCGCGGCTACAGCGAAACCCAGTATCGCGTAACTGGCGAGCCGCCCGGCGTTGTAGACGAGCGCCATCGGCAGCTGCCGGCTCAGGCCCCGGACGCTGGAATGCAGGGCGAACAGGCCGGAGATACCGCCGCACATGCCCAGGCAGTGCGCGCTGCCCAGCAGTCCCGCCAGGAACGCGGTCGTGAGTGCCGCGGCGAGTTCGGTCATCTGGTCTCGTCGTCGGGCGGGCGCTCGTCGTCGTCCATGATCACGCGCACGGCCGGTGTGTCGAGGTCGTCGAACTGGCCGTTGCCCACTGCCCAGAAGAAGGCCCACACGGCGCCGGCCAGCAGTATCAGCGCAAGTGGAATCAGCAGGTAAAGAATACTCATCGAATACGGCTCAGGCGCAGGGCATTGAGAACGACGACCAGCGAGCTCGTGCTCATGCCGATCGCGGCAAGCCACGGCGGCACGAAACCGGCCGCGGCGAGGGGGACCGCCGACACATTGTATACGATCGCCCATGCCAGGTTTTGCCGGACGATGCGCATCGTGCGACGGGCCGAATGCATCAGCGTTACGATCGGCTGTAACGAATCGCCGAGCATCAGTACGTCCGCGCTCGATTGCGCGAGCGACGCGGCATGCGACGGGGCGATCGACACGTCCGCGCCGGCCAGCACGGGTGCATCGTTGATGCCGTCGCCGACCATCACAACGACCTCGCCCTGCTGCTGCAGCGCGCTGATGCGTGCCAGCTTGTCGTCCGGGGTGCAGCTCGAACGGGCGTCATCGATGTCCAGGGACGCGGCTGCCTGCGCAACGGGCGCCGCGCCGTCGCCACTCACGACAGACACCGAGAAGCCCATTTTCTTTAATTGTTTCAGAGTCTTGCCGGCATCCTCGCGGAGCGTGTCGGCGATCGTGAAGGTGGCGGCGACGCGCCCATCCGTACCGAGGAATACCGGTGTCGCACTGTCGTCCGGTGGCGCCGGGGCTGCGCCCGGCACGAACGCCGCGTTGCCGAGCTTCCAGCGCCGGCCGTCGATGACGCCTTCGACACCTGCACCTACACGGATCTCGATACCGGTGGCCGTGATTGCGGACTCGTGCCGGGTGAACGCGCGCGCGATCGGGTGCGTCGACGCGACCTCGAGTGCAGCGGCGATCTGCAGGCAATCCTGCTCGCTGAGGTCCGGATCGTGAGTGACGGTTGCAACGACTTCCGGCATGCCGCGGGTCAGCGTGCCGGTCTTGTCGAACACGATGTGCGTCGCTCTCGACAACGTTTCGATTGCGTTGCCGTTGGTCACCAGCAGGTGCAGGTCGGACAGCCGGCTGCCGGCGGCTGCGAACGCGGTCGGCGTCGCCAGCGCGAGCGCACAGGGACAGGTGACCACGAGCACGGACAACGTGATGACGAACGCCCGTTCCGGATCGATGAGGTACCAGCTGGTTGCAACCGCAGCGGCAAGAACCAGGATCGCGACCACGATGTAGCTGGCGACACGATCTGCGAGCTGCACGAACGCGGGCCGCGCGTAGCGCGCTCTTTCGCTGAGCCGGCCGATCGTTCCCAGCGTCGTGTCGGTTCCCGTGACGTCGACGCGCATCTCCACAACCCCGTCGAGATTGACGCTGCCGGCGACGACCGCGTCGCCTTCCGATTTCTGCTGCGGTTTCGATTCGCCGGTAAGCATCGACTCGTCGACGCTGGTGCGTCCGGCTGTAATCGAGCCGTCTGCGGGAAACGACTCGCCGGCGCGGACCATTGCGATATCCCCGGCAGCGAGCTGGGTGACCGGCACCTGCGTTCGCGTGTCGCCATCGAGCCGCGTGGCGGTATTCGGCAGGAGGGACGCCAGCGCCGCACTGCGATCGACGGAGCGGTGCCGGGCGCGCATCTCGAGGTAGCGCGCCACGGTCAGGAAGAACACGAACATCGTGACCGAGTCGTACCAGACAGCCGGGCCGTTCGTGAAGGTCGAGTAGACGGACGCGACATATGCGCCACCGATGGCGATCGACACCGGCACGTCCATGCCGGGGCGCCGGGCGCGCAGGCCGCGAATCGCGCCGGCAAAGAACGGGCGCGCGGAGTAGAACACCACCGGCGTCGTCACGAAGAAGGAAACGAGTCGCAGGAAGCGCTCCATGTCGGCGTCGATGCCCTGGAATTCGCCCGAGTACAGCCCCACCGCGAACATCATGGCCTGCATCATGCCGAGCGACGCGACGAGGAGGCGCTTCAGGGCGGTGCGCTGTTCGGCCCGCTCCGGCCGCTCGGTCGAGTCGGGCGCCAGCGGCTGCGGTTTGTAGCCGAGATCGGCAAGCGTCGCCAGTATGCGGCCCAGGCCGATCGATTCCGTGTCCCATTCGACGCGCAGCCTGTGCGTGACCGGGTTGATGTCGGCGCTCGCGATGCCGGGGAGCTTCTTGAGCGACGCATCGATAAGCCAGCTGCAGGCGGCGCAGTACATGCCGCCGACATAGACCGTGGCTGCGGCGGCATTGTCGTCGCGGGTGGCGAACGCGGCCAGCATGTCTTCGCGGTCGAATACCTGCCATTCGCCCGCATCCTGAGCCGGGCGCACCGCCCCCGGTTCCGGCCGTTCCCTGGAGTCGTAATAGCGCTCGAAACCGGCGTCGCGTATGAGTGTGGCGACCGCCTTGCAGCCGGGACAGCAGACCGGGCGGGTTTCGCCGCCGATGTCTACCCGGATGTCACAATTCGCCGGGATGGGCAACGCGCAGTGAAAGCACGTTTCAGCCTTCGCCATCGTCCGCTGCGCCGGCGGGATCGAGGTGCAACACGGCGGCGCCCGACCAGCTGCCGCTGAGTCGCCAGGTGTCGCGGTCCGCCAGGACGACGTACCAGCGGCCCTCGGGCAGGTCGATAAAGTGACCCGACCAGACCGGCGTGCCGTCGCTGTCCGGCATCGCCGCCGTCAACGTGATGGGCTGGTCGCGGTTCGCGAATGCCGGGTGCGAAAACAGCAGCTGCAGGGTCTTCGGCCATTCGACCGGCGTCTCGGCAGACAGCTTCGCGCCGATGGCGCCGCTTTCCAGGTCGATCGTGAGCGTGGCCCGCAGCCCGTGCTCGGCCGCATACCGCTCGGCCGCAAGATGCCGGCTGGTGACGACGTCCATGCCGTCGTCCGAGGTGACCACGAGCGAGTCCGTGGTTCGCACCGCCAGCGAGACCGTATACAGGCTCGCGACCACCGCCGACGCGGGCAGGGCGATGATGAACCACGGCCAGAACTGCCGGTACCAGGGCTTCGTGTCGAGATCGGTCATGAGTTCGAGCTTAGGGCGTTGGGCCCAGGAAGCGGCTGTCCTCGGTCATCGTGATGGATGGCTCGTCCACGTCCGTCACAGTAAACGTAACGTCCATGATGCCATAGGCGCTGTCCGCGGGGGCGCGTACGCGCACCGGAAGCGACAGTACGCCGCCGCCATCCACGGCAATCAGCTCGGCGACGCCATCGAGTTCGATGCCCGGAACGCCGTCGACGGAGAGCCGGAACGTCTGGGCGTCGTTGCGCTGGTTGACGATCTTGAGGGTGTAAATATTCTCGATTTCACCGTCCGGCAACTCCCGGAACAGGAAATTGCGGTCGCGAATGACGTCGAGGATGAGCGGCGTGCGCATCGCCATCGACGTCACCAGTCCGCCGACCAGTATCAGCAGCAGCGTGGCGTAGACGAAGATGCGCGGACGCAGGATTCGCGTCTCGCCTTCTTTCATGGCGTGCTCGGTCGAGTAGCGCACCAGACCGCGCGGGTAGTTCATCTTGTCCATGACGGAGTCGCACGCGTCGATACAGGCTGCGCAGGCAATGCACTCGTACTGCAGCCCTTCGCGAATATCGATACCGGTGGGGCAGACCTGCACGCACAGGGTGCAGTCGATGCAGTGGCCGAGGTCGAGCTTGTCCGGATCGGCGCCGCGTTTGCGGCTGCCGCGCGGCTCGCCGCGCTCCTCGTCATAGGAAATGATGAGCGTGTCCTCGTCGAACATCGCGCTCTGGAAGCGCGCGTAAGGACACATGTACTTGCAGACCTGTTCGCGCATGTAGCCGGCATTGCCGTACGTGGCAAAGCCGTAGAACAGCGTCCAGAAGGTCGCCCAGCCGCCCGCGGAAAAGGTCACGAGCTCCGGGCCGAGTTCGTGGATCGGCACGAAGTAGCCGACGAACGTAAAACCCGTCCACAGGGAGAAGGTCACCCACAGGAATTGCTTGCTGCCCTTGCGGCGCAGCTTGTTCCAGCTCCAGGGCGCCTTGTCGAGCTTCATGCGCTGCGAGCGCGTGCCTTCCGTCCACTGTTCCATCCAGATGAACGCCTCGGTCCAGACGGTCTGGGGGCAGGCGAAGCCGCACCAGACGCGGCCGAGCAGCGCCGTGAAAAAGAACAGTGACAGCGCCGCGATGATGAGCAGCATCGCGAGGTAGGGAAAGTCCTGCGGCCACAGGGTAAGCCCCAGCAGGTAGAACTTGCGCGCAGGCAGGTCGAACAATACCGCCTGGCGGTCGTCCCAGGTCAGCCACGGCACGACGTAGAACAGGCCGAGCAGCACGATCGTTGCAAGCTTCGACAGCTTGTCGAAACGGCCCTTCATCTCGCGCGGATAGATTTTCTCCGCGCTGGCGTACATCGACGCGCCCGGCGCCTTGTTGCTCTCTGCGTCAGCGTTCATCCGCGGCGTTTCTTGTCTCGCTTCGGCGCCGTGCGAATTAGCCAGGCCGTGACGGCGCTCGCGAGACCCGAGAGTATCCAGAAGAAGAAAAATCCGGCGGCGTACCCGGCCTCACGGCCGATCTCGACGTCCTCGTCGAAGACGCCGCTCAGCTCGACGGGATCGAAAAGCGCGAAGAACACCATCGTGCCGATCGCGGCGCTCAGGAACGATATCCACACGACGATGGCGATGGCCTGGCTGTTCCGGCTCCACTGTCGGGCGCCCCGATACTCTTCCTGAATCACGTTGCTGCCTGCTGTCGGTGTGGCCTACTCTCCGTTGCCGAGGCTGTAGACGTATGCCGCAAGGATCTTGGTGCGATTCTCGCCGAGCAATTCTCCGTGCGCCGGCATGACACCATTGCGACCGTTGACGAGCGTGTAACGAATGTCTTCGGCCGAGCTGCCATAAAGCCAGTTGTCGTCGGTGAGATTTGCCGCGCCGAGCATCTGGTTGCCCTTGCCGTCCTGGCCGTGGCAGGCGCTGCAGAGCGCCACGAATTTAGATTGCATCGCGGCCGCTTCCTCGTCGGCCTCGACCAGGCCGCTCAGGCTGCGCACATAGGTAACCATGTTGTCGATGGCTTCGTCGCCGCCGAGCGCTGCGCCGAGCGCGGGCATGACGGCATTGCGGCCGTTTTTCAGTGTCGTGACGATCTGCTGCTCGCTGTTGCCCCAGATCCAGTTGGCGTCCGTCAGGTTCGGGTAGCCCGGCGCGCCGCGCGCGTCGGACCCGTGGCAGGTCGTGCAGTAGCTGGCATACAGGCTGGCCCCGAGCTCCATGGCTTCATCGTTGTCCGCCAGTTTCTCGAACTCGATTTCGGCATAACCTGCATAGATGGGTTCGAACTTTGCCGCTGCTGCCGCCTTTTCCGCCTCGTACTGCTTCTCCTGCGTCCAGCCCAGCATGCCGTCGAAATTACCGAGACCGGGGAAAGCGACCAGGTAGCCGACGGCCCAGAACACGGTGATGAAGTACAGATACAGCCACCACCTGGGCGCGGGATTGTTCCACTCCTCGAGGTCGCCGTCCCACTTGTGGCCGGTGACTTCGTCGTCACTTTTGTCTTTCGGCCCCTGCCTGGACGACCAGCTGATCAGCCAGATACACCAAACGATGAAAAGGACCGTGCCGACGGCAACAAACCAGTGCCAGAATGCAGGCATCACGTGTTCTCCCGCGTGTGATTCGCAATATCTTCGGTAATGTAATGATCGTCTTCGAGCGGACGGCGAGCGCTTTCGTCAAACTCCGCCTGGCGATAGCGGCGCCAGGCGAAAACGCTGAAGGCCACGAATGCCAGCATCGTGATCGCCGTGATAATGCCGCGCCAATCGTTGATATCCATCGGGCGACCTACCTGCGATTGCTTCGATTGATGCCGAGCCCCTGCAGGTAGGCAACTACCGCATCCATCTCGGTCCTGCCCTCGACCGCGGCTGCGGCAGCCTCGATCTGCTCGTCCGTGTAGGGATCGCCCAGCAATTTCAGCGTGCGCAGCTTCCTGGTCACGAGTTCGGGATCAACCATGTTTTTGTTGAGCCACGGGTAGCCGGGCATGTTCGATTCGGGCACCAGCGCGCGCGGGTCTTCGAGGTGCAGGCGGTGCCAGGCATCGCTGTAGCGGCCGCCAACGCGGGCGAGGTCGGGACCGGTGCGCCGCGAACCGAACTGGAACGGGCGGTCATACACGGATTCGCCCGCCGTCGAGTAAGGGCCATAGCGCTCGGTCTCGCTGCGGAACGGCCGCACCATTTGCGAGTGGCAGCCGTAACAGCCTTCGCGCACGTACACGTCGCGGCCGGCAAGCCTCAGGGGCGAATAGGGTTCGATGTTTTCCGCCGGTTCCGTCGTCTCGGCGGAGAACATGAGCGGCAGCAGTTCGACGAGACCACCGACACTCACCGTGAGCACGATGAGCACCATCATCAGATTTACGCTTTTTTCGATTACCTCATGACGCATGAACGGTCTCTCCTTTACGCCGGGTCGAGGACGGCTACGGGGGCCGGCTTCTGCTCACTGACGGTCTTCCACACGTTGTAAGCCATGATGAGCATGCCCGTGAAGAACACGAGACCGCCCAGCAGCCTGAACACGAGGTACGGATCCACCGCCTTGAGCGATTCGACGAACGAGTACGTCAATGTGCCGTCGTCGTTGACCGCACGCCACATCAGCCCTTCCGTGACGCCCGCGACCCACATCGGCACGATGTACAGGATCACGCCGATCGTCGAGGTCCAGAAGTGAACGTCGATCAGCCGGGTGCTGTACATCGACTTGCGGTTGTAAAGGCGCGGGATGAGGCAGTAGAGAGAGCCCATGGTCATCATCGCGACCCAGCCGAGGGCGCCGGAATGCACGTGCCCGATCGTCCAGTTGGTGTAATGCGACAGTGCATTGACCGTCTTGATCGACATCATCGGGCCTTCGAAGGTCGACATGCCGTAGAACGACAGTGCGACGATCATGAACTTGAGCACCGGGTCGCTGCGCAGCTTATGCCAGGCGCCGGACAGCGTCATGATGCCGTTGATCATGCCGCCCCAGGACGGCGCAAGCAGGATGATCGAGAACACCATGCCGAGGCTCTGGGCCCAGTCGGGCAGCGAGGTGTAATGCAGGTGATGGGGGCCGGCCCACATGTACACGGCGATCAGCGACCAGAAGTGAACCACCGAGAGCCGGTAAGAGTAGATCGGGCGTTCAGCCTGTTTCGGCACGAAGTAATACATCATGCCGAGGAAGCCCGCCGTCAGGAAAAAGCCCACGGCGTTGTGGCCGTACCACCACTGCATCATCGCGTCGACGGTGCCGGTATAGATCTGGTAGGACTTGGTCAGCGTGACAGGCACGGCGAGGTTGTTGAAGATGTGCAGGATCGCAACCGTGATGATGAATGCACCGTAGAACCAGTTGGCGACGTAGATGTGCTTGACGCGCCTGCGCGCGATTGTCATGAAGAACACGAGTGCGAAGGCCACCCATACGACGGCGATCAGCAGGTCGATTGGCCATTCCAGCTCGGCATACTCTTTCGACTGCGTGATGCCGAGCGGCAACGTGACGGCCGCCAGCACGATGACGGCCTGCCAGCCCCAGAACGTGAATGCCGCCAGCTTGTCGAACGCGAGACGAACGTGACAGGTGCGCTGCACGACGTAGTAGGCAGTCGCGAACAGCCCGGACCCACCGAACGCGAAGATCACCGCGTTGGTATGCAGCGGGCGCAGCCGGCTGTAGGTCAAGAACGGCAGGTCGAAATTGAGCTGCGGCCAGATGAGCTGCGCGGCGATGAATACACCCGCGAGCATTCCGACAACGCCCCAGACGACCGTCATGATCGCGAATTGGCGTACAACCGTGTCGTTGTATTGAGCTTTAGTGTCCAACGGACGACCCCTGTAGCTGATTGTAAGAGCACTGGATCCGGGGCTCATGGCCGGCCTTGGAGAGCAGAATTCTCCTGACCGTTGTTCGATCGTTGTGGCACCCGGAATGCCAAGTATATCCCCGGAGTCCGTCGGCACGCTAACAGCGGCGCCAGGAGGGCCACATACGTAACTTTACGTATGGAATTCCGCGGCTGCCGCGGTGCCTGATTAGATGCTGCTTTATCCCGGAACCCCCTTTATAATCGAGGCCTTAGCCATCTCCATGTGCCCCCCTATGTCCGCAAGCAGGCTGCCCGCCGAGGTCGTCAACGAACTTTTGCACGCTGCTGCCGACGCCGCGATCGTCACGGATGGAGACGGCCGGATCGTGTTCGTCAACCGGGGCGCGGAGACGAAGTTCGGGTATTCCGCCGAGGAAATGGTGGGCAGGCCCGTGGAAATGCTGATGCCCGCGGATATGCGCGAAAAGCACGAGGAAGACCGCCGGCGCTACCAGTCGTCGCCGCGTGCAAGACCCCTGCTGTCGGGGCTCGATCTCTACGGTCTGCGCAAGGACGGCAGCCGTTTTCGCGCGGAAATCGCCCTGACGCCGGTCAACACCAATGCCGGCCTGCTCGTGGCCAGTACCATCCGGGAGCTGAATGCCGGGGACGAATCGGAGACCTATTTCCGCACGATGCTGGAAACCGCCCCCGACGCGATGATCATCGTCGATGAGCGCGGCCGCATCGCCATCGTCAATCGCCAGGCCGAGGACATGTTCGGCTACAGCCGTACCGAACTGCTGGGGCACGAGGTCGAAATGCTGCTGCCCGAATCCCGCCGGAAAGAGCATGCGGGGCATCGCAGCGGTTATGCGGAAGATCCCGAGCTG
>Ga0316194_10002307_pt1 | contig 13287 bp, 14 predicted proteins | sample CroRivsedime1_MG_FD_204936 | JGI IMG/M metagenome (GOLD analysis project Ga0316194, IMG submission 204936) | Coastal sediment microbial communities from Maine, United States - Cross River sediment 1 | ecosystem: Environmental > Aquatic > Marine > Coastal > Sediment | place: USA: Maine...
TCCTGAGACCTATGCATTCACCAACGATGAGACCAAACTGGTCCTTAATGGAGCCGGCATCCGGGAAAAGTTCTTTCTCGACATTTATATCGGGGCGCTCTACTTGCCAGCAAGAACAACAGACGCAGGCGCCATACTCAGCGACACCGGCCCCGCGAGTGTGCTTATGCATATACTTTATGGTGAAGTCAGCAAGCAGAAAATTACCGCTGGCTGGACTGATGGTCTGAAGGCCAATCTTTCGGACGAGGAAATGCTCGACCTCAAACCGCAACTGGTGAAATTTAATAGCCTATTCAATGACTTGAACAATGGCGACCTGATCAGGATTGATTATATCCCGGGCACGGGTACAGAGGTCAGGATCAATAATAAAAGGCATGGCGTTGTTGAAGGTAATGAGTTTTACCGTGCCCTGCTAAGAATCTGGATCGGTTCAAATCCCGTCACCAGGTCACTGAAGCAGGAAATGCTGGGCAACGAATGAGTTAACCGGCTGATTACCTGATCCGATGCGCGGAGTATTCCTTGATATCAATACAGTTGGTCCAGAGGATCTTGATCTCGACCCGCTGACAACAACACTGGATGACTGGTCTTTTCACAAACAGACCAGTGCCGGTCAAGTGCAGCAAACCATCCGGAACGCTGACATCGTCATTACCAACAAGGTACCTGTTGACAGAGAGATGCTGCATGCCGCCAACTCCCTCGCCCTGCTCTGTGTAGCGGCGACCGGCACCAACAATATCGACCTGGTGGCTGCCGCAGAGCGTAACGTCACCGTGTGCAATGTCCGCGACTATGCCACCACCTCCGTGGTAGAGCATGTTTTTTCCATGATTCTTGCACTGACCCGGCGCCACCATGAATACCGGCTGGCTGTTGGCAGTGGCAAATGGCAAAGTGCAGCATCATTTTGCCTGCTTGATTATCCTGTCAGGGAACTTGCCGGGCAAACGCTGGGCATTATCGGTTATGGAGAACTGGGCAGGGCCGTCGCAAGAATGGGCAAGGCCTTTGGCATGAATATCCTGATTGCACAACGCCCCGGCAGCGACACCAGCCCCGAAACCGGGCGCACACCGCTGGGCCAGCTACTGGCGCAGTCAAATATCATCAGTCTGCATTGCCCCCTTACCGAGGCTACAGCCAATCTTATTGGCCGTAACGAACTTGAACAGATGCGCGAGGACGCCTTGCTCATCAATACAGCTCGCGGTGGTATAGTCAACGAAACCGCCTTGTCACAAGCTCTGTTTGCGGGCCGTATTGCCGGCGCAGCAGTCGATGTCCTGAGCGAAGAACCACCACGCCATGGCAACCCGTTGCTGGATGATTCAATTCCAAACCTGATTGTCACCCCGCACATGGCTTGGACAGGGGTTAACGCCCGGCAAACGCTTATCAATGAACTGGCTGCCAATATCAGAGCATTTCTGGGTGGCCGGCCACGTAATGTAGTAGCTGCACCATGTCGTTAACAGCAGTCGAGATACAGGACAATCTTGGAGCCATCCGGGAACGGATGCGTGTTGCAGCCGAACTATCAGGCCGCCCGGTTGATGACATACGCCTGATAGCCATCACTAAATACATGCCACCCGAATATGTGCAGAGCGCAATGTCTGCCGGACAACACTGTTTTGGAGAAAACACTGTACAGGATGCACTGACCAAACAGGCCCTGATTGATGATCCGGATAATGAGTGGCACTTTGTCGGGCATCTGCAGAGCAACAAGGCAAAAATGATACCGGGAAATTTTGACTGGCTGCATACGCTTGACAGCATCAGGCTTGCAACCAGGCTTTCCGAAAACGCGATCAAATCGACAAGTGTTCTGAATGTCCTGCTACAGGTCAACATCGCCGCTGACCGTAACAAGTTTGGCCTCCCTGCCAATGCCGTATTCCCGTTTATTGACGATCTCCTGAATGCCGGCCTTGATGGCATCCGCTTGCGCGGACTGATGACCATAGGCCGTCGGGACGCGTCGCTGGACGAGTGTCGCGCAGACTTTTCGGCCTTGCGTGACCTGCATGACAGTTGCGCAACACGGTTTGATTTGACCGGTTTCAGCGAATTGTCGATGGGCATGAGCAGAGACTATGAGGCTGCGATTGCCGAGGGAGCCACTCTGATTCGGGTTGGCAGCGCGCTCTTTGGCCCCCGTCGCACGAGCGTCAACGATCGTGTTGAAGAGTAAAGAGTAATATATTGAAAAATCATATTGAACTGATTTTTAAAGTTATTATGACAGACAAGCACCCCGCCTTATGCATTTGCAGTGTTCACTTAATGATGGAATCCAGTACAATGCTCCCCCAACTCACCTGTGCCGCCCGGCGCATGGAGACCTGAGAGGAACGAAGATGGTAACGCTGGATGAAACAAGTTCCATGTGGATAGTCGGCATACTGGCTCTGCTGCTGGGTATCGTACTTGGCTCCATCTCGACCAACGCCCTCCTTTCCCGCAACAGCCGGACCCACAAGCTGCAACGGGAACTGAACCAGCTGTCAGAGCGCTTTGCTGACTATCGTGACCAGGTAAGTCAGCATTTTATGCATACATCTGATCTGGTACAGGAAATGACCAGGAGCTACCGTGCTGTGTATGAGCATTTGGCCACAGGCGCCTACCACTTGTGCACAGATGAAACAGCCGCCCCGACACTGGGGCACCAGACGCCCGAACAAATTGAAGCAGAAAATAACGAGGGCATCACAGCCTCTGATGCAGACTACGACGAACTTGAAGAACTATCCAGCCTGAAGGAAGACCTTGATACCCTGCTGGGTGAATCACCCCGCATATCAGACCTCGATGTGAGATTCAAAACCGCCAAGGATGAATCACTGCAACACTAGTACTTCTTCAAGATGATATTGCCGTGTTCAGCGCTCCTGTGGTGTTTCGCTGCAAGGCACCGTGCGCAGGCAATGGCCTGAGTCCTTGTCAAGCGCGGCAACGCCGCTGCGGGACACCACAGGAGCGCCCGAAGGGTCGGCCTGTCAGCGTCCATGGCTACGTTGCGCCTCCTGGAAAGGACTATGGCCATTCCCGGCGAGGCGCGCCTTGCCCTGTACACTGACAGACCAACTGAACACGGCAATATCATCTTGAAGGAGTACTAGCACCGTATCCACCAGATTAGCCGAACCACCTTCCATACGGGTTTTTATACACATAGTGTCCTGATCTCTGCACACGGTCACGGATTCTCCGGATTGCATATGCCAGACTTGGACTCTGGGAAAGCGCCTACCCTGAGGAACAGGACATGGTTATCCGGACACAGGCAGTTATCATTGCCGCCACACTTGTTGCCCTGCAAGGGTGTACCGTCATACCGGGCACGACACCTCTCTCTGACCAACAGGACATATCAGCCATCCCGACGGCTGACCCGGCCCTCGATCATTACATTGCCTGGATCCCAAGGGAAAAGGCACAGACAGCCACCGTGGCAAAAGCACTGACACACGTAACACTGGGCAACGCCAGAGAACAAACAGCAGAAGAACTGTGCGAAGGCTCCCGTGTAATCAACGGCAAGGTAAGCGCCAGTGCCGGACCTCTCCGGGTCCTGGCCCCGTTATGGGCAGGAGGATATCCGGCGTGGTATTACCGCATAAGTCAACAACCCGGCCTGCATGGCTGCACAGAGACCGACAGCCGCAGTTATTACCGGACACTGCAGGCAAACCTGCCAGTGTGGATGCACATCAAGACTGCAAATAACCTGCTCAGCTCCTCAATGAACCCGCCGGAATAGCCATTAGTGTGGCGTCAAACCCGACTCAAGATCTCCATCAACCGCTTCCACCAGGCTTCTGAAATTCCGTTCTCCCAGAGTCGACTGACGTGATACTTCCAGCGCCGACATCACCTGATCCACTGCCCTCACCGGTGTCAGCTGCTGCATGGAGACGACCCTGCTCTCCCGGGCTGAACGAATGTCAGTTATCACATCAATGAGACGGATTGTTTCAATATCACGTAAAGGCAGGTAAACGAGGGTATCTTCATTCGTGATCTCGATCAAATAACCCGCATCAACCAGCACCGTGATGACGCGATGCACCGGCTCTGCGGGCAGATCGAGATATTCAGCAAGGCGGTCGAGAGTCCAGGCCGGCTTGTCATGAAAATAGTTATAGCCGACCAGGTACATGACCTGCAGCCCAAGCTGCTCACGCAGGCGATTACTGAGAACAACAGGATCACGGTGCAGCGTCATATACCGGGGATGCTGTACAAAATAGGCAATCTGCGATCCAACCAGCAGTATCAACCAGCTCAGGTACATCCAGATCAGCAGAAGTATCAATATCGCAAAACTCGAGTAAATTGCTGCATAGTTGGATGATGAAGCAATGAACTTGGCAAACCCCCAACCGGTTATTTTCCAGATCACACCTGCTATCACACCACCGATCAGGGCCGCCCTGAAATGTACACGGGTGTTCGGTATAAAAATATAAATGAGGGTAAATGCCAGGCAAACGAGAACATAGGGGACCAGCATACTACCAAACAGCATCAATGTTCCGAAAGGCTCTATCGCTGCCAAATGCTGTGCAACTTCCATGTTCCGGACAGTTGCCGTGAACCCGATCGCACCGAAGATCAACACAGGGCCAATCAATATAACGCTCAGGTAGTTGCTGAAACGCTGCGAAAGGGCACGCAGGTTTTCAATCTGCCAGACAAAGTTAAATGCCGCCTCAATTTTCTGCAGCAGCGCAATGACTGTATAGATCAATAAAGCAAGACCAATCGACCCCAGCACACCGACACGAACATTATCCACGAAACTGACAATTTTGTCGGTTATTTCCACGCCACTCGGACCCAGCGGCAGCAACAGGTTATAAAGCAGCAGTTCGAGCTTGTTATGCACACCAAAACCCTTGAGCACCGAAAAACTGACGGCCAGCAGCGGCACAACGGACAGCATGGTTGTGTAAACAAGGCTCATGGCCCGCAGGTTCAGCTGCCCCCCCATCAACTCCTTGAAAAGCAGGTGCAGCACACGGAGCACAAATACCAGCATTTTGTGCAAGCCTGTCAAGTCCTGCAGGTCAGCATCCCAGACGAACGCGTTCAGGCGTTTTAGTTGCTGCTGTATTCCGACAATCATCCTGTCTAACCGCCTGTCGCTTGTGAACCGGTGTGCTTTCCGGGCATCGGCAGCTGCATCGCCGGCTGAATTCACCGGGCAGTTACCCTGCTCCAGACGCATCATATCACCACCAATTAAAGACCACTCGTTTCCCCGGAAAAACGATTTGTGAAGCCGCTGGAAAACCCGGGCGGGGCATACAACAACCCTCGCCGGATGGTTAAAGAACACCCCCTGAATGCCGATACGACTGCAAGCGTGATCACACCAGCACAGGCGGAGCAATGAGCGACGAACCAAAGAATAAACAGCGGTTATTGATAGTTGACGACTCGAAAGTTATTCGGGTCACGGCACGCAAGATCCTGCAAGATCACTTCGAAACCGCGGAAGCCGTGGATGGTGAAAATGCCTGGGAGATACTTGGCAGCGACGAGCCCTTTTCCCTGATTGTCTCCGATCTCACCATGCCCAAACTGGATGGTTTCGGACTGCTTGAACGTATCAGAAGCTCCCATCTTCCCCATGTGCAAAGCATCCCGGTTATCGTCATTACCGGTTCAAATGATTCTGAAGCAGTGAAGGAACGCGCCAAGAAGGCTGGTGCAACTGATTTCATCGGTAAGCCATTTGATTCGGTTGACCTGCTGGCACGCACACAGGCCCTTGCGAGCTCACATACAAGGGTCCAGGCTCTGACGGAAGAAACCATTACGCTGGAAGATCAGATGACAACTGATCCACTCACCGGGCTTGCAAACGAAGCAGCGTTCATGAGTCATGGTTACCAGCAACTCTCCTATGCCGTCCGCCATAAAACCAGTCTGGCGGTCTTTCGTGTTGAAATTGACGATTTTGGTGACCTGTTCAGGCACCACGGCCAAGCGACCTCGGATTCCATGATTAAAGCTGTAGCGACTGTGCTGGAATCGGGTATCCGGCATGAAGACATGGCAGCCCGTATCGGGACAGCCCGCTTTGCCCTGTTGCTGCCGGGCATGAACAAGACCGGCATCCACAACCTGGCCGACCGTATCAACAGGGACATTAGTGCACGCGTTCTGAAAGCTGGCAAAACAAGAGTTCGCTTTACTGTCAGCATTGGTGTTGCCGCCCCCGACATCCTGCGCAACACACGTTTTGATGAGTTACTGTCAGTCGCTGACAGTCGTCTTGTTTACGCCACGTCCAGGGGTGGCAACCAGGTTATCCTTGAAGACGCCGAAAACGAAACACCGGTCCCGCAGGCTCCATCTATGGCAGAGGAAACTGCGCCAATAGTGCTCGAAAATGCCGCAACCACCACGCCCGAGCCTGCCTGGAGCGAACTCCAGCTGGAAGAAATGGAGTCCGTAGAGATAGATGAAATACCTGATGAAACCATTGATGAAATAACACTGACTGAAGATCAGCTCCCTGCCGTTGAATGCCTCACCACGACAACGCCCGAAATTCAGCCGGCCAAATTTGCAGGTCCTGTACCTGACATCGTCGCTGATTTTACCAACTACGAGGTGAGCGGCGCTGACAATGCATCGGCATCTGAAGATATCCGGGTACCCGCATTTACACAGGAAACCACACCAGAATTCTCACCCACCGACATACCTGATGACCTCATGGAAGAAACAATCATCGTTGGTGTACCGGGTAATGACTTTATCCCCTATGAACACCAAACGGAGTCAGCTCACCCACCTGCAACAACTGAAACTGCTCCTGCAAGTACATTAGCCGGAGCCAGCGAGGAGCCTTCACCAACGCCTGAAGAGACCAAAACAAGGAAACGGCCGGGTTTCTTCAAGCGGTTGCTGAACGGTTTAGGATCAGTTTTCAGAAGATCCGGGAAATCCTGAGCAGCCAGCCCCACATACAGCAGCAAACAGATGGCCAGTAAAACTGGCCATCTGTTTATCCACCTGCTGATTATGAATATAATCATGCTCCACTGATCCTGCATCAGGATACCGGTCCATCCAGGAGCCAGCCAATGCCATCCTTTGATATTGTTTCAGAAGTCAACCTCAATGAAGTTGCCAATGCCGTGGACCAGACCAACCGTGAAATCGGCAACCGGTTTGATTTCAAGGGCACCGACACCCGTGTGGAACGCAAGGATGCTGTACTGACCCTGCACGCTGACAATGAATTCCAGATCATGCAGGTACTCGATATCCTGCACAAAAAAATGGCCGGGCGCGGTATTGATATTGCCTCGCTTTCTGAAGAGAAAGTTGAAATAACAATTAACAAGGCCAGCCTGCTGATAACTATGCTGCAAGGCATCGACCAGGATGCAGCAAGAAAACTGGTAAAGGACATCAAGGCAACAAAACTCAAGGTTCAAAGCAGTATCCAGGGCGACCGGGTGCGCGTATCCGGCAAAAAGAGAGATGATTTACAACATATAATCAGCAAGTTAGATGACTTCGGCCTGAAACTGCCATTGCAAGCCATCAATTTCCGGGACTAATCTGTGTAACCCCTGATATTTCCTGCAGTTCTCCTGATTCCGGATGCAATCGGGACGCAAAACCACAGGCCTGCAATGAGGGATGTACCGCCGGCAGACACAGGCGTGTGCAGAGGGACCTCAAAGTAGATTAGAATACCGCGACTTTACCCAGACAGGCATACGACCCACACAATGAATGATACAACCCAGGCTGACACATATACTGTCGCGGATAGAAAAGACAGTTACTCCTACGAGGAACTGATCGATTGCGGAAATGCCAAATTGTTCGGCAAGGGCAATGCACAGTTACCGTTGCCGCCAATGTTGATGTGTGACCGGATTACCCATATAAGCAATGACGGCGGCGCACATGGCAAGGGACATATTATTGCCGAACTCGACGTCAAGCCGGACTTGTGGTTTTTTGGTTGCCACTTTGTTGGTGATCCGGTGATGCCAGGCTGCCTGGGACTGGATGCGATGTGGCAACTGGTAGGATTTTACCTGGGCTGGGCAGGTAGTCCCGGGCGTGGCCGGGCCCTGGGAGCCGGGGAAGTCAAGTTCACCGGGCAGGTGACACCGAAAAACAAACTGATAACCTACCATATTGACATGAAACGCGTTATCCAGCGCAAACTCAACATGGGCATTGCCGATGGCGTCATGGAAGTTGATGGCCGTAAAATCTACCATGCCACCGGTTTACGTGTAGGCCTGTTTACCTCAACATCTAATTTCTAGGAAATCATTATGCGTCGTGTCGTTGTTACCGGATTAGGCGTTGTCTCCAGTATCGGAAACAATCAGCAGGAAGTAACAGACTCCCTGAAAGCGGGAAAATCCGGAATTGAATACATCCCAGAGTACAATGAACTTGGCTTTCGCAGCCATGTAGCCGGCACTGTCAACATTGATATTGAATCACGGATTGACCGTAAACTGCGCCGCTTCATGGGTAACAGTGCAGCCTACAACTACATCGCGATGCAAGAGGCCGTTGCAGATTCCGGTCTTGCCGAAGACATGATCTCCAATGTCCGTACCGGACTGATTGCCGGTTCCGGTGGCGCATCGACAGAGAATGTTACCCTTGCAGTTGACACCCTGCGAGCAAAAGGTCTCCGCCGTGTAGGTCCATATATGGTACCGCGCACCATGTCGAGTACCAATTCTGCCTGCCTGGCCACTCCGTTCAGGATTCTCGGTGTGAACTACTCTATCAGCTCGGCCTGCTCCACCAGCGCCCACTGCATCGGTAACGGCTATGAACTGATTCAGTTTGGAAAACAGGATATCGTCTTCGCTGGTGGCGGCGAAGAACTGCACTGGACACTGTCACTGATGTTCGATGCCATGGGTGCCCTGTCTTCAAAATACAACGACACCCCTGAAACGGCCTCACGCCCCTATGATGCAACCCGGGATGGCTTCGTTATTGCTGGCGGCGGCGGCATGCTGGTACTGGAAGAACTGGATCACGCCAGATCGCGTGGTGCAAAGATTTATGCGGAAATAGTAGGTTACGGTGCGACATCTGATGGATATGACATGGTACAGCCATCCGGTGAAGGCGCCGTACGTTGCATGCAACAGGCAATGTCCACTGTGGACGAACCTGTCGATTACATCAATGCACATGGCACCAGCACACCGGTCGGCGACATGCGGGAACTGGAAGCGGTACGCAAAGTGTTTGGTAACAACATACCAAAGATCAACTCAACAAAATCTCTGTCCGGGCATTCCCTGGGCGCGGCAGGCGTCCACGAAGCGATCTTTTCACTGCTGATGATGCAGGGAGACTTCCTGAGCGCTTCAGCCAACATCGGCGAGCTGGACCCGGCCGGTGAAGGTTTCCCTATCATTCGCGAGCGCATCGACAATGCGGGCACCAATATCATGATGTCCAACAGCTTCGGCTTTGGCGGCACCAATGCAACCCTGATCTTCAAGCGCTGGCAGGAGAGCTGACCCCCGCCCGCCAGGACAGCAGCTATTCCAGCAACCCGGGGCTGCGTGAAGTACGCCAGCGCTGGAATGTCGGGTATTCCAGGTAGCCACCGGACAGGATGTAGTCGAGCACGTTTCTCAGTCGGTAGAATTGCACCACGGAATCAACCCGCATGATCTCTGTGCCGTTGTTATCGAAAAATATCAGCGTGGGCGTATAAAACAGGCCCAGTTTCTCTCCCCATTGCCTCGCCGTAAGCCGCTCACCGGATGGTGTAACCACCGGTGTATCCGACCAAAATGAGAGCTGTACGTTTTCCATTTGCTCGAAACGCGCCATGATTGCCGGATCCCGCATGGGTCCCGTATGCAACACATCACAGGCATGGCAGTTTCCTTGCTCAAAAAACACCACCAGCGGCCGCTCACCCGGCATCACACTCCGGTCCAGCATATTTGGCCCCGGCAGAAATACCGGTTCGTCATTCAGATCGCCGGGTTCAAATACCAGCGGGACATCGGCACGTGCAAGATATTGCCGGAAGTCCTCATCCTTGTAATGCTCATCCGCCACATACTCCAGTGCCGCACGGAATCGGTACGGCGGATAGTAGCCTCTTAAACGTAACACCTCCTGACCTTCTGCATTGTAGAAAATCATGGAAGGCGTGAAATTTGTCTTGTCGCGAATAGCCAGAGCACTTTCAGACAGTTCGCTACCAGCCATATCTGTTACGGTACGGTCACCGTGGATATCAATCCCGATGACATCGAAATGTTCGCGTGTATACGCCTGGATATCCCCGGCTTCCAGATCCCTTTCCAGGAGTTGCTTGCAATAGGCACAATATTTCTGGCCGAAGTAAACCATCAAGCCCTGCTTGCCGGATTCCTTCACCTCTCTCACATCTTCACGAAGGTCCAGAAAACTGAGCTTGAACCAGTCGGGAAAGGACAGTGGTTCCTCAAGCGGGGCATCGTCAAACTCGACAAAACCGTTATCGAAAGTGACGGCCGGCGCAAGCTGGCTGGCACTGAGCAACAGCACTGCCCAGATTGTCAGCGACACGCGACAAGCCCGCATTTCAACCCTCGTCTTCATTGCCATGCCCCAAACGCCCCCACTTGCAACAAGATGTAATCAGTTTCACTATCCAGCCACAACTGGTGTTCGCCTTAAAAAACAACGAGGGCCGGAATACGGTACATTTACAACAGCCAATATCATAATGTTAGAAGAAAGAGCTGAGTCAGCAACTCCGCTTTCAGTTATAACTTGCAATCATCACCACTCAGGGCCGACCATGACACCCATTCTATGAACCCTACCTAACAATGACTATACATAATATGGTGAAACTTATTAGAATGTCGCCCATGTTAATGAAACCACGGTATTTGGCCAATTCCTGATGTCGGGACTGCCCACATGGACCATCCTCGGTGGTGGCTACCAGTCTTACCTGAAAGCCGACTACAAGGCCGCTTATGATGAATGGTTGCCATTGGCGGAACTGGGGGATGCGGAAGCCCAGTACAACCTTGGCGTAATGTATGATCAGGGTGCCTTCGTGGATCGTGACCTTGCCAGAGCTGCCAGCTGGTACCGAAAAGCCGCTGAGCAGGGTTTCATGGATGCTCAAACCAACCTCGGTATGATGTACTACCGGGGTGAAGGTGTCACCCGTGACCGCACCGAGGCAGCAAGGTGGTTCCAGCTGGCCGCAGACAAGGGTGATGTGGAAGCGGCAGCCCTGCTTAAACGGATCTGCCACAAAAGCAACGAAGACTGCCAGGCAACCGTTGCCTGAGCATACACATCCTGAGCACACCACCAATCTCCAGAATTATCTAATATTAATAAATATTTATCCATTAATCCGAATGTACATTCGGAACAGCAGGTGACCCACCCCATGAACGAGAAACCCGGCGCCGCACCCCACTCCGCACCACCGGATGTGTCCTGGCCCGTCCCCGGGAGCATTGACCGTCCTGACTACATGCCCGGGGAACGTGAGACCCTGATTGGAGAAATCAAGGACTTGCTCAGGGAGAAAGATGCCGTTCTGGTCGCGCATTACTACACCGACGAAGACCTGCAGATGATCGCTGACATGACGGGTGGCACGGTATCGGACTCACTGGAAATGGCGCGTTTTGGAAATCAGCACCCGGCCACTACCCTGGTCGTCGCGGGTGTACGCTTCATGGGAGAAACCGCCAAGATACTCAACCCGGAAAAACGGGTACTCATGCCGACACTGGAGGCTGAATGCTCACTGGATCTCGGTTGCCCGCCGGAGCAGTTCATCCCATTTTGTGATGCACACCCAGACCGCACCGTGGTGGTCTACGCCAACACCTGTGCCGAGGTGAAGGCCCGTGCTGACTGGGTAGTCACTTCAAGCATCGCCGTTGACGTGGCGACACACCTGGCAGAACAGGGGGAAAAAATCCTGTGGGCGCCCGATCGTTATCTGGGAAGCTATGTCCAGAAGGTTACCGGTGCCGACATGTTGCTGTGGCAGGCCAGCTGTATTGTGCACGAGCGTTTCAAGGCGGCGGCACTGAAAAATCTTGCCCATACTCATCCGGATGCTGCCATTCTGGTGCACCCGGAATCTCCCGAGGCCGTCATTGCCCTGGCTGATGTCGTAGGTTCCACCACGCAACTGATCAATGCTGCACAACAGCTGCCCAACAGTAAATTCATCGTTGCCACAGACAATGGCATCTTTTACAAGATGAAGCAGGCCGCACCGGACAAAATCTTCCTGGAGGCCCCGTCTGCCGGTGAAGGGGCCACCTGTGAAAGCTGTGCACATTGCCCGTGGATGGCAATGAACCACCTGCGCAACCTCGCCGAGGTTCTGAAAACCGGTCACAACGAAATCCACGTGGCCGAAGATGTTCGCATCCGGGCACTGAGGTCCACACAGCGCATGGTCGATTTTGCCAACGACCGTCGCAATATCGACTGAACCCGGTCGGCCGGCACCACTCCTGGCAGATCACCCCAGCGAGGTCATGGCGTAGCGGCGCATACCTGCACCAGTTGCGCAGCAATCTCCTCGCTCAGTTGAGCGACCGCCATACTCGATGCATTCACCAGGGCCTCATAGTCTGAAGCCGACGTGCTTTTCTGAATGGTCGACGTCGCTACCTTTTCAAGCTTGCCCGATGCATCTGCAATGATGCTCCATTTCGCTTCCAGCGTGACATCCCCGCCCAGCTGTCCGTCAAACCGACGGACCTCCACTTCCACCCGGTATACCGGTGAGAATTGTGCACTGCGTCGGTAGTTGATAACAAGCTCGGACTGCAACAGCACCGATAGATTCCTTATCACCGTCCGGGAAAAATCATCCTCAAGGGAACCACCCCAGCGGTTGAATTCATGCACCTCCAGCCGGTTCGTCCCGACACGCGTAACAATACGCGGCTGATCAAGGTACCTTGGCCAACTGATCGGTCCAATACTGATAGCCTGGCCATTGCACTTGCCAGCCACACTGGCATCCCCCATGGGCCTGGCATCTGCACTCAGCATATAAAAATCGACGCGTGGCGATTGACTCGCGCAGCCTGCCAGTAACCACACCATCAGTATTGATGCAATGCCACTGTTCCACCGGGATTTGCTTCCAATCATTGACGTTCCTTGCCACGCAGCAAGGCCTCCGGATGACGCTCAAGATAATCTGACAGGATACGCAGTGAACGTGCCGCATCTGCCAGTTCGCGC
>Ga0316194_10002308_pt1 | contig 13286 bp, 19 predicted proteins | sample CroRivsedime1_MG_FD_204936 | JGI IMG/M metagenome (GOLD analysis project Ga0316194, IMG submission 204936) | Coastal sediment microbial communities from Maine, United States - Cross River sediment 1 | ecosystem: Environmental > Aquatic > Marine > Coastal > Sediment | place: USA: Maine...
ACATCCATGATCCAGTGCGGTACGAGCAATACTTGGCTGGTTTCGACGCGGCGTTTGAAAAGTATGAAGGTCAGGTTGTCTCCGTGGAAGACAACCCAAGGGTGCTCGAAGGAAAGTGGCCTGCCGCACGTACGGTCCTGATCAAGTTTCCAGATGACCAAGAGTTGCGTCGCTGGTACGAATCACCGGAGTATCAACAGCTCGCACGACATCGGCGGGAAGCGTCGGTTGCCAGTATTGCCATCATATCCGGGCGCGATTAGTAGTGAACCTCATGCCTAACACCTCGTTCCAGCGGACCCTCACCCGTGCCGGGTTCGGTCCGCTGAACTCGGACCGTTAGGCTAAATGGAAACGAGTAGTATCGGGTGCCAACATGAGGGTTCAAAAATAGCTCATGGATTTCCGGTTCTTTGAGTCGCTCACAGCAACTCAAGCCAAAGACTATCTTGAGAGGTTTCTCCAGGTTGAATCGGAAGCAGTAACAAAGCTCGTCCTCGATCTTTTGAACGACGGGATTGAGGCGGACTACTCAATCCCATCCATCGAGCCTGTTTTTGGCTGGGCCATCGAGAGTCTCCGATGGAGTACCGCTGCGACAGATTCAGATTTGCCAACCTGGATCACCGACACGCCATCCTATGCCAGCGGCAACTTCGAGTTCGATGAACCTTCGAGAGCGATTGTCCTAAGGTGCGCTTACTATCTGGGACGGTCTTTCGTAGAGACCATTCCAGGTTTGCATTGGTCCACCGGGCCGCCGGATCGAGCAGAATGCAACATGCCCATAGTCGCTGGGTTCAGACATGATATGGGCATGGCCGTTATGTTGATTACCGACAATCTGTTCCGCAGAATAATCGCAGATAGTGCACCCAAGAGCGAGGTCGGCAGAACTGTCGACTATTGGGCTGATATGGCAGGAGGTTTGCCTTGAACTCGGAAACCACCGTTGGCCTAACAACTCATTCCAGCGGACCCGAGTCCGCGGCGGCCGCGGCCCCGGTCCGCTGAACTCGGACCGTTAGGTTTTGTGAAGGAGGCATCCTGGGATGTTCGACAATCTGTCCCCAGATCAGATGCAGTTCATCGATCAACTTCGACAACGGAAAGAGGCTTGGGGAAAACTTCGTTGGTTTCTGTTGTTCGGCGGCTTAGTCCTTGCCCTTTCCGGGGCGCTAGTTCCCATATTCGTAGCGCCCGATTTGGTTGGGCTCTATGAGGTTTTCCCGGACGAACCGGATATCCGCACATCAGTGGCTTTCGGTCTACTCGGAAACTATGTTCGGACATGCGCTCTATCTGCCGGCCTGTTCCTCCTAGGTCTGGGTTGCGAGGTCTTTGCAGCGATTCACTGGAGAGACGATCCTGCAGCAAACCTGCTGCTTTCGCTCACGCAGAACAAGTCAAACAGGGAATCAACGGAATGACCCAATCGAAGGCCCGACCTAACATTTCGTTTCAGGCGGACCGCGACCCGCGCGAGCGCGGGCCGCGTCCGCTGAACTCCAGTCGTTAGGCAGCCCAAGGAGAAGCAAGATGGAAGCTCGATGGCATGGAATCACCGCTTCGGCCTTGGCCATTGGCGCCACTTTGTGTCTCTGGCCAGCTCTGCTGAATGCTCAGTACCTGTCAGCTCAGGATGTTCTGAGCTCGGAGCCAGTCGAGCCCGACTTCGTGTTGGCCTATGGTAAAGCGCCAGAACAATACGGTCACCTGCGTCTACCAGATGGCTCAGGCCCATTCCCAGTTCTCGTCATCATCCACGGCGGGTGTTGGTTGTCTTTCGCCAACTTGGAGTACATGAGCCGTTTCGCTGCTGACCTGTCAGAAGCTGGAGTCGCGACGTGGAACATCGAGTATCGACGTGTAGACAGTCCTGGAGGTGGCTGGCCCAACACGTTTCTCGATGTTGCGAACGGTATTGACTACTTGCGATTTCTGCAGTCGGAATATCATCTCGACTTGAGTCAGGTAGTTGTTGCAGGGCACTCGGCCGGGGGGCATTTGGCTTTGTGGGCAGCTGGACGACCAAACGTTCCCGAGGAGAGCCCTCTCTATCTGGAGGCGCCCTTGGCTATCAAGGGCGCGGTCAGCCTTAACGGGCCGGGTCAGTTAGCGCCGCTGCGCGATACCGACAACGAAGTCTGCGGTGGCGACGTAATTGATACGCTAATGGGAGGGTCCCCTGAAGAGGTGCCTGACAACTACGCAGCGGGCTCGCCCATCCGAATGCTACCGGTCGCAGTTCCGTTGCGTCTTTTGACGGGTGCGGATGATCCTGCGGTGCCGCCGCTCTTTGCCGACGCTTTCGCTGCTGCGGCAGCTGCGGCCGGACACGACGTGACGGCAGTCACCCTGGAGGGAGCCTCGCACTTCGAAGCTATAGTCCCTGGGACGGACGTATGGCGCGAAGTGCGGTCGACCATCCTCAGCCTGTTTGAAGAGCTTGAGCAGTAGCATCAACGTGCGTGGATGCGTGGCCGGGCGCTTCAGATCATTCAGACGATCTTGTGATTGCCGCGCCACGATGTATGTATGCCGCCTAACACCTCGTTCCAGCGGGCCCAAGTCCGCGCCTTGCGCGGCCTCGGTCCGCTGAACTCGGACCGTTAGGCACCGGCCTCGCGTTATTTTCACTTGACAAGCGTCACGTGACACATTACATTTGAATTGTGATCAAGACCTTCGCAGACAAGCGAACCCAACAACTGTACGTGACGGGCAAGGCGCGAAGGCTACCCTCGGAGATCCTGGTCAGGGCCATACGCAAGCTCGAGCAAATCAACGCGGCAACTGCTCTCTGCGACCTCAAGGTCCCCCCCAGCAACCGGCTGCATGGTCTCGGAGGTGATCGCAAAGGCCAGCATTCGATTTCGATCAACGAACAATGGCGAGTCTGCTTTCGTTTCGTGGACGGCGACGCCTTCAACGTCGAAATATGCGACTACCATTAGGAACGAGGTGCGCGATGGGTATTCCGAACAACAGAAAACCAAAGCGACCACCCATCCACCCGGGTGAGTTCCTTCGAGAGGAGTTCCTTCCGGACTACGGTCTTTCGGTTTCTGGGTTGGCAACCGCACTCGGTGTTTCGCGTCAGTCGGTGAACGAGCTTCTTCGCGAGCGTCGGGCAGTCAGTCCCCAAATGGCGTTGCGCCTTTCTCGCCTCTTCGGGAATTCGCCCGAGTTCTGGTTGAATCTCCAGCGTGCAGTTGACCTTTGGGAAGCCGAGAATGAAATCAAAGACGATGTTCGGCAGATCAAACCGGTACGCGTGGCCTAACACCTCATTCCAGCGGACCCTCACCCGTGCCGGGTCTGGGCCGCTGAACTCGGACCGTTAGGTCAGCCATGAATCGCTACAAATGAAGACTGGATTCAGATCTATCGGGGAAGTCAGGTCGGTGACTCCATCAGAGATGCAACCGATTTTCGGCTCGTACCGTCAGCCACTTTCAGGCGCTCTCAGAATGCTCTTGTTCCAGGCAGTGCTCATGACGGCCATCGCTTTTCTGGCCGCTGCATTCTCTCTGCCCCCGAACTGGCGCTTCGCCGCCTTCCCCATAGCCATCCTCATGGCATCTCTGTTCGCCGTGGGTATCTGGCTTGACGCTAACACCGTTCGCGTCGTCGGTCCTGATGGATTCGGGATTCGATCACCGATTGACCGATTCTCTTGGTTAATACCGATCACAGATGTTGAGCGCTGCCAACTGGTCCAAGCGTCTCCCCACTGCAAACTCCGGATCATCAAGAAAGACGGCTCCGCGAAGTCGATTCCGGTGACGCGGGAACTCTGGAACGCGGTATTGGGCGTCAAACCAACAGGATAGAATTGAATACACGAACACGACCTAACACCTCGTTCCAGCGGACCCTTACCCATGCCGGGTCTGGCTCGCTGAATTCGGACCGCTAGGCGAACGTAATGTCTGTAGGGAACCCAATTCTATGAATTGTCTCGACTGTAAAGGGGCCATGAGTGAACACCTGATCTCGGGGGTCGCAGTCGACGTGTGTGCTGATTGCGAAGCGCTTTGGTTTGACCCAGGAGAAGTCGAAACAGTCTTTCGAAAAACGTACGATGATCGGCTCGTGGAAATCCCGACGGACGTCCATTTCAAGTTATACGGTCCGATCTCCGACGAAACTTGCCCACGATGCGATGTTCCTTCTCTCCGTCCTGGCTCGCTCAAGACTGTACCGTTCAAAGCCTGTGGTTCCTGCAACGGTGTTTTCATTACAGTGCGAAACCTGCAGCTTCTGGCGGTCGTTCCACAGCCCTCTACAGAACTGTTCGACGTGGGCCGATTCGATCCGCTGCAGGTCATTTTCGACATACTCGTTTGCGGACCAACAGTTGCGATGCTCATCCACATGCAAGAGCGGATTGCCGAGACAATCGGAGAGGAGATTCGGTGAAGATAACGCCTAACACCTCGTTCCAGCGGAACCAAGTCCGCGCCTTGCGCGTACTCGGGCCGCTGAAATCGGACCGTTAGGTTTTTGATGATGTTTGACCCTGACCTCCGAAAGCAGCTTAGCCCTATCACGCGGAGTTGGCCTTGGTTCCTGGTTGCAGGTGGTGGGCTCGTTGCCTTCGGACTCATAACCGCAATTTACACCCTTTTTGTCGCCGCAGTTGTGGGTACTCACGATATGACGTATTTCTGGGAACTCCTCAACTTCCCCGTCGGCGCGCTGGCTGTCCTGTCCGGGTATCAGCTTATCCGGATCGCTCGGCATCTCGCTGCCTCGCCGGGCGGGCAGGGTCTCCACAACGTCGCGGAATTTTCTCGTCGATTGAGGCTCGCTGTTATTCTCGGCGGCGCAATGTCTCTCCTGCTGTTGTTTGAGTACCTGTTGGCTGTCGTTCGCCAGGTCGTTCCACCGCCATGATTTTTGAGTCTACTGTCAAATCACCTAACACCTCATTCCAGCGGACCCTCACCCGTGCCGGGTTCGGGCCGCTGAACTCGGACCGTTAGGTGGCCCCCAAAAGGACGGAAATCAATATGAGAAGCCCAGTAGCGATGTTTCTCGCACTTTTCCTGCTTCTCAGCGGCTGCTGGTGGATCGACGATGATCCTCACAAGAAGTACTGCGCTTCACACCGGCAGAGGTTGGAAAGCGCTCGAGATGACACGACTCGCCTCCGTCTCCTTCCCTGGGTCGCGGAATGTACGTTTGAGGATGGAGATCTCGAGCACGCGTCAGAGATGGCTTTGGAGGCGCTCGCCCTCGCCCAACGAATCGAGGTTGAATCGGATCAAGGAATCCCAGTCCACATCGCAAACATCGTGCTGGGGCGACTTGCCCTGTTGGAGGGCGATAAGACCTCAGCCATCGCGCATCTTCACGCGGCCACGCAGGTCCCGATCCCGGCGCAGCCAGATTGGTTCACACCAGATTTCAACCTTGCGCGCACGTTGCTTGAGATTGGTGAACGTGAACAAGTTCATCAGTATTTAGAGGAATGCAAACCACTATGGAAACAAGGATTGCCCTGTCTTCAGCAGTGGCAAGAACAGATCACCCTGCGGCAGATACCGAATTTCTACACGTGGGAATGCCGCACCTAACACCTCATTCCAGCGGACCCTCACCCCTACGGGTTCGGTCCGCTGAACTCGGACCGTTAGGCCAGAAAGGAGGCGAAGGACCGTGACCCCTCTGCAAGTGGCCGACGCGTTCGTGGCGGCGATCAATTCGGGAGAAGTCAGTCGTTTGGTTGGCCTGATGACTCCGGAACACATGTTCGTCGATGCGGACGGCTCTGAGCATGTGGGGAGGGATCAGATGAACTCAGGCTGGCAGGGGTATTTTTACCTTGTGCCGGACTTCCAGATCGAGGTGTCCGACCGATTCGGGAACAACGATACCGTGATTCTGTTGGGTCGCGCCAGCGGCACATTCGTGCAGAATGGAGAGCTGAAGCCGGACAACCACTGGAGTGTTCCGGCGGCGTGGCGAGTCGTCGTCAATTCGGACCGAGTAGCTGTCTGGCAGCTCTACGCGAACCAGCACGTGATGCATGAGATCCTGGAACGAATCAGGGCGACCTAAAACCTCGTTCCAGCGGGCCCTCACCCCTGCGGGGTTCGGTCCGCTGAACTCGGACCGTTAGGTCTTACTGACTCCTAGGATAGATTTCGGTGAACTACACGGGGGATGACCAAATCAAAGTAGATCAGCAGGAGTACTCATGAAAGCGATCGTTCAAAACGATTACGGCTCACCGGATGTTTTCGAACTCAAGGAAATCGACAAGCCGGTTGTCAAGAAGGAGGACGATGTGCTGGTTCGCGTTCACGCAGCTGCCCTCCATGCAGGAGACTACTTCATTATGAGAGGAGTCCCGTACCTCGTGCGTCTGGTTGCCGGGTGGCCCAAGCCAAAAAACCATGTTCCGGGATACGATGTGGCGGGGCACGTCGAGGAGATCGGTAAAAACGTGACCCGGTTTCAACCAGGTGACGAGGTATTCGGTGAGTGTAACGGCACCTGCGCCGAGTATGTGTGTGCCGCAGAAGACGAGTTTGTGCTGAAGCCGGCATGCCTAACGCTTGAGCAAGCTGCGGCCGTTCCTATGTCCGCTCTCACCGCCATCCATGGTCTTCGCGATGCGGGGAAGGTGCAGCCAGGGCATAAGGTCTTGATTAATGGTGCGTCGGGAGGTGTGGGTACGTTCGCCGTGCAGATAGCCAAGACGTTCGGAGCGGAAGTGACCGGAGTCTGCAGCACGAGGAACGTGGACATGGTCCGGTCGATCGGCGCAGACCATGTCATTGATTACACCGAAGAGGACTTCACGCTAAGTAAGCAGCGCTACGATCTCATCCTCGATAATGTGGCGAACCGTTCGTTTTCAGACTGCAGACGCGCGCTCTCCCCCCAGGGGACTCTTATACCTAACAGCGGTAATGGCGGCCTGGGTTACATTGTCAAGGCGCTCGTGTTGTCAGCGTTCGTGCGCCAGAAGGTACGTCTGTTTCTTTCGATTCCGAAGAACGAGGACCTGGTTGTTCTGAAGGAGCTCATTGAGGCAGGCAAGGTCACACCGGTCATCGACAGAACGTACCCGCTTAGTGAGACCCCTCAGGCCTTTCGGTATCTGAATGAAGGTCACGCCCGAGGAAAGATAGTCATAACTGTGGAACGAAATGGCAAAACCGAACAACGCGTTGCAGCGGACACCACGAAGCGTGGCGCCGCTGAACGCGAGCGTTAGGCGGCAGCGTATGAGGTGGTCGCGTCCAGCATTGGAAGTGAGCAGGCTAGAATAGGATCTTCCCAAAGGAAGCGACCGTTGATGATCGATTTCAGACAAGGGGATACCGTCATGCGGACGATGATGGTGGCAGCGCTGTCTATAGTCACACTTGCCGGCTGCCAGTCAAGGGAGATGCCAATGGACACCGCCCAGTTGAGGGAATTCGCTACAAATTACACCGCTGCCTGGTGCAGCCAGAATCCGGCGAACGTCGCGGCGCATTTTGCGGAGGGAGGTTCCCTAAAGATAAATGACGGAACTCCCTCTGTCGGTCGGACGGAGATCACCGCGGCGGCACAGAGCTTCATGACCGCCCTCCCCGACATGGTCGTAACGATGGACGGAATCAGCCTCGACGGAGACCACGGTGTGTATCGCTGGACCCTTACCGGGACAAACACCGGGCCTGGTGGCACCGGTAACGCCGTGCGAATCAGCGGGTATGAGGAATGGACTATTGGTGCGGACGGTCTGATAGCGGAGTCCAAGGGGAATTTCGATGAAACCGACTATGAGCGCCAGCTGAACGCCGGCACCGAAGAAAGCTGACTGTGCCTCTCAACATCTCTATCCATCGGACCCTCACCCCTACGGCCTTCGGTCTGCTGAACTCGAACCGTCAGACAACTCAAATAATCCGAACCATGGAAATCTAAGCTTGAGCGACCTGACTGACCTTCCCAACATTGGCCAGACGCTCGCGGACAAGCTTGATGGAATCGGCGTCTCAAACCGCGAGCAGCTAGCGGCCCTCGGCAGCGTTGAGGCGATCATCAAAATTGGTGCCGCTGATGCCAGCGGGTGCTACAACATGCTCTACGCTCTTGAGGGGGCTATCCAGGGGATTCGGTGGCATGCGCTTTCTCAACCGGTCCGCGAGGAACTCAGACGCCGTCTTGACGTGGCGCGTAAAAGGTAGTCATTGTTGCCTACCACCCTCGTCCCAGCGAACCCTCAGATCTGTGGGGCCCGCTGGACTCGGACCGTTAGGCGACCCTGGGGGAAGGCACATCGATGCACGTATCATTCAGGTACCACCACGTGGGCATGCCGACCAGGGAATCTCGGGAGGGCGAGGTATATCTGAACAAGTTCAAGATGTTCGTCTCTGGGTTCGAGACCAGCAAATTTGGTGTGGAGTGGATTCGGTTCGAAGCGGACGCTCCGTTTCCTGAACTCGTGAAGACGGTGCCTCATGTCGCATTTGTCGTCGATGACATCGAAGAGGCGATCGCGGGCAAGGAGATCCTCATCCATCCCAACAGTCCGAGCAAAGGCGTCACGGTGGCGTTCATTGTCGAGAACGGCGCCCCGATCGAGTTTCTGCAGTTCGACGGGCCTGAGTTTGAAGTCTGGCCTGGTTCTGCAGTTGAATGATCTCTTGTACCAAGATGATTCGAGACGTTTTTCAGGCCAATCAGCTCGTTCCGGCGGCCGTCAGGTGTCATCGCGAGTTCTCAACGGAAGGACAGAGCCCTCTTCATGAGTGATCAACATGCCAATGACCCACTCCACGGCCAGACCCTGGAAATGATCGTGAATTCTCTGGTTTCGCGTTATGGCTGGAGCGAGTTGGGCGAACGTATCAACATCCGGTGTTTCAAAAACGACCCTTCAGTGAAGTCCAGCCTGAAATTCCTGCGCAAGACACCCTGGGCCAGGAAAAAGGTGGAGGACCTGTTCATCGCGATGCCAGAGAAAAACCGGATAATCGGAGCAGGCTAAGCTGTTATTGGCGCTCGGACGGCGCTGAAATAATGAAGGCACTCGTCGAATCTCTTTGGAAAGCAGGTTGGGCACCCATTCTGGTGTTCGTGGCGCACATGATCCTGTGGCACGGGGTTGGCGCGTACGAAGCCTTTCCTCCCCTCGATACCCCGATGCATCTTCTCGGCGGACTGGCCATCGCCTTCTTTTTCTGGACCGCATATTCCATCTGCGCTCGAACCGGCACCCTCGGGCAACCCAACAGCACGGCGATTGCGGTGCTCACCTTGACGTCTGCGGTGGCGAGCACGGTTCTCTGGGAGTTTGCGGAGTATCTGTCCGACAGGTATTTCGGAACCAACACCCAAAAAGGACTGGAGGACACGCTCCTGGATATGTTGCTCGGCCTCGTGGGCGGAGCGATCTTCGTGGGAGTTGCGTGGATCCGACGGAGCCGGACGCGAAATCAGGGTGGATAACCGGTAATCGACCGGATCTTCTGATACATCGGCTGGAGGCGACGGTACATCTTGAGGTAGACCTCGTGGTAGAGACCGTCGTAGATCGCACGGTTCTTGGGGTCGGGGTCGAAGGTGTCGCCGACGTGGGTCATCTCTTTTACCGCGGTGGAAAAATCGGGGTGCACGCCAGCACCAACCGCCGCGTCGATTGCGGCGCCCAGACCCGAGGCCTCGTAGAGGTGCGGTCGCGAAGCGGGCATGCCGAAGATGTCGGCTGTGATCTGCATCGCGGCATCACTCTGGGAACCACCACCAGCCACCCGGATCTCGGACAGCGGGACGCCGCTACGGCGCTGGCAACGCTCGCCACCCTCGCGCAGAGCGTAGGCCAGCCCTTCGAGGATGGCGCGGTAAAAGTGGGCCCGGGTGTGGACATCGCCGAAGCCGATCACGGCTCCCTTGGCCTCGGGCCCTGGAATCTTGACACCTGGCGACCAGTAAGGCTGTAACACCAGACCCATGGATCCCGGAGGAACGGCGGCAACGAGCTCGTCAAACAGGTCCTCCGGCTCGATCCCGCGCTTTTCGGCAATCCGCATCTCGCGAAGGCCGAACTCCCGTTTAAACCACGACACCATCCAATAGCCGCGGTAGATCTGCACTTCGAGGCTATAGGCATTCGGCACCGCCGCCGGGAAAGGCGGTAGCATGGGCACCGGCTCTACATATTTCTGGTGGGTGGTGTTGATGGTCGCGCTGGTGCCGTAGCTCAGACAGGCGACATCGGGTTCGAGACAGCCCGCGCCGAGCGCTTCGCAGGCCTTGTCGGCGGCACCGGCGATCAGGAGCGTGCCGGCAGGAATACCCGTCGCTTCAGCGGCCGCGCGGGTGATTTCGCCCATCTGTTCGCCAGGCGGCACGAGCTCGGGCAGGAGCTTGCGGCCAACCGGAATCGCCTGCCATTTCCAATCGCGTGGCCCTGCCCATCGAAGCCGACGGTAATCGAAAGGAACGTAGCCGACCTGGCAGCCCACCGAATCGACAAACCGGCCGCTGAGGCGGTGAGCCAGAAAGCCGGAAAGGAAGAGGTACTTGTGGGTCCGGTCCCAGATCTCCCGCTGGTGGCGCTGCAACCAGTTGGCTTCCGCCTCGGCCTGGAAGTGGGCGACGGTCTGGCGCATACGTACCGCCCGGAAGGCGAGCCCCCAGAGCCCGCTCACCTGGGGCAACCCCTCGGTCCTCCGCTGGTCGAGCCAGATGATGGCAGGGCGCAGGGGTTCACCCTCCGCATCGACGTTGATCATGGTCGCCCGTTGGGCGGTGAGCGCAACACCCGCAACTCTTTCTTTTGCGGCCGGGTTCTTGTCCCAGAGGCCCTGGCACGCTTCACACAGCGATCTCCACATATAGAGAGGATCCTGCTCGGCCCACCCGGGTCGGTCCGAGAAGTAGGGCTCGACGTCAACCTTGTTCCCGGCCACCAGGGCGCCTCGCGGGTCGAAAAGCAGAGCGCGCACACTCTGGGTGCCGAAGTCGATCGCGAGCATGTGGTCTGCGGAGGTCACGCGAGTATTATGCATGGTCCCCAGCTGGAACAGGCAACCACCTTTCGGCGCAGGGCTTGGGGCTTGGGACCTGGGGCATGCAGGAATCTGAGACAGACACTGATTCGAACCTTCATCAAGCCTCAAGCCCCACGCCTCAAGCCTTGATACCAGGATCTCGGGCTCCGGTTGTCAAAAACAGTAACTGGTATCGCTAAATAGGAGTATTATTACTGGATAGGCGATCGCGACACTCATCGCGGTCGCCTTTTGGAGGGAAATATGGGCCGCTCGTACTTCTGCCCGCACTGCCGCCGGATGCTCAACCCAGGCACCAAGGTTATTTTTCTGGTCGAGAACGGTAACGATCGTGAGTTGATGCTACTGAGCGCCAAGCTCGGTGAATACTCGGTCGTCCACTCACGATCGATGAAATTCGAGGATGGCAAGATCTACACTTTTCGGTGCCCGATGTGTCGCTCCGATCTGACATCCAACCTCGACGAAAACCTGGTCGACATTCTGACCGAGTCCGACGATGACATCATGGTTCGGGTCAGCTTTTCAAGAGTCTTCGGTGAGCAGGCCACTTTCTTGAGAGCCCCGGACGGTGTCGATCGCTACGGCGAGCACGCCGCACGGTACGAAAGCGTCAACTTCTTCGGCGAGACCGCCGATCAAAACGGAGACTGACGACCGATCTCCTACCTGTGCCGGCGCCAATCCGATGATTCGAATTTGGACTCCATCTCCTGCCACAGGTCCTCGAGTGGGCAACGCATGATGATGAGGTCCTGCCACGCTCCGTCCTGATCCCGAACGTGTTCGGGAATCAGGAACTCCTCGCTGAAGCCGAGGCGCTTCATGATGCGGTGCGCCCCTTCCTGCGGACGCATGAGCCGCGCGATGATGCGATCAACCCGGTATTGGGACGCGAGATGGAAAAGTTCTCGCGTGAGCAGCGTGCCAAGGCCGGTTCGCTGCCACTCGCGGGCAACGATCAACCGGATCTCCGCGACGTTATCACCCCAGCCGTGACCCTCGAGGTGCAGCGCTCCATCGGCCACGATCTCGTCATCGTGCACCACCACAAGGCGCTCGATCCGGCTTCGGTCGACCTCGGTGGTACGTCGTTCCACCATCCTGCGACGGGTCACGTCAACTCGAAGATACTTGCGATCTTCTTCGGGGAGGGCACAAAAAAACTCGTACGAGCTTTCGACATCGGTCGGGTGCATGCTTCGCACCGTCACCTGTCGTCCATCCTTCAGTGTTAGGTTTTTCTCGATATTTGCCACGAATTGTGGTGTTGCGATGGTCCCCGCCATGAAGCCCCCCTTTCGCCACGGCGACGCCGGAGCGAGCGGTGCTTCACCGCAGCCGTGAGCTTTTTAAAATTGTCCTTATATACAAGATGCGGCCTCGACCGCCGATGCGCCAGGAATCGAGACGCAGAATCTTAATGACCGCCCAGTCAACACGCTCAGATGTGGTCATCCTTCCGCACAGGATACGTCTGGTAATGCTCGAACCACACCTGGAACTCGTCCACCACATCCTGGTACCTGCGTTTGATGGTGTGGTACATCTGCGCGTTGCGTATCGACAGCGCGCATTGCTCTCCGAGCGCCGTCATGAGCTCCTTCTCGTCGTCAGAGAAGGTGTAGGGGTTGTGGGTGTAGACTGACAGCACTCCGATCACCTTTTCACGGCTCATCAGCGGCACGAAAAGTACCGAGGAGATCTTCTCTCTCGCCATCTCATCGTGATGTCGAATTCGGGGATCCGTATGTGCATCGAGAATCGCCACACACGATCCCTTCAAGGCTTCGGCCACCGCCTCGCCCGGGTCGGTCGACGCAGTCTCCAGGTACTGCTGACTCAGACCAAAGGTCGCTCGCAGCTCGAGGTTCCCGCGCCTGTCGAGAAGCCGGATCGTGCTGCCCCTAACGCGCAGGCTCTCGCACACCACCCGCACAGTCGACTCGAGAACCTCCTTCAGATCGAGCGACGACCGCGCGGCCGCGGCGACCTCGCCGAGGATGTCGTGGAACATCGAGTGGGTGATCGCGCTGGTTGAAAAGGACGCGAGCGTCTTGATCGCCGTCAGCTCCTGTTCGGAAAACTCTTTCTTTTTTCCTGAGGAGAGGCGCATGACTCCGATGACGTTGCCTCGCGCGCTGAGAGGGACGGTGAGCAACGACACGATGCCCTCTTCAGCGTGCTCTTTTGGGAATTGAATCCTCGGGTCGTCGGCACAGTTCTCGACCATGACGAGGTTCCCTTTGAGCGCTTCGG
>Ga0316194_10002309_pt1 | contig 13285 bp, 19 predicted proteins | sample CroRivsedime1_MG_FD_204936 | JGI IMG/M metagenome (GOLD analysis project Ga0316194, IMG submission 204936) | Coastal sediment microbial communities from Maine, United States - Cross River sediment 1 | ecosystem: Environmental > Aquatic > Marine > Coastal > Sediment | place: USA: Maine...
GCGAATACAAAGAGCGCAACTGGGGTATAAAAGACGAGGAGGTAAAACTGCGCTTGTAGGCGCTAGACAATACATCTTTCTGATTCTTAGGCAGTTCAAAGCGTGGGCTGATACAGTGGGAAATACTACGTTTGAATTTCAAGAATTTAACGATATTGAGGAAGCCATGCAATGGCTAACCTCCGAAGAATGAACTAAGTGTCAACTCAATTTGCAGCCTCGACCTAGTGATTGCCAGATCAAGTCTCCGTTACTGCAATTGATCGTTATTATTCTGAATCTCCTACATTCTTGCTTGGTGTTAACCTCAACCGTCATTAAATAAAGCTCTACAGAAGCGCTAGGCAACTTCACATCTCATACTTTAATCCACACTTTCACTTTTTAGAGCCTACTACAATATCTGCGGTTGAACCCAGAGTGAAAAACTTCCTACTTTCGATTATGTTATTGGGCTGGAAACCCAGAACCTGGTTTGAAGGAGACCACCAGCCGATCATTTCCCAAAGTGATCTGATAAGGAAGTCCCTTCTCGGGAACCAAGTCAAAGACGACCCGCAATTTGTCAGGGTGTACACCAACCCGGATCTTTTTGGCTAGTGGTCCTTTCAGGATCTGGGCACTTTTAACCTTGGCAGATTTTACTTTCATGAAATCCAGCACCAATCTCGGTGGACTGGTCAAGTGTAAGGCATTGTATTGAGCAAGGCTACCATCAGCAAGGATGTAAACTCGCAACTCTTCATCTGCCTTTACTGGTTTGATGGCCGTGATATTCCTCGCAGGCTGCACTGGTTTTCTTTTAATCAGTTGTATAGAAACTATCTTTTCTTCTAAAGGGGGCCCAAGTATGACGGCTTCCCTTTTGTTACGGTCGTCTTCAGCCTTTGATTTAACAACAGGCTCAATCGGGGTAGGCTCAGCTTTGCTCTGAAGAGGAGGTGTATCGAAACTCACCCAGATCTTTTCCTGCACTCGGCTAATTGTGTGCGAAATATCTCGGTTCAAAACTATCTCGATTTGTGTAAGCAGCCGAGGACCATCTATACTCATTGAACATGTGATTCTGCCAATGATCTCATTTTCCTCATTTCGAGGTAAGGCATCAGGCCGGAGCACAGTATTGGGGAGATTCAGTACTAGTTGTAAAGGCTTAATAGTTTTCTTTTCCTTGTAGATCATGGACTCAGAGCCAGTTAGCACAACGTGCCATTGACCATCTTGGTGAAGCACCCTGACATCCTTGAGTACATGAAGATCAGTGGCAGTACTCAGGGGGATGTAGGCAAAAGTCCCCAAGAACCAAAGTAGGAGGAATATATATCCTTGTCCCAAGTAGTACCGCCCAGACCTCATTGCTGTCCTCTTCATCTGAAATATCTATTAACCTCAAGAGGCCTTACTTATAATCCTCTTCCAATAATATCTCAATCGATAAGGTACCAGACTCAGCCCAACAATTAGCAATTCTAGTCCGACTAAACATATCATACTTCAGCTTATGATCTGAGGCCTCCTGAGATCCACCTCCCACATCTTGTAAAGAGTTTTCAAAGGGGATAGTGTGAATTAAGGGATGTAATCTACAGTTTGGCTCCTCCCTTGCTTTATCTGTTCTAAAATGATGATTTCTTTATTTACATGAACCGCATATCAAGGTATCGTATAATTATCTGAAGTTCCCGCTAGATTCCATCAGCATTTACCACCGCTCCGACTGAGTTTAATATCCATCCATCATAGTTGTTGAGCTCCTCATCCCGAATCGGTTTCACTCTCCTGCTATCACTCATCCACAAGAGAAAATCTTTTTCTTCTGCACTGGTCTGGCCGGTTTGAAAATCAGTTGTCGTGGACATTTTAGTTTGTAGCCCCTTCAAGGAGGTAAAAATGAGCGAGGAGGCCAAACAGGCAATTCTTGATTTTATGAAAAAGAAAAAAGGGAAGACCAAATATTATTGCCAGGACCTCTGCAAAGCGGTTCCCAATATGAAAATGCGTCAGGTCAGGAAAACCATTAACGAGTTGGTCAATGAAGGTAAATTGAAATACCGGCTTAGCAGTGACTCCACCCTTTACTTTCGAATTGATACTGCTGAATTAGATAAATAGATAAGAAAAGTGGGATGACGAACTAGGGTGCCACCGTGACCTGAAACCATTGCTAATCTAGTAACAGAGACCATTCGTTTTTCTATCCATTGGTAAGGTACAAAAGTACAAACGGTAAGAGTCTATCTAGTGACTTTTCATAATTTTTTCCTGCCCCCACTGGTACTTTGCTGGACCGTTTGGTGGAGGATGCCTTTTTTCAACATCTCTGCCTTTCAGGCTCCCAATATTTTGTGTCAGATTAAAATCCAGCAGAGTGTGAATTAAGGGATGTAATCTACATTTGCGCACTGGTCGGGGTGAGTTTGCATATCTCGATCTTCTATCCAGTCAAACCCGTCGATACTGCTCACCGCACTTTCGTCTTAGTTGCTCAACTCAACCTCTTAATAGTGTCTGCAGGAGTATATATAGCCACGAAACGAGTCTAAAAATAAACTTATCTTTAAACTTGACCTTTCCGAATCAATGAGATATTAGTCGCAGTCAAATGAGAAATAGTGTACTTGCAAAGTACGAGAAAGAATCCCGGAACAACCCCTCATCGAATAATGCGTGAGGCAAAATATGAGTAAAGAAAGACGCAGAGACAACAGAGCCACAATAGATTGGGCTGTTCTCGTTCGAGATACAGGCGGCATCATAGTGGCGGATATAGAAAATATAAGTCTCAGTGGAGCCTTTATTCGTTGCAATGTTCCACTTGAGACTAAGAAAAGGTATAAGTTGCACATCATGGTGCCCAATCATAGTCCCTTGGATACTAATGCTGAAGTAGCTTGGCTGAGTGTAAAATGTACTGAGAGAGGCATTCCTCCATGTGGGATGGGTATTCGTTTCACTAGAGTTTCCAAAAGTGACCGAGAGATCATCAATGGTCATATTCTGCAAAGCCCCAGGAGCAAATACTATTAGCATTATTGACATATAATCAATGAGCCAAGGTGGACTTTCCAAACCATCTCCTCTGGCAAGGGAAAAACTTATGGCACTCTTTCGTGAAGTATTGGATGGAGATCAGCTAAAGCTTTTATAAGCTTTCGGAGGGGTCAAAAAATATGGAAAGCTTGGTGAATTTAACTGATCTATGGTTGTTTGCAGCGGCGGCTTTGTCACTAGTGGGAATATGGGTTCTATACGGCCCAGCAAAGAAAGATTAAACCAAGATCAGAACTAGAAAGAATCCTAGACTTACTGCAAAAAGAGTCCACGAGTTTTTATTACAACGCGGTGCGGTTGATACCGAGTTTTTGGGAAGATAGACCAAAGGCGGGGTCAGCAATGGCTCTGCCTTTTGCTATTTGTCTGTCTTGGTCTGCTGGCAATTTGAATTACATACTTTAATCTACACTTAATGGCTTGAGAGCCAGATACCATATGGTGTAGCAACCGCACATTATTCCAGCGCTCCAGGAAATACCATGAAAGCTAAGCTGCCAGCCGCTGATTAATTTGGGGTCACATCAGGCGCAATAAAAAAGGGCAGTCCGTTCTGCAGACTACCCTGTACATCCAACCCGAAGGAGAACTACTACTTCTCGTCCCCTTCTTTGTCTTTCTCGATTTTAGCTTTCTTTTTCTTGGGAGTTTTTGCAACTTTCTCTGGCTCAGGTTCTGAGACCTCGTCCGCTGCAGCTTTCTCCTCTACCGCCTCTGCAGCTGCCCGTGCTTCAGCTTCCGCTTTTTTCTCTGCTTTGCTCTTCTTCTTTTTCTTCTCGACAGCTTCCTCCGCTACCGCCTCTTCCGCTGCCGGTGCTTCAGCTTCCACCTTTTTCGCTGGCTTGCTCTTCTTCTTTTTCTTCTCGACAGCTTCCTCTGCTACTGCCTCTTCCGCTACAGCTTCCTCTACTACTGCCTCCTCAACCGCTGGTGGTGCCGCTTCTACAGCTTTGCGGGGTTTGCGTTTCCTCTTCTTCTTTTTCACAGTCTCCCCGGTCATCAACTCGATGAGACTCAATGGTGCTCCATCACCAACCCGAAAACCTACTTTTACCGTACGAGTGTAGCCACCGCTGCGGGCCTGATATCGCTGGGCCAGATCGGTAAATAGTTTGTGAACCACACTCTTATCGCGTATGACCTGGAGTGCCTGGCGTCTGGCGTGGAGGTCTCCCCTCTTGCCCAAGGTGATCATCCAATCAGCCCAGCGCCGAAGCTCCTTGGCCTTGGCATGGGTGGTATATATCCGTTCGTGATCCAGCAGCGAAGTCACCATGTTACGAAACATGGCCAACCGATGGCTGGAAGAGCGATTGAGCTTTCTCCCACTCTTGCCGTGTCGCATCTATTCTTGTTCCTTTCTCGCCTCTATTTCTTCCCTTGAGGGGAAGTTTTCCAACTTCATACCCAGTGACAAGCCCATTTCCGCCAGAATTTCTTTGATCTCATTGAGCGACTTTCTGCCAAAATTCTTTGTTTTTAGCATCTCCGCTTCGGTTTTCTGGACGAGTTCGCCAATCAACCGGATATTCGCGTTCTTGAGACAGTTGGCAGAACGTACTGACAATTCGAGTTCGTCCACCGAACGGAACAGGTTGTCGTTCAGTGTAGGTTCCTCTACCTCTTCTTCCGGAGCTTCGATCTCTGGTTCCTCATCGAAATTAATAAAGATGACCATTTGCTCTTTCATAATCTTGGCAGCAAAAGCCAGAGCATCTTCTGGAAGCACACTGCCATCGGTCCAGATCTCCATAGTCAGCTTGTCGTAGTCCGTAATCTGGCCTACACGGGCCTGACTCACCACATAGTTCACTTTGCGAATGGGGGAGAAGATAGCATCCATGGGAATGACTCCAATGGCAGCGTCCTCTTCCACATTGCGTTCAGCCGGAATGTAGCCCTTCCCGTTTTTGATCAGCATCTCCATCTGTAGCCTGCCGTCTTTTGACAGAGAGGCAATGTGCTGCTCTGGATTGAGAATTTCCACCTCGGGCGGACAGACGAAATCACCTGCCGTAACCGTGCCCTCACCTGCTTTGTCCACCTCGATGGTTTTGTTCTCTTCTCCATGCAGTTTGAGTCTGACCTCTTTCAAGTTCAGGATAATATCGGTTACATCTTCCCGAACTCCAGGAATGGTGGAAAATTCATGCAGGACCCCATCTATTTTCACCGAGCTGATCGCAGCACCTTGTAGCGATGACAGCAAGATGCGTCTCAGGGCGTTACCAATGGTAATGCCAAAGCCTCGCTCCAAAGGTTCGCAGGCGAATTTTCCAAAAAACCTAGAAGCGGTCTTTGCATCCAGTTCCAAACGTTTTGGGCTGATCAATTCACGCCAATTTTTATGCATTGTAACTCCTCTTATGAGAACCCCAACCGGCCAAATGTGAGAAGCGAAGCAGGAGACAGATGCCGGGGATCAGGCCAGGGGGGCCGTCTATTTGGAGTAAAGCTCCACAATGAGCTGCTCCTGAATAGGCATGGTCAACTCGTCGCGAGCCGGGTATCCCTTAATTGTCCCTTTAAACTTGTCCTTTTCTATCTCCAGCCACTGCGGCACTCCTCGTCTGGCTACGGCCTCCATTGCCTCTGCAATGGGGACAATGTTCCTACTCTTCTCTTTCACCTCAACGGTGTCATGCTCTTTGATGAGATAAGACGGGATGTTCACCCGCTTGCCGTTAACGACGAAGTGGTTGTGGCGCACCAACTGCCTGGCCTGAGCCCGGGAATTCGCAAAACCCATGCGGTAGACCACGTTGTCCAACCGTCGTTCCAGGAGAACGAGAAGGTTCGTGCCGGTAACCCCCTTCTGCCGCTCCGCCTTGTGGAAGTAGAAGCGGAACTGACGTTCCAGCAGACCGTACATGCGCTTCACCTTCTGCTTTTCCCGTAACTGGATGCCGTAGTCGGAAAACTTCTTTCGACCCTGGCCGTGCTGGCCAGGAGGATAGCTGCGTCTTTCATAGGCACATTTATCCGAATAACAGCGGTCGCCTTTCAGAAACAATTTAAGGTTTTCGCGGCGACAGATGCGACATACGGATTCGGTATATCGAGCCAAAGTAAACCTCCTTACTTATACCCGTCTCCTCTTGGGGGGACGGCATCCATTATGGGGAATGGGCGTAACATCGCGGATAAGTGTAACGTTAAATCCGGCTGCCTGCAGGGCACGCAGGGCAGCTTCTCGGCCGGACCCTGGTCCTTTTACGTAAACCTCAATGTTCTGCACCCCGTGTTCTTGCGCTTTCTTTGCGGCGTCGTCTGCAGCAAGCTGCGCTGCGAAAGGCGTGCTCTTGCGGGAGCCCTTAAAACCCTGACTGCCAGCACTGGACCAGGCTATCGTGTTGCCATTCATGTCAGTGATGGTAATGAGGGTATTGTTGAAAGTTGATTGGATATGAGCAATACCGTTTTGTATGTTCTTGCGTTCCTTCTTTTTCCGGGAAACTTTGCCCTTTGCTTTGGCCATTTTTCCACCTGCCTTTTATTGCTTTTTACGTCGACCTATCATGGATCGCCGAGGTCCCTTACGAGTGCGGGCATTGGTATGAGTTCGCTGTCCACGAACCGGCAGCCCTCGTCGGTGACGAAGCCCTCGATAGCAACCCAGATCCATAAGCCGCTTGATGTTCATGGAGACCTCAGTCCTCAAATCACCTTCCACCTTGTGATCACTATCAATGACTTGGCGGATGGAGTTGATCTCCTCCTCGGTAAGAAGATCTGACTTGGTGTCGCGGTCCACATTGGCCTTGTCCAGAATCTTTTGCGATGTGGTGCGGCCGATTCCGTAAATGTAAGTAAGAGCTATCTCGATTCGCTTATTTTTCGGCAAATCAATGCCTGCAATACGTGCCAATGGTTATACCCTCCGTTATTATCCCTGACGCTGTTTGTGCCTCGGATTTTCACAAATAACACGTACGACGCCGTGGCGCTTGATAATTTTACACTTTCGACACATACGTTTAACCGAAGCCCGCACTTTCATAAACCCCTCTCCATCTGCTTAAAGCGTCTATTCCTCTCTCAGGAAAGTACCTGAGTGACCCGCGCGAAGATTTCTTTGATATCCCCTACGCCGTCAATGGGCCTTATCTTCCCTTGAGCTTTATAATAGTCAATGAGCGGCAGGGTCTGTGACTCATAGACCTCCAACCGTGAAGTCACGGTCTCGACGTTATCATCATCCCGTTGATAAAGTTCGCCGCCGCACTTGTCGCAAACCCCTTCTTGTTCCGGCGGATCAAACATAACATGGAAGCCGACACCGCAGTCGCGACAGGTGCGCCGTCCGGTAAGACGCCCGACCAGCTCCTCACTGGCCACTTCAATGCTTACAACGTGGTCGATCTGCGAGCTAAGATTCTGCAGCATCCCATCCAGGGCCTCTGCCTGTGGAACAGTCCGGGGAAAACCATCCAACATGTAACCCTTGGCGCAGTCAGGCTGTTGAATCCGCTCTTCGACGATACCAATTACCACCGAATCGGGGACCAGATCACCTTTGTCCATGCAAGCTTTGGCCTCTTTCCCCAAGGGGCTTCCCTCTTTGACGGCAGCTCGCAGAATGTCTCCCGTGGAAATCTGAGGAATCTGGTACTCTTCAACGAGCATCTTAGCTTGAGTTCCTTTTCCTGCTCCCGGTGGCCCTAGCAAAATAACGTTCATAAAATCCTCCATCTCCCTTAGTTAAGAAGATCTGTAACAGGAACTAAACCAGCACAAACCAACCACTGCAACGTTCGCCTCGCGAACTATTGTTACCGGTTAACGTCTACCCTTCATTCTTGATTTCTTAATGAAACCCTCATAGTGGCGAGTCATCATATGGGATTCTATCTGTGCCACCGTATCGATAGCCACACCCACCACAATCAGCAAGGCAGTACCACCAAAATAGAACGGAACCCTGAACTTCTGAATGAGTATAGTGGGAAGCACGCACACCGCTGAGACGTAGATAGCACCACCAAATGTTATTCGTGACAGCACCCGGTCAATGTAGTCAGCGGTACGCTTACCCGGACGAATGCCAGGGATGAAGCCTCCGTACTTTTTCATGTTTTCAGCAGCGTCTACCGGATTGAAAACCACTGCGGTGTAGAAATAGCAAAAGAAAATAATAAAACCCACATACAGCAGACTGTACACCAGCTTTCCTGGCGCCACTGCATCGGCAACCGTTTTCATCCAGGGAATCTGGATGAAGTTGGCAATGGTGGCGGGAAACATGATAATGGAGGAAGCAAAAATCGGCGGGATCACTCCTGCTGTGTTTACCTTGAGCGGCAGGTGAGTGGACTGCCCTCCGTACATCTTGCGGCCAACAACACGCTTAGCATACTGCACAGGGATCTTACGCTGGCCTCTTTCCACATAAATGATTACCGCCACCACGACAACCATCATCACCGCTATAATGAGTATCATAAAGGTGGAGATTGTGTCGGCTTTCCACATCCGCAGAGTGTTGATAATGGCAGCCGGCATGCGAGCAACGATGCCGGCAAAAATGATGAGCGAAATGCCGTTGCCAATCCCCCGCTCGGTGATTTGCTCTCCCAGCCACATGATGAAAGCTGTGCCCGCGGTAAGGGTGATAACCGTCATCAAGCGAAAGCCCCACCCTGGACTCAGGACCACCATCTCGCCCCCAGGTCCGCTCATGCCTTCCAGGCCGACGGCAATGCCAAAGCCTTGGATGAGACTGAGAAGCACCGTGCCATAGCGAGTATATTGGGTGATTTTCTTCCGGCCCGCCTCGCCCTCTTTGTTGAGCCGGTCCAGATAGGGAATGACCACGGTCAATAACTGGAGAATAATGGAGGCACTGATGTAAGGCATAATTCCCAGAGCAAAGACAGAAAGATTGCTGAGAGCACCGCCGGCAAACATGTCGAAGAGCCCCAGGAGAGTACCCTGTGCTTGGCTGAAAAACGCCTGCAGAGCCTCAGCGTTGATTCCTGGCGTTGGCACGTGCACGCCTACCCGATACACCGCCAGAAGCGCAAAAGTCATCAGGATACGGCGTTTGAGTTCAGGAATCTTCCCTATTGTCTGGAATCCACCAATCAATTGAGCTTAGCTCCCTTCATCCGGAATAAGTGCTTTCAAATCAGCCGAAGCTGTCTCCACCTTGCCTCCGGCTACCTCAATTTTTTTGCGGGCCGCAGCACTGCATCGGTCTACTTTCACCGTAAGCGCTTTGCTAATATCGCCCATACCCAGCAATTTGACGCCAGCCCATTGCCCCTTGACCAGCCCCCTCTGGCGGAGGATCTCTTCATCCACTACGCTGTCAGCATCAAAATGCTCCAGATCCCTGACATTGACCTCCGCGTAGACCTTTCTGAAGGGGTTATGAAAGCCCCTTTTGGGAAGCCGGCGCTGCAAAGGCATCTGACCACCCTCGAATCCTGGTGGCGTGCCTCCTCCCGAGCGTGACCCCTGGCCCTTGGTGCCCCGGCCAGCTGTTTTGCCACGTCCTGATCCCGGCCCACGTCCAAATCGCTTGCCTTTTTTCTTCGCTCCCTTAGGAGGTTTCAACTCATCAAGTCTCATCGCTAACCCACTATGCTCAATAGGTGGAACCTTGAGCGATCCCTTACACCTGAGATACTTCCACCATATGTTTCACCTTATGAATTGCCCCCATAATTTGAGGGGTATCATAGAGCGTAACCGTCTTGTGCATCCTAGTGAGGCCAAGGCTTCTCAGAATCTTCCGATGTTTTTCTGGTCTTCCTACCATACTGCGAATAAGTCTTACCTTGATCTCCTTGGACATACTGTAACCTCTTCCTGGTTCCGCCTTCCGACTAACAAGATTAATCCTTGATCTCATCGAGGGTCTTGCCGCGTCTCTTGGCAATCTCCTCTGGCTTGCGCAGCGTACGCAATCCCTCTATGGTCGCTTTCACCACATTGTGAGGGTTGTTTGAACCCAGACATTTGGTGAGGATGTTGTGGACACCGGCTGCCTCCATGATGGCGCGAACAGCACCTCCGGCAATTACCCCTGTTCCCTCAGAGGCAGGTTTGAGGAGCACAGTTGCTGCACCAAATTTACCCAGGATCTCATAGGGAATGGTGTTGTTGATAAGAGGTACCGCAAACATGTTCTTCTTGGCCATTTCCACTCCCTTGCGGATTGCCTCTGGTACCTCGTTCGCCTTTCCCAAAGCAGCGCCCACTGAGCCCTGCCCGTCACCCACTACAACGATGGCACTGAAGCTGAAGCGCCGCCCGCCTTTCACCACCTTGGCCACACGGCTAATGTGTACCACCTTATCAATTAACTGCAGCTCCGTTGCGTCCATTTCATACAAGGGCTTATCTCCTTTTTTAGCATTCAGAAATCAGCTTTGAGTCTTCAGTTGCTGACGGCTGAGAGCTGACAACTCCTAAAACTCCAGTCCTGCTTCCCTGGCCGCCGCGGCAAGAGCTCGCACTCGGCCATGATACAAGAAACCGTTGCGATCAAATACTACCTCGGTAATCCCTTTCGCTTTGGCCTCATCGGCAATCATCTTGCCCACCCTCTTGGCCTCCTCGATCTTACCCTTAACTTTTTCTTGTTGGCGAACATCTGGACGCAAGGTGGAGATGGCAACCAAGGTCACACCGTTGTCATCATCGATCAGTTGAGCATAGATGTGCTTAGTGGACCGAAAAACGCTAAGCCTTGGTCGCTCCGGACTTCCTGATATCTTTTTGCGTATACGTTTCTTCCGTTTGAGCCGTGCTTGCTGCCGAGGATTCATTCTCGATGCCATGTTTACACCTTTATCGCGATCAGCTTTCAGCTATCAGCGGTCAGCAACTGCTTTTATCCCGACTGAGGATCCAAAACTGCCAACCATGTTATAGACTTACTGTGGCTTTAAATACTTCCGTCTGTCAACAAAACTGACAGCTGACGACTGATCGCTGAATGCTTAATTACTTTACTCCGGCCTTACCAACCTTCCGCCGCACCACTTCGCCGGCATATCTGATGCCTTTGCCCTTATAAGGTTCGCAGCGGCGGAAGTCGCGAATCTTAGCGGCGGCCATACCCAGCTGTTCCTTATCAATACCGGTCAAGGTAATGCGGTTCTGTTTGTCAACTGCAGCCTCTATTCCTTTGGGCAACTTGAACTCAATGGGGTGCGAATAACCCAAACTCAGATGGAGGGTATCACCCCTAACATCGGCACGATAGCCAACGCCGCTAAGCTCCAATACCTTGGTATAACCATTGGTCACACCCTCCACCATGTTGTTGATCAAGGTTCGGGTCAACCCATGGAGCGCCCTCGCCTCTCTACCGCTATCCGCCGGACTCACTGTAATATTGCCATCGGTCATTTCCACCTTTACCCGCGGTGGAAGTTCGCGCTTGAGTGTACCCTTGGTCCCACTTACTTCGATCTCCGAACCCCGGAGATTTACTTTCACGCCTGCTGGAACTTCAACAGGTAGTTTACCAATACGAGACATGTAAGATCCTCCTCAGTGGATCCTGGTTTCCTTTCAGCCCCTACCACACCTTACAAAGAAGCTCCCCTCCGACCTTCTGCTTGCGGGCTTCCCGGTCAGTTAGGAGGCCTTTTGAGGTAGAGAGGATTGCGGTGCCCAAGCCATTGAGTACAGGGGGAATCTTATCGTGGTGCACATAAACCCTACAACTTGGCTTACTTATACGCTCTAGACCACCAATGACTGAAACATTATCTGCATCGTACTTCAGATAGAGTCGCAGTCTACCTTGTCTTTTATCCTTAATGAGCTTGTAGTTCTTGATATAGCCCTCTTCCTTTAGCAGTTTAGCGATGTTCAACTTCAGCTTGGAGGAAGGAATATCTACCTGTTCAAACTTTGCCATACACCCGTTGCGAATCTGGGTGAGTAAATCTGCGATAGGATCCGTCATCATGATGGAGATGCTCCTTTGCTACCAGCTCGACTTTATTACACCGGGAAGTTCACCTCGAAGGGCCATGCTCCGGAAACAAATGCGGCAGATGCCGAACTTGCGCAAGAAGGCCCTGGGGCGTCCACAAAGAGGGCAGCGATTGTATGACCGCACCTTAAATTTCGGTTTTCTTTCTGCTTTGGCGATAAGTGACTTTCTTGCCAAGGTTACCTCCTCCGTCCTATTAGTTTTTGAAGGGCATACCCATCATTTTCAACAGGGCCTTACCCTCTTCATCGGTTTTGGCTGTGGTGACTATGGTAATGTTCAACCCCTTGATCTTGTCAATCTTGTCGTACTCGATCTCCGGGAAAATAATGTGCTCTTTGATACCCACGGTAAAGTTTCCTCGGCCATCGAGAGATTTGTCAGACAGACCCCGGAAGTCACGAACTCGAGGTAGTGCCACGTTAACCAGTTTGTCAAAGAACTCGTACATCATTCCTTTTCGGAGGGTTACCATGCAGCCGATGGGCATGCCCTCTCTCAACTTGAAAGAAGCAATGGATTTTCGCGCTCGGGTGACCACCGGACGTTGTCCAGCAATGAGGGTCAACTCTTCCATTGCCGCATCCAGCACTTTGATGTTTTGAATGGCCTCTCCCAATCCCATGTTGAGCACGATCTTCTCCAGCCGGGGAACTTCCATTGGACTGGTGTAACTAAACTCTTTGGTGAGAGCAGGCATCAAGTCTGTCTGATACGTTTCTTTCAATCTGGACATCGAACGAACCCTCTATGTCTACCCCTGTTATTCTTTGTGACCTTCGTGGTGATTTGCTCGCCTTTATTCAATAATTTCATCGCATTTCTTGCAGTAGCGAACGCGCTTGCCGTCTTCGAGCACCCTCCGTCCCAGACGAGTGGGATCAGTGCATTTGCCACACACCACCATGAGGTTGGAAACTTGGATCGGGTTCTCCTTTTCCACGATACCTCCCTGGCGACTGTGTGCCCCTGGCCGCGTGTGGCGCTTGATAAAGTTGACTTTCTCCACTACGGCCCGGTCTTTCTTGGGAAAAATCTTCAGAACTTTGCCGCTCTTACCCTTTTCTTTCCCGGCAATAACCATAACTATGTCGTCTCTTTTGATATGGTATCTCTTTTTCTGTGCCATCAAATCTCCCTCTCGCTAGAGCACTTCTGGTGCCAGAGAGATGATTTTCATAAATCCCTTGGCTCTCAGTTCACGCGCCACCGGCCCAAAAATCCTGGTACCAATAGGTTCACGCTGTTGATTAACCAATACTGCAGAATTGTCGTCAA
>Ga0316194_10002310_pt1 | contig 13282 bp, 12 predicted proteins | sample CroRivsedime1_MG_FD_204936 | JGI IMG/M metagenome (GOLD analysis project Ga0316194, IMG submission 204936) | Coastal sediment microbial communities from Maine, United States - Cross River sediment 1 | ecosystem: Environmental > Aquatic > Marine > Coastal > Sediment | place: USA: Maine...
GTTATGGCTACGGTGGTGCGCCCGCTTATGGCGGTGCCCCGGGCTATGGCGGTGCTCCCGCATACGGTGCGCCGGGAACCGGGGCGAAAGAAGCGGAAATCATGCGCTTGAAACAGCGTCTCAAGCGGCTCGAGGGCGAAATAAAGTAGGCTTGTATTGCATCAGTCAACAGGATTGCCGGTGGCAAATGCGTATGCACGTGCCACCGGCATTTTCAAACCATACCTCTCATAACAGGCCTGACGATTAATGAGCAACACGAGTATTTTGGCTACCATAAATCACACGCACCTGTTCGCCGACACTGAACCTTTCATTGGGTGATAACGCCTGAACGATGGCGATCGTTCGTCCAGTTCCCATTTTAACGGTAATTTCAACACCGTGTGTGCGAGTGAAACCCTCTTCAATGGCAGCACCAGCCACTCCACCAGCTACTGCACCTATAACGGCCATGACGCTGCTCGTTCTGCCGCCACCGACCCCACTGCCGGCAATACCGCCTACTATTGCACCCGCTCCACTGCCAATTGGTGTTTTGGTGCCCTCGATGTTAACAGGGCGCAGTTGCGTAATGGTGCCATACTCAATTTGCTGAACTGTTCGGGCTTCGGACCGGCTATAGCTCTCACCTGACAGATTCGATGCGCACCCGGTGACGCCGGTTGCGATAAGAATCAATAACAGAATAGTGCAGTTTTTCATCAGGATTGCCTCATGGTTATAATGCCACCCGGTTTTTCTGGCCGGGTCCTATCCCTCCCACCGGGAGAATGGCAGGAAGAGGGGATAGAAATCAAGGAAGGCAGTTTGTAGTATTGATCCCGTCTCTGTTCAGAATAATTCGGCGTTAAAGACAGAAACGGGGGTAACTCGCCAGAGCCACCCCCGTTAGATTTTATCGGAATCGTTACCCGCACCACCGGCTTCACGTATCACCTCAAAACAAATCACGTCGTATGCCAATGAACTGTGCATATACGTCATGTACAGGGCTGACAGCAAGCCCGCCGGCTGACGGGATACCAGGGTACACTCGCCCCTGGTCACACTTCCTCAATGCCTATTCAGGAAGTTTGGGTGGAGGAGCCGCTTGCTGACTACCACTTGACGGGTTAACAACGATGGTGCTCGGCTGACCATAACCGCCATAACCGCCATAACCGCCATAACCGTAAGGTCCGCCCCAACCGTAGGGTCCGCCCCAACCGTAGGGTCCGCCGCCGTAGGGTCCATACCCCCCGTAACCACGTCCATACCTGTAATAGTCATCATCATCGTCGAACCACTCACCCGGGTTCATCATGTTGCCCATATTGAAGGCTTGGGCGACATTCGCCGCCGCGAGCATGGCCACCCCAAGGGCTGTTCCCGTCGCTACTGAAATGATTTTATTCCGATTCATTTACGGTTACCTCGCGTTTTTCGTTATGTAGTTCAAACCTGGACTTTTTAGAGTATAAAAAACATCGTGGCGGGGCATCTGACTGCGCATTTCCTGAAATCAGCCACCCTCACACATTTAGCGACTAAAAATAACCGCCCTGCATTTTTTTATTTCTTTGGTAACGTTAGGATGATATATACAACCATATTGTATGATTTACAACTATATTGCATGATAATCTCCAAGAAACGTCGATCTGGTGGCAGCTACCGGGAGAAATCCCGCCAGATCATTTGTACTGCGTAAGCACCTGCAAACCAGTTAAATCGAAGTCGTTTGTCGAACAATTCTGGGGAGCGATAAGCCAGCTTGTGTCTGGTTAACGATGTCAAACAACACCGGTTCGGGGGGTAATAATGAAAAAACTATTCATTTTAATGATCTTGGGTCTGCCATTCATATGTCAGGCAGAGGCCTATCAATCCACACTGTTGGTGCAAACGGGTCAAATGCGCGAGAGTGACCTAATCGTGCGCACCATCACTGATCTGGAAAGCAGCAAGATCTGCCTGGCATTTTATATTCGAACCACCGGCACGAGTCCTGTGATGAATTGTTATGATGCTGTCTCCGGATATGCTTCCAACATCAACCAGGTCGGGCACTTCATGGAAAAACAACTGATTGTCCGCAAAATGAAAGATACCCTGAACGACATATCCTGCCTGGTGGCCTACGTCAGCACGCCGGGAACTTCCCCTTCTATCGACTGCTACAAAAGCAGAAAGTCAGGCAAGGATGATCTGGTGAGAAACGGGCACCTGCGGGAGGGAGATCTCGATGTATACCGGGTCGTGGACAAGGATAGTACGAAAACCTGTCTCGTTGCCTATGTCACCACCGGTGGTACCGCTCCTTCACTTACGTGCTACAACAGTCAGTCACCAGGCAATGGTGCGCTGGTGCAGAACAGCTTCTTGCGTGAAGGGGATCTCATTGTCCGCAAAATCGTCGATCACGCCAACCATAAAGAATGCCTGATTTCCTATGTCAGTACCGAGGGCACTTCTCCGGGTATCAACTGCTCCGATGCGGTGGCGCCCCAACATTCAAGAACCGCGCCGACCACATCGATTCCGGTTACCCCGAATCGCTGAACGCAACATTTTGGAGTGACGCACAGATATATCCTGCAATCCAGGAACACCGGGGGAGATCGCGGCAACAGAAGCACTGCTTTGCTACCAGGAAGGATAATTTAATAAACTGCAGCGATCTATTCTCATTTCTCCGGCCTGTTTATGCCTGCCAGCCCATCGCATCGGCTATGGGCAGCAGGTGCCGGTGCCCTAATACAGCACTATTTGACCAGGGTCATAACGTAATCCGAAAATCACCCTGATAATACCCGGGCAGTAACCTGTTTTTTGCAGAATGCTTCAACTGCGGGTACAGATTGGTGACTCCGACAACTACTGACAGACACAAATTCATACCGGTCATAAATGCACGCCTCGGGCGTCTGCTGGGTATCGTTATACTGCTGTTCTCGCTACTGGTAGTCGACTCTGTGTACCTGGCAGCCATATCACTGCTTGAGCAGCTAAGCGGTACAGTCCACCAGAACTATTTTTACCTGCTGATGTTCCTGTTGCACCTCGTGCTGGGCCTGTTAATCACCCTGCCAATAGTTGTGTTTGCAGTAGCTCATATGCGGCGCGCCTGGCGCCGTCCCAACCGCTATGCCGTCAGGGCAGGGTTGGGACTGTTCCTCACGATACTGGTGTTGCTTGTCTCAGGACTGTTGCTGACCCGCTTCGATTTTTTCGAGATCAACGATCCGCAGGTGCGGCGCATCGGCTACTGGTTGCACATCGTCAGCCCGTTTCTGGTCGCCTGGTTATTTGTACTGCATCGCCTGGCTGGGCCACCGATCCGCTGGAAGTACGGGTTACGGTGGTCGCTTGCGGCCACGGGGTTTGCCGCAATCATGCTGTTCGCCCAGGCAACTTTTCTGGATGGCAACAGCACAGGGGAAACAGTGCAATATTTGCCCTCGCTGGCAATCCTACAAGGCAGTGAAACCATCCCGCCCGAACACCTGATGACGGATGAAGTCTGTGCAGAATGCCACCCTGATATTGCAAAGACACACGCACAGAGCATGCACCGTTTCAGTTCCTTCAACAACCCGGCCTACAGGTTCAGCGTGGAGGAAACGCGCAGGGTGGTGATGCAACGCGACGGCACGATGCAGGCTGCACGTTTTTGTGCCGCCTGCCACGACCAGGTACCCCTGTTCAGTGGACAGTTCGATGACCCGAATTACGATACTGAACACAACCCGACCGGAAAGGCCGGCATCACCTGCATGACCTGCCACGCCATCACCCGGATCAATGGTGTGCAGGGTAATGGCGATTTCACCATCTCCGATCCGCCACGCTATCCCTTTGCCTTTAGTGAGTCTGCACTGCTGCGTCGCGTTAACGCACAGCTCATCAAGGCCAAGCCGGCATTTCACAAGAAAACCCTGTTAAAACCGTTTCATCGCACAGCCGAGTTTTGTTCTACCTGCCACAAGGCGAACCTGCCGGCCGAGGTGAATCATTACCGCTGGTTGCGCGGCCAGGACCACTATGACAGCTTCCTGTTCAGTGGCGTTTCCGGGCACCGGGTTGACAGTTTTTACTACCCTGCAAAAGCCGTATCACGCTGCAGCGAGTGCCATATGCCGTTGACGCCATCAGCTGACCCCGCGGCACGCGATTTCAACCACAGCGGCCAGCGCAGTGTCCACAATCACCAGTTCCCGGCTGCCAATACCGGCATCGCCCACCTGCTGGGGCTGCCTGACTGGGTCATACAGGCCCAGCAGGAGCGGCTCGCCAGTGTCACTCGCGTTGATATTTTTGCCATCAAGGAGGACGGCCGCATCGATGGCAAGCTGCACGCTCCGTTGCGCCCGGCACTTCCCGAACTGGTACCCGGCAACCGCTACCTGATCGAGATTGTCATCCGTACCACCGGGGTAGGGCATGACCTCACACAAGGCACTGCGGATTCCAATGAGCTGTGGCTGGATGTGAAGGCCACGGCTGGCGGCAAAATCATCGGCCGCAGCGGTGACCTGGATGAACAGGGAGCAGTCGACCCCTGGTCATATTTCGTCAACGCCTATGTACTGGACAATGAAGGTCGGCGCATTGATCGCCGCAACGGGCAGGACATCTTTGTCACACTTTACAATCACCAGATCCCGCCGGGCGCAGCCACCGTGGTGCATTACGGGCTCGACATACCCGCTGATGCCCGGGGACCGGTCGCCATCGAGGCCCACCTGAACTATCGCAAATTCGACGCCACCTACCTGCGCCATCTGCAGGGCGACCGGTTCAGCGGTAACCGGCTACCGATCACGGTAATGGCATCTGACAGAGTGCTGTTGCCTGTACAGGGTCAACAGGACGGAATCACTGAACAACAGGTACCGGCCATAAAGCCTGCCGAGCGCTGGAATGACTATGGTATTGGCTTGCTGCGGGAAGGCAACAGCGGATCCAGCAAGGGTGAACTGCGCCAGGCTGAACAGGCCTTTCAACAGGTGGAGGCACTGGGAGAGGGCAGTGGCGCACTGAACCTGGCACGCGTGCACTTCAAGGAAGGGCAACTGGAACAAGCCACATCAGCATTACGGCGTGCCAGCGAACAACAGGCAGCCCCGTGGACCATTGCCTGGTTCAGTGCGCTCATTGACCGTGAAAACGGCCACCTTGAGGAGGCCTCCGATACACTTGAATCCATCATCAACAACCGGTTCGCCGTGGCACGCCAGCGTGGCTTCGACTTCTCCTATGATGTCAGGGTACTGAATGAACTCGGCCGCACCCTGTATGAGCGCAGCCGGCATCAGCACGACAAACAGCAGGCATTGCTGGCACAGGCACAGTCCTGGTTCGACAGGACGCTGCAAATAGACCCGGAGAATCTTGCCGCCCATTACAATCTGGCCCTGATCCATGCACAACTCGGTAACACCGACAGGGCAGGGAAGCACCGCGTACTGCATGATAAATACCGCCCGGATGACCATGCCATTGAACAGGCCGTCGCCAGGCACCGTCGTGCAAATCCGGCAGCAGATCATGCTGCAGCAGCCACCGCCATTTATGACCTCGGACTGCGTTTAAATGACAGGGAGCCATCGGTTAACCAGGCACCAGCTCAATCGACCGTCATCGACCGGGCACACACGGGTGCGACTGCTGCAGGCACCATACCCGATGCGAATCGCGGTGAGACGCCGCTGGCGTTCACGGCATCGATGCAGCAATAAATGATTTACATCAAATCGTCATACCCCTGCAGGGTTGTAGAATCAGGCGGTTGATTTCATCAGCTGACAACCAATTATGAGCAGACAAACGGGACATATTGACAACACACAGGCCGGCGAGGCCATCATTCGCCACTGGTTTCGCCGCTCGCTTGCCGTTATTGCCGGAATCGGCATCATCGGCACTGGTATTGGCTGGTACCTGAACCGAGACAAGGCGCCAGCCCCCCCGATTGAAGAGGCTGTCGTGACTGGCCCGGTGGTCGAGGAGAACGCACTGCCGCAAGCACCACCGGCAGTGATCTTCAGGGATATCACCACGGCTGCCGGCATCGATTTTGTCCATACCAACGGAGCCTACGGTGACAAGCTCATCCCGGAGACTATCGGGAGCGGGGCGGCATTTTTCGACTTTGACAATGATGGTGACCCTGACCTGTTGCTGGTGAATTCCACCTGGTTCCCCGGGCATGAACAGGACACCATACCCACGACCGCACTCTACCGGAATGATGGTACCGGGCAGTTCACTGACGTCACCCGGGAAACCGGGCTTGCCATTGACAGCTACGGCATGGGTGTCGCGGCCGGTGATTTCGACAATGACGGCTGGACTGATCTGTACCTCACCACACTGGGTGAGAATCACCTGCTCAGAAACGAACAGGGACACTTCAGCGATGTCACGGCTGCCAGCGGCACGGCCGGCCAGTCCTCCGACTGGAGTACGGCAGCAGCATTCCTTGATGCCGACAATGACGGCGATCTGGACCTGTTCGTCGGCAACTACGTTCAGTGGACGCGCGAGGCTGACCTGGAAATCGACTTCCGCCTCACCGGCCTGGGACGTGCAATCGGTGCACCCAATCATTTTTACGGTACCAGCAATCGCCTGTACCGAAATGACGGGCAGGGAATATTCAGCGATGTATCCCGGTCAGCAGGCATCATCATCACCGACCCTGCCACACAGGCACCGACAGGCAAGGCACTGGCAGTTTCCCCCGTGGATTATGACCGCGACGGCAGACTGGACCTGTTCGTAGCCAACGATACGACCCGGAACTTCCTCTATCACAACCTCGGCAACGGGCGCTTCGAGGAAATCGGTGCACTGGAAGGCATCGCCTTCGACCGCAATGGCAAGGCCACCGGCGCCATGGGTATCGATGCGGCATACTTCCGCAATGACGGGGACCTCGGCATCGGTATTGGCAACTTCGCCAATGAAATGAGTTCACTGTATGTGACTGTCGGCGGGCAACCACCCTTTGCCGATGAAGCCGTCCTTGAGGGGTTTGGACCCGCCTCGCGGCAGGCGCTGACCTTCGGACTGTTCTTTTTTGACTATGACCTGGATGGCCGCCTCGATCTGCTGCAGGCCAATGGTCACCTGGAAGCCGAAATCAATGTCGTGCAAGCCAGCCAGAGCTATGCACAACCCGCGCAGTTGTTCTGGAATTGCGGCTCGGCCTGCCGCAATCGCTTTGTGACGGTGACCGATAGCGGCGACCTCGCCACCCCCATGGTCGGTCGCGGTGCTGCCTACGCGGATATCGATAATGACGGGGACCTTGACGTGGTCGTCACCCAGAATGGCCGGCGGGCCGTGCTGTTCCGTAATGAACAGTCACTTGGGCATCACTGGCTGCGCCTCAGATTAACAGGCAGCACCACCAATCAAAACGCCATTGGTGCGGTTGTAGAATTATCCGCTGACGGTGTCACTCAAAGACGCGTAGTCATGCCGACACGCAGCTACCTGTCGCAGTCCGAATTGCCGCTCACCTTCGGCCTGGGTACTGCAAGCGCGGTGGATGCACTGCTCATTACGTGGCCGGACGGCCAGCGGCAAACCGTTCCGGTTCCCGCGGTCGATGTCCTGATGACCATCAATCAGCCCAACAGCCCATAGGTTTCATATGTCATTTACCTCCGGAATCCGGTTGTTTACCGTTGCTGCTTGCCTGCTGACCGTTGCACCCGTCTTGGCCGGAGATGCCGCCTCCAGCCTGCCTGCATCACTGGCAGACAGCTTGCACGCCATCACGGAGATCAACCTCGAGGACATGGATAAACCGGCCCGTGACAGCATCAGCGCAGCACGCCAGCGACTCAACGATGCACTGCAGGAACAACCCATGCAGCCAGACATGCTGGCCACGGCCTATGGCGAGCTGGGCGGGCTCTACCAGGCCCATCTGGTCTTCCCGGCCGCTGCGGATTGCTATCATAACGCCATGCAACTGGCCCCGGATGAGTTCCGCTGGGTCTATTATGCGGCCTGGCTCGCCGACACAGACGGTCGTACCCGGCAAGCCCTGCAGCATTATGAACATGCCCGGACACTCAAGCCCGGCTACAAGGCCGTCATGGTTCGGATGGGGAATATCCTGCTTGATCTCAACCAGCTGGAACGGGCACAGACAGCGTTTGCAGAGGTCGTGGACACCTCCGGGCTGGAGGCGGCTGCCCTCTATGGCCTGGGACAGATTGCCCTGTTGCAGCGTGATTACGGCACAGCCATTACCGCCTTTACCCGTGCCCTTGAATATGATCCGGCGGCATCGCGCATCCATTACCCGCTGGCGCAGGCCCTGCGGGCCACGCAACGTAATGAGGAGGCCAAGGCGCAACTGGCGATGCTCGGCAATCAACCACCCACCTTCAGGGACCCGCAAATCGAGAGCCTTGAGGCGCTGAAAATCGGCTCACGCGTCCACTTCCTGCAGGCCATGAAGGCCATCAAGCGGCAGGACTACGCGGCAGCCAGCAAGGCCTTTGCCGAAGGTATAGAGATGGAACCGGATAATGTTGCTGCCCGTATCAGTTATGCACGTACGCTGTATTTAACCGGTGACAGGGCCGGAGCCCGGCAGGCCCTGGAAGAAGCCGTTGCCCTGCAACCGGATAACTCGCTGGGCCTGTTCCTGCTGGGGGTACTGACTGAAGAGCAGGGCGATACCGGCAAGGCTGCAGATTTTTACCTGCGCGCTATTCACCACACCCCTGACCATGCTGGCGCAAATTTCTACCTGGCCAATCAGTATTACCGCCAGGGTAAGCTCACTGCGGCTGTACAGCACTATGCCAGCAGCATTCAAGGAGAAGCAGGCTATCTTTCCGCCTATATTCCCTACCTCGGTGCATTGATACTCAGCGACGCACCCGCCACCACCCAGAAAACCGTCCTGGCAATGGCCATCCGGCAGTTTCCTGAAAACCCTGTTTTCCAGGCCATGCAGATCATGCTGCTGGCCAGCAGCCGGGATACAGCAATTCAGGACCCGGAAACGGCACTGAGAGTCGCACGACAACTGAACGACCGGTACCGGATACCGCCACACCAGGAGTTACTGGCACTGGCTTATGCAGCGACAGGTGACTACAAACAGGCGACAGCCATAGAGGAAGAATTGCTGTCCTATGCCCGGCAGCACATGCCGACAGAGGCAGACCGTGTGGCCCGTACCCTGTCTTCTTACCGGGAGGGCAAACTTCCCGCGCAGGATGACCTGATTGACCGTTCGGCCTTAAAGGCACCGCCATTCGATGCAAGCACAACGCTTCGCGATTATCCGACGGCGAGACCTTACTGAATACCGCGCAGGGATCATACGAGTGTTATGAGGCGCAGCAGGCAATAGAGTATAAAAAAAGGCGCACCCGCAGGTGCGCCTCCAGACTGCACAAATAGCGGTTCAGCCCTCAGGATTCAAACCGAACCGCTAGCAACTGCAGATTATTGCGCTGGCGTCGTGGCTGGCGCTGCCGGTGCGGCCGGTGCGGCCGGTGCATAGCTATAGCCGCTATAGCCGTAATAACCAGGATAGCCGCCATAGCCGTAGCCATAGCCATAGCCCGGATAGCCGCCATAGCCGTAGCCATAGCCCGGATAGCCGCCATAGCCGTAGCCCGGATAGCCACCCCAGCCATAGCCGGGATAACCATAACCATAGCCGGGGTAGCCATAACCGTAGCCGGGATACCCCCACGGACCACCCCAATAATCATCATCGCCCCACCAGGCATTTGCTGTACTGGCGCCCATGGCGGCAGCACCGGCAACGATGGCTACGGCAATAAGCTTGGTAAATTTCTTCATGGTATACCCTCCAAACATTATCAATAATCATGACAGCGTTGCCAGCCGGTAAGCCAGCTAACGTCCATGGTCATTATAGGCAATTCCGTAGCAGATCTCCTAGCCCCCGTGGGGATCGGCCGGGCATTTGGACAGCTATTTACGTATTAATTGACGTAGATCAAACGGCAGTGGATATCCGGGAAAACCTATCATTTGCTTGCACACAGCAGCCGTACCCGTTCAGTACCGGCAACCACCTCCAGGGCAGAGGGCAGCGGTGCCGACTGGTCATGTATCCAGGTCACCGTATCCTGCAGCACCACCGCTGCCTGCAGGTCCCGCATCAACATATGGTAACCCTCCGGGTACAGCACAAAACGTGTAGCGGCCATATCTGGCAATCTGCCCAGCATCACACAGGTCGGATCACGGGGAATTATCTCGTCTTTCTCGCCATAAAGTAGCAAGGTCGGCGATGCCAGCGCCGAACTTGACCGTAACGCGGCTTCCATCAGGTTTGTAAGACCGTATATCGTATCGATGCGCGTCTCCTTTATGACCAGCGGGTCCCGTCCCAGCGCGCGCAACATCTCGATATTGTCCGATGGCGTAATCTCCAGCCCTTCACCTGTCAGTGTCTTGCCTGGCATGACATGAGCCGCAAGGCGCAGCGTATTGCGTTGCCAGAACGGCATGGTCTGCCAGCCCCAGACAGCGGGACCGACCAGCACTATACCCTTGATGCAGGGCGCCTTCTGCCACATGTTCATGACAACCGCCCCGCCCATACTTTCACCCAGCAAAAACAAGGGCAGGTCAGGGTGCCTGGTACAAAGCAGGGTTGCCATGGCAGCAGCATCAGCTTCCAGTACACCGCCCGCCGGCCAAAGACCACGTTGCAGCGTTTCACCAAAGCCGCGCTGGTCATAGGCATAGGTGGTAATACGGTTTGCCGCAAAGAAACGGGCCGGGTCTCTAAAGGCATTGCGGTAATCGTTAAAACCGTGCAGGGCCAGGACCACCGCCCGGGGACTTTCGTCAGCTTCCCATACAGTGACAGGCAACCGGTAGCCATCTGCCATCTCTGCAAAGTATGTTGTTAGTGCTGGAATCCGGGTACTGTCTGACACTTCCTGTACCTGCGGAGATGCACAGGCGGTCAGGCTGAAAAGCAGTATCAGGTAAACAGGATTGCGCATTCGTCAAAAAGGTATCTCGGTCCTTTAACTCACCTGCGAGCATAATAGCAGCATACTGAATCACCAGTTTTCCGGGAAGAACACTCCAGCATCAGCAGATCAGAACAGGCAGTTCAGAACCTGCTTGAGACAATATTTTTATGCCACAGCAGGCGAATAATCATAGCTCGGCTCTTTACCGACCGGAGCCTATTTTTTGCGCAGGTCATGAAAACTGTATTTTTCCGGTGATACATCGCCACATGTCACCCAGAGGCATATGCATGCCTTGATAATGCATTTCGCCCCTGTATCATGTTCACTGATGAAATCAGATATCGACAATCTGCTAAAGAAGCATGAAGGATTAACCCAATCTGACATGCAGAAAGTCGCTTCGCATGTACAAAGAAGGGCAGGTGACTGGATTATCAACACCCTGATGATCGAGGGTTGCAGTGCTCCGTTTAAATTCAAGCGCAAGGACCGATACCGGAATCTTAAGGGCGCACGGGTCAATCTGACCTATTATCCCGGTATCGAAACAGTCTCCGGCTTTGAACTGGAAGTCATGAACGTCGTGAGAGTCAGAATCGCCTGAGCATCCTTTTGCGAACAATATGAAATCATTGCTTCGTCTGCTGCTGCATTCGGTTTTTCTGGCACCCTCTTTCCCGACATACAGTTCATCCCCGCAGGATTGCGTCATTGTGTTGCATGGACTGGGAAGAACCGCCTTTTCCATGAGTCTGATCGAGGACGCACTGACCCGGGGAAATTACCTTGTCTGGAATGAGGGCTACCCGTCAACATCGGGCAGTATTGAGGAACTCTCCGGAACAACCATACGGGAAGGACTCGCTTTTTGTGATCATAACGAGGCGGCTGCCGTCCACTTTGTGACCCACTCGCTCGGCGGCATTCTGGTCAGGCAATACCTGCAGCACAATACAATCAGTAACCTCGGCAGGATCGTGATGCTAAGCCCACCGAATCATGGCAGCGAAGTCGCTGACCTGTTAAAGGATTACACCATTTACCGATTCATACTGGGTCCGGCAGCCCAGCAACTTGGCACTGACAAAGGCGGTCTCACCGAAAAACTGGGACCGGTCAAGGGTGAGATAGGCATTATTACCGGAGTAAGCTCCTCTGATCCCTGGTTCTCACCGGTTATACCCGGGGATGATGACGGCAAGGTATCGGTCGAAAGCGCAAAGCTCGAGGAGATGTCCGATTTCCTCACCGTCCCCAATGGTCATACATTCATCATGCGTGACGAGACCGTGATTGAGCAGATTCTGAATTTCATCCGGGAAGGTAACTTCAGCAGGGCAGAACTGCAGCAAACACATGACTGACTGGCTTGATCATTTGAACCGGGAAGTACTGTTAACTTACGACACCCGTCTGGTTGGCGGATTCCGGGAACCATTTTACAAGGCAAATGCGAGTGATTCCCTGGCAGAAATACAATTCACCCGGGATTATGAACGGTCCGCATTGCATGAACTGGCTCACTGGTGCATTGCCGGTCCGGCACGGCGTCGCATGGACGATTACGGCTACTGGTATGAACCCGACGGCAGGACGGGCAAACAACAGGCCCGGTTCTTTGAGGTAGAAGCCAAACCACAGGCTCTGGAGAAACTTTTCTGCGTGGCACTGGATCTCCACTTTGAAGTCAGCGTCGACAACCTGGGGAATACCGGCATTGACGGCATTGACGGGTTTAAAACCCGCGTAGACCGGCAATACGCCCTGTACACTGCAACTGGTCTGCCTGAAAGGGCTTCTGAGATCTACGGCTGTCTGAGCAACTGGAAGAATTCATAAAACGGCCAAGTCCAGCCAGTCATAAGGGGGAATACCTGTGGCAATGTCCCGGTAATTAACTACAGAATTTATCGACACCTTCCGGGATTGCCGGCCTTGTTTACCACCTCCTGTATAAGGATTAGACCACAACTGCTGGACAAACAAACCCGCGACGGACAACAGGGATAATGTGTAATTATGGAGAAAGAGGGTGTCATAAAGTTTGATTTGCGTTTTACTGCCGGTCCACCGGTTGCGATGGAAGCGCTGACCGAAATCAATAGCTGGAGACATATACTCCGGGAGCAGGCACTCATCGGTCAGGATCCGGCACGCTATCAGGGCTGTGGTTTCGGTAATATCAGTATACGTAACGGAGCCCCGGATCAACCGCGCGGCAAACGGCAATTCGTCATCAGTGGCACACAAACGGGGCATCTGGAGGCTCTTGATAATCGTCATTATGCGTGCGTTAC
>Ga0316194_10002311_pt1 | contig 13279 bp, 11 predicted proteins | sample CroRivsedime1_MG_FD_204936 | JGI IMG/M metagenome (GOLD analysis project Ga0316194, IMG submission 204936) | Coastal sediment microbial communities from Maine, United States - Cross River sediment 1 | ecosystem: Environmental > Aquatic > Marine > Coastal > Sediment | place: USA: Maine...
ACCAAGGCCGAACCGGTACAGAATGATGCCGGTGAGGTCACAGGGTATGTCATTAATGGTACAAAACAATTTATTTCCACAGGAGGATATGCCGATTTTATTACCGTTCTGGCCAAAACCCCGGAAGGACCTGCATTTTTTATCGTGGAAAAAGGAACCCCAGGGTTTGTCCAGGGTAAGGGAGAAGAGAAACACGGCATCCGGGCTTCGAACACCTCTCCGCTCTCTTTCACGGACGTTTTTGTTCCAATTGATAATCTCGTTGGGGATTTGCCCGGTATGGGCATGAAACAAGCCGGTAAGGTTTTTGGATATACCCGGCTTATGGTCGCCGCCATGGGGCTGGGCGCCGGCCAAGCGGCAATTGAAATTGCAATCCCATATGCCAAAGAACGCATACAGTTCGGGTCTCCCCTTTCCGAAAAACAAGGCTACACCCACAAACTCATCGTCCCCCACGCCGTAAGATTCGAAGCAGTAAAGGCATATATGGATGAAATTGCCCTCAGAATCGATTCGGGAGAATCTGATCTTCATGTGGAAGGCTCCATTGCCAAGTTGTTTGCCACCGAGTCTGCCGACAAGGCTGCCAACGATGCCATCCAGGCCCTTGGCGGTTACGGTTATATCACGGAATTTGAAGTGGAAAAGATCAAACGCGATATAAAGATCACTTGTATTTATGAAGGGACGAGCGAAATCCAGCAGAGTATCATCAGCACGTTTCGATGGAAAGAAACGCGCAAGTCAAAGGGTGAATATTACCAATCCATCTCCCGGGAAATGGAAGCGATGGATAGCGGTATAAACGATGTCGGGTGTCGGCTCTACGGGCTTGCAGCCGGTGTTTTAAATGATACCATCATGTTGGCTCATGACAACCGGCTGACCCGCAAGCAGCATGTCATGTTTTTATTGGCGGATATGATGACCCATGTGGAGGTGGGAGCAAGTTTCGCGCGCAAAGCGGTTACCCACTCAAAAGACGGTAACCCGGAAGCTGAAAAGATCAAAGCCATGTCGAGGATCTTTGCAGACGAAGTCGCCCAGCTTGTATCCCAAAACGCAATTAAAATACTGATGGGCTCCGGTGTATTTGATCAAGAGGCGGCCCACGAGTTTATGGAAACCCATTCCTATAACCAACTGGTTTGCAGCGGTCTCAATGTCATAAATGACATGGATCTGATTGCAGATCTACTGTTTGCGAGGTAATCATGACGGATCAAAAACAACGTATAGTTGTCGTTACTGGAGGGTCGAGAGGAATTGGCAGGGCTATCTGTATCGCATTGGCAGCACCGGACACCAGCATTTTTTTTAATTATTTTTCTCCAAATGATCCCGATGCCGAAGCTGCTGCTGCTGCTGAAACCGAAAAACTTGTCGCCCAAGCACATGGTTCTGCAGCAAGCAAAAGTGTTAACATTGCAAAAGAAAATGAGGTTGTTGACTTTTTTAAAGAAATCATCGAAAAAGCCGGACGCATAGACGTTCTGGTAAACAATGCCGGTATCACCAAAGACGGGCTTTTGGTCCGCATGAAAGAACAGGACTGGGATGCTGTCTTAAATATAAACTTAAAAGGTGCTTTCACTTGCACAAAAATTGTTTCCAAAGTCATGATGCAGCAGCGTCATGGCCGTATTATTAATATGGCGTCGGTTGTCGGCGTAACCGGCAATGCGGGACAGGCAAATTATTCGGCTTCCAAGGCGGGCCTAATCGGGCTCACAAAGACAGCTGCCAAAGAACTTGCCCCCCGTGGTATTACGGTCAATGCAATTGCACCAGGTTTTATAGAAACAGACATGACGGCGGCACTTTCGGAAAAGGCAAGAAATGCAATGCTGAGCCAGGTCCCCCTGGGACGTGCGGGGCAACCCGAAGATATTGCAGCAGCGGTTGCTTTTCTGGCTTCTGAAAGTGCATCTTACATCACAGGCCAGGTAGTTCATGTGAGCGGTGGAATGTATATATGATATCTATAAAAGGAGGAAAACTGAATGTCAATTGAGGATAAAGTAAAAAAAATAATTGCGGAAAAGTTAAGTGTTGATCTTGAAGAGGTTGTACCGGAAGCCTCTTTTGTGGATGACCTGGGTGCAGATTCACTCGACCTTGTAGAGTTGATCATGTCCATGGAAGAAGAGTTCGATATTGATATTCCCGACGAAGAAGCGGAAAAACTGGTAACCGTAAAAGACGCTTTCGATTTCATTAGCGCCCACTAATATAAAGCGCCCTGCTTGAAGGGAGAGGTTCTGGCAATCGGCAGAACTTCGCGTCCAGTTAGGATTTCAAGCATTTTTTTAAACCTCCCCGGGCCCTTGCCATAAAGGACGAGGGCTGTAGGGAGGATGCCGGTCAATGGAGACAGATAAAAACCATTGGGAAACCGGTATCCACATGGCGGTTTTTAGGAGGCTTATTGAGCAGACGGGTCGTTATTACGGGTCTGGGGCTTATAACGCCCCTGGGTATTGGTGTGGATGATACATGGGCTGCCCTGTGTAAAGGCCAATCAGGGATTGCCGAAATAACGCGATTTGATGCTTCCGGATTTGACACCAAAATTGCCGGAGAGGTCAAGAATTTTCACCCTGAGGACTTTCTTCTCAAAAAAGAAGCCAAGCGTACCCAGACCTTTATCGCATATGCTGTTGCAGCATCCCGAATGGCCCTGGAAGATTCCAGGTTAACGATAGACGACACCAACCAAAACAGGATCGGTGTTGTCACGGGATGTGGTCTGGGTGGACTCAATTTGCTGGAACAAACCACCTTTACTCTGCAAAAGAAAGGCCCCAAACGGGTCACACCCTTTTTTATTCCCATGATGATCGGCAATATGGCTCCCGGGATGATTTCAATTTATCTGGGTGCCAAAGGACCCAATTCTTCGATTGCCACCGCATGCGCCGCAGGGACCCACGCCGTCGGCGAGGCATTCCATATCATCAAGAGAGGTGGAGCTGACGCCATGATAACCGGAGGGGTGGAATCTGTTATCACCCCCACGTGCATTGCCGGCTTCAACGCCATGAAAGCCCTCTCTGTCCGAAACGATGAACCGGAAAAGGCATCCCGTCCGTTTGACCGGGACCGGGATGGATTTGTGGTCGGCGAAGGTTGTGGCATTCTCGTTCTTGAAACCCTCGAATCCGCATTAGAAAGAGGCGCCCGCATCTATGCTGAAATATGTGGATATGGGATGAGCGGAGACGGATTTCATATGGCTGCACCGGCTCCGGATGGTGAGGGAGCCGCCCGATGTATGGCCGCTGCGCTTGATGATGCAGGGATTTCCTATGACAGGATCGATTACATCAATGCTCATGGCACTTCAACCCAGCTTAATGATGTTTACGAGACAAAAGCGATCAAGTCTGTATTCAAAGAAAAAGCACCGTTCATCGCCGTAAGTTCGACCAAATCCATGACAGGCCATCTACTGGGCGGTGCCGGGGGAGTCGAAACGGTTTTTACAGCGCTGACAATCTCTGAAGGCATCATTCCACCGACGATCAATCTTGATCATCCTGATGAAGCGTGTGATCTCGACTATGTTCCCAACATGGCAAGAAAGACGGATGTCAATACGGCCATGACAAACTCTTTCGGTTTCGGAGGAACCAACGCAGCTCTGATCCTCAATAGATATATGAAATAGCATGTGTTCACCGGCTGTGCTTCCTCGTGTAACGCTATCGGCGAACTCGTTGTCTCCCAAAAGGTTTGTGCATTCTTGAGACTTGATAGACCTGTAAAAATATTGTATACAGCCATTGAGTTTAGCACGATAAAAAACAATTGAATATCTTGGAATTTGACAATTATTTGGAATTATTTCGCTTTTAATCGCAGGGTGATTTTTCTTATTTTTTTGGGGACATTCAAAAAAATCGGATAAAATAACTTTTTAATTGAAAAAAATTTTTATTCGCATAATTCCACTATTCCATGGCCTGTTCTTCCAATTGTGATCTGATGGCTCGTGCCTTGCAACGGCAGACGAAGCGAACGAACCTGCACTTTCGGAAACAGGTTTTGAAGTTACAATAAAAAAAGTTAACATTTATGAATTTTGCAGCAAGGATAACGGGGACCGGATCAGCCTTCCCAAAAAATCGTGTCACCAACAGCAATATCGTCACAAAACTTGGGGAATTAGGAATCGAAACCAGCGAAGAATGGATCCGTGAGAGAACGGGAATTTATGAGCGGCGGATTTCAAATCTTGAAAATCCAAAAGAACAGAATTCTTCCCTTGCTTTTTCAGCAGCTCAAAAAGCGCTCGATATGGCAGGAAAGTCACCGGAAGATATCGATCAAATTATTTATGCCACCTGCTCACCCGACACCCCGCTTCCATCCAGCGCCTGCTGGCTTCAACATAAAATGGGCGCTTTCAAAGCCTGGGCCATGGATATTAATGCAGCTTGTTCGGGATTTATTTATGGGCTGGCCACTGCCGAACAATTTATTCGATCCGGGCAGGTAACAACGTCGCTGGTTGTGGGCGCCGAAGTCCTTAATCCCATTCTCAATTGGGAAGACCGTAATTCCTGTATTTTATTCGGAGACGGCGCCGGTGCTGCGATCGTTGAACAGACCTCTGAAGATTCGGCCCGGCAGATTTTGTCCAGCCATCTCCTATCGGATGGAAGTCTATGGGAACTTCTTTATGTCCCTGCCGGCGGATCAAATATGGAGGTAACGCCTGAGAGATACGCAAAAAAACTTAATAAACTAACGATGAAAGGCAAGGAAATTTTCAAGGTTGCGGTAAAAACACTGGCCGATTTTGCCCTTCTCGCTTTAAAGAAAAATCAGATGACAACCGATGATCTCGATTGGTTTGTTCCCCATCAAGCCAACCGTCGAATCATAGAAGCGGTGGCCAATCGTCTCGAGTTTCCAATGGAAAAAACTCTCGTTAATGTGGATCGCTTTGGCAATACTTCTGCCGCAACAATCCCTACCGTTTTGGACGAGGCCAATAGAGACGGACGAATAAAAAAGGGGCAAACGGTTTTACTGACTGCATTTGGGGCGGGATTGACTTACGGTTCCATCCTAATGCGCTGGTGATCTCCCGTAAATTTTCTATTAAAACAATTTTATCCATATGATCGATTCAATACACACATTTCACATTCCTGTTATGGGTATCGGCTTTTCGGTCGATACTCCCATCCGAGTTGCGCCTTTTGGCATTTCATCCGTTATTTCACTCGTAGACGACCTTTTTCTCGAAAAAATCCGCAAATATTATGCTGCTGAGTACGGCCTTCCCTATGTCGAGATATCAAAAGATGAAGCGGACGGCCGTGCAAAACGAATTTCAGCCTACCTCGATATCGTCCATGAAATTGTCCAAAAAAAAATGGAAGAAATAAAAAAGCAGCCGTTCTTCGAAAACAACAATAAGCGGAAATACTTCGATCTGTTGCCTGAAAACGCTATTCTGAAAAAAAAATATAACCAATTCCTCAAAATGAAGCACGGTAAGGAAAGAGATGTCCTGGAGGAAGATCTGACACGGAGTATGAGACCCGGCTCAATTGATGTTAACATTATGGTCACCGTGGATCGGACCCGTTTGGATAAAAACGGCAATCCCCTCGGCCAAGAATTCACCGATGCCAAATCAGGCCTTAGAGGCTATGCCAACAGCTGTCTGGAATCCTCAATTGTATTTTCAGCAGGTATTAATCAGCGGTTGTATAGTTATATGAGCAAATTCCGTGACTTTTACAGGGATAAAATGGGGCGGATAAAAAAACGGATTATTCTCAAAGTGAGTGATTTCCGTTCCGCTTTAGTCCAGGGAAAATTTTTAGCCAAAAAAGGTCTCGAGGTTTACGAGTTCCGCATAGAATCCGGGCTTAACTGTGGCGGCCATGCGTTTGCCTCCAATGGAATTTTACTCCCGACACTTCTTAAAGAATTCAAGGAAAAACGTAACCGTCTGGCGGCGGAATTTAAACCGCTCATACAAAAGTATTATAGAAAAATGGGGTGGGAATATCCTGAATCGGCCATGAAAAACCGCCCGCTTATTACCGTTCAGGGCGGAATCGGTATTCACGGTGAAGTGCGCAGACTCACGGAAGATTTCGGCATGGATTTAACAGGATGGGCCAGTCCCTTTCTATTGGTTCCCGAGGCAACATGCGTGGACGATTCCACCCGTGAACTACTGCAGGGGGCCCGGGGAAAGGACCTGTATTTAAGTGACGTTTCACCTCTAAATATTTTTTTTAACAATGTTCGCGGAACAGGGTCGGAATTATGGACCCGTAAAAGGGCGATGGAAGGACGACCCGGCTCCCCGTGCCAAAAACATATTCTGGTATCCAATACCGAATTTACCGAAAAACCGATCTGTTTAGCATCGCGAAAATATCAGGATGCGAAACTAAAAGAAATTGAAAATATGGAGATTTCAGCGGATGAAAAGACACAATTAATTGATAAGGTTGTAGTAAAAACCTGTATTTGCCACCACTTAGGGAACGGAGCACTTATTGCGTTGGGAATAGCCGAAGAGCAAAACGCTCCCCAGTCCATATGCCCCGGACCCAACATCGAATGGTTTAATAGACTTTACACCCTGAAGGAGATGGTCGACCATATTTATGGAAGGCGCCCGTCTCTGGTTTCATCAAAACGTCCCCATATGTTCGCCAAAGAAATTGTGCTGTACGTGGACTATTTTGAAAAGCTGATAGGGAATTCTTCTTATACATCCAAAGAAATCAAAATATTGCTCGACTACAAAGAGAATCTTGAAGAAGGCCTGGACTATTGCCTTGAAATTGCTCAAAAAACCCCATATCCCGGGGAAAACCTGGCGTCTCTTTCAAGCTGCGTGGAACAGCAAAGACGTCATCTGGCATCCCTCTATGCCCGTTTTAAAAAAAATATCCCTTTAGATTTAAATATCGAACCAGGTTCAGACAATCCAACGTCAAAGCGTCTCGTCTGAACCTTACCGAGAACGGCTTTTATCGTCATCAACATGAAAAGGAACCATGAAGATAGATCATTTCTGGGATCTTCTCAAAACCGATTTTTCCTATCAAAGCCCAAAAAAACGGCGATTTTTGGTGAAGAAATTTCACAAATGGGCGACACTCATCTATTATATCCAGCTTTTTTTTACCATCCTGACCGAAAGCCTGACAGCACGAAAGAGATCTTATGAAGGCAAAACCTGGGGAAAAGGTTCGCTTCGCGTCCTTAAAACTGCGGAATCCGCAGGGGGAAAATTTCATGTGTCAGGATTGAAAGCTCTCGAGGATTTCAAGGAACCGGTTGTTTACGTTGCCAACCATATGAGCCTGCTAGACACGCTTGTACTCCCTTGTATACTCCTTAGATTCGGCAAAGTCACATTTGTGGTCAAAGAAGGGCTTCTCAGATATCCGGTTCTCGGCACCATTATAAGGGCAATTCATCCCATCGCAGTTACACGAAAAAATCCCAGGAACGACTTGAAAACCGTAATGAAAAAAGGACGGGCTTTAATCTCCAACGGCTGCTCCATTATCATATTCCCACAGGCCACCCGAAGTGCTGAATTCAATCCGGCAACGTTTAATTCATTGGGGGTTAAGTTGGCACAAAGGGCCGGCGTTCCCGTTGTACCGGTGGCATTGAAGACCGATTTCCAGGGTAATGGGAGAATCATCAAGGATATGGGCGCTGTCGACCCCGGCAAGGAACTTTTTATTAAATTTGGGAACCCTATGTTTGTGGAGGGCAAGGGGCAGGACATCCATAAAAAAGTCGTGAAATTTATTGTTGAAAACCTTAAATCATGGGGCGTTAAGGTTCTCCCGAATGAATCCATGAAAAATTCAGGCTAAGGGTTCGCGAAAAAAATAACTTCGCAGAATTGGCGCTCAGATTTGGTTCAGGTTTGGCCGATCCGAGAGAGCAAAACCACAGGAATAGCGAGCTATTTCAAGGATTTTGCGAGTGAGGTATCGGTCAAAGATGGGCTGAAGGTGAGATGCAAAAATGTGATGTTATTATTTCGCGAGCCCTAAGCATCCGAATCAGGAGCCACCGGCACAGGGACTTTAAAAAACTGAACCCCCTCTTTTATTAATGTTTTTTCTTCTTCTTTGGTACTGACACCTCTGATATTTCTTACTTCTGAAACGCCATAATGCATCTTCAAGGCTTCTTTTGAGAAATCGGTTCCGACATCATCAAAATTCTTCTCAACAAAATCTATAATTTTTTGGCCGCTATTTAAGAGATCCGCTTGCTGATCAGAAAATTCCTTCAAAGAAGTCGACGATTTTATGGCAAAAGTCGAAGGAATCCTGACAATTGAAGAACTATTACAGACCGGGCATTCGATAAGGCCATTTTTTTCCTGTTTTTCATAGGCCTTTCTGTCTTCAAACCAACCCTCAAAAGAATGTCCGTTGATGCACTGCAAGTCGTAAGCTATCATAAAATCATTCCGCTTATTGAACAATTTTGTTCAGTTGAAAATGTCAGGTTTTCTATCATTAATTTAACCGTACGTGTTCAGAGTTGGGTCTTTCAACAAAAACTTTTTATCTTCGTTGCTTATAAATTTACTTGATGTTATCATATTTTTCAGCATTAAAAAAGTCATAACTGACAAACCCATGACAGCGTCAATGTTCCGGCTTGCGGTCTTGATAGCTGCTTGTTAGGAACAGTGTATTAAGGAGGATGGATCATCTCCCAAAATTTTATGACACAAATTAAAACAGACTTTTTGATAATCGGCAGCGGTGTCGCCGGCCTGACATTTGCCCTCAAAGTAGCCAAATTGGGTGATGTGGCTTTAGTCACCAAAAAAGGGATCATGGACAGCAACACCTCCCATGCCCAAGGCGGAATCGCCTCTGTCTTTGGCGAACTCGATTCATTTGACTTTCACATTCAAGATACGCTTGCCTCCGGAGATGGTCTCTGCAACCGGGATGTGGTTGAAATGGTGGTTAAAAACGGACCCAGCAGAATTCGTGAGTTGATTGATCTTGGTGTTCATTTCAACCTAAAAGATAAAAAGCAATCCGATTCTGAATCCCCTGATATGGATGTAGAATTAGATTTGGGCCGTGAAGGCGGTCATTCTCAAAAACGTATTGTTCATTCCCACGACATGACGGGAGAGGAAGTCGAAAGGGTCCTTGTCGATCATGTAAAAAATCACCCTCGAATTACTCTGTTTGAAAACCACATCGCCATTGATCTCATCACCATTTCTACCCGCATGAAAAGGGGCATAATCACGACGACCCATGAAGACTATTGCTGTGGCGCATATGTTCTGGACCGAGAATCAAATCATGTTAAAACCTTCTGCGCAAATATAACATTTCTGGCCACCGGCGGTGCAGGCAAAGTTTACCTTTACACCAGCAATCCGGATATTGCTACGGGTGACGGCATCGCTATGGGTTACCGTGCCGGAACCACAGTCGCCAATCTAGAATTTGTTCAGTTCCATCCAACGTGTCTGTACCACCCTGATGCCAAAAACTTCCTGATTTCAGAAGCCTTAAGGGGTGAAGGCGCAGTCCTGGTTGATGCTTCCGGCCGCCCTTTCATGGAAGAATATGACGCCCAAAAGGATCTTGCATGCCGTGACGTGGTTGCCCGTGCCATTGATACAGAACTCAAGAAAAGCGGGGCTGATTCCGTATTTCTTGATATATCCCACAAAAATTCCGATTTCGTAAAAGAACGCTTTCCAAATTTATATAAAAAGTGCTTAACTTTTGGTTTTGATATGACCAAGGAGCCGCTTCCGGTTGTTCCGGCCGCCCATTATATGTGCGGAGGTATCGCAACCGACATGTTTGGAAGAACAGATTTGCACCGATTGTACGCCATTGGCGAAACAGCCTGTACCGGACTTCATGGCGCCAACAGGCTTGCAAGCAACTCTTTGATCGAAGCCCTGGTGTATTCCCATATGGCTGCCCAGCAGGCCGGGAAGGATATCGATACAGTCGATGTCACTTCTACCCCTGATCCTCCACCATGGGACGAGGTCGGCACCACACACAGCGATGAAGTTATTATGGTTTCGCAAAATTGGGATGAAATCCGGCGATTCATGTGGAACTATGTGGGTATCGTCCGATCAAACAAACGGTTGGAAAGGGCTAAACGACGCATTGAAATAATACAGAAAGAGATACGGGAGTATTATTGGGATTTTAGGGTTTCTGCAGATCTTATTGAGCTTCGAAACATCGCGATGGTGGCAGAACTTATTATCAAGTGTGCCGGACACAGGAAAGAAAGCCGAGGGCTCCACCACAACATCGAATATCCTTATCGGGATGACAGGCGGTGGCAAAAAGACACAATTCTTCGGCGATCATTTATGGGATAGGACGATCCAGCATCTTCCTATCCCCCAACCCTTCCCTTTTTAGGTAGTGCCCATCCACAATTTTAAAATATAGACGGTGTGTTTCCATCCTTTGAAATATATACCGCCGGCGCGTCCGCGCAGTCCTGTTTTTATCCTTCATCTTCATTGACAACCCTTGTTTTTGTATTACTTTAGTAGAAATTTTATCCTTACCCTATTGTGTAATTGAAATTCCCTTTGGCTTCGCTAAAACAGGATCTCCTCTTTTCTCAGCTAAGCTTCAGAGGAATGTTCGACGGTATGTATTTTTATGCATTTTAATAGTCCCTTGTTAACCTTGGAGTACGCCGAAAAGTTGCACTTCATGGAATGCCCGAGCGATTACCAGGAAACTAAATGAGGAACAAACGAGATTATTACGAAATATTAAATGTAAGCCGCAATGTCGAAGAAAGTGAACTAAAGGCCAGCTACCGAAAACTGGCCTTTAAATACCACCCGGATCGAAATCCCGGCGACAAAGAGGCTGAAGAAAAATTCAAGGAAGCTTCCGAAGCTTATGAAGTTCTTCGAGATCCTCAAAAACGGAACCTTTATGACCAGTTTGGCCATCAAGGTCTTGAAGGGTCAGGCTTTTCCGGATTTAGCGGCTTTGAAGATATTTTTTCGAGCTTTGGCGGAATTTTTGAGGATTTTTTTGGATTCAGCAGTGGAAGCCGGTCAAGGAGCCGGGTTCAAAAGGGTGCTGATCTCCGTTTCGACATGACGCTCAGCTTCATGGATGCCGCTTTTGGTACAGAAACCGAAATAGATGTACAGAAGATGGAGACGTGCTCGTCCTGTGAGGGAAGCAAGTGCGAACCAGACACCCATCCGGAAACCTGCCGGCAGTGTAACGGCACCGGACAGGTTTCCCGGAATCAGGGATTTTTTACTGTGAGATCAACCTGCTACCAATGCAATGGCAACGGTCAAACCATACCGCATCCATGCGCCGCCTGCAAGGGAGCCGGACAGATTAGGGTTCGTAAAAAGGTGGCTGTAAAAATCCCGGCAGGCGTAGATACCGGATCCAGGCTCCGCCTCACCGGGGAAGGTGAGTCGGGCATATACGGCGGGCCTCCGGGTGATCTCTATGTCTTTATCCATGTTGAAGCACACGACTTCTTCGAGCGTGACAATACAAATGTAATTTGCCAGATGGAAATTTCCTTTGTACAGGCTGCGCTAGGAGATACCATAACGGTTCCTACCTTAAACGGCAAAAAAACACTGAAAATCCCAAAAGGCACCCAACCCGGCCATCTTTTTCGTCTTCGTGGTGAGGGGATCCCTTCTCTGAGATACGGCAAACGAGGAGACCAGGTCATTCAAATTTTAATTAAAACACCAACCCATCTGAATAAAAAACAGGAAGCGCTGCTCAAAGAATTCGCCAAAATTGAATCCGGCAAACTACCCAATAAATTAAAAAACATTCTCAAAAGCAGCAGAGACAGAGCATCCAATTGACCTCTTCTTTTTAAAAGAAATTTGGGCCAATCGGTTTTTCACCCACCAAAGGAGATTAAACGGTAATGTATGAATTAAAAGTTGTTACGGATTTTGCAGCCGCCCATCAGCTTAAAATGGTCGCTGAAAAATGTGAAAACTTGCACGGACATAACTGGAAGATCGAAGTCTGTGTCGCCGGAGAACACCTCAACAATGCGGGGGTGTTGATCGACTTTGGAGAATTGAAGCAGTATGTTTCTGAAATCATGGCAAGGCTGGATCACAAGTTTTTAAACGAACTCGATTACTTTCATGATGACAACCCGCCCTCTTCGGAAAACATTGCCCGGTATATTGCAGACGCCCTTCAGTCCATGATCAATGATTCTGACGTCAAGGTTACCCGGGTAACTTCCTGGGAGTCGGAGAACGCCTGTGCGACATACATTGTAAACTAATAATTTGTCTCTATCACCCCATTTTTTCATGCTGCTTCATCAGTTCATCTCTTGAAATGACTGCAGTCACATCTTTGACGTACTGACGGATATTTTCAAGTCCGCCCTCCTGCCGGTCAACCAGAATAACCGCTTTAACCACATCCAGCCCTTCGGAACCGGCCCGTTCTATCGCCTTGATTGTGGAACCACCGGTTGTAGCAACATCGTCGATGATGACAACCCGCTGTCCCGGATGCATGTCACCTTCGACCCACTTGATAATCCCATGATCTTTTCGGGTCTTGCGTATGGAAAAGGCATTTATCGGACTTTCTTTTAGTTCTGAAACAAATGCCGTAGCCACGGCCATTGGATCGGCACCGAAAGTGAGCCCGCCAATACCGTCCGCCTTTAAATCTTTTATGATATCGAATACAAGATGACCCACCAGAAACATACCTCTCGGACTTAATGTCGTCGGCTTGCAATTCACGTAAAAACGACTCATTCTGCCTGAAACAAGTTTAAAAGTCGGCGCTTCGGTGTATTTAAATGATTTTCTACATACGATTTCAATAAGCTCCTGTTTCATATCGACTCTGCTCCGCTCCATTTTTTAATGAACTCAAAGATTTAAGCGATCCTCTCCACAATAAATATATAACCCCGAATCTCGAGCCAAACACGCCAGAGTCATATTTAATTCTGATGCCAGTTCTACAGCCAGTGATGTCGGACGAGAAACAGCAAGTATTACGGGTAGCCGGGCCCGTGCAGCCTTTTGCACCAGTTCATAACTGATGCGGGAAGAAAGGACCAACAGCACGGCCCCATCAAGCCTGCGATCCAAGAAAAGCTTTCCGATGGCCTTATCAAGGGCGTTGTGTCGGCCGACATCTTCAGCCGAGGATAACAGCTTTAAATCGGCCGCATAAAGAGCCGCGGCGTGAGACGCACGGGT
>Ga0316194_10002312_pt1 | contig 13275 bp, 8 predicted proteins | sample CroRivsedime1_MG_FD_204936 | JGI IMG/M metagenome (GOLD analysis project Ga0316194, IMG submission 204936) | Coastal sediment microbial communities from Maine, United States - Cross River sediment 1 | ecosystem: Environmental > Aquatic > Marine > Coastal > Sediment | place: USA: Maine...
AAATGGCGAGATCGCGGTCGCCAGTTCCGGGTTGCTTTGTGCAAGATCATAGGTTTTCGCAACCGCGTTAATAGACGGCCTGATTATGGGGTGATCGACGGGTTCTTCAACGCGCTCGCCGAACAGGTATACATTCAGGTTTCGACCACGCAGGCTTTCAATGTATTCGATTCCCGAGCGAATGCTTATGGCCGGCTTGCTGTCGCTGGCTGCGGCGGCTTCTGTGCTTTTCTGTTGCATATTTGGGTGGGTCCACTGCGGGCTGGCTAAGCTGAAAATACCACGCAATTCAGTCTAGCACAGCACCGTTAGCCGGGGGCAGGGTGGCTATGCCGACGAAGATTTTGCTTGCCCATACAGAGGCTTTCGGGGCACACTTTTGCTTCTGCCGTATTTGGCGTGAAGGGAATGGCACTTGATGACCGTTCAGCAGTTCGTTGCATCGCCACTTAAGAATGCTGCTTTCCGACGGCTGTTTATCGCTCAGGTAATCGCATTAGTTGGCACCGGTATGACTACCGTCGCGCTCACGCTGCTTGCCTATGACATGGTCCAGGAAAATGCAGGCGCCGTTCTGGGCACGGCGCTGGCCTTCAAAATGGTCGCCTATGTTGTGTTTGCGCCGATTATCGGTGGTTTGGCGCATCGTTTCCCTCGCAAGCCGCTGCTTGTAAGTCTCGATATCGTACGTGCTGGCATAGTGCTGTTAATGCCATTCGTTACGGCAGTCTGGCAGATATATCTTTTGATTTTTTTGCTGAATCTTTTTTCGGCGGGTTTTAAACCTGTTTTTGCGGCAGCAATTCCTGATGTGCTGCCAGATGAGCGCGAGTACACCAAGGCGCTTTCATATTCACGGCTTGCCTACGACCTTGAGAACCTGTTGAGTCCAACATTGGCCGCCATCGCATTGCTGTATTTTAGCTATACAGGATTATTCGCGGCCAACTCGATTGCATTTCTAGTTTCAGCGGTGCTGATATCGTTCACATTGATGCCTGCAGGCGAGCGCGCAGATCGGCTGGGTGGGTTGTGGGGCGAGATCAGTTTCGGCGTGTTAGCGTATATGCGAACACCGCGTCTGCGCGCATTGTTGACCCTGTACCTCGCTGTTGCCTGTGCCAGCGCGATGGTGATCGTCAATACGGTTGTCTACGTTAAGCAATACCTGGGTGGCACCGATACGCAGGTAGCAGCCGCTTTCGCAGCCGCCGGATGCGGCTCAATGCTGGCGGCCATGAGTCTGCCGAAGTTGCTGGAAAGTATTTCTGATCGCGTTGCTATGCTTGCCGGTGCCGCCATGATGGGTGCGGGGGTGCTTGCGATATCGGCCGAGCCAGGCCTGATCAGTATGTTACCGGTCTGGTTCGTTATTGGTACAGGCTGGTCATTGGTCCAAACCCCGGCCGGCCGGCTCGTGAATCGTTCTGCATCATCGGGTGACCGGGCAGCGTATTTTTCCGCGCAGTTTGCACTCTCACATGCAGCGTGGCTGATCGCGTACCCGATAGCAGGGCAACTGGGCGTCCGTTTTGGTATAGAAATAACTGCGCTGTACATGGGTGTCGCCATCCTGTTGTTTACAGCAATGGCTGCCCTGGTCTGGCCGAAGGAAGATCAGGTGGAGCTGCTCCACGAACATGACCCTGTAGATCATGGTCACGTGCATACGCACGGGCCACATCATCAGCATGCGCATCGCGGCAATGAGGGCCCGGAACCGCATCGTCACCCGCATCATCACGATAAAGTGAAGCATTCACATACGTTCGTTATTGACGAGCACCACATGCACTGGCCGCGGGCGTGAAGTTCTCATGCAAGCACTAACTATTTCGAATGTTCGAGTCGCGCTACACGTGCGGCGGAAGATTGTTGGTAATTTGATCGATTAGTTGCCGAATCGGAATACAGCTTCTACACCTGCCCGGCGGCCGGGGGTTGGTGTAAGGAGGTAGCCGTTCGGTGGTAGACCGGTGCGGGCATTGGGTGCCCCGGCATTATTTCGTTCCAGCAGCCGCGGGAAGCCGATTATGGCTGAGGGTGTTTGTTCATCAAGAATATTGTTGACATACAACGCCAGTCTCCAGGCATTGTGGTCCAGGCCGATTCGGCCATTCCAGCTTTTACGTTGGCCGATTTGTTCAAAATTTGTGCCTGAGGTGTATTTCTTGCTGTCGAAGGCGAAGTCGGTGCGGGCAAACCAGCCCAGGTCCGCCGTGAACTGATCGTTGTAGGCAAGTGAAGTTACGAAGTTGTGTTTGGGGCTGTTTGGGATCTGCGCGCCTTCCAGATTATTTACAGATGAATCCCATTCGACCCGAGGGTTGCCATTCGGGAGTACGCCTGTTTGAACGAGGCCAATTCCGGTTGTGTCGGCATAAGACTTGCTGGCGTATTCAGTGTATCGACCGTTGTTATAACCATAGCCGAATGTAGCTATCAATTTGTCTGTGATTGCGAACGTTGTCTCCAGTTCCAGACCTTTTACTTCGGCATTGCCTGCGTTCAACCCCAGACTTTGTGGCGCCGGTAATCCGTTAATTATTATATTCCGGGTCTCAAAAGCCGTCAGGTTTTTCCAGTCAATATAGAAAACAGCGAGATTGGCGATAATGCGGTTGTTGAACCAGGAAGTTTTGGTGCCGACCTCCCAGGTCCACGCGTTTTCTTCGTCAACGAACGCTATTGGTGGAACGCTGCCATCCGGACTGCCGTTGTAAAATTCCTGTATCTGGCAGCCGTCTCGATAGTCGCTATATATAGCGCGGTTAAAAGCACCCGGTTTGTTGCCCTTGGCTACCTGCATGTAAACCATGGCAGCATCAGTGGCCGCGTAGTTGAAAGTGAATCGAGGGGTCCAGGCTTCAGTCGTTTCTTCGTGTCTTATCGGCGTGTCCGGATCAAAGTAGGAGCTGTCGGGGTCATCGCAAACGTTAGGCGATTGAATTGCCTTGGTGTCTTCGGCGTAGCGGACTTCCGCAGTGAATGTCAGTTTTTCGGTTAAGTCGTAATCAATCGAGCCAAATGCCGCTACATTTTCAGTGGTAGAGAATGTTGGGCGGCTGATATTACCTTGCTCCAAGCCTACATGGCTTTTCTGCTTAGCCGTTTCTTCAAAGTCGTAATAGTAGACGCCAAATGAACCCCTGAATCGATTTTCCACCGGCGACGCAAAACGCAGTTCGAACGAAGTGTCTTCGCGTAGCTGGTCCTCGTATAGGTTGAACAGCCCTAGAAGCGGGCGTGCTTCGGTGCCATCCAGATCGTAAGCAGTGTTGAGTTGGTCTTTGTTCCAGGCGCCGCGGGCCGTCATGTTCCAGTCATTAAAGTCCTGAGAATACTCAAGCAGGGTATTCCATTGTTCGCGCTGCAACCCTACTTTATCGCCCGTAGACTGATAGCCTGGATTCGCACCCCCTTGATATAAGTTGGCTGTCATTCCTTCCTCTATATCGGGAAGATTGAGTCGGTTCTCGCGATTTTCCCAGTCGATTACGCCACAGTACTGGCCTGCGGATGTGAAATAGTTAAGGTTAAGTTCGCCTGTGTCAGGGTTAATTCTGGAGATATCTTCGCCTGGTACGAAACAATTTAATTCATCAGTTTCGACAATGAGTTGCGGGTAGTGCTTATCGTCACCCTTAAGGTATCCCAGTTTAAAAGTAAGATCGGCAGAATCATTGATTGTCCAGAGCAGTTTGCCAACCGCCTGCCGGGTGTCAGTTCCGCCCAGGTCGCGGGTGTCGCCTTGTTGAGGAGGGTTTACAAAGGTTGGTTCTCCTGGGGTTGCTGTATTTGGCTGAAGATTGTTGTTCCATTCACCGCCGTATTTGTCCCAGCTCAACGAGCCGAAATACATCAATTTGTCGCGAACTATAGGGCCGCTCGCCCAGGCTGAAACCTGACGGGTTTCGTTGTCGCCTGCCCGGACCAATACCTCGCTCGTAAAATCATTGGTTGGCCTGCGGGTCACATAGTTAACTGCACCTGAGAAAGTGGCGCGACCAAATTGCGCGGACTGCGGCCCCCTGAGAATTTCCACCCGTTGGACAGGTCCCAGTGTGGCTGCGGAAATCGTTCCAGAGACGTAAGCGCCATCAACAAAATAAGAAGCATTTGGTTCTCCAAAAATGGAAGGAGCGGCCATGCCTCGAATTACGGGGCGGTCTAGGCGTCTGCCGATCTGCGACACTGTATTGAAGTTGACCGTCATGCGGGCCACGTCATCATTGTTGTAGGCGCCGATTTCCAGCAGTTCGTCTGCGCTGAAAGCGGTGATAGAGATTGGAACATCCTGCAGGCTTTCTTCAGTTTTGCGGGCCGTAACAGTCATTTCTTCGAGAGACTGGCTCCAGGCAGGACTGCCGAGGATGCTGCTGGCGGTAAGTGCGGCGAACAGCGGCGCAACCGCAGGCGATTTCTTTTTCAACAATGTAGTTTGCCCCCCCCGGGGAGTGATGCTCTTTCTTTATGGCTGAATGCCAGAGTTACCATCAAATCAAGCAGAATTAGACCACATTCATTATTTAAATCAAGCTCTTTAATTTTGGGTGGCTCCAGGGGCGAGATTGAGCCTGAATGCAGAGTTTGGTCGGTGCGATTGAGCCAATACCCATCAATATCTTGCAGGTAATTCCGCTCCGCCAATAAACCTGATTGGCAATTGGAGCTGGAAAACAGCAGGAAAAAAGCCCCACCCGCGGGGGGGCGGGCAGGGCCGGAGTTCAAGATCAGCTCGGGTACTAGCTCACCTTGGACAACTTGCGAGCAGCTCGGCTGCGGACCAGCGGTATAGCCTCAATTACCCAGTTCTTGGACTCACGACGTCCGGGACTGGGAATGGCGAAAGCGGTGTCTTTGCCACTACGCCGGTTAAGCTCGTCAATATCCACGCGCCAGCCTGCCTCATCAAACTTGTTTAACCATTCGCGATAGGAAACCACGGCCTTGTCGGAAGGCATCAATACTTCCTTGGTGTTGCTTATCGGCGTCAGTGTCGGGTTCAGGGTTTCGAGAATATCGATGTCCTGCTTGGCAATGACTTTGTTGGTGGCGTGTATTGGGCCATCGTATTTTGGGTCAGCCATGAAGTTGCGCATATTCAGGAAGAATATTTTTGTCCTGTTTTCATTTACAGGCTGTTCGAAAAAGTACTGGCGAAAGCCCGCATCCGGTTGCGGATTAATATGCGTTACCACAACGTTCGGGCCATAAGTTCCACCGCCTGCCCATAAATCACCTGATTCCGTGCGGGTCTCACCCCACTTCTTTTTGTCCAGTGGCGGTGCTTCGAACTTGTGCATGAACCACATGCCCCAGCCCTGTATGTGATCTTCTGTTTCGTAATCACGCACATGATAGGTGTCGCGATTCATGGCGGTGAAGCCATGCGAAGGATGCACGAACTCATTGTGAGCAGGGTCGAGCGCATTTTCTATTGAGCGCTCGTAGTAGTAATTAACATCAAGAACCAGCACGGTATTTGCGCGCCAACCTTCCTGGTCATATTCCTCCACTTCCAGCAATGGTGGGCGCTCTTCTTCTGGCAGATCGCCAAGAAAAGCAAATACGATGCCGTATTTTTCCTGCACGGGGTAAGAATCTACTTTTGCCCTGGCTGGTGTTTTCTTGCCATAGCCAATCGACGGCACATTGACACAGCGGCCTTCACCATCAAATTCCCAGCCGTGGTAAGGGCATACGATGCAGCCATTAACAATGCGTGGCACGTTACCGGCCGACCATGCACCGCCCAGTGATGCGCCACGGTGGACGCAAGTATCGCTCAGCACGCGTGCATTGCCTTCCTCATCGCGGAAGGCAACCAGATTAGTGCTTAGAACGGTGACTTTTTGTGGCGTATCCATCGACAGGTCTTCACTGCGAACGATCGGATACCAGAAATTAATGTACATGGAAGTGCTCCGGATTCAGTTGGACGAGCAACAAACATGCGCTGTCCAGATAGGCTATCGTCTTTCGAGAGCCGCCGGGGGTCTATAAGTAAAGTTACTTAGCGCCTAAAAAGGCAATAAAAACAGAAGTCTGCAGGTATGCTGTGGCGCAATAGGTTGGGCTGTTGCAGTGCTACTCGTAACGTAATGCTGTAATCGGGTCGAGACTGGCTGCTTTACGTGCCGGCAACAAGCCGAAAATCAGGCCGACCCCTGCGCTGAAACAAAAAGCAATAAGCACGGCAGAAACTGACAGGGGGGTCGACCAGCCGGCTAATGACGCAAGCAGGCTGGCTGCCGAAGCGCCGAGCGCGATACCCAGCAAACCACCCACAATGCACAGGACCATGGCTTCAATCAGAAACTGCAGCAGTATGTTTGTTCGAGTGGCGCCGAGCGCCTTGCGTATCCCTATCTCGCGGGTTCGTTCTGTGACCGTCACCAGCATGATATTCATGATGCCGATACCACCGACGATAAGGCTGATGCCCGCAATTCCGGCCAGCAGATAGGAAAAAATTTCTGCCGCTTCCTGCTGCATATTCAGAAACTGTTTGCGATCACTTAGGGAAAAATCATTCTTTGCGCCGGGTATGATCCGATGTTCGCGGCGCATGATGCGTTCTACATCTATGATTGCTACTTCCATGGGTATATCAGGGTTTATCTGTACGCCAATTGCATTGATGTTATCTGCACCAGTCAGGCGGTACTGGGCAGTTTTGAGAGGAACCCACGCGTTTTCATCTGTATTCCTGAACCCTACTGAACCCTTGGGTTCAAATATGCCAATAATTTTGAAAGAAGTGCCCTTGATGATGAGGTCTTGCCCTATGAGCATCGTGGGGTCGGTATCAAGCAGCGCTGGTACTTCTCCGCCAAGTACGATCACACGTTTCTTCGCAGTGTCTTCGGCGCCTGTGAACATTCTTCCATACATGAGTTCAAAGTTATTTACTTCGGAGTAGTTAGGTGTCGTCCCTACAATCTCAAGATTACGGTTTTGATTGCCAAATTTTATTTGAATGCGTCCTGATGTTTCGGGCACGACTTCAACCGCTGCTGCAACATCCCGTTTAATTGCCATGGCATCATCAATGCTGAGCGCTTTTTCTGCACTGGAAACGCCGCGGTGAAAAAACGAGCCGGTTCTTACCGACAGGATATTGCCGCCCAGGCTATCCAGCTGTTCATTAATAGCGCGCTGTGCTCCGGTACCGAGTGCCACCATGGTTATTACAGCGGCAACACCAATAATGATGCCCAGCATCGTAAGGATCGCGCGAAAAAAATTAGCCCGGATAGACTGCAATGCGACCCGGATCATTTCCCAGAACAGCATGCTACTTGTCCTTATCCTTATCTGAGTTCATGCCGGGCATTCCCACCGCTTTACCCATCCACTCCCGAAATTTATCCTGTGACATGATCAGATCCGAACTGGGCAGCAGGATGATCTGTTCATTAACATCCAGGCCGGACAATACTTCGCTGTAGTCGAGATCGGTCAGTCCCGCGGTGATGTACTGGGGGACAGGCCGATCGTCCCGTAAAACAAATATCCAGTACTGGCCGCCGAACATGTACCCCTGACCCGCCACCGGTTGGCTAGTCGTTGTGTCGCCGGCTGGTGCTTCCTCGGCTTTCTCTTCCGCATTGTCTGCACCGTACTCAGCGCTGGCGCCTGAAACCCCGTCTGGGACGGTCATACCGCTGTTACGTAATTGCTCTCTAAGCTGGTCTTCTTCGATGCCGGTAAACAAGGCGGCGGCCTCGATATCGCGCGTTGTTCTGAGGGCGATGGTCGGAATGGCCGATACCCCGTAGCGACTCGCGATATTTAGTTCCACTTCCGCATTCATGCCCGGCCGCAGCAGACCGGATGCATTATCGATGGTGATGATAACGGCAAACAGCGTGACTGTTTCTTCCTCGGCTGCCTGTGGTTCAATTTTCACTACCGACCCGTCGAAGGGCTGGTTGGGATAAGCCGCAACCGTGACCTGGGCCGCCTGGCCTGACAGTATTTTACCGATGTCTGTTTCATCAACCAGCGCCCGAACCTGCACGAAGCGTAAATCAGCCATCCGGAGCAGGGCGGTGCCGCCCCCAACGTCCATTGTCGGCGAAGATATAACTTGTCCCACTTCGACGTCCCGCTGGATAATGGTGCCATGAGCGGGCGCTCTTACTTCGGTGTCATCTAATGCAATGCGTGCATTCTCAACGGCGACCTGTGAGCGCACGACCTCCGCCTTGGAGTTAGCAAACTCCAGTATGCTTTGTTCATGATCGACCTGGTTAAGTGTGCCCGACTTGAACAGCGTTGCGGCCCTTTCACGCTGCAGTTTAGCGATGTCGCGGCGGGCAATCGCTGCTTCCAATTCTGCCTGTGCCTGTGCCAATGAATTGCGCGGGGTCCGCTTGTCTATCTGCACCAGCAGTTGACCGGCTTCCACCACATCGCCCGTATCGGAACTGATCTCCAGTATCTCGCCGGATGCCTTGGACTTTAGTTCGACCGTGGTGACGGGCTCGATGATGCCTGCTGCCTGAACCGACACGATAATGTCACGTTGCTGAATCCGTGCCAGGTTCCACGTGCGTTCTTCTGTTTCCTGTGCGCACCCGCCAATTGCTATGGCTGCTGCAAGCAGGATTAGTGTCATTCGATTCAATGCAGTGCTACTCCGGTGTCCGATGCTACGCTGCCATCAAGCAGGTGAATTTCGCGTTGCGCATGTACGGCGATGTCGGCCTCGTGGGTCACTAGGATGATAGTCTGGCCAGACTTATGCAGATCATCAAAGAGCGCCATGATTTCTTTGCCTGTTTTCGAGTCCAGGTTGCCGGTCGGTTCATCAGCCAGCAATATACTGGGTCGGGTGACCAGCGCTCGAGCAATAGCGACTCGCTGCCGCTGTCCGCCCGACATCTCGCCTGGCCGATGTTTGGCGCGATCGCTCAATCCAACCTGCTCAAGCGCATGTTTGGCGCGCTCGATACGTTCCTTCTGGTTGAGACCAGAGTATATAAGCGGTAGTTCAACGTTATGCAGTGCGCTCACACGTGTCAGCAGATTAAAGGTTTGAAAAACGAACCCAATTTCCCGATTACGAATTCTGGCAAGACCATGGTCACCGAGTGCTGATACGACGGTGCCGTTAAGTTCATACGTGCCGGCATCAGGGCTATCAAGGCAGCCTATAAGATTCATCAGCGTCGTTTTTCCTGAGCCTGATGGACCCATGATCGCTACATATTCATTTTCATGGATATCGACATTCACATCCCGTAATGCATCGATGGTGGTGTTGCCCATCGTATAGGACCGGCGCAATCCGTTGATATGAATTAAGGGGCTGTTGGTTTCCATGCTGTCTGGTGAATGTTGCTTTATCTAAGAAAAAATCCGCATTAATTTCGTTCAGTGATCGCTGGTGGCTATCTGCTGCAACCGAAGAGATTACGACCAACGAATGAGTATGCGGATATTGGGGCGAAAATGTGTACCAAAGTGTAACTAAACGTGGGGTGCCGGGCTAATTCGTCCGCGTTTTGTTTATCCACTTAGATATACGCAGCAGGCGCTCTGACAGATGCGCTTTGCGCCAGTTGCCGGCGGCAAACTTGTTTGCTTCGGCAAAGGTGGGATAGATGTGCACAGTGCCGAGAATTTTGCTCAGCCCCAGACCATGACGCATGGCCAGAACATATTCGCTGATTATGTCACCTGCATGCGGCCCCACGATGGCTACACCCAGAATCCGGTCGCTGCCGGGCGGTGTAATAACCCTGATAAAGCCCCGGGCTTCACCATCCGCAATGGCGCGGTCCAGGTCATCGATACCGTAGGCCGTAATTTCGTGTGGAATACCCTGATCCTTTGCCTGTTGTTCATTGATCCCCACGCTGGCAACTTCCGGATCACAGAAAACGGCTCGGGGCAGCACCGAATAGTCCACCCGAAACTTCCAGAAGCGGGCAAACAGCGCATTCATTGCGCAATACCAGGCCTGGTGAGCTGCGGCGTGCGTTAACTGGTATGGCCCGGCTACATCACCGCAGGCGTAGACGTTGGGGTAGATCGTTTGCAGGTATTCATTCACGGGAATGGTACCGTTTCGGTTGCTCGCGATGCCCAGAGTGTCCAGCCCCAGATTCGCGCTATTGCCGCTTCTTCCGGTAGCGACGAGCACTTTATCGAACGCGATGCTTTGTTTGCCGGTGAGATTTTCGACGGAGACGGTATCGCCATCGGCCCTGTGTTCGAACCCGGTCGCACGAGTGTCGGTTAGTACGGTGATTCCATCACTGCGGAAAGATTGCTCGATCGCAGTTGAGACAGCCTCATCTTCATTAACCAGCAGTCGTGGCAGCATTTCAACGATAGTGACATCTGAGCCCAGCCGGCGGAATGCCTGGGCAAGTTCACACCCGATGGCACCGCCACCGAGTACCAGTAGTTTGTCAGGCAGCTCCGCCAGCGCCCACAGGTTGTCGGATGTCAGGTACTCGATCGCATTCAGGCCAGGGACGGGCGGCACGGCAGGGCTGCCACCTGTCGCTATGACGATGCTGCGCGTACTAATGGTGTGCCCGTTAACCTCCACCGACCAGGGGGAGATGATGCGTGCCTGTCCCTGCACACAGTCAACACCCAGCGCTGTATATCGCTCGACAGAATCGTGCGGTTCAATGGCGGTAATGACATCGCGTACGCGCCGCATGACGGCCGGAAAATCCGTTTGAGCACGGTCGGTGGTGATGCCGAATTCACGAGAACGATCGATGTAGGACTTGATCCGCGATGAGCGGATCAGCGCCTTGCTTGGCACACAGCCAGTGTTCAGGCAGTCGCCGCCCATCTTTTCCTTTTCTATCAGCGTTACTTTGGCGCCTGCAGCGGCGGCGATGTAAGACGTGACCAGGCCCGCTGAGCCTGCGCCGATAACGACCATATTTGTGTCGTATGACCGGGGCTTACTGAAGTGTCCCGCTTTAGCCCGAAGTTTGCGTGCGTTGAAGCCTGCCAGTAGCTTGCGAGCCAGCAGTGGAAACAGGCCCAGCAATACGAAAGACCCTATTAGTTGTGGTGAAAGGATGCCCGCCAGAGATTCGAGTTGACCAATTTGCGTGCCGGCATTCACATATACAACCGTCGCGGGCAGCATGCCGATTTGGCTGACCCAAAAGTAGGTTGGTACCCGCAACCGGGTCAGCCCCATGACCATATTGATCACAAAAAATGGAAAGGCAGGAATGAGTCGCAATGTAAAAAGATAGTAAGGGCCGTCGGCCTCAAAACCTTTGTTGATCCGGGCCACGATGCCTGCAAAGCGCTGTTCCACGTAGTCGCGCAAGAGGTAGCGAGAGAGCAGAAATGCCAGTGTGGCACCGATAGTGCTCGCAAATGACACGAGCAAGGTGCCCTGTACCAGACCAAACAGGGCGCCACCAATCAGCGTCATCACAGCAGCACCCGGTATGTTGACGGCCGTGATGCCGATATAAACCGCGAAGAATGTTAGTGCTGCCAGCAGTGGGCTGGTCGATACCCAGTTATTAACAGCTGACTGTCGAGCGCGGAAATTTTCCAGTGTGATGAACTGATGCAAATCCAGCCAGATACCGACGCAAACCAGTATCAGAACTGCCGCAAAAATAAAAAATTTGTTACGTGACATTTTGCTTCATAGTCCGGAGTTCATTCAATTTGCTGGTTGGCATCGAAAGTCTCAAATCTCAGGTCGAGTTCATATATCAATGGAACTTGATGGGTCTGCTCTATAACGTGCGGCCACTGGGTTTATTCTGGCACGAAACGCCAGTTACATTGAATATCATTCGCGGCATGGCCACCGGGCGCAGGGTAGTTGCCGTTGGTGCCAAATGCCGCATAGGCTACGGTCACTAAGATTTAGGTCTAACAGGGTGGGGGATAGGTTTTGAGCGAGGCAAGTCTGCGGGTTGGTCCAATTGAGTTGACGCCGGGCGTCCGGAAATTCAATTTCTGGACCTTTATGTATGCCTCATTCATTTGTATCGCGATGCTCGCAGGTATGAACTTTCTGCAGATCTATCTGCTTGAGGTCAATCTCAGCATTCCCCGTAATGAGCAGGGTTTTGTTACGGGCCTGCTGGCTACCTACACAGAGATCGTTGCGATCCTGCTGATTATTCCCTTTGGTGTGCTGGCCGATCGCATTGGTCGTCGGCCCGTCATGATAGCGGGGCTGCTTTTTTGTGCAGCGGGTTACGGCCTGTTCCCACTTGCAACCGGAATAGATGAACTGGTTGTCTATCGCGTAATTTTTGCGGTTGGTGCCGCCGCCTTGTCGGCCATGATTCCCACCATTGGCAATGATTATACAGGGGAGAAATCCCGTGGCCGGCTGTTTGGCTTTAGCGGCGTCATGAACGGCACGGGTGTGATCTTCATGAGTGCCGGGTTGGCACAGATACCCACGCTCCTCTCCGCGCAGGGCTTTACGCCGCAGCAGGCGGGTGCGGGCATGTTTTTTACTGCCGCATTTTTGTGCCTGATGTCCGCCGTCATATTCCGCTTTGGCCTGCGCCCCGGGGTGCCGCAGGAAATGCAGGCGAGCAAGCGCGCTCCGCTGATGAAGATGCTGGCCGGTGGTTTGCGAGCCGCCCGGAATCCACGCATCGTGCTGTCCTATCTTGCGGCGTTTGCGGGCCGGTCCGACAATGCGATCAAAGGGTTGTTCATTTCGGCCTGGGTCATCCAGGTGGCGCCCGAGGCGGGCGCATCCGTGCCTGAGGCCATGGCACAGGCAGGTCGACTGATGGGCCTGATGGGCGCGGTCACATTGATATGGACACCGCTGTTCGGGTTGTTGCTGGACCGCCTGAATCGCGTTACTGGCATGGCGTTAGCGATGCTGCTGGCTGCCATCGGATACGGATCGATGGGGCTGATCACATCCCCTCTGGATAACGCTATGCTGCCAGCTTTTGTGCTGCTGGCGATAGGTCAGGGCAGTGCAATTATTGCCTCCGTTACCTTGGTGGGGCAGGAGGCATCCCCGGCCGAACGCGGTACCGTTGTTGCTACCAATGGCTGGTTCGGCGCAGTAGGTATTTTGATCGCCAGCTTGTTGGGCGGCTATTTGTTTGATGCTTTGGGCCCGTGGGCACCGTTTGTAATGATTGGTGTGTTTCAGGCATGCGTATTTATATTCGCTATTGGTGTGCGCTTAATGTCACCGGGCCCGGTTTTGTCATAGTAAGCACAAGCAAGGCGTTGAAATATTCCATCTTTGCTTGCCGCCATCATGTAAAGCTATCTGCTCAG
>Ga0316194_10002315_pt1 | contig 13273 bp, 20 predicted proteins | sample CroRivsedime1_MG_FD_204936 | JGI IMG/M metagenome (GOLD analysis project Ga0316194, IMG submission 204936) | Coastal sediment microbial communities from Maine, United States - Cross River sediment 1 | ecosystem: Environmental > Aquatic > Marine > Coastal > Sediment | place: USA: Maine...
TCATTTGCAATAGCTTACAAGGAAGGTAAAAGAGATATGGTGTATGATATACAAAAAGCATTAAGAATAAGTTGTGGAGATTAAGGGGAAAAAATGCCAGTTTTATTTATGGTAGGCAAGAGATATATACTAGCAACGCAATTATATCTGGATTACTTAAAAACTCATTTAGAAAATATTGAAAAGGCCTTTAGACTTGTAGAAAGTAAATGTAAAGATCTACAAGTTTTTTACGACGATTATTTATACCAAGAACTCGTCCGTGAGGTTAGAAACCACGATGTCTCTAAATTTAGCGAACAGGAGTTTACTCAGTACCGAGAAATTTTTTACCCTTCTGACGGAGGCAAGAAAGAAGTACCTGAGAGCTTTTGGGAAGAAGGTGGTGTTGGTTTTTTGGCCTTTAAGCATCATTCAAGGCGTAACGATCATCATTGGCAAACATGGACTAAAAGGACTTATATAACTCCTAATATGTGGATGGTGCATTGCACTCACATGGTTATAGACTGGATAGCTATGAGTTCAACAAAAGGAGGTACAGCAAAAAGTTTCTATGAGTCGAATAAAAACAAAATAGAGATTCCTGATTATGCTGAAAAATTAATATATGAAATATTCGATAGAATTTATACAGGAGAAAAATGAAAGTAATAATTGAAGGAATTCAAACAAATGAATTTGATGAATATGGTTTAAGAGCAATCTTTAGCGTTAACAACAATGTCATGTGTATTAATTTTAAAATAGAGGAAATTAAAAATCTATTTGGAGAGTTAACCTTTCTTTTTAATCCAGATTCTTTTTCATTTTTAAGCTTTAAAGAGAATAAATTAAAGTGGGATCAAGAACTTTTGACTAAGGTTTCAGACGCATTAGTTTTAAAATTCTTTGAAAAAGACAATTATTTTCAAGAAAATTGCGAGGCAAGGATTAAAAAATTTAGGGAAAATGTATTTTTTGACACAGATGAACTTAATTTCGAATCAGATAAATATAAAGCAGAATTGAATCAGTTTTATATTTGCAAGTATGTAAATAGGATTATGAGATTTTAAATCGGAGTCATTATCAGAATTTTTATATAATTTTTCGGAGTAAGTTGTTAAATTTTTAAAACCATTTGATAAAATAAGGGGTTATTTGTGACTAAGCGATATTGTTGGTCAGATTACAGCTACGATGAGCAAAAAAAGCTTGTGCAAGATATTTACTATTGGCAGTATGGAGATCAATTATCTTTTACCAGCGTACTATTTACTTTAATACAAAAATCTTCTCCCGAAAATCTATCAAAAATAAGACAAGGCTTTGAAAGTCATGTTCAAGTTTATATACAATGGCAACTAGAGGAAGAATGTGGTGATGCTCTTTTTAAAGCTTATAGAGTAGGAAAATTTGCTAGAAAGGATGTGTGAAAATGTATTTTTTAAACGTAAGCTATGTTTCAGGATTCGACTATGAGACAATCGACCAAATTGATCCTTCTCAGGATATTCAAATATTGGTCTTTAGGGCCAATGTTATGGAATTGAACCATACTAAATACTCAATTCGATGGGTGATAACCGACGAAAAAGATAATATAATAAAATATTCAGAAAATATGAAAGAGCTTATTGATGACCTGTTAAAAAAAAAAGAGCAGGGTGAAAGCGGAATGGTCATGACAACAGATGATTACTTCAAAAGATTACTTGAAGAAAAGAAAATACCCTACATAACACCAGAAAAATTCAAAGAAAAAATTTTAAAAGAAAAAGAGCAGGTGACTGATGAAGACAGGTCATAAATACATAACTCTTGACGATACATCGAAAAAAAAGCCTTATAGGGTGAAGGTTGTTCAGGCCGGTAAATGCGTTCATGTCGGTCGATACAAGACTATAGAAGAAGCAATCGAGGCAAGAGATAACCGACTCAAAAAGAATATTTTATCAGAAGACATTCCTGTTAAATCCCTTAAAAGAGAGGATATCCCTTGGTGATGACAAGCTGCTAAAATCTTGATATAATGAATTGTATTTATAGCACTAAGGAGAGTGTTTATGTGCAATCCAAGCAAGATGCATTTGGCCATTAACTTAAATGAAGTCAAGTTAAAATCTATAAATCAAAAATTTATACGTGCAAAATACACTAAAAAATTTACACTCTCCACAGAATACAAATTATTTAAAGACCTTCTGTTTTATCACGTAATAAGACCGTCTGAGCTAATTAAACCACCTTATTTCATCCATATATTTATGAAGACATACTTAGACATAGATAACCCGATAAAGCCGATACAAGACGTTTTACAAGGTATTGCAATCGAAAATGACAACAGAGTTGATCGGCTATATCTGGACAGAATTCGGGCAAAGAGAGGGGCCTTTTCTTATCTCAAGGTGTACGTTGGCACACTTTCAGATTTCGAGCAATTTACGGATTTCAAAACAATGGGGAGAGTCTATGAAGATTAAACATGAGTATAAAAACTTTAAAATTAATCTTGAAGCTGTCGGATACACTACACAAGAAGAAAGAATTATCGGAAAAGCAGCTTATTTCATGGTGTATGCCCTAGGACATGATCTATTCAAGGAATTTTGTATTAATTACAGCTACAAAGTGAAAACGTGCTATTGGAGTGGCATAATTAGAAAATGCTACTACAAGAAATATAAGCAGTTTTATAAATCTAACGGAAGAACAAACTATCAAGTCTGGAAGCATTTGATGTCTGGTCAAGAAATGTGTCCCGAAGAAACCGAACCGGATCAAGAAGCAGATATTTGGTTAAAAATTGATAGAAGATACAAGCCTGGAGTTATTGGCTACACTTACCCAAACAGCAAGTGGCAATGGGTTTATTCTTGGGTATTTAAAGAGAAAACGGCTGAGTATATAGCTGGAAATCTTGCGCATGAGTGGTGTCATAAGCTTGGTTACTCGCATTCAAAAAACAAGAATCCACACAGAAAGCACACAGTAAGCTATGAAGTAGGATATTTTGTTAGAAGATTTCTAGAAAACAATAGGCCGAATTATGAGTAAAAAAAAAGTTGGAGCAGGAAGACCAACAAAATATAAAAAAGAATATTGCGAAATGATGATTGATTTCTTCAACAGGGATGTAACCAGAATAGTAGAGACTGAAGAAATGCAGTTAGGTAAGAAAACAATTAGAAAAGAAAGGCTTCCTAATTATCCTCCTATGTTCGGAAAATTTGCAAGAGATGTTTTAAAAATTAACCATTGCACACTTTTAGAGTGGGTAAAGAAATATGATGAATTTGCCAAGGCCTATAACGAATGTAAGGTCATTCAGAGAGAACATATCATTATAGGTTGCTTGATGGGTGTTTATAATGGGAATTTTGGACGATTCACCATGAAGAACATTTCTGATTGGAGAGATAACGTAGACACTCATATTAGCACGGACAGGGGCGGTCTAAAGCTTGCTTACTCATTAGAGAGTAAAAAATGATACCAGCGTTAACCGAATTCAGCCCATATCATATACCCTGGCAAGCAAAGTTAATAAATGATATCAGAGGGGAATTTGACTATTCCCAAGGAACACATGAGGTCTTGCTAAGTGGGTCCGTAGGAAGTGCGAAATCCGTTATTATGGCACACATAGGAATTACTCACTGTCTTTTTTATCCAAAAGCAAAATGCCTTGTAACAAGAAGATCTAGACCTGATTTAGAGGAGACTATTTGGAATGAATTAGTTGATCATATCGAGGGTTGTTTAACGGAGGGTAAAGATTATGAAATAAATCAGGCGAAACTAAAGATCTCCTTTGAAAACGGTAGCGAGATTATAACAAGAACATTTGCAGATGGTCGATATAAAAAGTTTAGATCGTTGATATTATCTATGGCATTAATCGAAGAATTAACCGAAAATGATGACATAGAATTTTACAAAGAAATTCGCATGAGAGTTGGTAGAGCAACCCACATCCCAGAGCATTTGATAATTGCAGCAACCAACCCAGGAGACCCCGATCATCCGGCCTACGAATATTTTATTGAAAGTGAAAATCCACTTCGTCACGTTTATTATAGTATTACTTCGGATAATCCTTTTCTTCCTGATACTTATACTCAAAGTCTTAAAGAGACTATGACCGAAAGAGAGGCAAGAAGAATGCTAAATGGAGAGTGGTTGGAACTCTCGAGAGAAGTAGTTTATTATAATTATTCTTCAGAAAAAAATTTCAAAAAAGAAAAAAGAGAAATAGACCCAAGGTATCCGATAGATATTATGTTCGATTTTAACATTGCAGTTGGTAAGCCTATGTCAGCAGCAGTTGGACAACATATAAACGGTATATACCACATTATAAAAACCTTTATCGTTGAAGGTGCTAGAACATTGGATATTTTAGAAGAAATGCTTTCTTGGGGTCTTTTTGAATACGACGCATTGTATAGAATATTCGGAGATGCAGCAGGTCGAAACAGGGATACAAGAAGCAAAAGAAGCGACTATGATATTATTGAATATTTCATTGGAGATCTTGGAAGATACCAGATGAATGTTCCAGCTTCCAACCCTCCTGTCAGAGAGAGGCATAACGAAGTAAATGTTATGTGCGAAAATGCAAACAGAGAAGTTAAATTGTACATATATAAAGAAGCAAAGGACGCTGATAAAGGGATGCGGCTTACTAAATTACTTCCCAATGCTAGTTATGTAGAAGATGACAAATTTAGATTTCAGCATATCACTACAGCGATTGGGTATTACATTTGCTATAATAAAGTTGACAAAAAGAGAAGAACAAGGACGATAAGATTATAGAAAATGTTCTACGTGGAACATTTTAAAATTAAAAATAATGTTCTACGTGGAACATTTATAATAAATCAAGGAAAGATTTATGGCATTAATTGACAACAGGAAAGAGCTAACTAGTTATATAGAAGCGAACAAGAAATATACATCCCATAATATAGAGCTTTTTGATATATTTGAGGGCAACCTTAAACCTTACATTACTCAGATACTGAAGTCATCGTTGACCGATCATTACTTTAATCAAATAAAAGAAAGAATTTATCCGATCAATATTTTAAAAAGAATTATTGATAAAATATCTCGAAGTTATTCGATGAAGCCGACCAGAACAGCGACAAGTAATGAGGATATTCTTGAATTTTATGAATCTGCATATATGTTTAACCAACAAATGAATTCGGCTGATGAATACGCAAATTTATTCAAAGGCTATGCCCTGGAACCTTTTATAATTAATGGAATTCCTTCTTTAAGAGTATTGCCATTTGATAGATTTCTTGTAGAAAGCAATAACATAATTGACCCAACAATAATGTCAAGATTTTACAAATACGTTGGTAAAATTCCAAAAACAACTAGAGGGCACACAACAACCGTTGATCTGTGGTTTGTTTACACCAACGAAGAATTTATCGCGATTGATTCCGATGGTGATGTCGTGCCTCAATTTATGCAGGATGATAAAAGCAACCTATTGGAAGGTGAAAACCCTCTAGGGTTTATTCCATTTTTTTATGGAAATAGATCGAAATACAAGATCCTTCCAACTCAAGATACGGACACTTTAGCATTGTCGAAATTACTACCTGTTCAAATTTCTGATTTAGGAGGAATGATTTTATTCCAGTGTTTTTCTATTATCTATTGCATAGACATAGACGAAGAGAATATGGAAATGTCACCTAACGCTCTCTGGTCTATTAAATCAGATAAAAAATCGGACAAAAATCCACAGTTAGGGACTATTAAGCCGAATGCCGACATTGATAAAGTTCTAACTTTCGTAAGGGAGGTTTTTTCTACGTGGATGGAGTCAAGGGGTATACGCGTAGGGGCGTTAGGAAGAACGGATGGAAATTATAGTTTTTCTGGTATTTCTAAGATTATAGACGAAATGGACACCTTCGAGGCCATTATAAAGCAAATTGAATATTTCAAGAAAGATGAATATGCATTTTGGCAGTTAAATAAAAGAATGCATAATTTTTGGATTGACAGCGGTCAGTTAAAACAAAAGACAAGATTGCCAGATAATTGGGAGGTGTTTACAGATTTTGACTCTCCAAGGCCGGCAATATCAAGAACACAAGAAATTGATGATGTTACTAGGCAAAGAGATTCTGGTTTTATCTCGACAAACACGGCCATTAAAAAATTATATCCTGACTGGACCGACGAAGATATCAAGAAGGAAATGGAAATGATGGCACAAGAGGGGGGTTTAAATGGCAACCTGGCAACGAATTAAAATCCCTGTTAGAAAAGACCTAAGCAAAATACAGCGTAAGGCCGTAGGATTGGAGATTATTCAGCATATTAGAAAAAGAACTTCTGAAGGAAGAGATAAGCATGGAAACCCTTGGAAGGGAAAAGCAGGAGAATATTCTAAGTCATACAGAAACTCTCTTGATTTCAAAATTGCAAAAGGGGGGTCATCAACTGTCAACCTAGAATTATCATCAGAAATGATGAACTCAATTGAGATTCTTTCCAATAAAAAAGGAGAGTTGACCATAGGATTTGACAAAAACAACAGTGAACTGAATGGAAAGGTTGAGGGCAATAGACTAGGGACATATGGCAATTCTTCACCAATTCGGGGCAAAAAAAGGGATTTTTTAGGCATAGAACGAGCAAAATTAAAGGAAATTCAAGACAAATATGATTTTAAATCAACTGACAGGCAAAAGGTAAAAGAAAGAATTGATAGAATAAACTCCATTTTGGGGTAGATTTGGGGGAATTATGTCTGTAGAAAAACAAATTCAGGAAATATTAGAAAGGAGAGTAAACAGATTTGTAAAAGCAGGGCAAAGCAAAGAGTTGTTGGATAAGGTGGGTAAGGAAGCGGTCAGTCAGGTTGTAAAAAGGACCAGATTAGGGCAAGGAGTGAGACCACCAGGAGGGGGCGCAGCAAGTAAATTATTGCCATTAAAAGATATCACAAAAAAATATAGATCAAGATATAGCAATAATTTATCACCTTTTACTAGGGACTCAAGATCCAATTTAACGGCAACAGGGCAGCTTTTAGACAGTATTACATACCGTATTTTAAATGGGACTAAATCAAAAATTATTCAGCTATTTTTCAAAGACAACAGAACTTATGAGCTAAATGGGGGCAGGGCTAGAGTTAGAAATGACAAGTTAGCTGGGCATGTCCAAAAACAAGGAAGGTCTTTCTTTTATCTTGCTCAATTTGAAATAAAAAAAATTCGATCAATTATTTTCGACGCGCTCGACAAATTATAATCAACCACATTGATTTTTAATGTAAAAGGAATTAAATTATGATTAATGGCACTAATACAGAAAGTTCTGGCAATACAGAAAATTCTGTTACTACTACGTCCAATTCTCAGTTTGTGACTGAGACTCCCAAAGGTCTTGTAGACCAGGAGAAAACGACTGATACAGAAACAATAAAGGTCGATCCTGGTTTAGACACAGTTTCACACAAAAGCTATCAAAAATTATTAAACCAGCATAAGACCCAGCAGGCCCGATTGAAAGAGTTAGAAGCTAAAGAGCAGGAGCGAGAGGAGCAGGAGCAGCTAAAGCGCGGTGAGTATGATAAGGTTATGCGGCTAAAAGAAGAGAAAATTAAAACTCTCCAAGATCGGATTAGTGCCCAAGAAAACGAACAAGTAGAGGGTAAAAAACTAATGGCATTTATGGATAAATTGCCAGGTCAAATCTCTGATAACGATTATCTATCACACATAGATATAGATTCAATCGTTATAGATAGTGAGACCGGAGAAGTTGACCCTTTAAGCCTGGAAAAAGAAGTAGAAAGATTCTCTAAAAAACATTGGAGAGTTATTGACTACGGAAACAAAAAAGGTCTTCCAAATGTCGGCCATCTTGGTGGTAAAGCAAATGTAAAAAGAAATCTAAAAGAAATGACCAGGGAAGAACTCAGGCAGAACTTTAGGAAAGGAAACTTTGTATAAATAATTAACAACATTTACTTAATGGAGTGAGTAAAATGGCAGACCAAATTATTGATAATACGGAAATTTCAGTTACTAAGATGGACTATATTGTAGAGATAGTTCAAAGAGAACTTGCTGCACAAGCAAAAGTTAGACCTCTTATCACGGATGTTTCTGAATTTGCGGTTCCTGGAAACGGATCAATTTCATTTCCAAAATTAGGATCTCTTACTGTCCAAAAATTAAGTGAAGGACAGGCCGCAGATGCTCAGGCATTAACAGCAGAAGAAGATCAATTAGATCTTGATCAGCTTGCTACTGTTCAGTTTATTTTAAAGAAAAAAGCCGCTATTCAATCGCGACTTCAATTTGAAGAAACCATGATATCAAGGGCCGCTTCTGCTCATGCCAGACAAGTAGATTATGACATTATTGAGGCCATGGCCGCAGGCGGTGCAAGTGGAAATGCTGTCACATACAATTCTTCTGACATCGAGGACAATATTTTAGAAGTCGTTCAGAAGCTTGACGAGGCACATGCCCCAGAAGAAGGAAGGTTTCTTTTATTTCGTCCGGCCCAAAAAAAATTAATCCTTTCTGTTGCCAACTTCGTCCAGGCGGAAAGGTACGGATCAAACATTCCCGTAATGCAAGGTGAACTTGGAATGGCATATGGTTTAAGATTTGTGATGTCCTCTTTGGCCACTACGACTTATATAGATGGCGTTTTGGTTGGGTTTCACCGAGAGGCATTAACTTTAGGTTTCCAAATGGACCCAATCGTCGATGAAGAAAAAGCGATTGAATGGGGTGCTGGTTCTAAACGTGTTGCTGTAGATCAGCTTTATGGTTACAAAGTTATGCAATCAGGGAACCTAATTTCTGTTGTTTCATAATTGAAAAAAAGGAATTGAAATGAGCGTGGGCGTTAATGTTTCCCCTAGGGCCGTATTTGCTACAACTTACCAGCAATTAGAACGCAAAATGTCTTTAATTGCAGTTAAAAGAGGCACATATGTCAAATTTCATTCAATTTCTTTTGTTAATGGAAAATGGTTTGCTTGGTATGACACACAAAACAAAATAAACTTTAAGAAGGATTTTAAAGATGACACTTCCAAAGAATAAGCTACTGCTTTTAAAATACACTTATGATTTTGCGGTTGATGGGGGCGCGGTTAGCTCTATAACGCTTACAAGTAACTTCGGTTCTATTACTGAGGGAATGATTATTAAAAGGGCCTACATTCTCGTTGACACGGCCCTTGCTAGTGCTGGGTCTCCAACAGTTACTATTGGTAACACAGGGGATAAAGACGGCTATTTCGCTGATATAGTCGCTCTTGCTGGTGCGGCCAATGCGGTTATTAAAAGTGGATACGTCGCAGGCGCGTTACTATGGGACGACACTAACGATCATGAAATTTATTACAGAATTGATTCTACGGCCAACAATCAAGATTTGGTTGTAACTATCGGAACGGCGGCCTTAACTGCCGGTAAAATGGATATTTATTTAGAATGTGTTATTCCTGACTAGAATAAGTTCGGAGTAACTATAAAGACAGGGCAAGGATGCCTTGTCTTTTTTTTTAATTAAAAAAAAGAGATTAAAATGCCTGATTTTATTCTAAGAGGGGCCTTTAGTGATGATTGCGACACTAGAAGGGCCAGAATTGATTTAACTACTCATACTTTGCAAGTAATAGATTATGAACATCACGAAATTCATTCAGGTTCTTTTTTTAGAGTGCAGGCCAACGACGATAATACAGACGAATTAATTGTTGCTTTTAAAGTCGAGGATGGGACTAAAAAAACTCACATGGTTTTTGAATGGGTTAACGAGGGCGCCGGTTATTTACAGCTTATCGAAGGGCCAACCTGGACAACTGGGACAGGTTCGGACATAACAGTTAAAAATAGCAGGCGAGATAGTACAAAGACTAGTATATTGCAGGGTGATGCGACAGGAACATTTGCGAATGGAAATGTTACAATTAACCCAACTGGCTTTACTGGTGGAAGTGTAATAAGTGACAACAGAGAATATACTACGGCCAAGGCCGGAGGATCATCAGGATTTAGGGCCAGTGAGATAATCCTTAAAAATAATGAAATTTATGCTTTTGTCTGGACAAATACCGAGATTTTACCAAAGGGTGTACAAATTCGTATGTCCTGGTACGAACAGACAGACAAATCTTAATAAGGAATATAAATGAGAACAACGAGAATTTTATATTCTGACAACGGAACTCTTACAGATTTAACAACAGAATTAAGTAATTTCCATTCAGGAACTTACACTTTTTCGGGCTTTACGGCAGCGCAAGACTATATTTACATTGGAAACATTGCGCCCTTTAATCATTTTTATCTTAAAATGGGAACGGCTTCAGTCTCTTCAACTACTATGTCCGTTCACTATTGGTCGGGGAATGACTGGCAGGAAGTTGTAGAAATTGAGGACGAAACATCCGGCCTTACTCAAGATGGGTTTGTAACGTTTGTCCCTAGTAAAAATTACGGTTGGGTAAATGCTGATACCAGCGGAAGAGGTCAACAAGTGACCGGTCTGACTTCTGTTACCATTTACGACAAATATTGGATTAGGATTTCATTCAACAATGATCTTACAGCAGATTCAATAATTTCCTGGGTGGGTCAAAAATTTTCAAATGACGATGATCTTGGATCCGAATTCCCTGACCTGGTTAGGTCCAGCGTCCTCACGGCCTTTCAAAGTGGGAAAACAGATTGGGAAGAACAGCATGTAAGGGCCGCAGAAATTATAGTCAAGGATCTTATTTCCAGAAATATTATTTATTCTAAAAACCAGGTGCTAGAAAGAAATTCTTTTATGCTTCCAAGCGTTTCAAAAGTCGCTGAAATAATCTTTAATTCGTTTGGTGATGACTATACAGATCAAACTAAAAACGCGCGAAAAGAGTATATTTCAAGGATGGACAAGAGCATTTACGACGTGGATCTAAACAATGATGGAGAGCTGAGCAAAAAAGAGATGAAATATAGACAAGGATATCTGACAAGATGACGACTAAAATAACTACTGTATACAATTATTTTGTTACGCAATTAGGGACTCTGTTTTCATCTAAAAATAGAATACCTAATCCATATTCTCTAGAGGATAATTCCATCCACTTTTTAAAAGATTCCTGGGGTCTAAAAATGGGTGGACAATCATTTTTTAGGGCTGAGCTTTGTAATTTTTCAGAACAGTATAATTTTGTTGCGGTTTTATGTAGAGAGGTGGTGAGGCAAGACCATGATCTAACAAGCTTCGATACTGCAATAAAAAACATGAAAGAGGATACTTTTACTCTAAGAGAGTTTTTTTATGATATTGATAACATGAATAGTGACATTGATAAAATTGATCTTGGAACAACAGACCCGGTAAATTTTTTTATAGCAGGAAAAACTAATTTTATATATACAGAAACTACTATACAGACAGTTATTCGCGAGAATTTTGTCTAAACAACAGGAGAGGAATAAATGGGAATACAAAATAAAAGTTCTGTTTGTGCTATTGTTGCCGAATCGACTGAGGGAACACCTGTTGCCCCATCGAGCGCAACAGAAGACTATATCGCACTACAAGAAGGGTTTTCGATGGCCCCATCCTTCGATGAGTTGGAAAATGCCGAGTTGACTGGTTCGATTGGTATGTCAAAGGGAAGTCTAGGGTTTGAAAATCCTACGGCCTCATTAAGCCATTATTTTAAGCATTCAGGGATTGAAGGTACAGAACCGGCCTTTGGTTTGCTTGTAGAAAGCTGCCTGGGTGGAACAGGTGGACCAGGGGCAGAATATGACACTGTAGCAGGATCTACAACCAGTGTTGTTAATGTTGACAGTGGGGAAGGGTCCAATTACGAGAGAGGGACTGCACTATTAGTAAAGGATGCAACCAACGGTTATTCAGTCAGAAATGTTCTTTCTGTCTCAACCGATGCCCTCACATTGGCATTTGACCTAGCAAATGCCCCGGCAAGTGGCGTTAACCTAGGAAATGCCATCTTAAAAAAACCGGCCGATTCTGGACATCCCACATTTACTCAATGGATCTATAGAGGAAATGGAGGGGCCAGAGAAGTTATGGCAGGGTCAAGGGCGACAAGTATGACTATTTCGGCCACTGCCGGCGAGTTTGTAAATACCGATTTTGACATAGAAGGAATTGAATATTTCTGGAATCCAATTGAGATTGCAGCAGCAGATATTTATCTTGATTTTACTTCAGACAATGGAACATTCGCGGCAGTTATTACGGCCCAATGGTATAAGAATCCCCACGATCTAGCAGATGCTATTGCTTCGGCCTTAGCTGCCCAGGATAGCGCGGAAACTTATACTTGTACGTATTCCAATTCTACAGGTAAGTTCACAATTGCCACTTCCACTAGTGCAGTTTTAACTCTTCTATGGAATACAGGAGCAAACGCGGCCAATACAATTGGCGATAAAATAGGCTTTAGCACAGCAGCAGACGATTCTGGCGCGCAGACTTATACAAGCGATAATGCTCAAACTTTGAGCAGTCCTCAGACAGCAGATTATGACGACCTGTCGCCAATCGTTGCAAAAAATATTCAATTATTTATTGGCGACTCGGATGATAATACTTGTGTAGGTGCAAGTGAGTTTTCGCTAACTGTCAGCGGCACTAAATCAGACCTACTTTCTTTATGTGCTACAAGTGGAAAGTCTGGTTCTTTAATTACTGCCAGAGAAGTTACTGGAAATGCAATTGTTAGACTAACACAATACGATGCTGAATATTTCGACAAATTTTCAAATAATGAAAATGTCCAAATTGCCCTTACTGTTGGAAATAAATCTGGGGGCAATTGGGTTGCTGGAGAGGTTGTAAATGCCTTTATTCCAACTGCAACCATAAATTCATTTGAGCTTCAAGATACCGACAGTATTGTTGAATATAATATTTCATTTAAGGGATACGTTACTGATTCTCTTGGTGAAATTTACATAAATTTCTTGTAATATCTAAACAACATAAATTAAGAGGCAGATTATTCTGTCTCTTTTATTAAGGATATTACATGAGAGAATTAAATTTTGATTTAAAAAACCACAAAAACATTACAGGCAAATTAGTTTTAACTATTCCTACTTATCGTCAACGCCTCAAAATTATCAAAGATTGCAATTTTAAATTATCTGGTGAAGGGCAAGTTAATGTAGGAAATGAGACTTTAGACAGCATGGTTAAGCTGATTGATGCAGCAGAACCACTCTTTAAGAAAGTTGATTTAAAA
>Ga0316194_10002316_pt1 | contig 13272 bp, 11 predicted proteins | sample CroRivsedime1_MG_FD_204936 | JGI IMG/M metagenome (GOLD analysis project Ga0316194, IMG submission 204936) | Coastal sediment microbial communities from Maine, United States - Cross River sediment 1 | ecosystem: Environmental > Aquatic > Marine > Coastal > Sediment | place: USA: Maine...
ATTCCGAATATCCCCAGTCGAGGCAATATGAAAATATTACAGTAGCAGCAAAGAAACGATCAATGATCATGGTCACCGGAAAAGCGTCGGTGTATCCAACTGGGTTTATGAACGCAGGGGTAAAAAAGACATGATTGTTTCGGTTCAAAGCGGGTCGGTGGTAAAGATTCAAGTGGATTAGAAATGCGTATTTTGTGTCGCAAGATATCAACTGAGAGACAGGTGCTTTTCTTTACCATGACCAGATAGATTTTGTATTTACAGTTGAGCATTGGCTCTTGACCGCAAAGTGGTCGCTTTGACGTAGGCTGAACAATGGTAAACCCTGTATCCAGCGAGAGACCCATTCAATTTTCCCTGATTGAGGGTGGGCCTTTCCATACTGTTCTTGCGAAACTCGGTTTACTGGGGAAAGACAGATTGCCTACCTGGCGCACTGCGCTTGTTCTTGCACTTGTGGCCTGGATACCACCGGCGATTTTAGCTATTACACAATCGTTGTTATACGCGGACTATTCCGGATGGGGGTTTTTTACAGACGGTACCGTATACACACGCTACGTGGTCGCCATCATGGTGATGGTCGCCACTGAACGGTTTGCCGATGGCCGGATTTCCATTCTTGTAAATCAGTTTCTGCAGGCCCGTCTGTTGGATGCAGATGTGCGTGAAAAATTCAGGGATATAGTTGCGCAGGCGGACCGCCGTGTTAGCTGGTCATCGGTTGAAGGCATACTTCTTTTGATCGCCCTGGTCTGGTCATGGGTGAGCTTTTATTTCATTTCCACGGTTTCGGTCAGTGGTTGGGAAGAATGGACCACGGGGGGAGGAACACAATTATCCTGGGCGGGTACTGCAGGGGAATTGCTTGCCAATCCGGTTTTTCTGTTCCTGGTTCTACGATGGTTTTGGCGTTTCCTCGTTTGGACGATGTTACTGGCACAAGTTGCACGACTCCCGCTTCGTCTTACTGCAGTGCATCCTGACAAATCCGGGGGCTTGATATTTCTGGCGATGTTTCCGGCCATTTTCAGCGGTTTTGTGTTCGCATTGAGCTGTGTGGCTTCGTCTTCATTGATTAAATCAATGGCCCTGTTACCACAGTCACAGGCTTTCATCTGGTTTGCCATTGGTGGATGGGTGTTGATGATGGCCCTGATTTTTCTTGCTCCCTTGTTTTTGTTTTCCGCCCCATTGTACCGGGCGCGTGAACAAGCCTTGATCGAATACGGAAGGCTCGCACAGATTCATCATCAGGCATTTCACGATGCCTGGGTTTCCGGTGGCAGAGACACGGAAGAGATGCTTGGTCATCCGGATCCTTCCTCGGTTGCAGACCTCAACGTCTGTGTTGAAGCCGTGCTTGATATGAAAATTGTGCCACTGGACAGGGATGCGGTGCTGCAGTTAGTGGTTGCTGCTTTTGCACCTTTCCTTGTATTCCTGGCATTAAGAATGCCGCTGGCGGAGATACTCAAGTGGATTCTTGGGGTTATCCTTTAAGTCTCCTGCGGGCAAGTATTTGTACTGCGCTGATATGGCTATTGGTCGGTCATACGAGTCTGGCTAGCGACGTACAGCCGATACAGAGCAATACTGACGACGAGGAATCCGTTGACAACATTTTAACGGACGTCGATTACATCAACTCTCTTCTGTTCAAAAGAGAGTTTCCCGTGATTGGGGGGCGATGGGGTTGGGAAATGTTTGTCGACGCGCCATTGAATTCAGAACCGGAAGGTGCCGAGATCACACTACGACGTGCAAAATTGAAGTACGTGCGCAGCTTTGGCAATGACTGGCGCTTAAAATTGACCGGTGATTACAGCCGCGGTGGAAATCTCGAACTCAGCGATAACTACTTTTCCTACAGTGGTTGGAATCGGGCGATGCTTGCTCTGGGAATCAGAGATCCCGCGTTCAGCCTGGAATCGGTGAGCCAGTCTTCAGCCCTGACCTTTATGGAGCGTGCGCTACCAGTGGCAGCATTGTCCGAGCGCAAGAGTGGTGGTGTGTCCTTTTTACGACGAAGTCCGCACAACATTCTCAACGCGTCCTTGATCCTGTTCAACGTCAGCCAGGATAACCTCCGTGAAGACGGGCAGGGGATCGTATTGCACTATGTCTATTCGCCGGTCGAGTATGGCAATGACGATAGTATTCATCTCGGTGGTTCATTCTCCTATCGCATTAATGCCAGCGAAGACAGCACACAGTTCCGCTCACGGCCTGAAGTTGCAACTGTGAATGATTACTTTGTGGATACGGGCCTGGTCGCTGGTTCCAGTGAAGTTGGTCGCCTGTCCATTGAATTGAGCCAGGTCCGGGGACGCTTTTCCTGGCAAACGGAATTATTGACCACGCGTGTTCACAGGGATGCTTCACCAGCGGTGGACTTCTGGGGGACCTATTTCTTTGTGAGCTGGTTTCTCACTGAGGACAAGCGAAACTACCAGTTCGGCTCTGGTGACTATGAACAGGTGAGCGTTGGAGCACCGTTTCTAAAAGGAGGAAAGGGGGCCTTTGAGCTTGCATTCCGGGGGAGTTATGTCGATCTGACAGACCAGAGTGTTATAGGAGGCAGGGAAAAAAACCTCTCGTTGGGGCTCAACTGGTATCTGAATCAGAAAATCCGTTTGATGGCCAATGTGGTAAAGGTGCTCGATGTGGACAGGCCCGGGCATGAGTATGACGGAATGGACCCGTTGATATTCAGCTTGAGAGCGCAATGGGTGCTTAATTAAGCCAGCACTTGATTCAAATTGACTTGGATCACTTAAACGGGTTTTTTGATACCAAATACACGCCAGGAATAATTATTTGTCCCAAGATGACAATTAACCCGTCGTTCAGACTACTACGATCAATTCTTAGTGGGCACGGTGCGAGTCGGGTTGTGCCCGGGAATTCACATCACGACATGACCTGTAAACCCTAACTGACTAGCAAGAATCAGGAGATGAGATGAATAGTTTAACCAAGGCAGCCAGTATTATTTCGCTTTCTGCGGCCCTTTTGCCCAACGCTGTATTTGCCCAAACAAGTGAGTCATGGGAGTTTGGTGCAAGTATTTATGGTTGGCTTCCAGACATTTCGGGCACCACTTCATTCCCTGATGGATCCGGTGGTGATTTTACCATTCCAGTCTCAACCATTCTAGATAATTTGTCTTTCACATTTCAGGGCTCATTCGACGCACGCAAGGGTAATTGGGGTGTTGTCACTGATGTGATTTATCTTGATATGGGAAATACAAAAAAAGACTTCCAGGAAGGCACGATTGGCGATAACGAAATCCCTGTTGATCCCACTGCAAAGATCGGCATGGATGTTACAAGCTGGGTCTGGACGACAGCAGGCTATTACCGTTTTGTCGATGAACCTGGAATGAGTTTCGATTTAATGGTTGGGGCGCGTTATCTGGATCTTAAGCAAAAACTTAATTGGTCCTTCAGTGGAAATGTCAATGATATTCCCCTGCCGGGTCGTGAGGGGAGTGCAAAGGTCGCTGGAGATTCCTGGGATGCCATTATCGGCATGCGCGGACGATTCTCGTTCGGCCAGGACAACAAATGGTTCATACCCTATTACCTCGACGGGGGCACCGGTGACGCTGATCTTACCTGGCAGGCTTTGGCCGGTGTTGGTTATGGATTTGGCTGGGGTGAAGTCGTAGCGGCATGGCGTTACCTTGAGTACGACATGTCAGCAGGCGGACCCATAGCCGATATGGATTTCAGTGGTCCTGCAGTGGGTGCGATTTTCAGGTGGTAGAAGTTAAAGCTTTAAGTGTAATCAGGCCGGTTGCTCCGGCAAGGAAGACAATGACATGAGAAGACATACGCAAATTTTGATTTGGGCTCTCTCAAGCCTTGGATTAAGCAGTGTGGCCGGGGCAGCTGATCAATTGGATCGCTCCGTTCTGCCGATAGCGGCACCTGTCTATTCGGATAGCACAGTGCTTAGCGTCCGCGATGCTACACCACCACCGAGATTCCAGGTTACGGCTCCGAAAGGTGCACCGAACGTTGTGGTTGTGCTGGTCGATGATCTCGGCTTTGCAGGTACCAGTTCTTTTGGTGGGCCTGTCCGTACACCTACCTTTGACAAACTGGCCAGTGAGGGTGTGCGCTACAACAACTTCCACACTACAGCGGTGTGTTCACCAACACGGGCGGCGATCAAGAGCGGGCGCAACCACCATGTTAACAACATGGGTGGCATTATCGAGACGGGTACCCAGTTCCCCGGTAACACCGGGCAGATTCCCACCAATGTAACACCAGTTGCCGAGATGCTGCGTCACAACGGCTACAGCACCGCTGCTTTTGGCAAGTGGCATGAGACGGCCGCGTGGGAGCAGAGTATTTCTGGCAGTTTTGTGCGTTGGCCAACCGGACCAAATGGCGGTTTTGACAAATTCTACGGTTTTATTGGTGGTGAGACCAACCAGTGGGCACCCTACATATATGACGGTACTCATCCGGTCGAATTGCCGGAAGACCCGAATTATCATTTCCTGGAGGATATGACCGATCAGGCCGTAACCTGGATCAAATTCCAAAAGGCTTTAACGCCCGACAAACCGTTCTTTGTCTATTATGCGCCGGGTGCTACACATGCGCCACACCACGTTCCACAGCATTGGATTGACCGCTGGGCAGGCAGGTTTGACCAGGGTTGGGATAAATTGCGTGAAGAAATTCTGGCACGCCAAATCAAACAGGGCACTGTTCCTGCTGGTACGACGCTTGCTCCGAAGCCTTCAGCGATACCCGATTGGGATACGCTTTCGGACGACGAAAAGCGCTTGTTCAGCCACCAGGTTGAAGTATTCGCTGCTTACATCGAGATGGTCGATTATGAGATCGGGCGCGTTGTGCAGGCCGTCAAAGACACCGGGCAATTTGATAATACGCTTATATTCTTCGTTTACGGCGACAACGGCACCAGTGCCGAAGGTGGCCGTAACGGAATGTTCAGCGAGATGACCTATTTCAATGGTGTGCATGAAAAGGTCGAAGACATGCTGAAGGTTATGCACAAATGGGGTGGGCCGGAAACTTACCCACACATGGCATCCGGTTGGGCCGTCGCGTTTGATACACCTTATAAATGGACCAAACAGATGGCTTCAGATCACGGCGGCACCAAGGTCGGCATGGCTGTGCATTGGCCCGAAGGTATCAAGGCCAAAGGTGAGTTACGTGGTCAATTTACCCATGTGATCGATGTTGCGCCGACGATCCTGGAGGCTGCCGGACTGCCTGAACCCACCAAGGTTAATGGCATCAAGCAACGGCCTATGGATGGCGTCAGCATGGTTTACACCTTTGACGACGCCGCGGCATCAGAGCGGCATACCACTCAGTATTTTGAGATGTTCGGTAACCGTGCCATCTACAACGATGGCTGGTTTGCGCGTACCACCCACAAGGCACCGTGGGAGCCAAAGCCACGCCGTGGACTGAACGAGGATATCTGGGAACTGTATGAAGTGGGCAACGACTTCAGTCTGGTCAACGATCTGTCCGCCAGGCACCCGAAGAAACTCGCCAAGATGCAGGCTTTGTTCCTGGTTGAAGCGGAAAAGAACCACGTTCTGCCGATCGATGACCGTACTTTTGAACGTATCAATGGTGCGCTGGTGGGGCGTCCTGACGTAATGGGCACACGTACTTCAATCACGTTAGCCGAAGGCATGATGGGTATGCCCGAGGGCGTGTTTCTGAACATCAAGAACAAGTCCAAGACCATCACTGCCGAGGTCGAGGTTGCAGAGGACGGCGGTAATGGCGCCATCATTGTGCAGGGTGGTCGTTTTGGCGGTTGGGCATTGTATGTTATCGACGGTATCCCCGCCTACGACTATAACTTTATCGGCATGCAACGCTTCACCATCGAAGGGGCTGAGAAACTCAAAGCTGGCAAATCGACCATCCGGTTTGAATTTGCCTACGATGGTGGTGGCCTGGCCAAGGGTGGCATGGGCACCATGTATGTGAACGACAAGAAAGTCGGTGAGGGTCGTATTCCGCATACACAACCAATGATTTTTTCAGCGGACGAAACAGCCGATGTAGGCGTTGATCTTGCGACACCGGTTGTAGAGAGAATCGGTGCGGAAAGAAAATCACGGTTTACCGGCAAAATATCCAGTGTGACCGTCGCGGTGCACTGAGCCCCTCTGCTGAATGAAAAAAGTTTCAAACGGAGAAAATAATGGACATAAAGAACGTAAGAAAAAGTGTAATGTTGGCACTGCTATTTACCATGGTGTCGACATTTTCTGTGGCCTCCTGGGCACAATCAACCGCAGTAGACCCTTATGCAGTGTATACGCTGCATAAGATGACTGCTTACGTGGGTGGCTTGGAGAAGTTCAGCCTGCACACTGAAAACACGCTTGAGGAGGTGTTTGATTCCGGTCAGCGCATCGACTTTGACATCTCTGCAAACATGATAGTGAAACGGCCAAACAAGCTCTACTCAGAACGTGTCGGTGAAGAGACCGGGCAGGCATTCTTTTACGATGGTGCAACGCTGACCATGCTCGTTGAATCACCTTCAGAGGTTATTTATGCCTCGCTGCCAGCCCCGGGTACGATCGAGGAGCTTATCGATTATGCACGTGAATCCCTGGGAATTGTGTTGCCGGTATCCGATCTCGTTTATCGCAACGCACAATCGATTTTGATGGATGGTGTGACCTCTGCAATGTACATGGGCGAAACGCAAATCGGTGAGATGACATGCAGTCATCTGGCCTTCAGACGTGCTGATATTGATTTCCAGGTCTGGGTGTCCACCGGTGAACAGCCATTACCGTGCAAATATGTCGTTACCGATACCAGCACCCCTGCACTGGTGAGTATTGTCACGGTAATGAGTGATTGGCATGTGACCCCGACCGCGGCAGACAACGCGTTTCTTTACGTGCCATCGGAAGAGGCAAAACCCACAGTATTCCTGCCGCTGGAGAATAAATGATGAAAACCATCTTAAAATTTGTAGTTGTGGTTATAACAGCCACCTTGATGTACTTCACTGACATATCACCCCAGCCGGGCAGTATAAGTGTGGGATTGCAATTTGTTTCAGAGGCACAGGCGATCGCCGGTGTACGTAGAAGGGCAGCGAGGAGAGGCGCTGCAGTTGGTTATTCTGCGGGTGAAGCCGCAGCCAATGATGCAAATGCCGCAGCCGCACAACCGGCCCCGGCAGCAGCGCCGGCACCAGCACCCGCAGCGGCAGCCCCGGTCTATGGCGCCTTACCGCAGGGTACGGTAATTTCTGTACTGCCAAGCGGTTGTGCAGCGATGACAAGCGGTGGCGTTGAATACCAGCATTGCGGCGACAACTACTTCAGGGCCGTGTTCCAGGGTAACAACCTGGTTTACGTGGCCGGACCTCCCGGATGATAAAGACGGGCGGGTAGTCGCAAAACTGGAAAAGCCGCTCGAGTCCGGGCGGCTTTTCTCTGTCTCCTGTAACCATACACATTACAGGTCTCACAGCTCCTACAATTCCTGGTCTTACATGCTCCTAATTGATCAAATCTTATTTCTTATGGTATGACTTCGGCTCCGATCTGTTCGAGAACCTCCTGATAGACCGTTGACTGACGTAGCAGAACGCCGGCGATCTCACGCAGACGATCGACCTGTTCATCTTCAAGTGCGAAACTTGTCGGCAGACTCTGGAAGTACAGACGTTCTTTGGCATCGGCAATGGCATTGAAACTGACATCAAAAACAAGCATCTCTGTCTCCGGGAATTGTGCTTCTGCTTCTTCTTTGCTTGCTCCGGCAAGACGGGCTTCGGCAATGTCCAGTTGACGCCGCAAGGATGCCTCCTCGACCATTTCTTTCATCAGTTCTACGGTCTCAAAGGTATAACGTGCGATGGGTACCCCGGACGATTGCAGGGTTTGCCACATGCTGTTGGGAGGCGATTGCTTGCTGTCCCAATCATTGGGCTCATTAGATTCTGCATTGACAACAATCAGGATAATACGGTCAAGACCCCCATACCCCCGTTGCTTGCGGAAGCTTCCGCTGAATGACAGTTCATCCAACGCCTCAAGCACACCTCGAACGCCCAGGTTATCAGCTACACCGCCGTCAACCATATGGATATAGGGGTGATTGTCGCTATCCTGGAACAACTGCATTTCCCGGTAACGGGCAAGTGCTCTTGCGGAAGTGGTGACCGAGGCGCTTTCCACTGCATCTCGAACCCAGGGTGGGTATTGGTAATTGCAACGACCGCCATAGTTATTCAGGGTCACCGGTGACAGGGCCACCGGTACGGCAGAGGAGGTCGCCGCTGCACGCGACAGACGCATGGTTCCCAGGTCAGAGCAAAGCATGTCAAAGTCATTCTGGAAGAACGCCAGCCTTGCACCCGTTGAGAGCGCAGTGCCGGTAGCAATGGCCGCAGGCCCTTCAAGTTTAATCAGGTCGTTAAAAGTTGCGCCGTTGAACAGAATCTCATCGTAATATTCAGCAGCCAATTCGGAACGGCCGAAATTGCCACTCATCAGCTTGAACCAGTTGAAAGGGTTTGCCAGACGTCCAAACAAAGCACCCTCAACATTGCGTTTCAGGAACCGGGTTTCATATTCTTCAAACAGTCTTTCATTGTAGAGCGCATAGGAAAGTGCGGTGAAGCTACCACCCGAAACACCCGTGATGACGTCGATCTCGTCTACCAGCCGTCTTTGCTGCCCGTTGACTTCAAATTGGTAACGATTGAGTTCTTCCAGCACCCCATAAGATAAGGCAGCTGCCCTGGTTCCTCCGCCCGAAAAGGAGAGAACAAATAAAGTAGACGGGTCATTGTTCTCACGCTCATTCATCTTCAAATGAGGTCGATAGCCACTGTTCAGGTCAACCTGGTCAATAGGGTCATTGACAGGGCGGGTGGCGCACCCTTGAAGAAATGTAAGAAATACAAAATATGTTATTGTAATTACACAATAAGATAAGGGATTGCGTTTTGTGTTTTGCATGACGGATCTTTTTCTACCTGAAAAATATTTCTATTGAACACTAAGTCATGTACCTTGGTTGTGATTGTCAATTTGGGTCATAATATTGGCAGTCACACCAAACCTTTTCTACCAGTGGGGTGGATATTGCAAAAGTCAGGCACAATGAATAACCATACCTTTCGGGTGGGACCATTGGTAAACCTCGCTTCGCTGGTAGATTCCCTGGGCTTTGACCCCGAGCCAATATTCATAGAGTCCGGTTTGGACCAGAAGGATTTTCGAGATCCCGACCACCGGATGCCATATCTCAGTAGTAGCCGCTTATTGGCAAATTGCGTCGAAGCTACAGGTTGTGACCACATAGGTTTACTGCTTGGAATAAGGGCAGAACCATCCCATCTTGGTGTTGTTGGTTTTCTGGTCAGAGCCGCCCCAACTGTGGAAGTGGCCTTGCAGGCTTTAGTGGAGAATCTGGACCTGCACGAAGATTCTGCGTCGGTCAGGCTCAATATTGGCCCGGAATATTCATCACTGAACTACAACGTACACGAGCCTGGTATTTTAGCCATTGAACAAATTGGTGATCTGTCAGCCGTCATGATGTACAAAATCCTGGCGACACTCTGTTGCAAGGATTGGGCGGCTTCCACGGTAAAGCTCATAAGACGTGAACCCGAAGACTGGGGTCCTTACCGCCGTTTTTTCCGCTCAGCCCTTTTTTTCAATTCCACCGAGTGCACCATCACCTTCAATAACCATTGTCTCGGGCAGAAGCCGCCAACAGCAGATCAGTTGTTGTATAAATATCTCAGGAAAGAGGCGCGGCAGTTACATGATCTTCATCACAACGAGTTAATGGAAGAGCTGCCCGCCGCCATGATGCAGGGTTTATTAACCGAAAAATTTTCAGCACGTCATATCGCCGACACGTTCGGAATGAGAGAAAGAACCTTGCACCGGCGTTTGCGGGTTGCAGGGACCAGCTTCCGACAGGAGTTGGATGCGGCACGCAAGTTGGTCAGTGAACAATTGCTGGGCGGCACCAGTCTGCCTGTATGCGATGTTGCAAGCGCATTGGGATATGCTGATGCCAGTGGATTTATCCGGGCATTTCAGCGATGGGCTGGCACCAGTCCCTCTACCTGGCGTAAAAAGAATGGTCTTCACTCACAAAACGGGGCCCGATCGGGGATGTCCGGGTGAGTAAATGACTAAATCCCTGTAGGAAATTTACTCTTGTTGATGAATTCTGTCCTCCTTACTCGACGAATCCCAAATCTGTGTCTATAGTTAAGTAAACCCACAGGAGATTTATCACTATATTTAATGGGGGTCTAAAGGGAGCGGGTCGAAAAAGAGGGATCAAAATCAAAAACGAATCAGAGTATAAGACTTTTAAACACTATAATTCGAATAACCCCAAAGTACTGAACGGCTATTCATAGCGGGTTTTTGGACAAACTGCTACACAAATGGATCATATTTGGGTATACCAGAATCAATTCTGGCCGAATACACTTGTATTTCACGCCAATTCCTGTGTTCGAGGCGAAAAAAGGTATGCCGCTCCCAGGTCGAGAACAGCGAGAAGGTGATTGGGTGGGTTTGTCATTTCAGTCAAATAACCCCGTTGCCGGCGGGGCTCGGCATTGAGGCAGTTGGGCTGTTTCCACAGGGGTCACTTTATCATCCAGATAAGTGAGTATCTTGCTGATTACCACCGGGTCTTCGATACAGGCGATGATGCGCACATCACCACCGCATTCACTGCAGGTTTCGATGTCAATATTAAACACCCGTTTTAGCCTTTGCGCCCAGGTCATTGCTGCGTGGCGTTCGGACGGGGTTCGGTCTTGCTTGTCATTTGCCACCTTGGTCTTTTTGCCTCTGCCCCGTTTAGCGGGTGTCACCATAGCCCTATAGCGACTATTGGGTGCAAATACGCCATGGAAGCGGGTTAGGTTAACTCTGGGTTTGGGAATCAAAGCAACCAGCCTGGAAATGAAATCCAGTGGTTCAAATATGACATGGGTTGTACCGTTACGCCAGGGTGTTTTCAGTTCATAGCGTACTTGACCATTGCGGGTCATAGACAAGCGTTTGGCGGACACTGCTGGTCTTGCGATGTAACGGCATAGGCGTTCCAGCTTATCGCGTTCATGTGCTCTGGCGGCAACCCCTGCATGCAGTGAAAAACCAGCTACATTACCCACCCTGGATGTAAACTGATCATCTTCACAATCGGGCAAGGTTTGTAAAGTGAAGACCTTGCGGCCTTGTTGTGGTCCCATGGCAATTCGATAGGTAATGGAACTTCCCAACAGGTGATTCATCGGTGTTTCATTATCGGCATCCACGGCATCCGCAGTAAGATAGCTCTGGTCAGTATCACGCACTAACAAACCCCGGCGCTCCAGGTAGCGGCCAACACGATGCGCAATGGTGTGTGTTAGCTGGATAAGTTCATCATTGGTCGGGGCTTTAAGCCGCCAAAATCTCCCCCTGTGTCAGGATAGTTGTCGCCTCTAATTTTCTATAGCTGAACGTTAGAGGAGAGAAAAATGAGAGAGAGAAGAGAATATACTGAGTCGTTCCGGCAGCAGGCGCTGGAGAAAGTTTTTTCGCGTGGCAGCAACCCAATCAGGGTGATTGCCGAAGATTTAAACATGAGTTTAGGGACATTGAGGAACTGGATGAAAGCCGAGAGGGATCGTTTGCAAACCAAAGACGGATTGCAGTCAAAGCGGCCGCAGGACTGGAGCCTGGCAGACCGCCTTCAAATACTGATGGAGAGTCATAGCCTGGATGAGGAATCATTGAATGCCTTTTGCCGTGAGAAAGGGATATTTCGCCATCATTTAGATCAATGGCAAGCCACTTTTACAGCAGGTGGCGCAGTGGACAATCGTTCGCAACTGCGCGAACTCAAAGACACGAATAAAGCACTGAAGCGTGAATTGAATCGCAAGGAAAAGGCGCTCGCAGAAGCAGCGGCATTACTGGTGCTACAAAAAAAGTACCAGGCGCTGTGGGAGGAAGAGGACGCATGATTCCACTTCCCCAGCGCCAGCAGATCGTAGAATGGGTCGAAGAAGCAAACACAGCTGGCGCCCGATCTCACAAGGCCTGTGAGTTGCTCGGTGTCGCACCACGCACCCTTCAGCGTTGGCGTCAACGTGGCGAGTTGCTTGACGATGCACGCAGCACACGCAGCTTTGCGCCGGCAAACAAGCTCAGTGATCGGGAACGTGAACAAATAATAGCGGTGGCCAACTTGGATGAATTCGCTCATTTGTCGCCGAGTCAGATCGTGCCGCAGTTGGCGGATCGTGGTGAGTATATTGGCTCGGAATCAAGCTTTTACCGGGTCCTGCGCGAGGCTGGGCAGTTAAAGCACCGTCAGGCCAGTCGTCCCGCCACGGCGCATAAACCCGAGCCATTGACCGCCAGCGGCCCCAACCAGGTTTACAGTTGGGATATTACCTACCTGAAGACAAACATTCGGGGAATTTTCTTGTATCTGTATTTGTTCATGGATATCTACAGCCGCAAGATTGTTGGTTGGCAGGTCTATGAAAATGAAGATAGTGAGTGGGCAGCTGATATTTTGCAGGATATCGTGCAGCAAGAGGGCATTACGCCTGAGCAAGTCACCCTGCACTCAGATAACGGCGGTCCAATGAAAGGCGCCAGTATGTTGGCTGCCATGCAGACACTCGGTATCATGCCCTCGTTCTCACGTCCCTCTGTCAGTAATGACAACCCCTATTCGGAGTCGTTATTCAAAACCCTGAAATATCGCCCGGAATATCCTGCGCAGCCTTTTGCTGACGTGACTGCAGCACGCCGGTGGGTCTCAGGGTTTGTTGATTGGTATAACTTTGAGCATCGCCACAGTGCGATTAAATTCGTCACCCCGGCGCAACGGCATGCCGGCTTGGATACGGCGATCCTGGCGCAACGGCAGGCACTTTACCAGGCAGCTAAGGCACGACACCCGGAACGTTGGAGTCGGCACACAAGAAACTGGCAACCGGTGCCGATGGTTCATCTGAATCCCAATAAAACCGACCGAAACGAAACTCGAAATACGATGGACAAGGCCGCATGAGTTAATTCACCGAGGCGACAGGTACCTTGACAATTACCGATATCAGCACGGTGAAAGTCCGTGTCGGAGGAAGCCACAACTCTGTAGCTGAAGGTAATTGCGTCGTCGTGAGATGGGGTGAGGAGCAACCTGAGGCGAACAATCGGTCCGCAGAAAACGAACTCGA
>Ga0316194_10002318_pt1 | contig 13268 bp, 10 predicted proteins | sample CroRivsedime1_MG_FD_204936 | JGI IMG/M metagenome (GOLD analysis project Ga0316194, IMG submission 204936) | Coastal sediment microbial communities from Maine, United States - Cross River sediment 1 | ecosystem: Environmental > Aquatic > Marine > Coastal > Sediment | place: USA: Maine...
CGACATCGTTAGGGCGAGAGCGATCGTCCTGCGCACCGGGATGCCGGCGTAGCGGGCGGCGTGCTCGCTGAGACCGACGGCTCGGAGGCGGTAGCCGAGGGGTGTCCGCCACAGCAGGTAGTAGGTGGCGATGGCGCAGAGGACGGCAAGGATCGGCCCGATGTGGAATCGGTCGCCGAAGATGATGGGCAGGTCGGCGGACTCCATGAGGCGCTCGGTCTGCGGGATCCGGGTGCCCTTCTCGATCTCGGCGGGGTCGATGAGCGGACCACGTAGCAGATAGCTCATCAACTGCACGGCGACGATGTTCAGCATGATCGTGCTGAGGATCTCGTTGACCCGGTAGTACGCCTTGAGCATGCCGGGGATCCAACCCCAGAGGGCGCCGCCGGCGAGGCCCGCCAGCAGAATCACCGGAACCATGATGATCGCAGGGAGGTCCGGGAGGTAGAGAGCCGCCATGGTGGCGAAGAGGCCGCCGAGCACCATCTGGCCCTCGGCGCCGATGTTGATGACGTTCGCACGGAACGCGATCACGATGCCGGTACCGACGAACAGGAGCGGAGTCGCCTTGAGGATCGTCGCGATCAGCGCGTTGCCGGATCCGAAGGCCCCGACGAACATCTCGGAGTAGCCCTCGATCGGGTTGGCGCCGAGCAGAACCAGCATGATCGCGCCGAAGAGGAGTGCAGCGAAGACCGCGAGGACGGGGATGCTGTACGCCAGGATCCGCCGCTGCTGGTGACTGAGGTTGACACTCATCTCAGTTCCACCGGGTGCTTACCTCGACCTTCCAACGGAGCCGCGATCGGTAGCATTCTCCTCCGTTGACGAAATGTCAAATCGTACGCCCCGAACACTCGAGCCCTCATATTCGGATCGCATTCAGATAGTTGTAGATCGTGATTCGGCTCACACCCATCAGGTCGGCGATGTCCTCGATCGACCTCCGCAGGAGGAAGGCCCCGCGCTCGTCGAGCAACCGAACTGCAACCTGTTTGCCCGTGCGGTCGAGTTCCGGGAGTGGAGCACCGAGCTCCTCTTCGATCCGTGTCACCAGATTGCCCAGCGCGTCGGCGAGCGAACCGACCCGCACATAGGCGACGACCTCGCCCTCCCATTCGACCGGCACGTCGAGGGCCCCGGCTTCGGATGGTGCCACGACGGTGGCACCGGTCGCCTCGATGGCCGGGCGGGTCGCCACAATGACGGGGTGGCCGTTCGGGTTCACGATTCGCTGCGGCACTCGACCTGGACGGTGACTCTCGTCGCACCGGCCCCCATCGCCGCGTGCAGCATGTCGGCGAGCGCTGCCACCACCGATTCGGCGTCTCCTGCAATCGAGGTGCCAAACGCATCAACGTTCGGCTCGAATCCGTGTGCCGCCACTGCATCGACCGCCGCCACCACGGGCGGACCAAGGGAGCCCTCAACAAAGGGTTCGACCATGAACTCCGCGCGATATCCGGGCATCGACCCTCCGGTCTAGCTCGGGCTGACTGTAGCGCGTGGCGCCTGCAGGACCGCCGGTCCCGCGAGTTGACAAAATGTCAACCGAACGGGGATGATACGGTTGGTGAATCAGAGGAGGCTCAACCATGGAATCCACTTCGTTCAACGTCAATGGACTCCCGGTCGAGGTCTCATCCGATCATCCACACCTCCTCTCCGTCTTGCGCGAAGAGCTCGGCATCACCTCTCCGAAGGACGGCTGTTCACCGTCGGGCCAATGCGGAGCGTGCACCGTCCTCGTTGAAGGCAAGGCGATCCAGAGTTGTCTCGTCTCGATGGAGAAGGTGGAAGGCAAGTCGGTCTCAACCCTGGAGGGGTTCGAGGAGGCAGAGCGGCAACGCCTGGCCGACGCCTTCGCATCCACCGGCGCGCTGCAGTGCGGGTTCTGTACGCCCGGGATCCTCGTTCGCACCAAGGCTCTCATCGACCAGAAGGGCGCCGACCTCGATCACAAGACCACCGCGGGTCGGCTCGGCGGGCACCTCTGCCGTTGCACCGGCTACACCAAGATCTTCGAGGCGATCGAACTCCTCGCGTCCGGCGACGTCGTCCCGCCGTCGATCCCTGACGGTGTCGGCGTGACCGGAGCGAAGTACGAAGGCGTCGAACTTGCACTCGGCGAGCGTGGCTATGTCGATGACATCCGCCCGGAGGGCCTCTTGCACGGAGCGCTCCGCCTCACCGACCACGCCAGGGCCGACGTGGTGCGGATCGACACCAGCGCTGCGGAAGCGCTTGAAGGCGTCGTCGCCGTCTTCACCGGCGCCGACGTACCGGGGAAACTCCATGTCGGCATCATCTACGAGGACTGGCCGGTCTTCATCCCCGAGGGTGGTCGGACCTCGTACTACGGCGATGTGATCGCCATCGTCGTGGCCGAATCGAAGCGCACCGCCCGCGCCGCCACCGAACTGGTCGAGGTCGAGTACAACGTCCTCGAACCGTTCGCCGACCCGCATACCGCCCTCGCCTCGAGCGAGGATGCTGTTTGGGGTCTCGAAGGCAACGTCCTCTCTCGCTCGGCGTACCGTCGCGGCGACGTAGACGCTGCCCTCGCTGCTTCGGCACACACGGTGCACGAGATCTTCCGGACGCAGCGGGTCGAGCACGCATTCCTCGAACCGGAGTCCACCCTTGCAGTGCCGATCGGAGATGGTGGCCTTCACGTGTACTCCGGAGGGCAGGGGGTCTGGGACGATCGAAACCAGATTGCATCACTGCTCGATGTCGACCCATCGACCATCGTCGTCGAACTTGTCTCGAACGGCGGAGCGTTCGGCGGCAAGGAAGACATGTCGAACCAGGGCCAGACCGCGCTCGCCGCGTACCTGCTGGAGCGTTCGGTCTCTTGCACGCTGACCAGGGAGCAGTCGTTCCGCATCCACGCCAAGCGCCATCCGATCGAGATCGAGGTGTGGGCCGGATGCGATGCCGACGGCAAGCTCACCGCGCTGCGGTCCCGGATGATCGGCGACTCCGGTCCATACGCCTCGGTTGGGATGAAGGTGCTCGAACGGGCCGCTGGTCACATGAGCGGTCCATACGTGGTCGACACGATCGACGTGGAAGCGATCGCCGTGCGCACGAACAATCCCGTTTGCGGAGCCTTCCGCGGCTTCGGTGCCAATCAGGCCCAGTTCGCGATGGAGGGCATCGTCGATCGACTCGCCGAATCCGTCGGGATCGACGGTTGGGAGATGCGATCCCGCAACATCATCGAACCCGGCGTGGTGTGGGGCCCCGGTCAGATCATGGACGACGGCTCCCGTGGTATCCGCGAATGCCTTGACGCCATCAAGCCCGCCTACGACCAAGCCAGGGCGGACGGCAAGGCCGTCGGTCTCGGTGTGGCCCTGAAGAACTCGGGCCTCGGAAATGGTTTCGTCGAAGTCTCCAAGGCCGTCGTCCGCCTCGAAGATGACGGTTCGATCGAAGTGCGTCACTGCTGGACGGAGATGGGCCAGGGTGTCCACAATGTCGCGCTTCAGGTTGCGGCTGAGGAACTTGACGTCGACCCGAACCGGATCACCGTCATCGTCGACACGACAAGAGAGCTCGGCGCAGGTCAGACCACCGGCTCCCGCGGCACCGTGATGGCCGCCGGCGGCGTCGCTGATGCCTGTCGCGTCGCCAAGGAAGCCGGCTTCGCACCCGGCATCGACTACTACGGCGAGTATGTCGTCGACTGGACCGACTCGCTCGAGGACGACGTTGAAAATCCAACGATCCACTCGGCGTTCGGGTATGCCGCGCAGGTGGCGATCGTCGATCCCGAGACCGGCACAATCGAGAAGATGGTTGCCGCTCACGACGTCGGGCGGGCGGTCAACCCGAGTCTCGTCGAGGGCCAGATCGAAGGAGCCGTGCACATGGGTGTCGGCTATGCGCTAACCGAGGAGTTCCCAACCGACGACCTCGCTCGCCCGACCAAGCACACGCTGCGCAGCCTCGGCATCATTCGGGCGAAGGACATGCCGGACGTCGAGACGATCATCGTCGAGGTCCCCCAGCCTCGCTCCCCCTTCGGGGTCAAAGGCGTCGGAGAGATCGGCCTCGTGCCAACCGCTGGAGCAATCGCCGCGGCCTTCTACGAGGTCGACGGCATCCGCAGAACGAGAACGCCCATGAACGTCCACGAACCGCTTCGCGAGAGGAGCACCGCATGAGCAACGTCACGCCGGGATTGGTCTGCGCCCACCACCACCTCTACTCCGAACTCGCACGAGGCATGCCGGCACCGCCGGAGGTCGCCACCGACTTCCAGGGGATCCTCGACCAGGTCTGGTGGCGGCTCGACGCTGCACTCGACCTCGACATGCTCTACTGGTCGGCGAAGCTCGGTGCGCTCGAAGCGCTCGAATCCGGCACGACCGCGATCATCGACCACAACGAGACCCCAAACGCCATCGAGGGGTCGCTCTCCGTCATTGAAGACGCCTGCAATGAGGTCGGCGTCCGCGTGGTGACCGCATACGGCGTCAGCGACCGACACGGTCACGACGGTGTGATTCGCGGCCTCGAAGAGAACCGACGGTTCCTCGCCGCCGGCGGAAGTGGCATGGTTGGCGTCCACGCCGCCTTCACTTGCACCGACGAGTCGCTTGAGGCGGCCGCGGCCCTCGCCGACGAGTTCGATGTCGGCGTCCACATTCACGTTTGTGAAGGCCCAGGCGATGCCGGTGCGCCGCAGCGACTCGAAGGCCTCACCAACGACAAGTGGCTCATCAGCCACTGCGTCTTCCTCCCCACCGATCACACGCTCAAGGGGACGATCCTCCACAACCCGCGGTCGAACCTGAACAACGGGGTCGGTTACGCCGATCCCGCACGCTTCGGGAACCCGGTCGCGCTCGGCACCGACGGCATCGGCGCCAACATGATCGAGTCGTTCCGCCTCGCGTACGTCATGCAACGCTCGGTCGACGTGACCGTCGGGCCCGACCCGGCGTGGTCGTGGCTCGAGAACGGGTGGACGCTCGTCCCTGGAGCGCTGAACGATGAAGTCACCTGGTCGTATGAACCGATGGACCCGTGGCACATCGCGTTCACCCCGGGCATCCGGCCATTGGAGGTCAAGGTCGACGGAGAAGCCGTATTCGCCAACGGAACCACAACGCGCGTCGACGCGGAGGAGATCAGAGCCAAAGCCCGAGAGCAGGCCGCCCGTCTGCACGCCCGCCTGTAGCGGAGAGGAGCCGACCGATGTCAGACCGCTTCCAGCCCATCACGATGGAGCAACTCACCGATTGGGTGTTCGACGAACTCGAGACCAACAACTCGATCTTCGGAATCCCCCGAGGGGCGTTCTTCACGCCGAGCGAGGCCGACCGATTCCGCCAGCCGAACTACGGCACCACGCTCGATACGCCGTTTGGCGTCGCCGCGGGCCCGCACACCCAGATGGCTCAGAACATCATCGTCGCGTGGCTCGTCGGTGCCCGCTTCATCGAGCTGAAGACCGTCCAGACGCTCGACGAACTCGATGTCAACAAGCCCTGCATCGACCTCGAAGACGAGGGATACAACGTCGAGTGGTCGCAGGAGCTCAAGGTCTACCAGTCGTTCGACGAGTACCTGCGCGCCTGGGTGCTCATCCATGCGCTCCACAAGAAGCTCGGATTCCCCGGTGACGCCCCGGGCATGATCTTCAACATGAGCGTTGGCTACAACCTGGAGGGGATCCTGGAGCCGAACGTCCAGTGGTACCTCGACACGATGGACGACGCATCCGAGTACCTCGGCCCGTACGTCGACATCGTCGCCGAGCGCTACCCCGAGGTTCGGGACGTCGAGATCCCTGCCCGGATCTCCAGCACCATGACATTGTCGACCATGCACGGATGCCCGCCGGAAGAGATCGAGCAGATCACCACATACCTTCTCCAGGAACGCGGCCTGCACACGTCCGTCAAGTGCAACCCGACCCTGCTCGGCGCCGAGCGCGTCCGAGGGATCATCAACGATGAACTCGGATTCGGCGACATCGTGATCCCAGACGAGGCCTTCGGCCACGACCTCAAGTACGTGGATGCTGTCCCGATGTTCCACAACCTGAAGCGGATCGCGCGGAGCAAAGGTCTGACATTCGGGCTGAAGCTCTCGAACACCCTCGAGGTCGAGAACCATCGGATGGAGTTCCCGGACGACGACATGATGTACATGTCGGGCCGGGCTCTCCACGCCGTGACCACCAACCTCGCATTGCGCCTGTCGGAGGAGTTCCGCGGCGATCTCCTGCTCTCGTTCGCCGGTGGTGCGGATGCGTTCAACGTCACCAGCCTCCTGCGGTCGGGGATGACCACGATCACGGTCTGTTCGGATCTCCTGAAGACCGGCGGCTATCTGCGCATGCCGCAGTACCTCGAGGAACTCGCCAACGCGCTCGACAAGACCGAGGCGTGCGATCTCAAGGACTTTGCCGCATGCACGGCGCTCGCCGAGCACCACTTCTCCGCCTTCAGCGAGATGCTGGCCGGTGCGGCACTCGGCGACAGCGGTCTGGCGTTCACGCTGAGGGACGCGCACGAACTCGCTACCTATCTCGGCGGCGAGTGGCACGGACCCGTGTCGGAGAGCGTCGAGCGCTGGGCGGTGGAGCGCGACTACACGGAGGAGCAGGCGGCGACGCTGACCTCGCTCGCGCTACGAACGCTTGCCAGGGTAAACCTGCGCTCCTATGCCCAAGAGGTGCAGGAGGACTGGCGCTACCGCAAGGAATCATTCAGAACCGACCGATCGAAGACCAGCCGGAAGCTGGGGCTGTTCGACTGCATCGAAGCCCCCTGCGTCGACGAATGCCCGGTGTCACAGGACGTGCCCGCCTACATGCGGGCCGTTCGCGAAGGTCGATTCGACGATGCGGTGAACCTGACGCGGGCCGATAATCCGGTTCCGTCGATCCTCGGACGGGTGTGCGACCACCTCTGTGAGACGACGTGCATCCGTACCCACCTCGATCAGCCGCTGGCGATCAGGGATATGAAACGGTTCATCATGTCGCACGAGACCTCACCACTGGTACCGGAGCGGACGGCCGCGATCGACGCCAAGGTCGCGGTGATCGGCGCTGGACCTGCCGGCATCGCAGCGGCGCAAGACCTGGCGCTCGCCGGCGCCACGGTGACGATCTTCGAGGCCCACAGCTACCCGGGCGGCATGGTCGGCGGAGCGATTCCCGCCTACCGGTTGCCGCAGGAGCAGATCGACCAGGACATGGCGATCCTCGTGGACCTCGGTGTCGAGATCCACTACAACCAGACAGCGGGTCGGGACTTCACCCTCGAGGACCTGCGGGCCGACGGCTTCGACCGAGTGTTCGTCGCCGTGGGCGCGCAGCTCCCGAAATTCCTCGGGGTCGAGGGCGAGGACAGCGACGGCGTCATCGATGCCCTACGGTTCCTGCGCAGTGTGCGTGAGGAGGATCCGATCCCGGTCGGCCCCAGGGTCGGCGTGATCGGCGCAGGCGACACCGCCATGGACTGTGCGCGTTCCGCATGGCGGGTTGGCGCGACCGATGTGGCGATCATCTATCGCCGCACCATCGACCAGATGCCGGCTGATCGCGAAGAGGTGCATGCGTGCCTTGAAGAGGGCATCACCATTGAGGAACTGGCGAGCCCGAGCGCTCTGCATGTCGAGGACGGCAAACTTGTCGGACTCATCGCAACCCGGACCGAGTACCGGGGCGATCGCGACTCGTCCGGCAGGAAGATCCCGTACGACATCGAGGACTCCGAGTTCGAGATCCCGCTCGACACGCTCATCCTGGCGATCAGCCAGCATTCGATGCTCGAGTTCTTCGGCGACGTCGTGCCCGTGCTGACGTCGCGTGGCTACATCGAGGTCGATTCGACAACGTTCGAGTCGTCGATCCCCGGCGTCTACGCCGGTGGCGATGTCGCGGCGGACGGGCCGTCCTCGATCGTCAAGGCGGCCGCCGATGGTCAGGCCGCAGCCGCAGCGATTGTCGCCGCGGTGTCGGGCGCGGTCGTTGACACGACGCCGCTGCCGATCCCGACGACGCGCGACCTCCCGAGCCTGGTGATGCGCCGCGCCCATCGCGAGTATCGCGTGCCGACGGTGCACACCCCACTCAATGAACGCGACAACTTCAACGAGACGATGCTGACATACACGACGGAGCAGGCGCAGGCCGAGGCGAGTCGGTGCGTTGACTGCGACACGATCTGCAGTCTGTGCGTCGGGGTGTGCCCGAATATGGCGCTGATGACGTACCAGACGAAGGCGTTCGTCGCCGATCTCCCGTCTTTCCTGGTGGAAGGCGGCACACTCGTCGAGCACGGCAGCACCCGGTTCCGGGTCGACCAGCCGCATCAGATCGCAGTGCTCTCGGACTTCTGCAACGAGTGCGGAAACTGCGTGACGGCGTGTCCGACGTCCGGCAAGCCGTACCAGGACAAGCCCCGCCTGTACCTCGATCGCGTGGAGTTCGATGCGGAGTCGTCGAACGCCTTCATGGTGAAGCGGGAGGGCGAGGTCGTCACGGTGCTGTCACGGTTCGACGGCGAGACCCATCGACTCTCAATCAACGGGACTGTCGAGTACTCGTCGCCTGAGGTCTCGGCATCCTTCGACGAGTCGTTCGAACTCACGGCGGCAACGCCGGGAGCCTCGGCGTCGGATGGAGACGCGGTAACGCTTGCCGCGGCAGCCACCATGTTTGCGGTCTGGAAGGGACTCGATGAGTCGATGCCCTACCTGCCGATCGTGGACGGCGCCGGCACCCGGATCGGACAGCCGGCCTACGCCGGATAGCGGGATGGCACAACGAAAGAGGACACCGGGTTCCGGTGTCCTCATCTTCGATCTGATTCTACCGCTTTGCGCGCTTGGCGTGGAAGGCCGCGGCGACGATCTGGCGGGAACGGTTCATCTGCAATGCGACATCGGGATGCATGATGCACGCCCCTTTCGTGGTAGTTCTTCCCCAACAACGTAAATAATACACCATGTCTTCTCTCTATGTGTAAGAATGTCCGTCATGGATGAACTTGACCGGAAGATCATCGCCCTTCTCGCGGAGGACGGCCGCCTTCCGTACCGCCGCATCGGTGAACTGACGGGGGTCGCGACCACCACCGTTCATCAGCGGGTCCGCCGCCTCACCGAACAGGGCGTGATTGCCGGCACGCGGATCACAATCGATTGGGAGGCCATCGGCCTTCCGGTCACCGCGATGGTCAGCGTCGAAGCGCCGGGCGGTCTCCCTCTCGCCGAGGTCGCGAAATCAGTCGAGACCCTCCCCTTCGTGCAGGACTGCTACGCCGTCACCGGCGAGTTCGATCTCCTCCTCACGATCCGAGCCCGCTCGTCGGACCATCTCGGCGAGGTCCTCGAGAGCATTCGCCGGTTCGCCCCTGGTCGCAGCCGCACGGTGGTGGTCCTTGCCACCTACTTCGAGGGCCGCACGCCTGATCTGCCCGATCGGCCCTGACGCCGCCGGTAGACTCGAATCGTGGAAGACTTCCCCTTCTGGATCTTTTTCGGTGCGTTCGGACTGCTGATCGCAGCTGGCGCCACGATCGGCGCGAAGCGGCAGATGGCATCGATGAACCAGGCATGGCAGGTCGCCGCCGAGACGCTCCGATTCTCGTTCGCACCCGGCACGTGGCGCGGAGGCCCCACCATGACCGGCCTGCTCGACGGTGCTCCCGCCGAGATCAAGAGCTATACGAAGAGCAGTGGGAAGAGCTCGACCCGCTACACCCGCTACACCGTCACATTCCCGTCGATCGGAGTCGGCCTGCGCCTCCAGCGCCAGTCCGGAATGGGCATGTTCCTCAAAGTACTCGGAACGCAGGACATCATCATCGGCGAACCGATCTTCGATGAGGCCTTCATCGTCCAGGCCGCAGATCCCCAAGCCGCCCGGGCCGTCCTGGGAACGGGGATCACCATGGTCCTGAACCGCCTGATCGCCCTCCACCCAGAGATCATCGTGTCCGACGACCGGATCGTCCTTGACCGCCGGGCGACGGTGCGGGATGCCGACACGCTCGTGTCGACGCTCCGGAGACTCGCCTCGGCTGCGGGTGTTCTCGCGGACGCCGGGCAGTCCGAAGCGCTCACGAGACTCGTTGAGCAACGGCTGGGCGGGACCCTTCCGAGCGACTACGAGCCCGGTCTGGAGCGAGAACAGTCCATTGATGAGCGCCTCACCGTCGGCGAGACGCTGGTGGCATCGGGAACGCTCGACATCGCCGGGCGCATCTTCAGGGCCCTCGGAGTCGAACTCCCCGCGGACGCCGAGATCGCCGGATGGTCGAAGCAGATCCCGAGCGCGGCCGAGCCGTTGACGGACGCAGCACCCCCCGATCTTGGTTCACCGGCTACCCCCAAGCCGATTGAGCCGACCGAGTTGGCTGCGACAAAGCCCGTCGCACGAGCGGCACCGGAACCGGAGTCGCTCTCCCCTGCTGATCAGGCGGGTGGTAGCGACGCCATAGCGGTCGCGACCGATCTCTTCGGAGAGAGCCGCCTCAGCTTCGAGACGGCACAACGGTATTCCGACCGCTACGCGGAACGCGACATCCACTGGACGGGCAAGATCCGGAACGTCGAGGTCGTCGAACGCGATCGCATCCTCGGCGACGGCCCGTTCACCAAGGCCGTGGTCGACGTCGCCTCACTCGAGAACGATCTGTTCGGCAGCACCGTGGTGAGCGCGGTGGTTGCGTTCCCCCAATCCGGCGACGTGCGACTCAGCGAGGGCCGCGAGATAGAGTTTTCCGGCCGGCTGGCCGGTATCGACGCCCTCGTCCGAACCCTCTACGTGGCGAACGGCCGCTTCGCCTGACCGGCGACTGGCGACTGATCGCTACTCCGGCAGCCGATCCGAGAGGTACGCCACCAGATTCTCGATCGGGATCCGATCTTGCTGCATGGTGTCGCGATCGCGGATCGTCACCTGGTCGTCGTCGAGCGTGTCGAAATCGACGGTGACGGCATACGGCGTGCCGATCTCATCCTGGCGGCGATACCGGCGTCCGATGGACTGTGTGATGTCGACCTCGATCATCCAACGGCTCCGAAGGAGATCGGCAACCCGATCCGTCGCCGAGATGAGATCCTCCTTCTTCGAGAGGGGCAGCACCGCGACCTTCACGGGCGACAGCCGAGGATCCAGCTTGAGGACCGTGCGCTGCTCGCCGCGCACCTCTTCTTCCTCGTAGGCGTCGATGAGGAAGGCGAACGTCGTGCGCGTTGCACCGGCGGCCGGCTCGATGACATACGGCGTGAAGCGCTCGTTCGTGGCGGGGTCGAAGTAGGTCAGGTCTTCGCCCGAGTACTCGGCGTGCGCCTTCAGGTCGAAATCGGTCCGGTTGGCGATCCCTTCGAGTTCATCCCATCCCCACGGGAAGAGGTAGTCGACGTCGTAGGTCCCGGAGGAGTAGTGCGAGAGTTCGTCCTGCTCGTGCTCGCGGAACTGGAGGTTCGCCTCGGTCATCCCCAGATCGATGTACCAGTTGCGGCGCTCGTCGACCCAGTAGCGGAACCACTCGTCGGCCTCGTCCGGATGACAGAAGAACTCCATCTCCATCTGTTCGAACTCGCGCGTGCGGAAGACGAACTGCCCCGGGGTGATCTCGTTTCGGAACGACTTGCCGACCTGAGCGATGCCGAACGGCAGCCGCTTGCGAGCCGTGCGCCGGACGTTCTCGAAGTTGATGAAAATGCCCTGGGCGGTCTCTGGTCGCAGATAGACCGAATTGTCGTCGCTCTCGATCGGACCCATGTGGGTCCGGAACATGAGGTTGAACTCGCGGGGTTCCGTGAACGAGTCTTTGGTGCCGCACGACGGGCACTGGTCCGGATCCTCGAGCTTGTCGAGACGGAAGCGGTTGTGGCACTCGCGGCACTCGACGAGCGGATCTGAGAACGAAGCCAGGTGTCCTGAGGCGACCCACACCTTCGGCGACTGGATCACGGCGCTGTCGATGCCCACGATGTCGTCTCGCATCTGCACCATCGACCGCCACCACTGATCCTTCACGTTGCGCAGCAGTTGGGCGCCGAGCGGCCCGTAGTCGTAGGCCGATCGGATGCCTCCGTAGATCTCGGAGGATTGGAAAACGAAACCTCGCTTTTTGGCGAGGTTGACGATGGTGTCGAAGTCGGCGGGCATAAGTCACTCTCATTGAGGGGGTGCAGATGGATGGTAATGGGGTTGGAGATCGAGCTACGAGCTGGGCCTCGGGCCATCATCCCCGGATGCGGCGTCGATTGCCGTGCCGAACCTGCGGTCGCGGTGTTGGTACTCGGCGATGCAACGCGCCAGTTCTCCTTGGTCGAAGTCGGGCCAGAGGACGGGCGTGAACACGAACTCGGCGTAGGCCGCCTCCCACAGGAGGTAGTTCGAAATTCGCTGCTCCCCCGACGTCCGGATCAGCAGATCCGGATCGGGCATATCCGGCCGATAGAGCCGTGCGGCGATCGCAGCTTCGTCGACGTCGGCGGGGTCGAGGGTGCCGGCTGCGACCGCCTCGGCGATCTGGCGAGCAGCGTACGCAATCTCCGTCCGGCCGCCGTAGTTGAAGGCGTAGACCATGTTGAGCTTCGTGTTGTGCTTCGTCTGCTCTTGGGCGATCCGCATCCGGTCGAGGACCGGCGGGGGGATGCGCGGGTCGTCGTGGTCGCCGATGAAGATGACCCGAACTCCGAGTTCGTCGAGTTCGTCACGTCTCCGCTCGAGCAGATCGACGTTGAATTCCATGAGAAACGCCACTTCGTTGGCGTCGCGGTTCCAGTTCTCGGTCGAGAACGTGTAGACCGTGAGCCACTCGATGCCGAGGTCGAGGGCACCGTGGACGACGTCGAAGAGAGCCGGTTCGCCCTGCGCGTGGCCGGCAGTTCGCGGAAGACCGCGTGCGTTCGCCCACCGGCCGTTGCCATCGAGGATGATGGCAACGTGTCGTGGGATCCGGCTCCGATCGACCTGCAGCTCAGTCTCAGACATCGAGCAGCTCCATGGAGTCGAGCCGGCGTTCGAGGTGATACTCGAGGAACCGTCGCGTGATACCACGTGCCTCTCCCGACATTGACGGGTCGGCATCCGGCATCGCGGCCAGGTCGGCCGCCGCAGCGTCGGCGAGATAGTCGGTCACCCCGGCTCGCAGCGCGTACGCCCCGGGCGTTCGGCAACGGTCGCACAGGGCGCCTCCCGCTGCGAAGCTGAAGCGCGTGAGCCCCTCCCTGGCACCGCACCCGGCGCAGTGTTTCAGGGCGGGGGCAACGCC
>Ga0316194_10002319_pt1 | contig 13268 bp, 10 predicted proteins | sample CroRivsedime1_MG_FD_204936 | JGI IMG/M metagenome (GOLD analysis project Ga0316194, IMG submission 204936) | Coastal sediment microbial communities from Maine, United States - Cross River sediment 1 | ecosystem: Environmental > Aquatic > Marine > Coastal > Sediment | place: USA: Maine...
GCGCTCATCATGTTGCCGATCATTCTTGCTTACACCGCGTATGTGTACTGGATTTTCCGTGGCAAAGTGAAGGCAGATGCCGGCTATCACGCCTGACAGCAATCCGTACGCGGGTGCGCCGCGGAGCCGTCTGCGTCGCCTGGCATGGTTCGCGCTGCTCTACACCGCCAGCCTTGCTGCCTGGGGTGCTCTCGCCTATCTGATCCGCGTGATGATCGTCCCCTAGGATGTTCCCGGTTTGCCGGATGCCCGTCCGGCGGTGATACTCTGTTCGCAGCCGACCCGGGAGGGCAACGCTGCGCAAGTCTCTCCACATCTGCCTGCTGACCATGGTGCTCATAGCGTTCGGCTGTGGCAGGCAGCCGCCCACGGAGACAGAGGCCCGATCCGAGGAGATCGGCTCGCTGTCTGCCCTGTCCCATCGACCCGAAGACGTCGAAGGACTGCAGATCCCGGAACAGTTGGAGGGAGTCGTGGAACCCTGGCACGGCGATCTCTCCGCAATGGCCGAACGCAGGATGGTACGGGTCGCCGTGGCCCGCGGCGGTTTCTTCTACTACATCCGTGACGGCAAACAGCACGGGGTGACGTCGGAGGCGTTGCGGCTCTTCGAGAAGTTCCTCAACAGCAAACTCGGCCTGTCGGGCACGAGTAGAGTCCACGTTATCGCTCTACCGCTGACCAGAGACCAACTACTCGGAGCAGTGGTCGAGGGTCACGCGGACATCGCGGCGGGCGGGCTGACCGTGACTGCCGACCGCCGGCAGCTGGTGGACTTCTCCTCTCCCTGGCTGACCGATGTCAGGGAACTGGTCGTCACGGGACCGCTCGCGGTTGCGATCGCGAGCCTGGATGAGCTGTCCGGCAGAGAAGTTGTGGTGAGGGTGTCCAGTTCCTATTACGAAAGCCTGCTGGCACTGAGCGAAGCCTTCGTCGCGGCGGGCAGGCCGGCCATAGACATCCTGCCGGCCCACGAGATCTTCGAAGACGAGGACCTGCTGGAGATGGCCTCGGCTGGCATGATCAGCATCACGGTGGCGGACGATTTCGTGGCACGATTCTGGTCGCAGGTGTTTGCGGATCTGACCGTGCATGAAGACCTGGCCGTGAGAGAAGCGGGCGCCATCGCCTGGGGCTTCCGCAAGAAAAGTCCGGAGCTGAAGGCGGCAATCAATGAATTTGTCGACAGTAACCGGCTCGGCACGAAGACGGGCAATATCGTCCGCAACCGTTACCTCAACGATCCGGATCGCGTGGTCAACGCGCTGTCCGGCGACCGTCTCGAACAACTCTCCAGGGAGGCGCCGTTCTTCCGGGATTACGCGGAGCGTTTCGATCTTGACTGGCTCCAGCTCGCCGCCCAGGGATTCCAGGAGTCACGACTGGACAACCGCAGACGCAGCGCGGCCGGCGCCGTCGGCATCATGCAGGTCATGCCGCAGACAGCACGCATGATGAAGGTCGGTGATTACAAATCGATGGAGGGCAGCATCCACGCCGGCGCCAAGTATATGCGTCACCTGATCGACCAATATTTCGATGACGAGAATATCGACCCGATGAATCGATGGCTGTTCGCCCTCGCCGGGTATAACGCCGGTGGCGCAAGAATCAGTCGCTACCGGGAGAAGGCAGCGGCGGATGGTCTGGATCCCGATCGCTGGTTTGGCGAAGTGGAAAAGGTGGCCGCCGACAGAATCGGATCGGAAACCGTCAACTACGTGCGCAACGTGATGAAATACTACCTGGCGTACAGGATGACCTTCGAACGAGAGGAACTTAGACGCGATGTGCTCGCGCGCCTGACGCGTGCGGATTGAGTCCGGGCGTGGCCGAAAAAACCGGCCTTACATGCCAAGCTCCCTGCAGGCGGTCTCCACGACCAGTTTGTCGTCTTCAAAGCCGATCAATGACTCGCGGTCGTCCTCCGCGTCCGCCTCCATTACGAAGTACAACACGGCTGCCTGGACCATGCGGCGATGCTGCTCGCCCGACTCGACGGTCAATGTGTCGATCAGTCGATAACAGCGATTGGCGATCGCCTGCGCTGTGTTCACATCCATGTGATCCACGTCCCTGGACGATACCTCCACGCTGACAAGATAGGTCGCCACGCGGCGGCGCAACTCCTCGCGCGACAAGCGCGGACCCGCCATCAGCCTCTGGAACAGGGCAGCGATGGCCTCGGGCAGCGACTCCATGACCCTGGCCACTGAAAGTTCGCCATCGGGAGTGTGATCACTGTTCAAGCTCGACTCCTCTGCAAGCTGCTGCGATCCTGCGGCCCGCCGTTGCCGTCGACGAAACAGCGACCAGCAGGCGAAACGCTACGACAACTCAGGGTTGGCCGGCACCCGCCTTCCAATCGCGGATGTACTCGATCTGTTGATCCGTCTCAGGGATCTGCGGCTCCCACGCACTCTTCTCCATTGAACTGTAGAGGATGGCGAGCTTGCGGATCGCCCGGTCGCCGTCCAGGCCACATTCCACAAGATAACAACCGATGGCCACGCCGGTGCGTCCGACGCCACGATTCGCATGGATATAGGTCGTCTGTCCGCGGCTGATAGCGTCACTGATCTCGCGGAAGATGGCAGCCATCTGAACGGGGCTGCGCGGGATTCCCCGGTCGCGGATAGGGTGATGGCTGTACTGCACATCGACCCCGAGCATCTCGGCTTCCCGTCGCAGCGCCTCCTCGTAGACAGGGCATTCCTTCCTCTCGGACAGGTCGATAAACTGCCCGATCCCCGAAACCAGGAACCGGCGGATACGCCGGGTCGCCTCGTCAGGGCCCGCCACGCCCGGATGCTCCCCGGCGAGAAGTATGTCCGGAATCACCCAGAATGAGTTGTCTATGGGTTTCGTCATGCTGTCTCAGTCAACTCCCCGTTCCGGGCGCTGAAGACTCACCTGAGTATGGAACCGGCCACCGCGAACGACTGCTTCCAGCGTGCGGAAATTTGCCACATCCTGCGACGGATCCGCGCCCAGCACGAGCAGGTCTGCAATCTTGCCGGCCTCCACGGTTCCAATTTCGCTGTCGCGCTGCATCGCCCGGGCGCCGTTCTGCGTCGCCGCTACGATGACGTCCATGGCCGGCATCCCGGCCGCCTGCATGGCCTCCATTTCAGCATAGATCGATGGCCCGGCCACCGTTAAAGGATTGCCCGCGTCGCTGCCCATCGCGATCGTGCCACCGGCCTCATGAACGGCCATCAGGTTACCGACCATCACTTCATATGCCCTGGCTGCGCGGTCTGCGTAGGCATCAAGTCGGTCACGGTCGAAGCGCCCGAACTGGCCGGATTCCGCCGACTGCGAGATCTTCACCAGCGTGTCCTGGTCGACACAGCGGTTGGGATCATCCACCTCCGGCGGCGGCTCTCCGGTCAGCACGGATTCGTACATCTTCACGTACCCGCTCCTGACGACCAGAGTCGGCATGTATATCGCCTCCCGCGCCGGGTCGGTCAGCATACCGAGGAATTCCTCGTCGACCGGCTCGTCCTGCACGCTATGCACAAGCACGCGCGCTCCAGCGCGCAGAGCAACCTTGGCTTCGCGAAGCTGCGTTGCATGCACCAGCAACTGCACGCCATATGTTCGGGCCTCATCGCCGACCGCAAACAGGCGGGCATCCAGTTGTTCGCGCATCTCCGCGGCGGGCTTCAAGAACCAGACTTTCACGGCATCGGTGTGATTGGCCGCCAGATACCGAACGCCGGCCCGCCCCGACTCTTCGTCGTTCAATTCAATGATTCTGCGTTCCGCGGGAAGCACCCACTTGGGCGGACTAATGGGACTGATGAGCGGACCCGCGACCGCGATATGGGGAGCGAAAGCATCGCCGCGAACCCGTTCTCTCAGGGTCCACGTCCAGGGGAAGCCGCCGACGTCGAATGCCGCCGTGACGCCCGAGCACAGATAGGCTCTGAAATACCTCTGCGGCATCGTCCGCTGACGGAACTCGACGGCCTCGAACGGGTAGATAGATCGGACATCCAGGGCGTCGGGACGACCATCACCCCATGCTGTCTGGTCAAAGTGCACATGCGCATCGACGATGCCTGGCGTAATCCATCGGCCGGAGACATCGACCAGGCGAGCTGAGTCCACCACGCTGCAGTCTGACGAAGAGCCGGCACACTGGATCCGGTCACCATCAATCAGCACGACCGCATCATCGACGGGTGAGCCCCCGGTGCCATCGATCAGGATCCCGCCGACCAGCGCCACCAGCGTCGACGCCACCGGGGTCGGGTCCCGATCACCAGTCGCCGAACGGTCCGAACACGCCGCTAACAGGCATGCCGTGGAAGCGACAATGGCGAATCGTGTGGGCAACCCAGGCAATCTGCGCATGGGGCGTAGTGTACTTATGCTGGGTTACGGGTAAAGGACCGAACACGGACCCGGTCCCGAAGACCCCTTGCCGGTGTAAGGGAGCGATCGGCGAGCGACCCTTGCGCAGGCGTGGAACTCCCCGGGCCCTTGGTTGCAATGTAGCTGCTGGCTTGCCGCTACTCTTTGGGCGGATTGTAGAGAGCCCACGGGAGTCGCTAGGACCGTAGGCCGTAGCCGGGTGGCCAGACCGCGCCGGACCATGCCGACGTGGACAGCTATTCCTGACCCGCGAGGCGGTCCGCCCAGCGGGTAGTCTCCGGCAACCGGTAGCGCGTCAGGCAGGCAAGCGTGTAACCGATCGCCGTCTCAAGGGAGACGCGATGACCCGTTGATACGAACAGCGGCCGTACTCCCACTCGAGTCCGCAGCACCGCACCGATCCTCTCCTCCCCGTCCATCAGCGGCGTCCAATCGCCCTTGTTTTCCGGAACATCGGCATGGCTACCGATCAGCCGACTCTTGGCCACGCCGATGGTCGGCAGTCCCGTCAGCACCCCGAGGTGACAGGCCAGCCCGAATCTCCGCGGGTGTGCGTACCCCTGCCCGTCACAGAGGACGAGATCCGGCGCTCGGTGCAATTTGTCTATAGCCTCGAGCAGCACCGGTATCTCGCGGAATGACAGCAAGCCCGGGACGTAAGGAAACGACGTGCGCCGGCGCGCAAGGGCGTACTCCTCGAGTTCCAGGTCCGGAAAACTGAGGACCGCCACCGCCCCCTTGGTGGTCTTGAGGCCCTGCTCGAATGCCACGTCGGTTCCCGCCACATACCTGACTGCCCCGAGGTCGTCCTCCCGAACGACCCGTCCTTTCAGATCTTGCTGGATCTGCCGGGCCTCGGCCGGAGTGACTTCCCAGGAGTGAGCCGTCACGCTTTCATCCGGCCGCAAACGGGCGCGGGCCAGGTCCCTTGTCGACGAGGTCCTGCCATCGGTGGAGATCTGTCGTGGTCGACGGGACACGCATTCGGAAACCGGGGCCAAGACACATACCGGACGAGTCTAGCATCGGACTATCATGTGCAACGGTGCTCTGATTGAACCGCTAGTGACGTTTGTAACCCGGACATCGACGCCTATACTGGCCTCGCCGAACGCCCACAACCACAACAGCGACGCGACGGGACCCAATGGAGAGAGACGACGCCAGCCGGCCGAAGTCTGGCCGCTCGGTACAGATACCCAGCCTTCGAGATGCGATCACGCCGGTCGTCGTACTGGTGCTGCTGTTATCGCTCTCGGTCTACCTGTTCGGCGACGACTCGTCCTACGGCGCCAATCAGGTGGCCCTGATCATCGCATCCGTCGTGGCCAGCTTCATCGCGATCAAGAACGGTCATCGCTGGCAGGATCTACACAATGCCATCTCTTCCGGTATCTCGGTGGCGATCGGAGCCATGCTCATCCTGCTCTCGGTAGGCGCATTGATCGGCAGCTGGATGCTGGCCGGCACTGTGCCGGCGATGGTCTTTTACGGACTCGAGGTCCTTCATCCTTCAATCTTCTATGCGGCCACCTGTCTAATCTGCGCGCTGGTCGCCGTCTCTATCGGTAGCTCCTGGACAGTGGCCGGAACCATCGGCATCGGCCTGATGGGCGTCGCCATCGGGCTCGGCCTGAGGCCAGAGATCACAGCCGGTGCGATCATCTCCGGAGCGTACTTTGGGGACAAGATGTCGCCCCTGTCGGACACCACCAACCTTGCGCCTGCCGTCGCCGGCACCGAACTGTTCACCCACATCCGGCACATGGCATGGACCACGGGCCCTTCGTTCCTGATCGCGCTGTTCCTGTTCACGATGATCGGCATATTTTCCACACCGCAGGGTGACAGCCTGCAGCTCGGAGGTTTGTCCGAGGTCTTGCGGCGCGAATTCAATCCCGGACCGTTCAACCTGCTGCCTGTCGTACTTATCGTCGGGATGGCGATCAAGCGCATACACGCGCTGCCGACAATCCTGGCGGGCGCCGCGGCGGGCGCGGCGCTCGCGGCAATCCTGCAGCCCAACCAGGCGATAGCTCTGGCCGCTTCTCCCGAACTGCCGGACTGGCTGGCCGTCATCAAGGGCGTATGGATCTCCCTGTTCGACGGTTACGTGTCAAACACAGGCGACGCGACCATCGACGACCTGCTGACCCGGGGGGGGATGATCAGTTTCCTCAATACGATCTTCCTGATCCTGACGGCACTGTCGTTCGGGGCCGTGATGGAGCACACGGGCCTGCTCGAGCGGATGATCGCGGCCCTGGTGCGCGCGGCGCGTGGCACCGGGTCGCTCATCTCGGCCGTTGTCGGAACCACGATCCTTTCGAATATCGTCACCGCGGATCAGTACATGTCCATCGTCATCCCTGGCCGGATGTTCAGGGAGGAGTTCCGTCGACGCCGACTCAAGGCGCGCAACCTCTCGCGCACAATCGAGGATGCCGGCACGCTGACCTCGCCTCTGATCCCCTGGAATACCTGCGGCGCCTACATGGCTGCGACCCTCGGAGTGGCAACGGTGGCCTACCTGCCTTTCTGCTTCCTTAACCTGATCAATCCCCTGGTGGCCATCTTCTACGGAATGCGCGATATCAAGATAGAGAGATACGATGACGACGAGCAGATACCGGCCATCGACCATGCCTGATTGTCATCGCCCGGAGCAAGGCGACGGATCACGGCTGGCGGGGCCGGCTACAGACTGCCCAGGTACTGCGGATCGTGAGAGTCTTTCAGGAGCGGCCTGTTCACCAGGCGGAAGTCACTGAAGAACATCATGAAGCGCTCGTCACTCCCGGGCGAGAACACCCCGACACGGCGTATCTTGCGCAGGCGAAGCTGTCGGCCTTCCGGTCCATTGCGGATTGCCTCCATCGGGATCTGGTAGAGGTTGTAGCCAGGTTTCACGACCATGGTCAGGTCGGTGCGGTCACCTTCGGCCTTCTCCCTGCGCTTGTCGTCGACCCGCAGGATAATCTCCCGGGGAAGGTCGAGTTCCGAATAAACCTCTATCTGCAGGGCGTTGTACCCGCGCCAGTCCGTATAGGGCTCGTGCACCATGACCCCGGCGCCCGGCACGGTGTCGAACAAGACCATCGCTGTAATGCGCTCATTCCTGGATTTCCACTGTGTCGGCGGCATGCCGACAAACAGCAATGAGTCACGCACCTCTATGAACCTCTGCTGCCATGCATCGGTCATGTCGACCACCCGCGGATATGCGCCGTTCCGACCCGCGTACGACAGGGCCACCGGGAACAGCGACTGCATGATGATCACCAGAACCAGTAAGGAACTCCAACCGATGATCCGGCGCGGCCGACCCCGCAGACGGTCATGTTCCCGGCGCAGTGGACGATCCAGTGCGGCGCTGAGAGTGAGAAATGCGAGACCGCCGAGGATGTTGCTCAACAGCCGATCCTCGGCCAACGGGGAGGGGTCGGGGAAGAACAGCTGCAACCCGACGCTCATTACGACCACCGCGACGCCAGCCACGGCGTAGTAGAGCGAGCGCTTGCGTATCCAGCGTCGCCCGACCAGCGCGGTCAATTCCAGCACGATCAGCCCGCCGATGCCGAAGAACAGCACATGGCGCAGTCGGTAGAGCTCGAACAGGAAGAGATTGCTGCTGGGCGGGTCGTCCGCGATCAGCACGATGCTGGCCAGCAGAAATGCGGCAACATACAAAACGACCAGACGGGCAGCAGGCCCCTTTGCCCGCATAGTGCCCGCCCGGATTTCGTGAAACGGCTCGGTCGCGTTGTTATGTGTCATGCGACTCCGGTTTTACGTCACCGCGCGAACGGACCCGGTCATCTCCCCCTGGAGCGCGTCGCCCGCCCGGACCAAACTACTCCGCGGATCGTTTGACGGCAATCCTGCAAACCATGCTCAGTCCTTCGCCTTGCCGAGATCATCGAAGAATCTGCGGGCATCCGCGGAGTGTCGCTGACGGTACGCCGCACAGATTGCGACGGTCTCCTCCGTCTGCCTGAGCACTGTCTCGAGCCCCGGAACATCATCGTCGAATCGGCCAAACACAGTCCGCAACCGATCACTGTCTCCCGGGGTGCAAAAACCGTTGAAGTAAGCCGGCAGGTAGTGCCGGTAAGCAGCGGGGAAGCGTTTCACCAGCACAGGCGCATTGCCCTCGAACCAGTCCCAGGTGCCTTCCAGCCGGGCCGGATGAGCCAGGGTTGCAAGCAGTGGCGATGTCTCGCTGTCACGTACCGACTCGTCGAGCAGCAAATTCCTTGCCCGGGCCAGCATCAACGGATCCTCGGCAGAGCCCAAAGCCCTGAGAATCTGGCTGCGCAGCAAAGTATGATTCGATTCGCGCAGCAGTCCGACCAGGTGATCGAAGAACTCGGCAGGACTATCCTGTACCGCGACCACCAACGCTGTCCCCACCAGGTCGGGAGCGAGCGCCGTTGCTGCATCGCCCTGCCCGGGCGGATAGCTGACATGGGCACGCCCCGCTGTTGCAAGCGTCGCACGGAGCTCCGGATCGCGCGCATAGGTAGCCAGGAAACTCGTCACCGCACTCGACAGCAGGGCCGCCTCTTCCGGCGATTCCGCGCCATCCGGGAGCCCCAGAAGCTCTATTCTCCGACCGTAGATAGCGCTTGCGTAGGCCGCCGCCAGGTCTCTCTGCTGCGGCCCGAGGAGATGATCAAACACTCTCTCGAAGGCACTGATCGATGCCACGATCACGGAACGTTCGCGGGCCCCGGCCAGTGTCGGCAGAGATAGGAGATAGTCTTCTATGCCGCTGGTCCCCGCCGCCAGACCCGCAGTCAGGCTATCGGCGAGCGACAGCCGCTCGCGAGGACTGATCCCGGGGCCGGCACCCGCGATCAGAACGCGGGTCTGAGCGTCCGGCAATCGCCATCGATAGTAGCCGGCCGCCGCGCGATTGGGCATCACCCAGCCGGGACAATGATCCGCGATCCTGAACTCCGTCGATCTGTCGTCGAGCAACAGACAGGGCTCGCCTGCCGCGGCGTCCTGGTCGTCCTCCCAGGACAGACACACGGGTATGGTCCACGCCTCGTCGGGCGAGAACCACGCGCCGTCGGGAAGGAAACGTTGCTGCGACAATGCCACCCTGGCGCCTTGCGAGTCGCACTGTAGCTGAACCGAGAGATACGGCACGCCGGGCTGGAACAGGAAACTGCGGAAAGCGTCTTCGAGTTGCACGCCGCTCCCTGCCGTCTCCTCCAGTGACTCGATCAGATCGAAAACAGTGGCGGTCCCATAGGCGAAGCGCCGCATGTGAAGCCGGACGCCCTCGCGAAAGACGTCACTGCCCAGATAACTCTCGAACATAGCCAGGACGCTCGAGCCTTTCTCATAGGTGATACTGTCGAATGCCGCGTACATGCCTGCTGCATCGGCGACAGGTTCGCGTATCTGCCGCGCCGCAGACAGGCTGTCTTCGTCCATCGTCGCGAGGCTGCGGGCCAGCTGGCTGCGATCATAGTTGAACCCCGGGCGCCAGGCTTCCATGCCGCGGGCCTCGATCCAGGTCGCAAACGCCTCGTTCAGCCAAAGATCATCCCACCATGGCATGGTGACGAGATTACCGAACCACTGGTGCGCCAACTCGTGAATGTGGGTCGAGCCGAAGGCCCTTTGCTGCGCGACCGGCGGGTCGTCATCCAGGAGGATCATGCCCTCCTCGTACATGATCAGGCCGGCGTTCTCCATCGCGCCCAGGCGGTCGCTCACGGCGACGATATCCAGCTTGTCGAACGGGTAGGCGATGCCGAAATAGTCCTCGAGATGCGCCACCATCGGGCCAGTATTGTCCAGCGCGTAACGCAGCTTGTCGCCCTTCCCGCGGACCGCGATCCCCCGCAGCGGGATGGACTCCTGGCGCCATTCGTTGGCGGGAATGCTGTCCCACTCGACGACATCCAACGGACCGACGGCCAGTGCGAACAGATAGGTAGGCAAGGGTCGGGTCGTGGCGTAGCGGACCCGCTTCCTTCCATCGCCCAGCATCTCTACGCCGATCTCTGCGCTATTGAAAAATGCCAGATTCTCCTTGCGAGTGATGATGGCGACGTCGAAGGGGGTCTTGAAAGCCGGCTCATCGAAACCGGGAAATATCTTGCGTGCCTCGATCGGCTGCAGGTCGGTGAACGCGTAATAATCACCCTGCTCTTCTGTCCGGTAGAGACCGACCAGACCGCCGGAAAATTCGCGGCTGTACTCGAATACGAGGTGAACACGCTGGGGCTCGATCACCTGATCCAGGCTCAACAGGACGATCCCGTCGGCATGCACCTGCTCATAATTCGCCTCGACTCTCGAGCCGTCATCGAGGAGCACCCCAGCCAGCGTGACCTCGAGACCGTTGCCGTGCAGCCATATCCGGTTCAGCGGGATCGTAACGTCGATCTGTATCTCGGCACGGGCGTGGAACTGCGGCTCGTCGGGGATGACAGTCAACTCGAGTGCGTAGGCCACGGGGACGACGTCGCGTGGCAGCGGGCCAACCGGGACACGCTCCTGCGCCCGGCCGTCAGGGCCGGCGACAGTCACATCGCCCGGTGCATCCTGGTGACCGCAAGCGGCCAGCAACAACATCAGGGCCGGCAGTAGAGAGCTTGGATATTTCATCGACTGTGACCGCCCGCAGGTGGTGCTGCGGACGGCGCGGAGTATACGCGCCGACGCAATGCAGCAACCAGCCGCACTGCTGGTGTAGCGACGCGGAACGCCCTAGAATCCGCTGTCGCCACGGGGAACCTGTTCCGGATCGGGCACTCTACAGCGTAACGACGCTCAACTTTTCTACGGAAGACATCCATGTTGCGAACCACTTCAGCTGCTATTGCCGGGGCTCTGATGCTGGCGCTGTCAGCCTGCGACCGGGGCACCGGCAGCGACGGCCAGGCGGCTGCAGGGCCAGGCGATCCGGAAACTGCCGAGCCGACCCAGGCCGCACCAGCAGGGGAACCGTCGATCGACTGGTTCGACGGCGATGTCGACGCGGCGTTTGCTCTCGCCAGCTCTGCAGGCAAGCCTCTGTTCCTCTATTGGGGCGCGGAGTGGTGCCCGCCCTGTCATCAGATCAAGGATCAGATCTTTAGCAAGCTGGAGTTCATCGAGAAGTCCAGGCTGTTCGTGCCCGTGTATCTGGACGGGGACACAGAAAGAGCGCAGAAACTCGGCGACCAGTTTGGCGTACTCGGCTATCCGACGATTATTGTCTTTAGCGCGGACGGCAAGGAGCTGACGCGCATCCCCGGAGGGCTCGACATCGGGCTCTACGCCGAAGTGCTTGATCTCACGCTACAGGGGGTCCGCCCCGTTGCGGAGATCGTCACGGCTGTCATGGCCGGGGAGACCGTCAGCGACGACGACTACCGGCTGCTCGGGTTTTATTCGTGGAGCCAGGACAACGACCGCGCATTGGCGGGGATGGACAAAGTTCAGGCATTCGAAGTCATGGCGACGTCCTGCCCTGCCAGCCTGGCATCCGCCTGTGCACGACTTTATGCCGAATACCTGCGGGCGGCGCTTGCGGCGGAGAAAGACGAAGAGAACCCACGGTCGATGTCTGCGGCGCAGAAGGGATTGGCGCTGGAACGCGTCCATGTGATTCTCGCCGACGATGATCTGTCCGCGGCCAGCCTGCCGCTGCTCATCGGTTACGCTGACGATGTCGTCCCGGGTCTGACGGAAGCCGGCTCGGCAGAGCGTGAGGACCTTGTGGGCGCCTGGAACGCCCGACTGGACGCGATCGCTGTCGATCCCGACACATCGCCGGCCGATATGCTCTGGACGCGATATGTGGTGCTGCAGTTCGCGAAGCTGGACTCTGGCGATGAGGACCTGCCGGAGACCGAGGTGAGCGCTGCGAAAGAGGCCGTCGATCAGGCCAACGTCGAGGCAACGACGACCTACCAGAGACAGGCATTCATGAATGCGGCCTGGTACGTGCTGACAGAGTCCGGGCAGCAGGAATACGTCAAGACACTCCTGCTCGAGGAACTGGAAAAATCAAAGCAGCCGTATTACTTCATGCCCAGTCTCGCTCGTCTGGCCGAGAACGGTGGCGATACCGAAAAGGCCCTGTACTGGCTCAGGAAAGGCTACGATACCTCCAGCGGATCGGCGACCAGATTCCAATGGGGCTACTACTACGTCGACGGCCTGATCCGCATGACCCCGGAGGAACCGGAGGCGATCGCCCAGGCGTCTACCCAGCTTCTGTCCGAGCTGGACGGGCAGCCCGATGCCATCTACAACCGGACCGGCCGGATCATGAAACGACTCGGCACGAAACTGGCCGAATGGAATTTCGACGGCCGCTACGACGAGCAGATTGCGGCGATCCAGCTTAAGGTCGACTCGCTTTGCGCACAGATACCAGACGGCGATGCTTCGCTGTCGACCTGCCAGATATTCATGGAAGAAGCCTGAGCCCACAGCGCCGGATTCGAACTCGCGCGTATTACTCCAGCCAGATGTCACTGATGTGCAGCTCCAGTGGCTCTTCCGGGCGACTGGTAAATAAGATCAGCTGCCAGACCTGAGACAGGTCCATCTCACGGCCAACCGGCGCGTCACGGATGTCTTTTAGCGGAATGCTGACGTCGTTCAGCCCGGGCTCGATGCTCAAGGTCCGATTGAACCGATCATTGTGCTGTTGATTGTGGAGCGCATCTTCGATCCGGATCGTCAGGTGCACCGAGTGGTCCCGCGTGGAGAACACCTGCATCCGGTAGGCCTTCATCCGGGTCCAGTCCGGATACACTTCGCGGATGGCGACGCCGGGCCAGGGGTTCTGCGGAAAGCTGATGACCGAAACCCGATGGCCGGACTTCTCTGTCCAGCCCGCCGGTGCGGGCACCAGGCCGATATCA
>Ga0316194_10002323_pt1 | contig 13257 bp, 10 predicted proteins | sample CroRivsedime1_MG_FD_204936 | JGI IMG/M metagenome (GOLD analysis project Ga0316194, IMG submission 204936) | Coastal sediment microbial communities from Maine, United States - Cross River sediment 1 | ecosystem: Environmental > Aquatic > Marine > Coastal > Sediment | place: USA: Maine...
CCATGCGGGGTCCGCCGGGTGCTAGGGAGGTGTCCTGCCTTCCTCCTCGTACACGTAGGGCCGGTATCCCGCCTCGACCAGGATCACGTCCTTGTCCGGGTAGTTCTCCAGGGTGGAGATGAAGTTGTCACGCAGCTCCAGCAGGGTGCCGTGCCACCAGGGGTAGTAGGAGTACCCGATGACGTCGTAGGGGATGCCGTATCCGTTGAACCGACAGCTTGGCGAAGTTATCCCAGTTGTCGGGGAGCCGGCCCAGCGGCCACATCATCCCGTTCCGGACCTCGTTGCCGATCTGCACCATCTCCGGCATGACGCCGGCCTCCCGGAAGGCGCGAATCGTGTAGGCCGTCCACTCGCGTACCGAGTCAGCGAGAATTTCGATATCGGTGGTGTCCCATGCAGCTGGAATCGGCTGCTTCTGCGGATCAGTCCAGCCATCGGCGTAGTGGTAGTCGAGCAGGAACCTGAGCCCGGGCTTGACGACCCCACCGTCCTTGAACTGGATTCCGCTGTCTTCCGAGCAGCGAAGTCAGTGCGGAGATCGAGCGCCGCATTCGCGCCTCCAGCTCTAGATGACGTCGGGAACCTCCGCGAGGGATCTACCTCGGTCAGGTCGTCGAGTCCTTCGATCCCCGGTCGGTCGACAGTCCGAACGGAAGGTATGCCGGACACCACGACACGAGGCTCGTGACGAGGAAGGCGATGGCGACGACCGCGAGGATGATGCCGAGCGTTCCGCTGATCGTGCCGTTGATCAGCATGTAACCGATCACGAGCGCGGCCAGCGAGCGGAGCACGCGGTCCACTTTGCCCATGTTCTTCTTCATCTTCATTGAGTGTCTCCAGGTGGGTATGAGGTGACTACTGCTCGTCCGTCCTCAGAATGTCGCACGAACCAGTCGCGGTCGCCAAGTCATGAAGAACCGACCAGTCTCACTGTTCGACAGGAGGTAATTCCTGCTGGCGGCCCCTAGTCGTGGTATCCAGCTGTGGGACTGCCCTCCAGGAACCGGGCGAGATCATGCTCGATCCACAGCGTCGCGCCTGAATTCGCGAGGAAGGCCTCAAGCCTGTCCATCGACGCGAGCGTCGCGTCCGCGTCCACATTCCACGTTGGCACGATCCGCTGCGCGCGGCTGATCCGGAAGTGGTACAGATCGCCCGACAGCACCACGGGTCCCTGCCGTTCAAGGTCCAAGAACAGGGCCTGGTGTCCCGGCGTGTGTCCGGGGAGTGAGAGGATTCGGACCCTCCCGTCGCCGAACACATCGTGGTCGCCGTCGAGCACATCCCAGTCCCGATTGGCCAGGCCTTCGTACAGAGAGGAGTCGAACCCCGGGGTCGTGACCTCATCCGCGAACGCTGCTTCATATTCCGGCCGCTGGATGAGCAGTGTAGGGCTCGTGACATCGTTTGCCACGCCCACGTGGTCGAAGTGCATGTGCGAGAAAGCTGCGTAGCCGATCGAGTCGTAGGTGAGACCAATATTGGCCAGCTGGTCGGCGAGCGTGCGGTCGAGCCGGTATCGCCAGCCCTCGAATTCGTGCCAGCCGTCCTTCTCCGCGATCTCGGAGGGCAGGCCGCCGTCCCACAGAAGACGCCCCTCCGGATGCTCGACGAGATAGCAGGGAACGAAGAGCTCGCGGACTTTCGTGGCGTCATCGGTGACGCCAAATCCGGCGGACTCCGGACTGTCGTAGTAGAGCCGCCCGCAGTCGAACTCGTACAGGCGCAGGTCGGGATTCGACCGGTCCGCGAAACCGACGCCGAGTCCGAAAAATGATGCGGACAACAGAGGCAATGCCGCCAGAGATCCGTGTACTTTCAACGCGCGCCGTCCTGTCGTTTCCTGAGTCCGTGGTCCGCGAGGCCGGGACCCACGAACGACAAGATGTGCGTTGGTGTCAACCTGTGGCGCGCGGTTCGCTAAGGCTTCTCGACGATGATTTCGTAAGGAGCGACGCGGCCCTCCTTCACGTTGTCGATCATGTTGCCCACCTTCTCCAGGGCCGAGTCGCCCATGAGAATGTGGAGACCGAGCGGGGAGCTGCCCCCGCCATTTCCATTCGCGCGGAGCTGATCGAAGAAGTCCAGTGCGAACTCGCTGCGGTCCGCTTCCGCCACGACACGGAATCCGGCTGCCTCCAGGGTCCCCCGGTACGTCGCCGGTGACGAGACCCGGCTCTCGGCGCGAGAGGTGGCCCAGGGGACCGGGAATCGAAGCTCGCCGTCGCCCATGCGCATGATGTCGTACACGCCGAGTCTGCCGCCCGGCCGGAGCACCCGGAACAGCTCCATCGCGAGCAATTCCTTGTTCTCGATGTTCATTCCCACGTGCAGCATGAATGACCTGTCGAAAGTGCCGGCAGGGTAGGGCGTGGCCGTCGCATCTCCCCGGTCGAGCGAGATAACGCTGTTCAGTCCGACCCACCGGCAGAGCGCTTCGCCGGCCCGGACATAGTCGTCGGTGAGGTCGATGCCTGTCACCCGGCAGCCGTAACGCTGCGCCGCAAATCGGCTCGCGCCGCCGAGCCCGCAGCCCACGTCCAGCACGTGATCGTCAGGGGACAGGTCCAGCTGGTCGAGGAAGCTTTCCGTCGCCATCCGTCCTCCAATATGAAACTCATCCACGGGCGCCAGGTCGTCCACGCTCACCGAGTCGGGTGTCTTTCCGAGTTGCCCGACCCCGGCGCGGATCGCTTCCACGAGCCTCCCGTGGCTGTAGTGGTTTTCAACTGCTTCGAGCTCCGGCACGTCTACCTCCCGAGTCTGTTTCGTTCTGCCATATCCTGTCGCACGGCTGTTGACGGGGTATGCGTGATTCGGTCGAGCGATGCGACATGGCGTCCAAGACACCGCAGCATTACCGCCAGCCCTTGCCCCGTCCTCGGCTACGGTCGCATCCATTGTCGGCCTCGAACCGGGAGACGGCGTGAGCAGGGCAACCAACGCCGGCCGACTCGCGTCGAAGCAAGTGCGGGTCCTGGAAGACCCTGATCAAGGACGCGAGCACGGATCGGTGCGTCGCACAACCTGAGAGGTCCACGTGCCGGCACATTTTCTTCGCTCTCTCCGGACGGTCATTCCGGGCTGTGCAGCAGCCCTCCTGCTCGTGTCGCTCGCGGCCTGCGAGGACGCGGCTCCCGAGCAGACGATGGTGGCGGACTCCGCCGGAATCAGGGTCGTCAGCAACGCGGCGCCCGATATTCCGCTCGACTGGACCTTCACTCGGACGTTCACGCTCGGTGGCCGAGAGGAAGGACCGGAGTCTTTCTATTCCGTGAACGAGAGAACGGTGGGCGTCGATGACGCCTCTCGCATCTACGTGCTCGACACGGATGGTCACAGGCTGCTCGTGTTCGACGACGACGGCAGTCACCTGAGGACGCTCGGCCGGGAGGGAGAGGGGCCCGGCGAGATCGCCTGGCCGATCCGACTCAACGTGAGGCCGGACGGAACGGCCCTGATCGAGGACATCGGGCGCGGCAGGGTCCACGGATTCGATCCCGAGGGCGTGCCGGTAGAGACCGACGAGGAGCTGGTACCGAACACCCGTCGAATCTGGGGCGGCGAGGGCCACTATTCGGCCATTTCCACGATAGAGGAGGATCAGACACTGTATCGATTCCTGCAGGTGGTGGGAGCCGACACGACGGAGCTGGTGCGGCTCACGGCGCCTGCCACCGGAGTGATCGAGCTCGAGAGCTGCGGGATGGCCCTGTCCGGAATGTCACCGCTCTTTGGCCCGAACATCGTCTGGGACGCCTGGCGCGAGCAGGCGGTCGCTCGTGTCGGGCCCACCTACCAGGTCGATGTCTTCGCCGGCCGCACACGGGTGGCGCGATACCGTCGAGCCGTCGAGCCAGTCAAAGCTGACCGGGACCTCGCAAAGCGGGAACTCGGCGAAGGGATGCGCATGATGAGCTCGGCCGGCGTCCGGGAGTGTGCGTGGGACGAGGTGATCGAGAAGCGCGGTTTCTCCGATGTCGTTCCCGCGATCCGGAGCCTGAGGGTCGCGCCGGATGGTACGATCTGGGTCAGCCGTGGAGGACCGCGCCCGGAGCCGACCTGGACCGACATCCTGGCCGCAGACGGCACGTATCTCGGGACGTTGCCTCCCGAGGCGCCGTTTCCGATCGGGTTCCTTCCGGATGGACGGATGCTGACCACGGAGACGGACGAGCTGGAGGTGGTGCGGCTCGTGGTCTACCAGATCGACGAGGTGCCACTGTGAGCTGGCACCCGGAAGAGCGGCCATGCTTCCCGCCCTGCGCGCGGTCCGTCGCCTAGTCGACCGGCCCGCGACTCGCTAGAATCCCTGCTACGCCAGCACTTAGCGAAGCGGAGTCGCGGCATGGCAACCACGAACCTGGGCCCCGTCCTGAGCGCCTTCGAGCGAAGGCCGGAGTCGCTCATTCCCCTGCTGCAGTCGGTGCAGGAAAGCCTCGGCTACCTGCCGCCCGAGGCGCTGGGGACGGTCGCTCGCCATGCTCGCGTTCCACGCAGCCGCGTGTACGGCGTGGCCTCCTTCTATTCGCAGTTCCGCTTCAATCCGGTCGGCCGTCAACGCGTGGCCGTCTGCCGCGGCACGGCGTGCCACGTCGGCGGCGCGAAGTTCATCCTGGAGCAGCTGGAGCGCACGCTGGGAATCCTGGAGGGACAGACGACCGACGACATGGAGTACTCGCTGGAGACGGTGGCCTGCATCGGGTGCTGCGGTCTCGCGCCCTGTATCAGTGTGAATGACGAGGTCTCCGCTAAGCTCACGCCGATGAAGGTGCGCAAGCAGTTCAAGAAGGCGCGAAAATGACCGCGGGCTTCGAGCAACTGCGGCAGACCGCGGAAGAGCAGTGGGAAGATCTCACGACCGGCGATATCCCCGTCATCACCGTCGGCACCGCGACCTGTGGTCGCTCGGCCGGAGCACTCGACACGCTCGACGTGCTGCGCGGAGAATTGGCCGGACGCGAACTCGAGTGCCGCTTCGTCGAGGTCGGCTGCCTCGGCCCCTGCTATGCGGAGCCGCTGGTCACCGTCTCCCTGCCCGGGGCGGCGACGGTCCTGTTCGCATCGGTCAACATCAAGGCTGCGAGGAAGATCGCGGCGTACGTCGCGGGCGGGGAGCTTCCCGAAGATCTCGCGTTCGCCACGATCGGCACCGACTCGATCCCCGGCATCCCGGAGTTGATGGAAACGCCCGTGATGAAGGGGCAGGTTCGCCGGGTTCTCCGAAACTGCGGCGTCATCGATCCCGGCGATATCCGGCACAGCATCGCCCGTGGCGCGTACAGCGGGCTGCAACGGGCACTCGAGCTCGATCGCGACGCGCGGATCGAGGAGCTCGATCGATCGGGCCTGCGCGGCCGCGGCGGTGCGGGGTTCCCCGTGTCGCGGAAGTGGAAGTTCTGCATCGACGCGCCCGGCGACACCCGGTACATCATCTGCAACGCCGACGAAGGCGATCCGGGCGCGTTCATGAATCGCTCGCTTCTGGAGGGAGATCCGCACGCGCTGCTGGAGGGGATGATCATCGCCGGCCTCACGATCGGGGCCGCCGAGGGATACATCTACTGCCGTGCCGAGTACCCGCTGGCGCTGGCGCGACTCGCGGTCGCCATCGAGCAGGCGGAAGAGGCGGGATTCCTCGGCCCCGACGCGCTGGGTTCCGGCCGCCCCTTCCGGATCAAGGTCAAAGAGGGCGCGGGCGCGTTCGTGTGCGGCGAGGAGACCGCGCTGATCGCCTCCCTGGAGGGGCGCCGCGGCATGCCTCGCCCCCGTCCGCCGTTCCCGGCTGTCAGCGGGCTGTGGGGCTGCCCCACGGTCATCAACAACGTGGAGACCCTCGCGTCGGTGGCGCTCATCTTCCAGCACGGCGCCGCCTGGTACGCCGAGTACGGTACCACCAGGAGCAAGGGCACCAAGACCTTCGCCCTGGTCGGCAACGTGGCGCGGCCCGGGCTCGTCGAGGTTCCGCTCGGCACGACGCTGCGGGAGATGATCTTCGACATCGGCGGCGGAGTTGCGAGTGGCCACCGGTTCAAGGCGGTCCAGACCGGAGGTCCATCCGGAGGCTGCCTGCCCGAGGAGAAGCTCGACATCCCCGTGGACTACGAGTCGCTCCAGGAGGCGGGAACGATCATGGGGTCCGGTGGCATCGTCGTGATGGACGAGCGGACCTGCATGGTCGACTTCGCTCGCTTCTTCCTCGACTTCGCGGCGGACGAATCCTGCGGCAAGTGCGGTCCGTGCCGGCTCGGCACCCGCCAGCTGCTGCGCATCCTGGAGGACATCACCCAGGGCAAGGGAACTGTTTCCGACCTCGAGCTGCTCGAGGGACTGTGTCACAACGTCATGCGGGGATCCCTGTGTGGACTCGGTGCAACCGCTCCGAATCCGGTGCTCACCACGCTCCGCTACTTCCGCGAGGAGTACGTGGCGCACGTCGAATCGCGAACCTGCCCGGCGCTGGCCTGCCGCGACTTCATCGCGTTCGAGATCGACGAGGAGAATTGCACCGGTTGCGCCGCCTGTGCCGCGCTCTGCCCGGTGGACGGGATCAGCGGCGAGAAGAAGGACCTGCACACGATCGACGCGGCCGTCTGCATCAAGTGCGGAGTGTGCAGCGACACTTGCACCTTCGGAGCCGTGGAAACTGTGCAGGCGACGCCATGAGCCAGAAGATCGAAGTCTCCATCGACGGATCGACCGTCCTGGTCGACGCCTCCGCGACGGTGCTGGAAGCGGCGCTCGAGCACGACCTGTTCGTCCCGCACCTGTGCCACGATCCGGACCTCGAGCCCGCCGGCGTGTGCCGCCTCTGCCTGGTGGAAGTGGATGGGCGCATGGTGACCGCCTGCAACACGCCGGTCACCGGGGGAGCGGAGATCCGGACCGACACCGAGGAGGTGAAAGAGACGCGGCTCGGAGCGGTCGAGCTCCTGCTCGTGAACCACCACCACGGCAAGATCGACTGCGAGGAGGGCACCGCCTGCGAGCTGAACCGGATCGCGCGTTTCGCAGGCGTAGACGAGACCCGACTGGACCGATATCGACCGCCGGACCGGACGCTTTCGAAGGACACGTCGAACCCGTTCTTCGAGTTCGATCCGAGCATCTGCGTGTTGTGCGGAATCTGCGTGCGCACCTGCGACGAGATCGTCGGGGTGGCGGCCATCGACTTCGTGCAGCGCGGGTTCGACACGACCATCGGAAGCGCACCGGGCCAGCTGTGGATCGAGTCGGACTGCGTCTCCTGTGGCGAATGCGTCGAGCGCTGCCCCACCGGTTCGCTTTCCTTTACCGGATTCGAGGTCCCCGAGCGTGAGGTGACGACCACCTGCACCTACTGCGGCTGCGGCTGCGGCGTTCACCTGGGCGTGACCGGCGACCGGCTCGTGTCGGCGCGCGGGCAGCGCGAGAATCCGTCCAACGAGGGCCGTCTGTGCGTGAAAGGCAGGTTCGGATTCACGTTCGTGAACTCCCCGGACCGGCTGAGTACTCCGCTCATCCGGCGCAACGGCATCCTGCAGGAGGCGACCTGGGACGAAGCGCTCGATCTCGTGGCGGAGAAGTTCTCGGGCGCACGCGGAGACGCGTTCGCCGCCATCGCCTCGGCGAAGCTCACCAACGAGGAAAATTACCTCATCCAGAAGTTCTCCCGCGCCGTCATGGGCACCAACAACGTCGACCACTGCGCGCGCCTGTGTCACTCGCCGACGGTGGCGGGACTGGTGCAGAGCTTCGGCAGCGGGGCGATGACGAGTTCGTCGAAGGACCTCGGCGATGCGCGTTGCACCCTCGCGATCGGGACCAACACGACCGCCGCCCACCCGATCATCGGACTGCAGGTGATGCGGTCGATCCGCGCCGGCGGCAAGCTGATCGTCGTCAACCCCCGCGAGATCGAACTCGCCCGCTACGCCGATCTCTACATCCAGAACCGGGCGGGCAGCGACGTGGCGCTGCTCATGGGGATGATGCGCGTCATCGTGGACGAGGGCCTGCACGACCCTGAGTTCATCGAAGCGCGGTGTGAGAACTTCGAAGCGTTCCGGGACTCGCTCGCGGAATACGACGAGGCGACGGTCGAGGAAAAGACCGGCGTGCCCTTCGAGCAGATCGCCCAGGCTGCGCGCATGTACGCGGAGAATTCGCCGGCGGCGATTCTCTACGCCATGGGGATCACCCAGCACACGCACGGTACGGACAACGTGCTGGCCACGAGCAACCTCGCCCTGCTGACCGGCAACGTCGGCCTGCCCTCGGGCGGCGTGAATCCGCTGCGCGGCCAGAGCAACGTGCAGGGAGCGTGCGATATGGGGGCGCTCCCCAACGTCTACCCGGGCTACCAGAAGGTGGATCTTCCGGAGGTGAAGGCGAAGTTCGAGACGGCCTGGGGGGTCGAGCTCGACGATGCTCCGGGCCTCACCCACCTGGAAATCCTGGCCGGCGTCACGGCCGGGCCGATCCGGGCGATCTACCTGGTCGGAGAGAACCCCGCCCTGAGCGAAGCGGACGCGACACACGCGCGCGAAGCGATGGAGAAGGTAGACTTCCTGGTCGTGCAGGACATCTTCCTGACGGAGTCGGCCGAGTACGCGGACGTGGTCCTTCCCGCGGCGAGCTTCGCCGAAAAGGACGGGACGTTCACGAACACGGAGCGCCGCGTGCAGCGGGTGCGAAAGGCGATCGCGCCGGTGGGCGATTCCCGGGACGACGCGTGGATCACCTGCGCGATCGCCCGGCGCATGGGGGAAGAAGGATTCGACTTCGACAGCGCGGAAGCGGTGATGCAGGAGATCGCCGCACTGACTCCGAGCTACGGGGGGATCACGCACGAACGGATCGACCAGATCGGCCTGCAGTGGCCCTGCCCGGACGCCTCGCATCCGGGAACGCGGTACCTGCACGCCGAGACGTTCCCCCGCCCGAACGGACGGGGTCGCTTCTTCCCGCTCGAGTATCGCCCGCCCGACGAGGAGCCCGACGCCGAGTATCCGCTCGTGCTCACGACCGAGCGGAGCCTGTACCACTATCACACGGCTACGATGACCCGCCGCGTGCCGGGACTCGAGACGTTACGCTCCGAGGAGCTGGTGGAGATTCACCCGCTCGACGCGGTGGCGCTCGCCATCGCCAGCGGCGACCGGGTCCGGGTGACGTCGAGGCGCGGCGAGGTGGAGGCGCACGCCCTGGTGACGGAGGTGTCGCCGCCGGGCACCATCAGCATGACGTTCCACTTCCACGAGGCGCCGACGAACGTGCTCACGAACGCCGCCTACGATCCGGTGGCGAAGATCCCCGAGACCAAGGTCTGCGCCGTCCGCGTGGAGCGGGCCTAGCTGCGCGTCGCCCCCCCCGTTCAGGCGCTTTGCAGCGGTCTAGAAGGGATTCGTCGCGAACACCGAGAATTCAGGGATGAAGCCCCGATCGTCGATCTTCAGCGCGCCGACGATCGCGTCGGCGATGTCCTGGCCCCTCAGCTTGTTCGGCGACTGCTCCTGCTGAAACCCCGCCTTCGATCCGAAGTCGGTCAGGACCTCACTGGGGTTGACCAGCATCACGCGTACGTCGTGCCTCCGGAGCTCGTCGCGCCAGCACTCGGTCATGCCTCGCAGGGCGAACTTCGAGGACGAATATGCCGTGCTGCCGCGTCCGCCCTTGAGTCCGGAGGTCGAGGAGATGTTGATGAGATGACCGGATTTCTGGCGGACGAAGACCTTCGCCGCCTCGCGGGCCATGAGGAAGGCGCCGAACACGTTCGTCCGGTAGACGGCCTCCATGTCGGACAGCTCCATCTCGACGAGCGGGGCGAACCGGCCGAAGCCGGCGTTGTTGACCAGGATGTCGAGCCGGCCATGCTGTTCGACGAAGTCGCGAACGGTCCGGATGGCGTCGTCTTCACTGCCGACGTCAGCGACGCTCCAGCCCACGCCGACCTCCTCCGCTGCCGCCTCGAGAACATCCGCTCGCCGGCCGGTAATGACGACGTCGGCGCCTTCCCGTTTCAGTGCGACTGCGATCGCCTTGCCGATGCCCTCACTTCCACCGGTTACCAGTGCCTTAGCTCCTTGCAGGTCCATCGATTCAATATCCTCGCTGGAGTTCACCGCACGTGCTCACCGGGGCGGCCTCGTTCGACGACCATGGCAGAACCTCCTGAGTAATTCTGGCCCCGGTCACGGAGGTCTGCAAGCTCGTTGCGCCGGCAGGTGCATGCCTCTGGGGTAGTGCGTGGGCGACGGTCGGCCTCTTCCCTCCGGCGCCCTCCCGATGTGACTTTGGACGCGTGAACAACACCCCGTCGAAAGGAAGCCAGCAGATGCTCTGTCGCAGATGGGTAGCCGTACTCCTGGTTTCCTTCGGTCCGCTGCTCTTTGCGTCGGCCTGCGACACCGCGCAGGAGTGGACCGCGACGGCGGAGAACGTCGAGGCCCCGGTCGCGAGCATGGAACCACTGCCGGAAGCGCTCGACTGGCTCGCATCTCTCTCCGGGGTGTTCATTCCGGCCGATGTGGACGCTCAACCTGCATCGCCGAAGCCGATCGAACTGGTCGCCACCTCGCCGCACCAGTGGACCGGGATCGGCGTGACCGCGAATGGCCGGATCTACGTAAACTTTCCGCGCTGGTCGGACGAGGTGCCGATCTCGGTCGGCACCCTGCGCGACAACGGCAGCGTGCTCCCGTTTCCGGACGCCGGCTGGAACAGCTGGGAGCCGGGCGAGGAGGATTTCACGAACCGCTTCGTCGCCGTGCAGTCCGTGGTGGCGGATGGCGACGACATCTGGGTGGTCGACACCGGGCGTCCGCGCTTCGGGACGATCCTGCCCGGCGCGCCCCGCCTGTTCCGGTTCGACGGGGACGGACGAAAGCTGGCGGAGTACCCGGCCGAAGGGGCGGTGAAACCGAACAGCTACTTGAACGACGCGCGCTTCGCGCCGGACGGAAGCCGCGCCTACATCACGGACTCGGGCGCGGGCGGCCTGGTGATCATCAACCTGGAGACGGGCGCGGCCCACCGCGCGCTGGACGGGCACGCCTCCACCATGGCCACTGACACGCGGGTGGTGATCGACGGAACGCCGTGGGGGTCGGACGATAACCCGCCGCAGGTGCACGCCGACGGGATCGCGCTGTTCGGGGAGCACCTGTACTACCAGGCTCTTACCGCGCGCACCCTGTACCGCGTTCCGCTATCTGTGTTAGAAAAGAACGTTTCAGCTGAAACGCGCGCCGCCGCCGTGGAGGCCGTTGCCGAAGTGGGACCGTCCGACGGCCTGATCGCCGGCCCGGACGGATCGATCTACCTGTCTTCGCTGGAGCAGAATGCCGTGCGCGTGCTGCGACCTGACGGGGTGATCGAGGTGGTGGCGGAGGACCCGCTGATCGCGTGGCCCGACTCGTTCTCGTTCGGCCCGGCCGGCGCGCTGTACGTGACGACGTCCAGGATTCACCAGGGACCTGTCCCGCCCGCGCCTTACGGCGTGCTGCGCATTCCCGCTCGCTGATCGAACGCCCGTCCGTATCCACGATTCCTGCGATCGGTCCGGATCCTGCTCGTAGTCGGAACCGTGAAGCCCTCCGCCCGACCGACGGGCAGGAGGATCGGACGAGTCTGCGGGCAGGTGACATGGATTCCAAGTCCATTATGGGAGCGCACATAGCCGTCGTGGACGACGAGATGGCCAACGTGGAGCTGCTCCGGCGGCTCCTCGAACTGGAGGGGTACACGGAGGTTTCCTGCTATACGGACCCCCGTGAATTCCTCGACTCGTGCCGCATCCTGCCACCCGACCTGGTCCTGCTCGACCTGATGATGCCGCAAATGAATGGATTCGAAGTCCTCGAGCGTCTTCGGGGAAGTCTGGAGGACTTCGACTACCGGCCGGTCATGATGATCACTTCGGATGACGATCGCGATACCAAGCGGAAGGCCCTGTCGAGCGGCGCGAGCGATTTCCTCGCCAAGCCCGTCAGCCCGGTGGAAGTCGGGCTCAGAGTCGGCAATCTTCTGCAGACGCGATTCCTGCAGCTCGAGCTGCAGCGGCATGCAGAGCGTCTCGAGGAGCGGGTGCGCTCGCGAACGGCACAGCTGGAGGAAGCCCGCCTCGAGATCCTCGAGCGCCTCGCGTTGGCCGCGGAGTACCGGGACGACGCTACCGGCGAACACACACGCCGAGTGGGCCGCGCGTGTGCCGCGCTGGCCGAAGCCCTGGGCTTGCCTTCCGATCAGGTCGAGGACATCCAGCGGGCCGCTCCCCTGCACGATGTCGGCAAGATTGCCTTGCCTGACACCATCCTGCTCAAGCAAGGCTCGCTGACCCACGACGAAACCGAAGTGATGCGCAAGCACACGACGATTGGTGCGACCATCCTTTCCGGAAGCCGGTTTCCGATGATGCGGATTGCCGAACAAATCTCGCTGCACCACCACGAGTGCTGGGACGGAAGCGGATACCCGGATGGACTGTCGGGAGAGCAGATCCCGCTCGCCGCGAGAATCGTCGCCGTGATCGACGTCTTCGACTCGCTCACTCATGCGCGAGTCTACAAGCGAGCCTGGACCACGGAGGAGGCGTTGGACGAGGTCGAGAATCTCGCCGGCACCAAGTTCGACCCGACCGTCGCCCGGGCGTTTCTGCGCATCCACGGTCGGATGCCTGCAGGCAAGGCTTCCGACACTCTCCACATAGACGAGGATTGAGGCGAATGAGGACGTCGAGGACCTGGATGTGGGCTTTCATTCTGGGGTTAACAGGACCCGTCGGCTGCGCCTCCGCCCCTCCACCCGGTGCCGAGCAGAGATCGGCGCCCGAACAGTACACCGACGCACTGGCAGCGCTCGAGCGGGGTGACCGCGCATTAGGACGCGAGGAGCTGATCCAGGTGCTGGAGTACTGCGGGACATCGATCCTCGGAGAGAGAGTCGCGATTTCCCTCATGACGGATGCCCTCGATCCGGAGCACTCCGATCCGGACTTCGCCGCGCAGCTTGCGCATGCCTACTTGAGCCAGCCCTACCGGTCGGCCTGGGCGGAACAGGTCGCGACCACCACCTACCTCGTCGCCCGAAATCTGGGGGGCAGCGTAGAGGAGGAATATCGCATGTTCCCGTCCGCCGATCCGGACAATCTGCCGGACGAGTGCGGGAAGGATCCCACCGTGCCGGACTGGAGAGAGCCAGCGGAGATCCCGGAGCTCTCCGCGCCTTCGCTTTCGGGCCGAGTAAGCGAGCTGGAGCAGACGGTCGAGGCGC
>Ga0316194_10002324_pt1 | contig 13257 bp, 11 predicted proteins | sample CroRivsedime1_MG_FD_204936 | JGI IMG/M metagenome (GOLD analysis project Ga0316194, IMG submission 204936) | Coastal sediment microbial communities from Maine, United States - Cross River sediment 1 | ecosystem: Environmental > Aquatic > Marine > Coastal > Sediment | place: USA: Maine...
ATGAGCATATCGGGGTTGCACGTCACACTGGTAGCCGGGCTGGTGTTTGCGCTGACTCTGGGTATCTGGCGACGGTCCATACGGCTTGCTTCAATAGTTTCACCGCTGCGTGCCGCAACCCTGCTTGGATTGCTGGTGGCAGCGGGTTACGCGACGCTGTCCGGGTTCGCGGTACCGGCACAGCGCGCCATCTGCATGCTCGCCGTTCTCGCGTTCACGCTGCTCGCAGGTTGGCACGCTTCGACACCTGCTGTCCTGGGTCTTGCGCTCGTGTTTGTCGTCTCGCTCGACCCGATGGCGGTGACATCTTCCGGATTCTGGCTGTCGTTCGCTGCTGTAGCCGCAATTCTCGTGTCTACCAGCCTTCATGGCAGAGCCGACGGGCTCGCCACGAAGTGGACGCGGGTACAGTGGTCTATCACCGTCGCACTTGTTCCGTTGTTGCTTGTTCTGTTCCATCAGGTATCGATTGTTTCGCCAATCGCCAACGCCATCGCCATCCCGGTGGTCAGTTTTCTGATCGCGCCGCTTGCGTTGCTGCTCGTTGTGCTGCCACTGGAGTTTCTTGCAACGCTTGCACACGCCATAGTGCGCGTGATTTTCAGCGTGCTTGAGTTTCTGTCCGGTCTGCCGGGGGCAGTGTGGCAACAACATGCACCGGTCGTGTGGACGATCCCGCTTGCTGCTATCGGTATCGTACTGTTGATGTTGCCGCGCGGATTTCCGGCACGCTGGCAGGGGATTGTCCTCCTGGTTCCGATGTTTGTGATCCGGCCACCGCAACCGGAGCAGGGCGAACTCTGGTTCACCTTACTCGATGTTGGTCAGGGCTTGGCCGCGGTGATCCGCACTGCAAATCACGTAGTACTGTTTGACACCGGGCCGGACTACCCGGGCGGAACCGACGCCGGACGCCGCATCGTTGTGCCGTATTTGCGTGGGGAGGGAATCCGGCATCTCGACCTGATGATTGTGAGCCACGACGACATCGACCACTACGGCGGCGCTGATTCAGTGCTTGCGGCACTGGCTCCGGATGAACTTCTGTCATCGGTCACCGGGCGTGAGCTTCGGGCTGGATGGCAAAGACTGAATCCGTGCGTGGCGGGGCAGGTATGGTCATTTGACAATGTGCAATTCGAAGTGCTTCATCCAGCGCCGCAAAACGTTCACAACGGGGCTGTTGGCGACAATGATCGCAGTTGTGTACTGCGCATCGAGTCAGAATACGGGACAATTTTGTTGCCGGCTGATATTGAACGTCGGTCCGAGCGACAGTTACTCACCACGAGTCGTTCGCGTTTGCACGCTGATGTGCTGGTCGCACCGCATCACGGCAGCCGCACCTCTTCAAGTCCACAGTTCGTCGAGATGGTTGCACCGAAAATGGTGTTGTTCCCGGTTGGCTACAGCAACCGTTACGGTCATCCGCATCCGTTGGTTGAAGCACGCTTTCGCAACTTTGGCGCGACACTGTTGCGAACCGATAAACTTGGAGCGATCACGCTCAAGTTCACGCACAGCGGGATTGGCGTATCAGCCTGGCGGCAGTACGCACACCGCTATTGGCACGGATCATTGAATTGAAAACAAATCTCGAATACCCGGACGGACAGGACCACGACATGACCTGGGTTGCCACGCTGCCGGGGCGCCATGATAGTGCTGCATTGGCATTAATCAATGATGCGCGGCGCCTGTCTGCCGACTTGTGTGGCGAAAGGCGTCATTGGTCCGGCGAGAAGTTGATTGATCATGCGACAGCAACAGCCGGGATTGTGGACGAACTGGGGCTGGATGCCGAGTCGGTGGCAGCGGCGTTTCTGATCGACGTGGATCCAGCCACCAGCATCCATGTTCAGCCTGACGAAGACACTTCGCTCACTGTCGGCACTGCCGTCGTTGCGCTCGCATCAGGCGTGGCCCGGCTGGCATCGATTCAAATGTTGCACGTCAGGCATAAAGGGTTGCGCAAGACTTCGGAAAAAAAGGCGCAGCTCGAAGCGATTCGAAAAATGTTGCTGGCAATGGTCGAAGACATTCGGGTCGTGTTGCTCAAGCTCGCGGACCAGCTGCAGAGTCTGCGTTATCTTGTCAGCCAGGATGATGCCGCGGCAAAGCGCAGCGCGGCCGGGGACACGCTTGACCTGTTGGCACCGTTGGCGAATCGGCTCGGTGTGTGGCAACTGAAATGGGAACTTGAAGATCTGGCGTTTCGCTGTGACGATCCGCAAACGTACAAGGCGATCGCACTGAAACTGGACGAACGCCGGACTGACCGGGAACGTTATCTCGAGCAGGTGATTTCGGGTTTGTCCAAAGGCCTGGCAGGCACAGGGCTCAAAGCAGATGTCAGTGGACGGCCAAAGCATATCTACAGCATCTGGAAGAAGATGCAGCGCAAAGGCCTTCTTTTCGAGCAACTCTCGGATTTGCGTGCCGTTCGCGTGCTAGTCGATACGGAAGCAGATTGTTATGCGGCTTTGGGTCTGGTCCATCAGTTATGGACACCGGTGCCGGGGGAGTTCGATGACTACATTGCCAGACCGAAAGCAAATGATTACAGGTCTCTCCATACGGCGGTCACTGGACCGGAAGACAAAATTATCGAGGTTCAGATTCGCACGCGTGACATGCACGAGCACGCGGAACTCGGGGTTGCCGCGCACTGGCGGTACAAGGAGGCCAGTCGGGGCGATCCCGCGTATGACCGCAAAATCGCCTGGCTCCGGCAAATCCTCGACTGGCGCGATGATGTAACTGACGCGACGCAGGTGGCGGAGTCTTTTCGCAGCGAGTTGCAGGACGACACCGTCTATGCCTTGACACCTCAGGGACGGGTTGTTGATCTCCCGGCCGGCGCGACGCCGATCGATTTTGCCTACCAGGTGCACACCGAACTGGGTCACCGCTGCCGTGGCGCGAAAGTGGACGGCAGGTTGGTGCCTCTTAACCGTGCATTGCGCAACGGAGAGGTCGTGGAAATCGTCGCGGCAAATTCGGGAGGACCATCACGGGACTGGATGAACCCGGTGCTTGGGTATATCACCAGCAATCGCGGCCGGGCAAAAGCCCGGCAGTGGTTCAACAATGAGGCGCGCGATGAGGCCGGCGCAGCTGGCAAGACCGAGCTGGAAAAAGCGCTGCAGCGTCTTGGGCTGGGTTGGCGAAATCCGGAAGAGTTAGCCAGCCTGCTCGGCTATTCGCGAGCCGATGATCTTTTTATCGCCTTTCACCGCGGTGAGATCACGCTGCGCGAGCTCAGGATCGCGGTCGATGGGGATAAGGATGAGGGTGAAACTGGCGAACACACGGTTGCATACCGACCCGGTTCTTCAGACGGCGGTGGTTCGATTCTGGTGGTCGGGCTGGATCGAATGCTGACGACGTTGGCGAGATGTTGCAAACCGGTACCGCCTGACGCCATTACGGGATTCGTCAGCAAGGGGCGCGGCATTAGCGTGCACCGCTCCGGGTGCCGGAATCTGGCCAATTTGCCACGGGAACGCCTGATCGAAGCACAATGGGCCGAGCGGGCGGCTAATCAGCGTTTTGAAACGGATATTGAAATCATCGCCGATCGCCAGGCAATTGTGATCCGGGAGATACTCGACGTGTTCGCAGGCGAAAAGATGCGGGTCGTAGGCACATCGACACACGCTGGAGGCCACCGTCTACGCATCGTGTTAACGGTCGAGACAAGTTCGCTGGATCATCTCGAACGCCCGATCGCATCACTCGCCGGGGTCGAAGGCGTGATTGCGGCACACCGGTGTTAATCGATGCGGGCGCTGGTCTGTTGCGGAAACCTTTGACCAGGCCGGGTTTTCGGCTAGAATTCGCCGCTCATTAGGCGCGTAGCTCAGTTGGTTAGAGCATCACCTTGACATGGTGGGGGTCGTTGGTTCGAATCCAATCGCGCCTACCACCAACATCAGGCGGGAACACGAAATGGATTTTGCTGAGACAGATACCATGGTGACTCGACACTGTCATTGATCCCGCTGTGTTTGTGGTTGGAGTAAAAGTGCGGGGATGCCGCACTTTTTTTTTATTTGAAAAGACATGCCAGACGTCAGATTGCCAGACGGGACCACGAAGTCCTTTGATCAGCCGCTCTCGGTAGCCGATTTGGCAAAATCCATCGGCTCCGGCCTGGCGCGGGCCGCGCTCGCGGGCAAGGTGGATGGCAAAGTGGTGGACACCAGTTACATCATTGATGTTGATGCCGAAGTTGCCATCGTGACGGCAACGGATGCCGACGGGCTCGAGGTCATCAGGCATTCGACCGCGCACCTGCTGGCACAGGCGGTCAAGCAGTTGCATCCCGAAGCCCAAGTCACCATCGGGCCGGTCATTGATGATGGGTTTTACTACGATTTTTCCTATAAACGCCCATTCACGCCTGAGGATCTGAGGGCGATCGAAAAGCGCATGCAGCAACTCGTCAAACGTGACCTTGCTGTCCAGCGCAAGGTCATGGATCGAACCGATGCGATCAATTTGTTCAAGGATCAGGGCGAGCACTATAAAGTCCAGATCGTAGAGGCATTGCCTGATTCCGAGGAAATCTCGCTTTACGGCCAGGGTGACTTCATCGACCTTTGCCGAGGCCCCCATGTGCCGTCCACAGGCAAATTGAAAGCTTTCAAGCTGCTTAAGGTGGCGGGTGCCTACTGGCGCGGCAACTCCAACAATGAAATGCTGCAGCGCATTTACGGCACTGCCTGGGCAAAGAAGGAAGACCTGGACGCCTACCTTTTCCGGCTTGAGGAAGCGGAAAAGCGAGATCATCGCAAATTGGGTAAGCAACTGGATTTGTTTCACAGCCAGGAGGAGGCGCCGGGCATGGTGTTCTGGCGTCCGAAAGGCTGGCGGCTGTGGCAGCAGGTCGAACAATATATGCGTGATGTCTACCAGGACAATGGTTATCAGGAAGTACGCTGTCCACAGATCCTGGACGTGAGTCTTTGGAAGCGCTCCGGTCATTGGGATAACTTCCGCGAGAACATGTTTTTCACCGCCTCGGAAAATCGCGAGTATGCGGTCAAGCCAATGAATTGCCCGGGTCATGTGCAGATTTTTAACAGCGGGCTGCGAAGCTACCGGGATCTGCCGTTACGCTATGGCGAATTCGGCGGCTGTCACCGTGACGAGCCTTCGGGTGCATTGCACGGCCTGATGCGGGTAAGAGCGTTTACCCAGGACGATGGCCACATATTTTGCACACCGGAGCAGATCGAACCGGAAGTGGTCAGCTTTCACAAGCTGGCACTCAAGGTTTATCAGGACTTTGGTTTTTCCGACGTCAAGGTCAAGCTGGCATTACGGCCGGAAAAGCGGCTCGGCGGAGACGAGGTCTGGGACCATGCCGAGGCGGCACTACGACAAGCACTGCGGGGCTGCGATACGGATTGGGAAGAATTGCCCGGAGAGGGCGCCTTCTACGGCCCGAAAATCGAATACCACTTGCAGGACAGCATTGGCCGGTCATGGCAGTGCGGCACGATCCAGGTGGATTTCATGATGCCCCAGCGCCTCGATGCGGAGTACGTGGCCGAGGACAACACCCGTAAGGTGCCGGTTATGCTGCACAGAGCCATCGTAGGCTCAATGGAGCGTTTTATTGGCATATTGATCGAACATTATGCCGGGGCCATGCCGCTCTGGCTGGCCCCGGTGCAGGTAGCCGTGCTGAATATCTCGGAGCATCAGGGCGAATATGCTGCTTCGGTGACGGAGAAACTACAGAAAGCCGGCTTTCGAGCTTTGGCCGACTTGAGAAACGAAAAAATAACCTATAAAATCCGCGAACATAGTATGCAGAAGCTGCCGTATCAGGTCATCGTTGGTGACAAGGAGGTGGCAGCAAACGTGGTCGCTGTGCGGACTCGTAGCGGTGATGATCTCGGGCAAATGGGGCTTGATGTGTTTATGGCTCGTCTGGAATCGGAACGGTCGCGGGGCACAGCGTGATCTTATGCGTGAGAGGCACGCATTTTTCAGTTAGGAGAGCAAGTCTATAGCCCAGGATAAAGAGGTCCGCATCAACGAAATGGTCACGGCACCGCAAGTGCGGTTAGTCGGCATAGAAGGCGAGCCCATTGGCATCGTCGATGTCGAAAAAGCGCTTGCAATGGCCGAGGAACAGGAAATAGACCTCGTTGAAATCGCGCCGACCGCGAAGCCACCTGTTTGCCGTTTGATGGATTACGGCAAGTTCAAGTACAACGAGCAGAAAAAACGGCACGATGCCAAGCTCAAGCAGAAGCAGATACAGGTCAAGGAAGTCAAGTTCAGACCTGGAACGGATGAAGGCGACTATCAGATAAAACTGCGCAATCTGCTCCGTTTTTTGGGCGACGGCGACAAGGCCAAAGTCACGTTACGTTTCCGTGGTCGTGAAATGGCGCACCAGGAAATCGGCGCCAAACTGCTTGCACGCGTGAAGGCCGACCTTGAAGAGGTAGGGGTCGTCGAGCAGTTCCCGAAGATGGAAGGCCGGCAAATGGTTATGGTTATCGCACCCGTAAAGAAAGTCGAAAAGCCGGTAAAGAAGAAAAAGGCAAAGGCAGAGAAGGCAGAGTCTGCGGGATAGTTAGTAATAGCAGCATGTAGCGAAAGGTCTTAAGGCGGCACCTTCGTAATACAGCAACACCGACCGCCATAAAACAAGTGATTACCAGGTCATAAAGTACCTGCTTGCGCAGGTCACCTGGCATCAGGCTAAACAGGAGTTCATGTAATGCCAAAGCTCAAGACCAACAGGGGCGCGGCGAAGCGTTTCAAGATCAGTGGCAAAGGCCGGATCAAACGCGCACAAGCCAATCGACGCCACATTCTCACCAAGAAGACGACGAAGCGGAAACGCCATCTGCGCGGCAGCACCAGTGTTGCCAGTGGCGACCAGAAAGCAATCCGCACCATGCTTCCCTACGCGTAACGGAGACTCGCCATGCCAAGAGTAAAACGTGGTGTAACCGCCCGTGCACGTCACAAGAAAGTCCTCGAACAGGCCAAGGGATTCCGCGGCCGGCGCAAGAATGTCTATCGCGTAGCCAAGCAGGCAGTCATGAAAGCAGGCCAGTACGCTTATCGTGACCGCCGAGCCAAGAAGCGCGAGTTTCGTGCGCTCTGGATTGTGCGCATCAACGCTGCTGCGCGTGAGTTCGGGATGACCTATAGCACGCTGATTAACGGCCTGAAGAAGTCCGAGATCGAAGTGGATCGCAAGGTGCTCGCCGATCTGGCGGTTTTCGACAGGGCCGCATTCGGGCAAATTGCCGAGCAGGCGAAAGCCGGTCTCGCCGCCTGAGTCCTGACAGACTCGGGGTAAGGAGGCTCTCGAGCCTCCTTTTTTGTTGTCAGGCTGAATTATGGACAAGTTCGAAGACCTCATCTCGCAAGCCCGGGGCGCATTTGACGATGCGACTGAACTCGCGCAACTGGATCAGGTAAAAGCTCGATTTCTCGGCAAGACCGGGGCCCTTTCAGAGCTGCGAAAGGGCATTGCCTCATTAAGCCCAGCGGAGCGGCCGAAGGCAGGCGCGCGCTTCAATGAAGTGAAAGGGAGCATCGAACAACTTCTTGCTGATCGGCGTCAAGCGATACAGGCCAAGGCTCTTTCGGCTCGTCTCAAGCAGGAAAAGATCGACGTTACGCTACCTGGCCGTGACCGGGCAGCTGGTGGATTGCACCCGGTTACCCGCACACTTGAGCGAGTGACGGCGCTGTTTCGCTCGATGGGCTTCGATGTCGCCGATGGGCCCGAGATCGAAACGGATTTCTTCAATTTCACGGCGCTCAATCAGCCGGAAGATCACCCGGCGCGGTCAATGCACGATACGTTTTACCTTGAAGGTGAACAACATCTGCTAAGAACGCACACCTCTCCGATTCAGATTCATTATATGCAGGAGCGCCGCCCGCCAGTGCGAGTGATTGCACCTGGGCGAGTCTATCGGGTTGATTCGGATGCGACCCATTCCCCCATGTTCCACCAACTCGAAGGTCTCTGGGTCGACGAAACAACCACGTTCGCTGATCTGAAAGGTGTCGTGCGTGAATTTCTACGCAACTTTTTCGAAATCGAGGATCTGGAGGTGCGTTTCCGACCGTCCTATTTCCCGTTCACGGAGCCATCGGCCGAAATCGACATGACCTTCAAGGACGGCTGGCTGGAAATTGGCGGCTGCGGGATGGTGCATCCGCAAGTTCTGCGCAATGTGGATATCGACCCGGCGCAATATCAGGGCTTCGCCTTCGGTATGGGTCTGGATCGCCTGGCAATGCTGCGGTATGGCGTGAACGACCTGCGGCTTTTCTTCGATGGCGATCTGCGCTTCCTGCGCCAGTTCGCCTGATATGGATATGTTAACGATGCAACACACTGCGCCATGAGGTTTTCAGAACACTGGCTGCGCACTTTTTGCAATCCGGCGTTTTCCACACCGGAACTGGCGCACGCCTTGACAATGGCCGGGCTGGAGGTGGAGGAGGTTTTACCTGCCGCACCGCCGTTTGAGGGCGTTGTCGTTGGCAAAGTGCTAAGCGTAAAACCTCACCCCGATGCCGAAAAACTCAGGATCTGCACAGTGGACGTTGGCGAAGCCGACGCCCTGAACATTGTTTGTGGAGCGCCGAATGTTGCTGCAGATATCAAGGTCGCTTGTGCCACCGTCGGGGCACGCTTGCCCGGTATTCGTATAAAGGAAGCAAAGCTGCGAGGAGTGATATCCCAGGGAATGCTGTGTTCAGCGGCAGAACTGGGCACATCCGAGGATCATGCAGGATTGATCGTGCTCGATCCGGCGGCGAAAGTCGGCCAGAACGTGCGGGACGCGCTTGAACTCGACGACAATATTTTTTCGCTGAAACTTACCGCCAATCGCGGCGACTGCCTCTCGTTGCTCGGCATTGGCCGAGAGCTTGCGGCGATCTCCGGTGCCGAACTTTGCCCGCCAGCGGCAGCGAATGTGCAACCGGTCGTAACAGACAAACTGGATATCACACTATCATCACCTGAGGCCTGCCCGCGATATACCGGACTCATTGTGCGTGGCGTTAACGCCGCGGCACCAACGCCGGATTACGTGGTTCGTCGCCTTGAGCGCAGTGGTGTGCGTTCCATCAGCGCGATTGTTGATCTGACCAACTACGTCATGCTGGAAATCGGTCAACCGATGCACGCGTTTGATCTTGGCAAACTGAAAGGCGGCATTAATGTCCGCTTTGCCGAGCGGGGAGAGCGGCTTGAACTGTTAAACGGCCAGGCGCTGGATCTCGAACCAGACATGCTTGTGATATGTGATGACCATGGCCCGGTTGCGCTGGCCGGAATCATGGGCGGTGAGGAGACGGCGGTGTCAGAGGAGACGACCGACCTGTTTCTCGAAAGTGCGTATTTTTCACCAAAGGTGATCGCCGGAAAATGGCGACGGCTTGGTTTTTCGACCGATGCTTCCCACCGATACGAACGAGGTGTGGACTACGCAGGCAGCCGGCGCGCGGTGGAAAGGCTGTGCGGCTTGGTAATGGAAGTATGCGGAGGCGAAGCGGGCGCGGTGAATGACGTAATCGCCGAACTTCCCACGCGACCGGAGGTGCAGCTACGTTTCCCGCGCGTACGGCGAATCCTTGGTATGGCGATCAGCGCGGACCGTGTGAAGGAAATACTGGCAAGTCTCAACATGCCTGTGAATCAATCCGGGGACTTGATGACGGTAACACCGCCGAGCTACCGGTTTGATATCTCGATTGAGGAAGATCTGGTAGAGGAATTAGTTCGAATCGAAGGCTACGAGAAATTGCCGGCAACGCTTCCCCAGGCCCCCGCCGGTATGTTGGCCATGCCGGAACGCCACCAGGAGATGGCACGACTACGCCAATCCCTGGTGAGTCGCGATTTGCAGGAGGTTGTCACTTACAGCTTCGTGGATGAAGCATGGGAACGAGATTTTTCCGGGAATTCCACACCGGTTCGGCTGGCAAACCCGATTGCGGAACAGCTTAGCGTCATGCGCTCGAGCCTGTTGGCCAGCTTGGTGGATTGCCTTCGTTTCAACCTGAATCGCAAACAGGCAAGGGTGCGGCTGTTTGAAATCAGCCGCGTCTTTACCGCACGGGGCGAAGATTTTGATCAACGCCCCCGACTCGGGGTATTGGCCTATGGCGATGCCAAACCGGAGCAATGGGCCACGGAAAAACGACCGGTCGATTTTTATGATCTGAGGGGGGATCTTGAAAGTCTTTTCGCACCGCGGCAGATCGACATCGTTGCGGCACCACATACGGCCCTGCATCCGGGAAAATCGGCAAAGGTTTTAGTGAACGGAGAGGTGATTGGCTGGATCGGCGAGTTACACCCCGAATTGCTGTTACGTTATGAAATTCAGGGCAATGTCGTAGCGTTCGAGATCGATGCACAGTCCGTCATAGAACGCACTGTGCCCGTTTACCGGGAATTCTCGAAATTCCCGTTGGTACGGCGCGACCTCGCCATAGAGGTGGCAGACGATATTCCGGCCCAATCTCTGCTTAGAAGCATGCGAAGCGGCAGCAACCCGATTGTGGAGGATATCGAGGTGTTCGACGTTTACCGTGGCAAGGGCATTGAATCCGGGAAAAAAGGTCTTGCTTTCCGAGTGTTATTGCAAGATACTCAAAAAACTCTCACCGATGCGCAGGTCGATGAAGCGGTCGAGGGTCTACTTGGAATCCTGAAAAAAGAACACGGAGCAAAGCTCAGGTAGCAGCGAAGCTGGGTAAAAAAAGGCTAATCCATGACGCTAACCAAAGCTGACCTGGCGGATCTTCTGTTCGAGAAAGTCGGCCTGAATAAACGCGAGGCCAAAGATATGGTCGAATCGTTCTTCGAGGAAGTCCGGCTGTCACTCGAGAACGGGGACGGTGTCAAACTATCCGGGTTCGGAAATTTCCAGCTCCGGGACAAACCGCAACGTCCAGGGCGTAATCCCAAGACCGGCGAAGAGATTCCAATCACAGCCCGTCGGGTTGTTACGTTTCACGCCAGTCAAAAACTGAAGGCGATGGTGGAGAAGAATTACGGTGGAGAGCAGCAGCAACCAGAACAGCAGCAAACGTAAGACCCAGCTGCCGCCAATCCCGGCTAAACGTTACTTCACGATCGGAGAGGTAAGCGAGCTGTGCGGCGTCAAGCCGCACGTTCTGCGTTATTGGGAACAGGAATTTACGCAGCTCAAGCCCGTCAAACGTCGCGGCAACCGCCGCTACTATCAGCACCATGAAGTGCTTCTCATCAGACGCATCCGTGAACTTCTCTATGAACAGGGGTTCACCATCAGTGGCGCACGTGCCAGGCTGGATCAGTCCGGTGGCGCCGAAAAACCGGCATCGGGCTCATTCAACCCGGCATTCAGAAGTGAACTGCAGCAAGTGATTGAGCTGTTGCGTGCGTAAATAGTCAAGCGGGTTTTATTGAAAGACCCTCTGTTATAATCCACGGCATTTCTCGGGGCGTAGCGCAGCCTGGTAGCGTACCTGCATGGGGTGCAGGTGGTCGTGAGTTCGAATCTCACCGCCCCGACCAAGACCCTGAGAAATGCCAATCAAACACACTCAACGCGATTTTACAGAGCCTCGCACCGTTTCGCGCTCGCGAAACGAAACGCGCATCAGAACGCTGGCGTCTCATGGCCTGTTTTGCTTGCCCGGTCTTGTTATTTTCCAACCAGCAAGCGGATCCCGATGCGTATCCTTCTGAGCAATGATGACGGGTATTTTGCGCCGGGGCTGATCGCGCTCGCGGAAGAGCTTGAAAAGATCGCCGAGATCACTGTCGTCGCACCTGAGCGCGATCGCAGTGGTGCCAGTAATTCGCTTACGCTGGACCGGCCGTTGATCGTGAGGCGCTCGCATAGCGGCTTCCTTTACGTCAATGGCACGCCAACGGACTGCGTCCACCTTGCAGTGACCGGGTTGCTCGATCACACGCCCGACATGGTGGTATCCGGTATCAATCACGGTACCAACATGGGCGAAGACACAATCTATTCGGGCACGGTGGCTGCTGCCATGGAAGGTTTTCTGTTGGGCATCCCCTCAATCGCCATATCGCTTGCAAGCAAGCAGGGCGGACATTTCCAGACCGCAGCAAAAATTGCGCGCCAACTCGTTGAGAAGCACCGTGACGCGCCATTTGCCCAGACGGCACTCCTGAATGTCAACGTTCCGGACATCGCCTACGAGCAGGTAGGTGAAATTCAGATCACACGACTGGGCCGACGCCATAAAGCTGAGGGAGTGGTCGAGGCCACCAACCCACGAGGTCAAACGGTTTTCTGGATTGGCGCAGCCGGTGACGCGCAGGATGCGGGTGAGGGCACAGACTTTCACGCCGTGACCTGTAACCGTGTTTCGCTCACACCGCTGCAGATTGACTTGACGCAGTACGACAGCCTCGACGCGATGAGACAATGGCTGGGTGATAACGAAACGACCGAAAGCTCGATTCCGGACTAGGCGGCAAGAATGAACCAGCGCCATAGCGGCATCGGCATGACCTCACAGCGAACCCGTCAACGGATGGTTGAAAGGTTGCGCGAGGCGGGTATCGGGGATGAGGTGGTGTTGAGCGCGATGCTTGAGGTCCCTCGTCATCTGTTTGTCGATGAAGCTTTGGCAACGCGCGCCTATGAAGACGTCTCCCTGCCGATCGGGTTCGGACAGACAATTTCACATCCGCACACGGTAGCACGCCTCTGCGAGATTGCGCGCGACGGCAGAACCTTGGGGCGGGTGCTGGAAATCGGCACGGGCTGTGGCTATCAGGCGGCAGTCTTGTCCCGCTTCGCCAAAGAAGTGTATTCAGTAGAGCGCGTCGCGCCGTTGCTCTCGCGCGCGCGCGTGAGACTGCGCGAGATTCGTTACGTCAACGTGAGGGTCAAGCATGCTGATGGACAACACGGACTGGAGATAGTCGCTCCGTTTGATGCCATCGTGATGGCTGCTGCCGCGACCAGAGTGCCCGAGGCCTTGACTGATCAGTTAAGCGTTGGCGGCCGCCTGGTGTTGCCTATTGGAACCGATCAACAACGATTGCTGGTTATTACGCGCACTGCAGACGGATTGCAGGAAGAGTTGCTTGACGACGTGAATTTCGTGCCGCTGCTTGCGGGACTCGCCAAATGAAGTTGTCGTGTTCATGGCGCGCACTGCTGCTTGTAATGATCTGGCCGATCATGTTTGCGGGCTGTGGGTCGACCAATCGCTCGGCAC
>Ga0316194_10002327_pt1 | contig 13254 bp, 14 predicted proteins | sample CroRivsedime1_MG_FD_204936 | JGI IMG/M metagenome (GOLD analysis project Ga0316194, IMG submission 204936) | Coastal sediment microbial communities from Maine, United States - Cross River sediment 1 | ecosystem: Environmental > Aquatic > Marine > Coastal > Sediment | place: USA: Maine...
AGACGAAAGGGGCGGTAACAGATAGGCTGTATCTTAGACCACCGCGCCACATCTTTACTCTACCGAACTCGGTCGTTTAGCCTTGCTGCCCCACACAATTTAGGACGGTCTATACTTAGACGTATGGCATGAAGACATCACAATGAAAAGGAGGAGTTCTTTATGGAAAAGATACGGTTTCAAATTGCTCCGGATATAGAGTTCAAGATGGATCTGGAGGTGGAAGGCATTAAATCGGGAAGTCGCGATTATGACGTCCAGCAACATAAAGCGGAGGTTTACCAGGAGTTTGAGCGACGCCTGAAAAATGCATTTCCTGAAGGAATCAAAATTGACAGGTTTGAATTCGGGTTAAGTCTCGAGAACGATGGCTGATCAATGGATTTGGAATAGACTGATTTGCCAGAATGTATGAATACCCGAGATTGGCCGTGAAACGGCGAGCTGAACGATAGACGGAATAGGGGAAGCGATGGCTAAGCATTCAGAAAAGCGCCAGCTCTCAGAAGCAACTCAAGACGAAGCCATGCGGATTGCCCGCGGCACACAACGTCCCGGGCAGACAAAAGAACAGACAAAGCTAATTGCGCAAGGAATTCAAAAGGGAATCGAGCAATACAAGAAGCAACATAGCGCCAAGGCTAGAGAGTTAGACAAGAAACTTAAGAAACTGAAGCAGCAGCTCGCGGCACCTGAGGCGAGCGAGATTGAGATTCGAGAGAAGGTCGTCTATAGGCAAAACTGGTTACCCTGGGCGTTGATCGTTGTCAGTTGGCTGGCTATGGCAGCTTATTGGCTTGTCGATTGAGAGAGAAATAAGGGCGACTCTCTGGTCGTTTTTGTTAAGAGGCCAATGGCAAGTTATGGCCGGTAGCACGCATAAACTCTTTCCACATTTGTTGGGGTTTTACGATCAGGGAAGGTCTGGTTCGGCCTCTACTCGGACTAAACAGACTGATTCTATGTAAACCCTTTCTAAAGGTAGGGCACTTCCCGAATTGCCATTCTCCATCGTGTCTTCCATAGTAGTTAGAGATAAAAATTGGCAGGGAATCATGATGGAAGACTATGAAATATCTGAAGTGGCAAAAATTCTCAGCGAATGGAACCCACTTGGTGATGCTGCTGAAAGGGTTGATGATCTTGATAACTACAAAACAGAATCTACCGACATTTTATTTGAATTAGAAATGAGTGGCTTGAACAAGGCACGTGTTAAGAAAGTAGTAATGCAGGTGCTAAACGAAGCGTTTTATCTCGAATTGACTGAGAGCGATTGTTCAGATGTTGCCAACAAAATACTTAACATCCTGGGTAAAAAGCATTGAGTCCTATAAAGGCTGCTTCATCCAGAAGGCACACATTTAACCAGCCTCAACGTGTGGCAGCACACCTAAGTGCTGCCACCATGATTTATTTATAATTCTACTTGCTCCGATATTTTCAAAGCATCGTCAACTTCAATCCCGAGGTAACGCACGGTGCTCTCCTGCTTGGTATGACCAAGTAACAGTTGGACTGCTCGGAGGTTACCCGTCTTTTTATATATCAGGGCAGCCTTTGTGCGCCGAAGTGAGTGAGTACCGTAATTATGCGGGTCGAGACCGATACTAGCGACCAATAGGTTTACGATCCGTGCGTATTGACGTATTGACGTATTGACGTATTGACGTATTGACGTATTGACGTATTGACGTGTTGATAAGTGTGAACAGGTGCTGACCCGACTCGGGAATAAATAATCTCCACTGCGCAGGTCTTTAAAAGTAATCCAGTCATGAACAGCCAGGCGTGTTTGCTCAGTCAGTTCAAATTGAACTGGCCGCCCAGTCTTTTGCTGTGTAATGACAGTGCGTTCTCTAACGCTGCTGGCAGTAAGCACATCATTTATCCGTAGAGCAACGAGATCGCAGCTACGTAACTTGCTGTCTACAGCCAGATTGAACAAAGCCAGGTCGCAATATTTACATTGGATTTGAAGGCGAATAAGAATTGCCCAAACCTCTTTTGGCTTTAATGGTGGTTTCTGACCTGTCAGTCTGTGTAGCCGGCAAGATTGGGGTGAAGACTCTTCATCGGGCAGCAGGATAAAGCTAGACATGGTTATCTCCTTCCCAGACCCACCAAATCCCATTAAAATTCAATAATTGATTCAGCCTGACTAATAATAGGCTAATCGATTGTCCGAAGATCGCCCGAAGTCAGACATTCAGGCAATAACTTGCTAAATTTGCAGAAAAATGTCTCGAACCGACCCACTCTTGCCGTTCAGCCAAGAATCTTAAACGGCAACTATGCAGTGCGAAAACGGTCGTTTCGCTGAGTTCTCGCTCCACCGACGACCCAAGAACTGCCATGGAGCGCCGGTCATCGATGCCCGGGGCAACGCGATTGAAGCGGGTCTTCAAAGTTGGCATCGTCTCGTTATCCCACCTGCTTCACGTCGTGCTGGGTCGGCAGATAACAGTGGACAACCCACTCGGTTCCGATGTGGGTGAGCGTCATCGGCGTGGTCGTGCCCGGCGCACTTGCTTTCCTGCGATGGAAAGAATCGAAGTGAGGTGATCTGATAGGATCGGACACCACGAAGTCTCGCGTGCCTGATCAAACCTCCGGACGGTACGATCAGAGCGTCCACTTACCGGCTCTGGAGCGTTAGGCGAGTTAGTTTTATCCATTTCAGTTGTGCTAGGATCGGGGCTGATCAAACAGGCGGGTCGTCTAACCATGCTCAATATTAATGTTGTACTTTTCGCTACTGTATTCGCACTTGCGCTGGTAATCGGGTGGGCATTCTTTATCGCGCAAACCGGGCGCACAACTCGTGAACAAGTCCGCCGGGTCGCGGAACAATATACGCTCATCAGGGCCGACGAGCGTGCTCGGGAAATCTGCCTGGCCGTGCACCAGATCCATCCTCTGGTACACGCGGGGATCGACTTTATGATAAGGCGGGACAGCCCGGACCAGGCCCCCTACCTTGCGGAATGGAATCCCTCAGCCCCGAAGCCCACCCCACAGGAGCTGGAGACAGCTCTGGCAAAGATTGCAAACAAGGACTTAGCAGCAATGCGAGCGGCAGAATACCCGAGCATAGGCGACCAGCTCGACGCCGCCTACAAGGTACGACACGGCGACAACGCCGAACAGATCCTCCTCGATGCCAAGATAAAAGTGGTCAAGGAGAAGTACCAGAAGCCCGGCGAATCCAGCTGTTGAGCATAGACGAACTGGATGTTGATTTGCACCGAAATTCGATCCAATAGAGTTGGATATTTGCATTCCGATCTGACCCATCTCCACCAAGAATTGTTGGTTTGTAACCGGTTATTCAAGGTGATTCCGATGGTGCATTTTTCAGTGCAAATGGTGGGTCACTTTTCGGTGCAATTTGACACTGTTGGCAAGTTACATGGTTTCATGTATGCGGAGCCATTGTGCTGACGACAAACACAATCATTAGTTATACCGCTGCGGCATTACCCGTATCCTTTTCCGGCCAATGAAAGCTTGTCCAGGAAACTCGTTTGATCTGGATCAAGATACTCCTCACTTTTTTCAGACCATAAACGCTGTATTTATGGGCAAACTGATTACACAAGCAAAAAAATAATTAAGTAAACAACAGGATAAGGCAGTTTTGTGCTGGCCGAAAACACGAATTTCGGCCTTTTAAAAATAATAGAAGGTAGTTGCGTATTTTCGCATATTCTGAAATACTGTCAATTGAGCTGAGAGCAAATACTTTTCAGCACATAAAACCTATACAGGAGAGAGACGATGAAATTCCAAAAGACAATTCTTGCCGCAATGCTGGCAGGTGCTACTGTACTGACTGTGACGTCCGCACAGGCGTGGGGTAACCGTGGTTATGACCGTGGCTATGGTAGCGGTAGCGGCTATGGCGATGGCTATGGCGATGGCTATGGTGATATGGACGGAAGCTTCAACTTCGGCATGAGCGGTGGTGGAAGTGGTCGTGGTTATGGCCGCGGTTATGGCCGTGGTTATAACGACTACTATGGCAACCGCTATGGTGGCTACGGCCCCGGCTATGGTGGTTACGGCCCCGGCTATGGTGGTTACGGTCCTGGTTATGGTGGCGGTCCTTACGGCGCACCCTATGGCGCACCGCAGCAACAGGCTCCGGCTGCCGCACCTGCCAAGTAAGATACCTCGTTACATTGCAGGCAAAAGGGGGCTCAATGAGCCCCCTTTTTTTGAGGTTCTTTGATTGAACGTATACTTTCCTGATCGTGTACAAGCCGAAGATGTCTGAACGGTGAGTTCCGACCTGGATGTTCACCAACTTCACGGATGCGGGATAGTCTATGATTTATCTGGTGCTCTCCGCCATCCGTGAAGTATGTATTGTGTCGTTCGTCATTAGCCTGAACAGGAAGTGCAGATATTCATTGATTCGGAGGTCTGTACCGGTCGTTAACAACATCCATTTTCCCGGAGTCCTGAATATGAAGCGATCCCGACTGATTGTACTGTTATCCCTGCTCGCTTTTTCCTCTGCCTGGTCGCAGCCTTCACAGGCAGTAGAATTCAAGGTCGATTGCTCATCCGTTGATGACTGCATGACCAAGGGCGACAAGCTCACCAAGAAACGCAAACTCTCTCTTTCCCTCGAAGCCTACCGCAACGCCATCAAGCTCGATGTGGAAAACACGGATGCATGGCGGAAGTTCGAGAAGATCGTCGTACGTATTTCCGAAGAAGGCGGCTGTTAACAATAACCGCTTGGCAGGGTCGAGGGGGCTTCACATGTTGAACTTGCGTAAACAGTGGCCATTCTGGGTCAGCGGTATCTTTGTCGGCGTCGCCGAGATCATGAATTACATCGTGCTCGAGAAGCCTATCGGGCTGACTACCGGTTTGGTAGAAATGACGGTCGCTTTTGAACGGACAGTTGCACCGGGGATTGACTGGTGGTCACGCGCCTACGACCCCAATGTGCACTGGATCATCATCGGCGTGGTTATCGGCGCCTGGTTGGTCGCACGTGCAGAACGTGAGTCTCGCGGCTGGATAAAATACCCGGCCAGGGAACTGGTGCTTGCCTTTGTCGGTGGCTTCGTTTTCAGTTTCGGCACCCGCCTCGCCCACGGCTGTACCACTCACCATTTCCTTGGTGGCCTGCCGTCCATGTCCACGGCTTCCCTGCTGTATCTGACAACGATTTTACCTGCCGGCTTTATTACCTTTTATCTCATGACAACAATGGGTATCGGTCACGTTTTCAAGGGACAGGAAAACCGCGCAACCTCTGAATACGGCTGTACAAAGGGTGGCAAGATGGGGCTTGACGGGATGGCCTGCGAAGCGAGCCGTAACTATAATCCGCGGCGCGACTGGCTGCGTATCTCAATACTGGTATTGATGTTCGCCTTCTTCATGAATGCCATCGCCGGTTCCTTCTTCTATGGGACAGAAGACGGTCTGTTTGGATGGAACTATGCGATCAGTTCCATCGGCTGGGGCCTGGCCATCTGGCTGTTGCTTATCGGCATCGTTGCCGGTATCGGCATGGCCAAGACCGGCTTTGGAACCGAGTGCGCCTTTATGACACCCGAGATTTCAATGGGCATGGAACACAAGGAAAGCTTTTTTGAAAAGAAATGGCTGATACCGGGTTCAACACGGGTGATGTTCCGCTCCATGTCGCCATTCACGGCCATCTTTATTGAAATTCTGCTGCTGTGGGGTGCCATCATGATTGGCTGGCAGTTTTTTGATATCAAACTGCCGCTGGGCATGAACCCGACCTGGGTATTGCTTCTCGGTGCCGCGTGCCAGGGCTTTGGTTCGGTTGCCATGATCGGCTGCGAGATTCGCACCTACATGCGCCTTGGCCTGGGTTACATGACAGCCGTTGCCGCATTTCCCGGATTCTTGCTTGGTTATCTTCCCTATACGCTGAACGTGGATTTCTGGGAAGACCTCGCGCGTGAAACGACCATTTCAAAGATCAAGCATGTACCGGATATATTCAGTCATGATCCAGTGATACAAGCACTGGTCGGGCTGGCCTACGGTGTACTGGTCGCCGGTTTGCTGGTCTGGAGCATCAAACGCGGCATGCGGCTGACGGGCTTCTCCTTTCGGGATTTAATGGCGCATGCAAATGATGAGCTGACAATCAAGTACTTCGAGCGTTATTCGAAGACCCACGGTGACAAGAGCGAAGGCCATGAGAAGGAAACTGGTAAACCCAGGCCGGGCGATGCGGTGATCGAAGGCATCTGACATGATCGATCGCCGCACATTCATGCTGACATCGCTGGCAACCGTGCTGATGCCACGGTCAGTAACAGCCGGCACGCGTGCGGACGAATCACTTTCATGGGCAGATTACCTGGGTGAAATGAAGCAACTGGCCTCAGCCTATGCAGACAAGGCCATTACACAAGGTGATATGGCCGCACGGGGTGTGCAACTGTTGCAGCAACTGGATATAGCTGACAATGAATTCCAGGCAGCGGTTCACGCGTCCTATGAATCGGGTAACCGGTTCTGGCTCTGGCAGCGTCTCACGAAGGAGAGCGGCATCAAGGGTGGCATTCTCAATATCGGACAGGACCAGGATGTGCCTTTGCATGATCATCCGGGTGCCACCGGCATGGTTCGCATTTTAAGCGGAGAAGTTGAAGTGTGGCAGTTTGAGCCACCTGCGACGACTGTTCAATCAGCTGATACTCTGGTTGTGCTGGAACGTGTCACACACCGTGTCATGCAGCCCGGTGAAATTGCCGTACTGTCACCTGACAGCGGGAACATCCATGCCTTGCGTGCGCGCAGCAAGACCTGCAGCATGCTGGATTATTTCATTCCACCGTATGTACGCAGAGAGCGAAGCTGGTTCCTGCCCGTGGATGAGAACTGGGGCGATAGGAGCCACATTAGCTGCCAGCGTATCCCCGAAGACGATTTCTACACGTCCTGACGAACAGGACTTTTCATGTAAGTTAACAGGAGGATTTTTGCCGATGAGTACCATTCAATCAATCAGAAACATCTTAACAGCACTTGTTGCAGCCGCTGCAGTACTTGCCATTTCCGGAAACACCCTGGCAGATGACTGGTCAAAGCTGTCTGAAAAGAAACAGAACAAACTAGGTCTGTACATGACTAGCGAGCAGGCCTACCAGCACACCATGGACAATATGGACAAGACCTTGTTTCTTGATATCCGCACACCGTCAGAACTGAATTACCTCGGCGCAGCCACGGTGATGGATGCCCACGTACCGTTTGTCTTTATGGATACCACCGGATGGGATGACAAGAAACACCGTTACCTGCGCGCGGATAACAAGAATTTCGTCGCCGATGTCGAGGCCCAACTCAAGAAGAAGGGCCTGTCGAAGAATGACACGGTTATCCTGATGTGCCGTTCCGGCAAGCGCAGTGCAACGGCGGTCAATAACCTGGCTGGTGCCGGGTTTACCAGTGCATACAGCGTTGTTGACGGTTATGAAGGTGACAAGGCCAAGGAGGGTGAAAACAAGGGAAAACGTACCGTAAACGGCTGGAAGAATTCCGGTCTGCCCTGGACCTATTCACTGGACAAGGATCTGATGTACCTCACCAAATAGGCATTACGTTCAGTAAAAAAGGGCCGGAATTTCCGGCCCTTTTTGTTGCGCCCGATTGAATAGTTGCTTGCTGGACGGGAAATACCGTTCAAGAAAGGCTTGCATGGCATTGCGATTGGCTTGTGTTTATTATTTCTGCCAAACATCAGCCTTGAGAGTAAACTTCCTGCATATGCGATCAGCTACTTACACACGACCCGCAGACCAGAACGCAGTGCTGACTGTCAGCCTTGCTGTTCTGGGCATCAGCCTGTTTGTACAGCAGTCCATCGCCGGGATGCAATATCTGACTTTCCTCATCGGCGTCGGTCTTGGCATTACACTGCTGCATGCCGCCTTTGGCTTCAGTGGCAGTTGGCGATTGTTCATTCGTGAACAGGACGGCACGGGTATCCGCGCGCAACTGCTCTTGCTTGGCATCACATCATTGTTGTTCTTTCCAATACTGGGACAGGTTTTTCCTTCGGTCCAGGCTGGAGCCGCACTGGCACCGGTGGGTACATCCGTCATGGTGGGTGCTTTCCTGTTTGGCGTTGGTATGCAACTGGGCGGCGGTTGTGGTTCCGGTACGCTATACACTATGGGACAGGGACAGGTTGACATGCTGATTACCCTGGTATTTTTCATTGTTGGCGCCACCTTGGGGACAGCACACCTGCACTGGTGGCTGTCGTTACCAGGGTATGGAAAAATTTCTGTGATCGGGCACTTTGGCTGGTGGCAGGCGCTGCTGTTGCAGCTTGTAATACTTGCCGCCCTGTATAGCTTGGTGCGGTTCCTGGAACTCAGGCGACATGGAAGGATTAACCCCGTTGAATGGCAGGTACCGCGACATGAGATTGCACAACGGCTCACACACGGGCGCTGGCCCTTGTGGTGGGGCGTGCTGGGCCTGGCCGTGTTAAATCTTGCAACACTCATGGTGGCAGGCTATCCATGGAGCATTACTTATGCGTTCGGCCTCTGGGGTGCGAAAATATGGGCAGCTGTTGGCGGGGACCCTGGTAGCTGGGTGTACTGGAGCAGCGGCTATCCGGCACAATCACTTAACAGCAGCGTACTTGCAGATATGACCTCAGTGATGAATTTCGGCATTATCCTGGGGGCTATGCTGGCGGCCGCGCTGGCGGGCAAGTTTGCCCCGGCAATGAAGCTGACACGGACACGCGTACTGACTGCCGTCGTGGGTGGGCTGTTGCTTGGGTATGGAGCACGGCTCGGTTTTGGCTGTAATATCGGTGCACTTGTCGGAGGCATCACAAGCGGCAGTCTGCATGGATGGTTGTGGATGGTTGCCGGGTTTTGCGGCGGTATTGCAGGCGTGCATCTGCGCATCTGGCTGAAGGTCGACAAACCCATGGGGATTTAGCAATGAAACGAAACCAGGCCCGCATGATCATCGGAACAGCCATCAGTGCTGCAGCCATTGCCGTTGCAGTTGACCACACCCGGCAGCGTCTGCCCGAACCCGAAGAGCAGCTGGCCAGCCAGGAGGCTGTCATCATCATCGATGAGGGCGAAGAGTTGCCCGGCGAAAACAACATGGATTGCGGCAAATCTGTCGCGCGTGGCAGGCGGAACTCTCCCTGCTCACTGTAATCCTGTGCACATGCATAACCCTACTGTACACAATTCATACTGGTCCCTGAGACTGCTGGCCATTCTGCAGGAAATGGCGGCGCAGAAAACCAACGCTGTCCTGGAGTTACTGGGTAATATTGGTCACCTGGAAACCGAGCGACCCTACCCTGAAACCGGACTGCTATTTGCTGCAGATAGATGGCGTACCTTCTACCATTGTCATGAAGCCACGTCGATGCACCCAAAAGAACATGGTCACTTTCATTTATTCACCGCTATCGGTAACCAGGCATGGGCACATGTTGCAGGTTTGAGCATCGATGCTGAGGGCCAGCCGCTGCAATGGTTCACGGTTAATCGCTGGGTGACGGATGGGCCGTGGCTGGAGCGGGATAGATTGCTTTCTCAACTGAAAACTGCTGTCGCTGATACCGAGGAAGGGGGTCTGGCTGGCAGGTGGCTGGTCGCGTTGCTGCAGCTGTATCACGACACTCTGACTGGTTTACTGACCAAGAGAGATGAACAGATACAACTCAGGCTGAAAGGCCGCAGCATGATTGAGGTACTGGATGATCGCGATATTTACACCCTCGCGACACAATCAATCGATCTGCAATCCATGCTTGAAAAACATCTTCTACAGAATGCCTGCTCCGATGCTGAACCAGACAGGCAGGCAGCAAGGAAGCTGGTGTGCAACAGTATATAATCGCACTACTGGTCCTGGTATGCCTGACAGCAAGCCATAGTGCATCAGCACTCCAGGTACCCGGGCCTCTCGTCGATACCGACTGGCTGGAACAGCACCTGGATGAGGTCAGAATTCTGGATGTACGTGAAGATATCGAAAGCTTTACACGTAAGGCCGTGCTGGTCAGAAAGCGATTTACTGGTGATCTCAGGCTGCGTCGCCCAGGTGCACACATACCCGGTGCTGCGCTGGTTGATTTTCTCAACATTCGGGCCAGCAGGGAAATCGATGACCGCAACGTCAGGTACATGACTCCGGAAAAGGCCGAGTTTGAAGAGTTGATGCAATCCTGGGGTGTGAATAACGATGATACTGTCGTGATAGCAAGCCAGGGGACCGGCAATGGCGATGTAACCATGGCAACGCGTTTGTACTGGCAGGTAAAATATTTCGGTCATGATAATGTTGCCATACTTGATGGCGGTATGGCGTCGTGGTTGCTGGAAAAAAAGCCTGCGAGCATCAAAACGAACGAGCCGCAACCGGGGAACTGGGTGGCGCGTGAAGAACGCGCATCACTCCTGGCAAAAAGTGATGATGTTGCAAGGGCAATAACAGACAAAAACACCGAGCTTGTGGATACGAGAAGTCTCGGCTTTTACCTGGGAGCTGTTAAACAGCCCTATGTACGAAAAAAAGGCCATATTCCGAACGCAAAAGTTTTTCCTAATGAATTACTCTCGAATGCGGGAGCACCGGCATATTTTTCTGACCCTGAAGAGTTGCAACAAATGGCAGATGCACTTGCTATCAATAGCAGGGTAAACATTATTACCTACTGCAACAGCGGGCAGTTTGCATCCGCGAGCTGGTTTGTTTTCCACGAATTGATGGGGAACCCAAACGTAAGACTTTATGACGGCTCCATGCATCAGTGGGCACTGGAGAAACGGCCGGTTGAAAAAATAAAACGGCCATTTTAATAAGAGCTGCCGGTGCAACGCACCTCACACGAGCATAAGAAGAATAAACACCCATTTTTCTGAAGTCCACGACCATTGATCCGCCGTTTTCGCTCTGGACAGCCTCGGTACACTACGTAATTTTCCTCATGTCTTCCCGCATTACCCGTGCATTCGCCTTTTTGACATCCATTTTTCGTAAGTTCCTGCCCTTAGGCCAGCCAATGCTCTACCGCTTCCGTGTGGGTAACAGCAACCTGAATTGAACAGTTGGTTTCCTTCGGATCAGTCAAACAGAGCCGCTGAGCCCAGATTACCGCGGCTCGGCGTTCCTTGGCAATTCCCGGTTTGAGGCATTCGCCTAACAATGCTATCGGAGACTGTCTGTCAGATAGGGTTTGGGCCAGTACAATTTATCCACGCGTCGGCGTTACTGTTCAGATCGAACCGTTTTCAGAATGGCAAAGCGGCCCAGAATCACGGCAAGCCTGCGGGACCACGAAGTCGATGCCATTATCGCTGAAGCGATGAATATCCTTGAAAGCCGGGCAACCTACCGAACACACACAATCACCCCTCCGGGGTCGCCGAACCCAGCAACGCTGACAGGCGTATCACCAGCAGACTAAAAGACGCGTTGTCTTTGCTGGATATCCGGGTACTGGATCACCTGGTGGTAGGCGATAGCGACATTGTCAGCTTTGCAGAGCGGGGCCTTTTGTAGGCCCTTCAGGGATTCCCGTATGTGGGAATCCCTGGCAATTTGGTGGCGACTAAGCCAGGCAGAGTTCTGCAATGGAGCGTTTAGGGGGAGGGCGCGGGCATAGCCAGTTGGTTTTTTGTTGGGGCGTGATTAAATAAAGGTATTGGTGGTTCGGCGTGGCCTGCAGCCACCAGGTCCGGAGGCCTGCGCCTGGATTGGGCCGGTTCCAGAAGTACAGTGATTGCTAATATTAGAAAAAGAGCAACTTCCTAAAACGACCCATTCCGGCCCTTCGGCATTTTTGTCCGAAACCGGTCATTCATATTCTCCGACTGCCTGCGGACTGCAATTTGCGATGCTCCTTGATGCCTGTACAACTTACTGATAACCCCGAGACCCGAATGGACGCCAAGGGGCAACTGTTCAACTACAGTTACGATGCCCTGAATCGACTGACTGCTCTCGATGCTCCCGGCATCGACGACGATATTAGCTACGTCTACGACACGTGTATCCACGGCTCGGGTCGTTTGTGTGCGGTTACGATGGCACCGGCGGCTGCTTCGCCGGTGGTCACCAGCTACAGCTATTCAGCGTTGGCTGACGTATCCAGTCACCAGGGCGTTGGGTATGGCTATGATGCGGCCGGTCGTCTGAAAACAGTGACGTATCCCTCAGGTGCCCTCGTCACCTACAGCTACGATGCGGCCGGGCAGGTCAGTCAGGTCACACTCACCCAGGGTGGCCAGACACTGACACTAGCCAGTAACCTGACCTATCAGCCCTTCGGCCCACTGACGGACGCCATCTTTGGTAACGGGCTGGGCCTGGTGCGTCAGTTCGATAACGCGTACCGGCCGGACACCACCGTGCTTGGCGGCCTGTTGAGTTTTAACTACGGCTTTGACGCCAACGGTAATCTCACCACGTTGATGGACCTTCTGGAGGCCGCCAACGACTACAGTTTCGGCTACGATGCGCTGTACCGTTTGAGCGACAGCACACGCAGTGGCGGTGCGGTGACCGGCAATCCGGGCGATCCCGACACTTCTGGCCCGCTGTTTGCCAGTCCGCCGGCCCTGTTGGCCTACATCCAGACCATGGTCAATGAAACCGCCGATCCGCCGGCCGAGGCATCACAGCCCTGGCTGACGACCGCGGTGCGTAATGTTACCGCCGCCAACGCGCAGATAGCCCTGGAACGCGCCGAAGCTGCGCCTGGGAGCGTAACAGGTGCAGAGACCATCGGCCTGGTGGCGATCAAAGGGGGCGGCGGTGGCAGTTTCACCGCCAGTGACGGCCAGAGCGTCGGTTACGAGGCCCAGATCACGTCCGACAGCATCCGGGGTTGGGGAAAATGTTTCAACGCACCGCTTGCCGGCGCCTATGGGTCCGCAGCCTTGGTGGTCGCGACACCGGCCCGGCATGACGGCGGCGACGGTGGCTGGTTGCGCCGTTGCAGCCAGACGGCGAACGCCACCGGACTCACCTATGATGAAGATACCTTCAAGGATACGGAGCGCAATCACACCACGGAAAGTGCCAGCCTGCTGGCGTTCTCGCGGCCCTTTGATGCTGCGCTGACCGACTACGATGGCAGCACCTGGCACCTGGAAGCCGGTGAAGTCACCTTGAATGACACCAGCGTTAATCCCGGCTTTGTGACCGTGAGTTTTCAGCAGAGCTATGCCACTGCACCGGTCGTGTTGGTGT
>Ga0316194_10002330_pt1 | contig 13250 bp, 8 predicted proteins | sample CroRivsedime1_MG_FD_204936 | JGI IMG/M metagenome (GOLD analysis project Ga0316194, IMG submission 204936) | Coastal sediment microbial communities from Maine, United States - Cross River sediment 1 | ecosystem: Environmental > Aquatic > Marine > Coastal > Sediment | place: USA: Maine...
GGGCTTGTTGTGGTATCCAACGGTAAATACCTGGGGGCCTTTGGCAACAAACTCACCGGGTTCGCCCTGGGGGACGATTTCACCGGATTCCGGATCAACCAGTTTCACTTCGGTGTCCGGCAAGGGGATGCCGACGGAACCCGGTTTCTTCTTGCCGTAAAGAGGCAGGCTCGTATTGACGGGGCTTGTTTCCGTCATTCCCAGAACTTCAATCAATTTGCCTTCTCCCACCACGGCCTCGAATTGTTTGATGTATTCGGCCGGAAACGGCGCCGCTCCGCTGAGAAACCATTTGACTCCAGAAAAATCCAAAGATTGAAATTTAGGCTTTTTCAAAAGCTCCAGAAAAATTGTGGGGACATTGACAATGGCGGTGGGTCGGTATCTGGCTATCGCCGAAATCAGAAAGTCCAGATCTCTGGGATTGGGGACCGCTACCTGGGTACCTCCGACTGCCATGGTATTCATGGCCAGGAAAAGGCCGGCCTGATGGAAGAGGGGAAAGGCGGACAAGATGGTCGGTGCTTCGTTGCTTTGCATGTCCAGCCATGTGTTCACCTGGGTCATGTGGGACACAATATTTCTGTGGGTGAGCACCGCACCTTTCGGCGGTCCGGTGGTGCCGCCGGTATACTGCATCAGGCAGGGGGTGGCGGGATCAAGTCCTTCATAGACGCTGTCTGCCGGCACCTCCTGTAGAAATTCTAAAAAACGACCGACTTCGACCCCGCTGATCGGATGCACATCTCCCGTAGGAATTTTTTTCAGCAGTTTGCCTAAAAACCGCTTCAAGGGTGAGATGAAATCGGCAATTGTCGCGACGGCAACGGTTTTGACCATGGTCTTTCCAACCACGGCTTCCACCTTTTCGAATAAAGCATCCAGAGTCACCAAAAACCTGGCGCCGGAATCGTTGAGCTGATATTCCAGCTCTTTGGGTTGCAGGAGAGGACTGACACCGGTCAGCACGCAACCGGCTTTCTGGATGCCGATAATGGCGATGTAATAGGCCGGAATATTGGGCAGGTTGACTCCCACCGTATCACCCGGCTTTAGCCCGGTTTTTTGGAGGAAGTTCGCGAAACGGTTGGAAAAATTATCAAGCTCATGATAGGTCAGTCCCCTGCCCATGTAATAGACCGCCACCGTGGTGGGGATGTATGTTGTGGCTTCGCGGAATACCTCGGGATAGGTTTTTCCCGGATATTCCAGGCTGTGAGGGACGTGTTCATCATAATACTTCAACCAGGGCTTGGGTGAATATGGATCCGACATGGCCACACCTCCTTTGCAGGGGTTACAACCCGATTGAGCGCACCCGCTCATAATTCGTTTTCCACGGTCCGTTACCCCCCTTCTATTTTGTCATGTTCATTTTTACTTTCATCCCTCATTACAACAGATTGATGTATCGGAATCAACGAATGCCTAAAATGATCTAAATTGCCTTAAATGCTTAAATTTAGTCAACCGCTACGCGCTATCTCTCTTTTTAAAATTATCACAATTTTTTTATCAGCTCATTGGCTTTTTCTTTAAAATAGGGGTCATCGGATTGAGCCGCTTTTTCCAAGTAGCCTTTTGCTTCGGCCTTGTTTTTATCGCCGCCCATCTGGACCAGCAACTCCCCGAGGTAGACGTGCGCTTCAATGTTATCCGCGAAGTATTCGGTGGCCTGATACTCCCGATAATATTTCAATGATTTTTTACGGTCGTACATGGGCCAGGGCAACACCGCCCAGAAACGGCCGAGGGCAATCATCGGCCCGCCTTCTTTGTACATTTTGTCGAGCTCATAAGTTTTTTCAAAACTGCTTTGAGTTTTGCCTTTTAAGCCCTCTGACAGGGCCGTAAAAATGCTCACGCCGTCTGAGTAAACGCCGACGTTGAGGCCGTAATAATAGTATCCGTCGGGTTTTGCCGGATCGAGTTCGGTAGCCTTTTGGGCGTAATTCATGCCTTCTTTGCCGTATTTGGCACAGATATCTTTCCACCCGTCAACTTTCTCGGTTTTGGCGGCATCGCCATATTCACGGTGAGCCCGGGCACATTTCCAATTCGCGTCGTAGCTACCTGGATTTTCGGCGATTGCTTTTTGATACAGTTCGATGGCCTGTTTGTAATTTGCAAGTCCTCCTTGCTCGAAGAGTTTGTCAGCCTCGGCCACATAGTCCGCAGCCATCAGGCTAATGGGACCCAATATTAGCAGGAAAATACAAAGACCGCTGCTCAATCGTCTTTTCATTGTCAATCTCCTTTTGATGTCTAAACCATCTCTAGCGCACACGCCATCGAAACCCCGCCACCGCCGCAAAGCGTTGCCAGGCCGAGGGTGTTGCCTCTTTTTTGCATGGCATGCAGCAGGGTGACCATAATGCGGGCGCCGGTGGCTCCCACCGGATGTCCCAGGCCGATCCCCGATCCGTTGACATTGGTGATCTCCCGGTTCAAACCGAGTTCTTTTTCACAGCCCAGGTATTGGCCTGCAAAGGCTTCATTGATTTCAATTAATTCAAAATCTTCTTGTTTCAGACCGCCTCTGGCCAGCAATTGTCGGACTGCCGGAACCGGTGACAATCCCATGATGGACGGATGGCATGCGCCCCTGCCCACGGCTATTATTTTTGCAATGGGTTCGATACCCAATTCCTTTGCTTTGGCGGCCGACATAATCACCACGGCAGCGGACCCGTCGTTAATGCCGCTTGAGTTACCGGCCGTTACTTTACCGATCTTGGGTACAAAGGCCGGCGGCAATTTTTGGAGTTTCTCAAGGGTCATGCCCGGCCTGAAATGTTCATCTTTATCGAAAATGATCGGATCGCCTCTGCGTTGGGGGAGTTCCATGGGAACGATTTCTGCTTCAAACGAACCGTCGTTAGTTGCTCTTTCGGCGTTGTTATGGCTTCGCAACGCAACCCTGTCCATCTCTTCTCGGCTGATATCCAGGTGCTGGGCGATAAACTCCGCCGTGTGCCCCATGATATAGGGTTTACCCTTGAAATAGCTCAGCGGAGGCTTTTCGGCATCCACCGGTCCGTCTTCCGGGTGCGGTATGACGTGGGAGCCGCAATGGAGTCCTCGAATAATGTTATCGACAAATTCATGGTCCTGAAGTCGGCAGCCCCATCTGGCGGCCGCCACGGAATAGGGTACTCCGGACATGTGTTCGACGCCGCCGGCCAGGATGACATCCGCCATACCGGCCTGGATCATGGCCGCACCGGAGACGACCGCTTCCATACCGGAAATACAAACCCGGTTGATGGTGACGGCCGCGACGGTATCCGGAATGCCGGCCAGCAGGGCTGCAATGCGGGCAACATTAAGGGTGTCAACCGGTTCCATGCAGCATCCGTAACGGACATCATCGATTATCGATGGATCGATGCCGGCCCTTTGTACGGCTTCTTTCATGGTTACACCGGCAATGGTGGCTGCGTGACTGTCACGCAGGCTTCCGCCAAAGCCTCCGATGGCTGTTCTGCATGCTGAAACAATGACGACTTCTTTCATTAATCGCTCCTTATGTGGTCTACGGGTTATGGGTTGCGCGTAACGGGTTGCGAATGGCCGGGAGTTAATTGTACATTGGTTCGCGTTTACGGGTTTAAAGTTCATCGCTTGGGCTTACCAAGTATTTTACGAATAACGAGCAGCCGATTACGAACAATACACCTTCCTGCAAAACCCGATCGCATGCCATCCTATGAGAATTGATCCTGCTTTGTCAAGAATTTGCTGTTTTGTACAATGGGCTGTTTAAGAACAAAAGACGCTTGATCTAATAAAGATAGATATGTAATGTCAAACAAATACCTTAAAAACTTAGAGGTATCGGTGACAGGCGATGGAAAAACTGGAGATATAAACAGACGATGATAAATGAAAAAATACAAACCGGCGGACTCTTTAAAATCACCGCGATTTTGTGGAATCAGGACCTTCATGAGGCTGCCCCACCTTCCAACCGCACAGGAAGCTGACTTTGCGGTGATAGGCGTTCCTTTTGACACCGATTTTGTAGACGCCGCCTATGCGCCCGGGACAGGAACCCTTAAAGCAGGCGGATTCACGAGCGCGGAGGCGCTGCCGGCAGTAAGAGGATTAAAAAGTTCCAGCGGAGGAAATCAAGGATATCGACGTGGCGATGACCATCTCAGGGGGCGAGGTCGTTTACGCTAAAAGCGGAGGCTATCTTCTTAACAATATAAAAAAAGCGACAAGATAATGATATCCACGATCAGACACATTATTGATGAAAGGGCGAAGCAGGAACCCAACACGGTCTACATGGTCGCTCCTGAAGCCCGCTTGACCTTAACTTATGGGCAATTGCGAGAGGATTCTCTTAACTTTGGCAAGCATTTAGTAAAACTGGGTCTTGAAAAGGGCGACAAGGTTTCTTTCATGCTCGGCAACGGGTACCAAACCACCAAGATCTTTCTGGGGACCATGTATGCGGGTTTCGCCATAGCGCCTCTAAATCTAATGTCTCAACCTTCGCAGCTAGAATATGTGCTGGATCATTCGGACACAAAACTGGTTTTTTTTAGTGCAGACCATGAGGTCAATTTAAAAAAAGCGATGGAGCAGGTAAATCGAGAAATCAGACTCATTCAGGTTGACAATGATGCTGAAGCCATTTTTCCAGTGACGAAGGACCTGTTTAACCTCACCCTGCCGGAAGTATTCGAGGGCGACGATGCCGTGTTGCTTTATACCTCCGGCACCACCGGAGTTCCTAAGGGCGTGCTGCTTTCTCACCGGAATATGGTGGCCGGGGGAAACTATACAACCCAGGCCCACGAATTGACACCTGCGGACAGAGCCTTATGTTCACTGCCCCTTTATCACATAAATGGCCAAGTGGTGACGGTTGTTGCACCTTTGGTCAGCGGTGGCAGTGTGGTTATGCCCCATAGATTCAGGGCTTCGAACTTCTGGGAGCTCATCTCCGAATACTGTTGCACCTGGTTCAGTGTTGTACCGACGATCATTTCTTATCTGGCGAGTGCCACCGACCCGGGAAGCAAGGACCTCAAGCTGGACCAGCTGCGTTTTGGACGGTCCGCGTCATCGGCCTTGCCGCCGGCGCTTCATAAGACTTTTGAAGAAAAGTTCAACATATCCATCGTCGAGACAATGGGTCTGACAGAGACGGCCGCACCGGTTTTTTCCAATCCGATGGATCCTGCCAAAAGAAAGTATGGCTCTGCCGGAGTTGCGGTGGGCAATACAGTCAAAATCATTGATCAGGAAGGCACAGAGTTGCCGTGCGGAACTCAGGGTGAGATCATGATCCGGGGCGATAACGTGATGAAAGGATACTATAAGGCGCCGGATCTCACAGCGCAGGCCATCGAATCCGATGGGTGGCTTCACACCGGGGATCTGGGATACATGGATGGGGACGGATTTGTTTTCGTAAAGGGTCGGATCAAAGAACTCATTATCAAAGGGGGCGAGAATATCTCACCACAGGAGATTGACGAAGTGCTTTACAGGCATCCCGCTGTGCTGGATGCTGCAGCAGTGGGCATCCCCGACAAACACTATGGCGAAGAGATCCTTTGCTGTGTCGTCCTGAAACCGAATCGTACCGTAAGCGCGGAAGAATTGCGCCGCCATTGCCTGAAACACCTGGGTAAGTTCAAGACCCCTAAAGAAATAAAATTAGTGGATTACCTGCCGAAAGGTCCTTCGGGTAAGATCCAGCGCCTGAAGATCTCCGCAATGGTTCAGTAGGCTTAGAAGCAACTCCAAAAAGACCCAACCCGGTCGAGGCGGAATTGAAAATTGAAGTTTGCAGATTGAATATTTATGGTATCGCTCGCGCAGCGCAGGCGCCTGCGCCGCGTGTCGCTCCGTCCTTTTTACAAGGGAAAAAATTCCTTCAATCTTCAATCATTTTTTTAATTTATTTGTTCATTTTACAAATATAATAACAGTATTTTTGTTTAATATTCAAGCATAAAATCGTAGGTCAACGCTAGCGCGAGGATATGGTTAAAGGCGACTCAGCCGGTCTGATCAATCCATTTTGAAAGTTAAATTTCTCTTGACAGCCCATTGAAATCCGATCTATTAGATATCAATATTATATTGTTTAATAAATTATTGAAATAACTTATTATAATTAACTTCTCAATCATCTGGAAAGAATCAAAAATCGGATTTTCTTTCTTAACTATTACCAGGAGGCTAAAACCGATGAGTGAAAAACACGTTCCCAAAGAAAGTACCACTGCACCTCCCTGTCAATGCGCCTGCCCGGCCGGGATCGACGTCCCGCGATACATCCGGCGCATCAAGGAGGGCAAATTCGACGAAGCGCTGGCGATTATCCGTGAAAAAATTCCGTTCCCGTCGATCTGCGGATTTGCCTGCTATGCGCCCTGTGAGGCCAATTGCAGCAACCGGCAATTCGGTGAGCCCATCGCTATTCGGGCGCTCAAGCGGGCGGCGGCGGAAAAAGGAGGCGATTTATGGCTTAAAAATCTGACGATCGCACCGGCCACCAACAAACGGGTGGGCGTGGTCGGGTCGGGACCCGGCGGCCTGTCCGCAGCCTATTATCTTGCCACCCTGGGCCACAAGGTCACGGTGCTCGAAGCGTTGGAAGACACCGGCGGTATGCTGCGAGTGGGGATACCCGGATATCGCCTGCCCCGGGAAGCGCTGGATCAGGAAGTCGATTATCTCAAGGAAGTCGGTGTCGAGATAAAAACCGGACACCGGGTAGCCTCGGTTGATCAGTTACAACAGGATGGCTTTGATGCGGTTTTTCTGGCCTGTGGCGCTCACCGGGGAGCAAAACTGGGCATTGCCGGAGATGGCTTGCCCGGTGTGGTTGATGGGATTTCTTTTCTCAGGAAAGTCAATCTGGACGAAAAGGTTGAAATCGGCAAGCGCGTGGCGGTGATCGGTGGCGGAAACACGGCGGTGGATGCCGCCCGCAGTTCCATCCGGCTCGGCGCCGATAACGTCGATGTGATTTATCGTCGCACCGCAGCAGAAATGACGGCCTACGAGGAAGAAGTGGGTGCGGCCGGATTTGAGGGTGTCAGCATTGAATACTTGGCAGCACCATTAGCGCTGACTGAAAAAGACGGCGCGCTTGAGTTGACGCTTACCCGCATGGAACTCGGAAAAGTAGATGCCAGCGGACGTCCCCGCCCGGCTGCGGTTGAAGGCAGCGAGTACAAGAAGCAATATGATAATGTGATTGCTGCCATCGGACAGGTGCCGGTCGGAACCGATTCACTGGGCGTGGGGCTAGCTAAAGACGATTTTATCCAGGTGGATGCCGCCACGCTTGCCACGGATAAAGCCGGTGTTTTCGCCGGCGGTGACGTTGCCACCGGACCGGCCTCCATTATCGATGCCATCGCCCAGGGCCGCAAAGCGGCTGCATCAATCGATAGATTTCTGGGTGGAGCCGGCCAAATCGACCAGGCCCTGGCGCCGCCCGAACAAGAAGTTGTGGTAGTCGATTACCAGGCCGCAGACCAGGCGCGGGTTGTCATGCCATGTATTTCTCTGGACGAACGCACCTGCAGTTTCGCTGCCGTCGAAGCCGGATTGTCGCAAGATCTGGCGATCAAAGAAGCCGAGCGCTGTCGGGGATGTGACGCCCGGCAATATGAGATCGCCCTTTACGGTGAGCTTTGCAAGGAGTGCAGCTATTGCGCAGAGGTATGCGGCCTTGGCGTTTTCGGGCCGGCCGATAAGTTTAATGAAAAAGGCTACCGCCCTATGGAGGTCAAGCATCCGGAACGCTGTGTGGGCTGCCAGCTGTGCTTTTATGCCTGTCCGGATTTCTCGATCGATGTTCGCGAGAAGGAAACGGCATAGATATAGGAGTTATTTCGGATTTCGTGCTTCGGCTTTACAGTTTCTTCGGATTAGGGATTTTTGCTTCTAACCAAAATATAGCGTATTGCTTTAAACCAATTCAACACTATCATCGAGGGGACTTAGGTTATGAAACGTTATTTAGAAACCGGAAATTTTGCCATTACGGAAGGGGCGATTTTGGCCGGCTGCCAGCTTTTTGCGGGCTACCCGATTACACCGGCCACGGAAATCGCGGAGGCGATGTCTGCCGAATTGCCCAAAATCGGCGGCTACTATGTCCAGGCGGAGGACGAATGTGCCGCCATGCACCTGGCCGTCGGGGCGGCCGCCGGCGGTATGAAGACCATGACCGCCACGTCAGGGCCCGGCTATATCCTTTATGCCGATCCATACGGCTGGGCCATCGGTTGCGAAATACCGATGGTAGTGCTCAATTCTCAGAGAGTGGGGCCGGTCAGCGGTATCACCGGAGCCCCGGGACAAGGTGAATTTTACAACAGCCGCTATCCCACCCAGGGCGGCAACTATGAAACCATCGTGCTGGCGCCCAACAGTGCCCAGGAAGCGATGGAACTCACCGTGGAAGCCTTCTATCTTTCCGAGCGCTTCAGGACACCGGTGACAATTCTCGCGGATCAGTTGATTACCGACGGTCTGGAAGACATCAGCATTCCGGAGACCGATGAAGAAAAAAAGGCCATGGGGCTCAGGTTCGCGGAGCGCAAAGTACATCAGGGACCTGATTTTTATCCGCCGACGGATGAAATCGATGTGCCGCCGGTCGTACTGGGCCAAGGCACCAACGCCATGTGTTCCGACTGGACGCCGACCGAGGAAGGCTATGACATCGAGACGGTGGAAGCGCATCACAAACACTCCTATCGCATGATCTATAAGATTAGAAATCATAAGGATCTCATCACCCGTTATGATTCATTATTTTTGGATGATGATCCCGACATCATTGTGGTTGCTTTCGGCACACCATCCAGAACCGTGAAAACAGCGGTTAAAAAGGCCAGGGAGAAAGGGCAAAAAATCGGCATGATCAGACCGGTTTCCCTATGGCCTTTTCCCGATGAGGCTTTTCAGAAAAAAGCCATCTATCTTTCGGTGGAACTCGACTATGACGGTCAGATGGTGCGGGAGGTGCAAAGAGCTGCTGCAGCAGGCAGTGAAATCCACTTTTTCGGCAAATGCGGTGAATTGCCCACCGTCACGGAGCTGCATGACACTTTCGATAAACTCTTGAACGGCGAACCCATAACCCGGATAGGATGGGAAAGGGAGGCATGGTAATGGATAGATTAACAGCGAAATATCTAAGAACGAGAAAAATACCCAGCACGGCCTGCTCCGGTTGTGGTTTGGGGCAATCCCATAAGGCCCTGGTTCAGGCACTTGACGAACTGGACTACGAAGTTGATGACATCGTCTGGGGCACTTCTATTGGATGTGCCGGGCGGCAGACATTTGCGACCTGGAAAGGTGATAATTTTGCCGGCACCCATGGCCGGGTATACGCCATAGCCAGAGGACTGCGGCTGGCCATCCCGCCGCAGAAGAAGATCGTTTTGACCGTCGGAGATGGTGATGCTTTCGGGATCGGGTTAAACCACCTCTTGCATGCCGCGCGCTCGAATGCCCAAATGACGGTATTGGTCTGCGATAATCTTGGTTATCAATCGACGGGGGGGCAGTTCGGCTGGACGACCCCGCCGGGAATCGTCACCGACAGCAGCCCGTATGGCATGTCGGAACCCAACTGGGTCCAACCCGGTATGGACATTTTAAATATTTTGAAGGCGGCCGGCGCAACGTTTCTGGCCAGACACGTCAGCATGGACGGCCGGGCATTGGTGGAGACGCTAAAAAAGGCGGTGCAGAACAATGGGTTGTCTTTGGTGCACACGGTTTTTCCGTGTACGACCAATTTTGCCAAAAATGCTCTGGGGTCGCGCAATGCCGTGAATATCTTTAATTGGATCAAAAACCATGCCGCGCCTCTGGGTGAAGAAACAGAAGACACCATTTGGCGAACCGGGATTTATCACGATGCCAGCAATTCCAGACCTGAATTCTCCCAGGCGCTGAGAGAAGAGGTGGCCGGTATTCAAAGGAGGTATCAAGATGAAGGATCGAATTGAAATATTGGCCAGTGGTTTCGGAGGCCAGGGTGTGGTCAGATTAGGCCAGATTGTCGGCGCGGCGGCTGTAAATCAGGGCTTTCGGGTTACGATGTTAAAAAGTCACGGCACCGAGCAGCGGGGCGGATATGTGAGGACCCAACTGGTCCTTTCAAAAGAAGAAATTGACAGCCCGCTGGTGGAAGAACCGGATTATTTCTGTTCCTTTTCTTCGGCCGCCTACAAACAGTTTGGCCACATGATGAAAGACGGGGTCATGCTGTATGACCCGGCCACGGTGGAAATAGATGAGAGCAAACCTTTCCGTCAGATTGCCGTTAGTGCCAAGGAAACAGCGGTAGAAAAGCTGGGACGGCCGATCTATGCCAACATCATCATGCTGGGGGCCCTGAGCGCGGCGGCAAAAGAAGTTTTGGACAAAGAAAATATGCTCGAGACCATGCTTGGCATTATACCCAAATTCAAAGACGAAAATAAGAAGGCCTTTGAGATGGGGTACGGTATGGTGAACGGCTAAAATTGACAATTGACGATTGACTAATTGTGGATGGTTTCGTAATAAGATTGAAAGATAACTCTAATGATTCGATTCGTTGGGTTTCACCCTTTTAAATCATGTCTCGATAGATGCTTGATTGTCGTAGGTTGGGTTAAGCCGACGGTCTGCAACCAATATAGTTGGGTTCACTAATTTTGTTGCTAATTCAAACTGTTGAGATGCATTAAGATAGGCGAACCCAACATAAATTGTGCCTACATCCCGCTTAACCCAACCTACTAAGCGCAAGGGCAGCGAAGTTGATATCCCGCTTAGATAGAAATCAACAAATCGTCCTTCGTCATTCTCTGGTTCCCAGAAAACTTGGGATTTCAACTTCGTTTCACCGGTTTATGTTAAAGGAGAACAAAATGTCTGAGGTACAACAGATAATTAGCGAGTACATGTCCAAAGCCCGGGCGGCACAGCAGCAGGTTGAAAACTATACCCAGGAGCAGATCGATGAGGTTTGCCTCTCGGTGGGCTGGCAGCTGTATAAGGACGATAATATCGCCGAGTGCGCCAGAGTTGCCGTGGAAGAGACCGGGATGGGGGTTGTTGAAGACAAAATTAAAAAGCACAAGGTCAAAGTAGGCGGGGTTTGCCGTGACATTTTAACAGCGAAAACGGTTGGGGTGATCGAGCGCAACGAGGCCACGGGCATCACCAAATATGCCAAACCGGTCGGCGTCATCGGGGCCTTGACGCCGGTGACCAATCCGACCGCCACCTGCGGCAGCAACGGGGTGGGCATTTTAAAAGGGCGTAATGCGGTCATCTTTGCGCCGCATCCCCGCGCTAAAGTGCCGTGCAAGGTCGCTTGCGAATTTATGCGTGATGGTCTGAAAAAAGTGGGGGCTCCCATCGATCTGGTCCAATACCTCAAAGAACCCAGTATCGACTTGAGCCAGGAGCTGATGCGGCAGGTAGATTTGGTTATGGCCACCGGTGGTGCGCCGATGGTCAAAGCCGCCTATTCAAGCGGGACACCGGCGTATGGGGTGGGGGCCGGCAATCCGGTCATTATCGTCGCAGAAGACGCCGATCTGGCCGATGCGGCCGAGAAAATAACCATCAGCAAAACCTTTGACAATGCCACATCCTGCAGTTCAGATAACTCCATCGTGATCCATGAGAGTGTGTTCGAGCCGATGGTTGGCGAGTTTGTCAAACAGGGGGGCTATCTGTGCAGTCAAGAAGAAAAAGAAAAGCTTGAGAAGTGGATGTGGACACCGACCAAAAAGACCGGACATCTGGCCCTGAATCTGAAGGTGGTTGCCGTTTCGGCCAAAAAGATCGCAAACGATGCCGGCATTCAAGTACCGGATACGACCCGGATGCTCATGGTCCTGGGCGAAAATCCCGGTCTGGGACGGTTCAGCGGCGAGAAGATTTCACCGGTTATGGCATTGTGGAAGTATCAAGTGTTCGATGAAGCCCTGGAAATGGTCAAGAAAATGCACGCCTATGCGGGCTTGGGACATTCCTGCGGCCTCTATTCATTCAAACAAGAGTATATTCACAAGGCGGCCGCGGAATTAAAAGTAAGCCGGATTCTGGTCCGGCAGGCCCATGCTCCCTCGGCAGGTGGCAATCTATGGAACGGTATGCCCTCGACGGTATCCCTGGGATGTGGAACCTGGGGGGGCAACATTACCAATGAAAATCTGCATTGGAAGCATTTTATCAATGTGACATGGCTCTCGGAGCCCATCGAACCTGCCAAGGTCACCGATGAGGACCTCTTCGGCGGACTGTGGCAAAAGTATGGGAAGTAGGGAAGTGCCGATAACCTAGGTTGAGCGGTTCAGGGTTCAACGTTCCGGGTTGTAAACACCCAACCAACTCTTATCAAAGGGATTCTGTCTTCAATGTTTTTATAATGATTTTTCACCCAATCGGTGATTTTGGATATTACGAATTATGATCAATATAGCAAAAAGTTTCGAGCTGTTGTAACCTTTGAACCGTGAACCCTGAACATAGAACCGATCAGTTTGGGTATAAGGAGAAACACATGATTGACTTAAGAAACATTCCATCCGGCAAAGAAGATTTGGATTCTTATGAGGTGGAGCACTATTTTCAATCCTGGTCTTATCAGCCGGCGCAGTCGCCCATGCGGGTGGTTTCAGCCAAAGGCGTAAGATTTACCACCGAGGATGGCAGGGAGCGGCTGGACTTCAGCTCTTGTTTTGTAAACCACAACATCGGTCATCAGGACCCCCGTGTTATCGATGCCATCACAGAACAGGCGAAAACCCTTTGTGGCTTTGCGCCGAGCATATCCAACAAACCCAGAGCTCTTTTGGCCAAAATGCTGGCAGAGGTGACTCCGGGAGATCTATCGCGTGCCTTTATTTCAACGGGTGGCACCGAAGCCAATGAAGCGGCGGTGAAGATTTGCCATCAGTATACCGGACGCCGCAAGATGTTGACCCGTTACCGGAGCTATCACGGCGGTACGGCGACGTCCATGTCGCTTTCCGCGGGAGATGCCCGGGGCTGGTTTCAGGTGATGGGCGGCACTGAGATGGTCAGCGTTCCCCAGCCGTATTGCTACCGGTGCATGTTCGGCCAAAAGTATCCCGAATGTGATCTGCAGTGCGTCAAGTATATCGATGAGGTGATTGAGTTGGAAGGCGGCAGTGAGAAGGTGGCGGGCATCATTTGCGAACCGGTGACCGGGGCCAACGGCATCATTG
>Ga0316194_10002333_pt1 | contig 13244 bp, 11 predicted proteins | sample CroRivsedime1_MG_FD_204936 | JGI IMG/M metagenome (GOLD analysis project Ga0316194, IMG submission 204936) | Coastal sediment microbial communities from Maine, United States - Cross River sediment 1 | ecosystem: Environmental > Aquatic > Marine > Coastal > Sediment | place: USA: Maine...
CAGATGGCGCAACAGGGGAACCTGATCCCTGTGTATCAGGAATTTTTAGCCGATACGGAGACGCCGGTTTCGGCCTATCTGAAGCTGAGAGACGGTTCTTATTCATACCTGCTTGAGAGTGCCGACGAAGGAAAGCGGTGGGGGCGATACAGTTTTATCGGCTGCAAACCCTACCTGAAGGTCGTTTCACGCGACCGTGAGATCGAGATATGGCAGGAAGACGCCCCGCAGATACGAAAGGAAGCCGGAAATCCTTTGGATATTTTGAGGGAGTTGAGCACAAAATTCAGGCCGGTAACCATTAAAGATCTTCCGCCTTTTCAGGGAGGGCTTGTGGGATATTGTAATTATGATCTGGTAAGAAAGTGGGAGCATCTTCCCGGAATTGCCCCGATGGATCCTGATCTTCCAGAGGCCGTCTTCACCGCTTGCCGTCATTTGATTATCTTCGATCACTTTACCCATATGATAAAGGTGGTTGCTTTTGCCCATCTTGAAAAAGAAAAGGATTTGGAACAGGCATATGGCCAGGCATGCCGGGAGGTAACGGAAACGATCGAGAAACTGCACGGACCCCTTTCTTCTTTATTGAAAGATGATCCTTTGCAGCTTTCCGACCTCAAAGCTAATTTTTCAAGGGGAGACTTTGAGGGCGCCGTACGAGAGGCCAAAGAGCATATCGTCGCAGGTGATGTCATTCAGGTCGTCCTATCCCAGAGATTTTCAGGAGAGATATCCGGCGAAGACTTTTCCCTCTATCGAAACCTGAGAAGCGTTAATCCATCGCCCTATATGTTTTATCTGAATTTCGGCGATGTTAAGCTGATCGGCGCCTCGCCGGAAATTCTGGTGCGACTTACGGATGGGAAGATCGAACTTCGCCCGATTGCCGGTACCAGGCCCAGGGGTGCGACACCCGAGGAGGATAAAGCATTGGAAAAGGATCTTTTGGCTGATCCCAAGGAGCGTGCCGAACATATCATGCTGGTTGACCTGGGAAGAAACGATGTCGGCAAGGTGGCGGCTCCCGGTTCGGTGAAAGTGCCAAGGCTCATGGAAATAGAGCGCTATTCCCACGTGATGCATATTGTATCCAGGGTTGAAGGCTTATTGAAACCGGAAACGGACTGTTTTGGCCTGTTTATGTCGGCCTTTCCGGCCGGTACCGTCAGCGGCGCACCCAAGATCCGCGCGATGGAGATCATCAGCGAGCTGGAATCCTCCCCGCGGGGACCTTACGCCGGTGCGGTAGGTTATTTCGGCTTCAACGGCAACATGGATTTTTGCATCACCATCCGCACGATTACTATCCTGAAAAACCGGCTCTCTATTCAGGTGGGCGCAGGTATTGTTTACGACTCATCTCCTGAAAATGAGTATGAAGAAACATTGAGAAAGGCGGGGGCCATGTTCAAGGCCATCGAAAGGGTGAAAGAAAATGATCCTGTTAATTGATAACTATGATTCCTTTACCTACAATCTGGTTCAAATGCTGGAGCAGATGGATCAGGAGGTAACGGTCTACCGAAACGACCAGATCGATATCCAGGACATTGAAGCCGGCAACCCTTCGGCCCTGATGGTCTCTCCCGGCCCGGGAACACCTGCCGATTCGGGGATTTCAATTGAAGCGATACATCATCTCGGGCCAAAGATTCCGGTTCTGGGTGTATGTCTCGGGCATCAGGCCATTGCAACGGCGTATGGGGCCAAAGTCGTCAGGGCCGATCGAATTATGCACGGCAAGGCCTCCATGGTCTTTCACGATGGCCGTCGTATCTATCAGGATCTGTCCAACCCGTTCGAGGCGGTGCGTTACCATTCACTTATCGTGCAAAAGGATTCACTGCCCGACTGTCTTGAGGTAAGTGCCTGGACGGAAGATGGAGAGATAATGGGCATAAGGCACCGTAAACACCGGGTTGAGGGTGTTCAGTTTCACCCGGAATCTATCTTGACGAATTCAGGAACAAATCTTGTGCATAATTTTTTAGACATGAATTCACCGCCCGCTTCGCTCGAGACGCTGAGGACGCAGAGGTGATTTTTCTATTCACTTTCTGCTGAGAGGCCAGAAAGTGAAAGATAACAGCTCTTAGGATATGAAAAAACATCATACATTTTTTAGTCACACAGAGGGGAATGTCTTCTTTTGAAGCGAATTAAATCAGTCTTCTGTGAACTCTGTGATTTAACTATAATCGACCTAACTTAATAATTGAATTTCTGAATTAAAACAATAAGTTAAAGGAGGATCAAATCATGATTAGGGAATCTATATCCAAAGTCGTCGGGGGAGTGGATCTTACAGAGGCCGAGATGGAAAAGGCCATGGATGAGATTATGACCGGGACAGCCACACCGGCTCAGATCGGGGCCTTCATCACGGCCTTGAGGCTAAAAGGAGAGACCGTGGATGAGATTACAGGTGCTGCCAGAACCATGCGGGCCAGGGCAACCAAAATATGTGTCAATAACCACATGGTCAACCTTGATCGGGATGAGATTAATATAGAGAGTGAGACCATCCTCGATATCGTGGGCACGGGTGGCGACGGCACCCGGACATTCAATGTTTCCACCACCACCGCGTTTGTCGCTGCAGGGGCCGGCATAAAGGTGGCCAAGCATGGCAATCGAGCCGTCTCCAGCCTCTGTGGCAGCGCGGATGTGCTCGAAAACCTGGGGGTAAAGCTGGATCTCACCTCTACCGATGTTGAGACCTGCATCAATGAAATCGGCATCGGATTTCTTTACGCGCCCCTTTTTCACGGGGCCATGAAATACGCGGCCGGACCACGCAGGGAAATTGGTATTCGCAGCATTTTTAATCTTCTGGGACCGGTGACGAACCCGGCAGGTGCCTCCGCTCAGGTTTTGGGCGTCTATGAACAGAGTTTGACAGACAAGATGGCCCTTGTCCTTAAAAGGCTGGGAACCAGAGAAGCATTCGTTGTCTGCGGTGAGGGGACATTCGATGAGATCAGCATTTGCGGTCCGACCAGGGTTTCACATTTGAAGGACGGCGATGTCCGCACATTTCAGATGACACCTGAAGAGTTTGGCTTTAAAAGAGCTGATCCGGCAGAGGTTGCCGGAGGAAACGCAAAAGAAAATGCGGACATCACACGCAACATATTAAACGGTGAGGAAGGCCCGAAGAAAAATATGGTCCTGCTAAATGCGTCGGCTGCCTTTGTCGCCGCCGGGCTGTGTGACGATTTCAAGGCCGGAATCAAAATCGCAAAGGAATCCATAGATTCCGGCAAGGCCCGCGAAAAACTGCATAAACTGGTTGAAATTACCCAACAGTGCAAACCGTTTATTCGAGACGAGCCCATAGGTGCTTAGGCCACTTTTTCTGACAACATGTTGTAAGAAAATGAAGGTTTCAGGTGTCGGGTGTCAGGGATCAGAAATTTTTAGATTTTAGGTCAAAAAATTAACTGCTTATTTCCGGCTCGCCCGGGTCAGGCGTGACATGATGCATCATCTACTAGAACAGATACTGCAAGAGAAGCAAAACGAGGTGGCCAGACTGAAAAAGGCCATGCCGGTTGAAGGGGACAATGATCTGCCCCCGTTGCGTGATTTCAAGGCCGCCATATCCGTACCTGCAAAGATCAACCTGATTGCCGAAATAAAATTCGCCTCGCCTTCAGCCGGCCTCATCCGAGAACAGACCGACCCGGTTGATATCGGCCGGATCTACGAAGAGGCCGGGTCTGCGGCAGTCTCTCTTCTCACCGATAAGCGCTTTTTTCAGGGGGATCTTGCTCAACTGCCGCGCCTCAAAAGAGCGATCTTTCTGCCCATCCTGCGAAAGGATTTTATTATCGATGAGGTTCAGGTTCGCGAGGCTTTTTTTTACGGGGCTGATGCGATCCTGCTGATTGCGCGGATCCTGTCGCATCAGCAATTAAAAGACTTAATCTCCATCTGCCGGGAATTGGGGATGAGCCCTATGACCGAGGTACATGACGAGGCTGACCTCGAAAAGGCCATTGCCGGCGGTGCCGAAATCATTGGCATCAACAATCGCGACCTGGACAGTTTTAAGGTGGATATCGGCACCACCTTTGCGTTGGCTCCGTTGGTGCCGAAAAACCACATTCTCGTCAGTGAAAGCGGCCTCGGGGACGGGAGAGATATCCTGTCTTTAAAGACAACGGGCATTCATGCAGTTCTCGTCGGCTCTGCTCTGATGAAAAATATCGATCCGGCCGGCAAGACCGCCGAAATCGTTAAGGCCGGAGAAATGTAATGAACACTGTAGCGGTAAAGATCTGCGGTATAACAGATCCCAAAGATGCATGGATTGCCGTCGACTGCGGCGCCGGCGCCCTCGGTTTCATCTTTGCTGATAGCCCAAGACAAATCAAACCGCACAAGGCGCGCGATATCATCAATGCCGTTCCACCGTTCGTCAAGACGGTAGGTGTCTTTGTCAATGAAGATCCCACAGTGATAAGAAATGTTAAACATTACTGCGGCCTTGATCTGGTTCAACTCCACGGAGATGAGTCGCCGGACCTCTGCGCTGAACTGATGCCTTACGCGATAAAGGCGTTCAGGATAAAGGATGAATCAAGTCTCCGAAGGGCCCGGCCATACCGCGGCAAGGTCAGGGCCCTGCTCCTGGATACCTATTCGAAAGACAAGGCCGGCGGTACCGGCGAGACCTTTGACTGGCAGCTTGCCATAAAGATTAAAAAACTGGGGGTCCCCATCATCCTCGCCGGTGGGTTGGGACCTTCGAATATCAATGACGCCATCAGCATCGTCCGACCCTATGCGGTGGATGTGAACAGTGGTGTGGAGAAGCACCCCGGCAAAAAAAGTCATACGCTTATAGAAGATCTGATGCAAAAGGTGAAGAGAATTTGATGATGCTTGAATCGTATATTCGAAATAGACTGGAGGAGAAGGATATTCTGTTGATGACCCATATCGTACTGGGCTACCCGTCTTTTGATGATAGCTTGAGGATCATTGAAACCATGGTGGACGCCGGTGTGGATCTGATGGAGTTACAGATCCCTTTTGCCGAGCCAACTGCAGACGGACCGATTATCGTTCGTGCCAATCAGGAGGCCCTCAAAGGCGGAGTGACCGTAGAAGACTGTTTCAAATTTGTCGAAAAGGTTACCCGCACCTTCGACATCCCTTTTCTCATAATGAGCTATTATAACGCCCCTTTCAGATTCGATGTGAAACGGTTTGTCAATGATATGTCGATTTCTGGCCTCCGGGGCGCCATCATACCCGACCTCACTCCGGAAGAGGGTCGGGAATACCTGGCTGCCATGTATGATCGAGACCTCGCCCCCGCACTCATCTTTTGGCCCGCTACATCCCTTGAACGCATGGGATATATCTCCTCCTTTGCAAGGGGTTTTATCTACTGTGTTGCAAGAAAAGGGGTTACCGGCGAAAACACGGACTTTTCGAAAGAATTGGAAGCGTTCCTAACCCGATGCCGGCAGGGTACATCCCTTCCACTCGCTCTTGGCTTCGGCATCAAAGAAAAGGCACACATAGATTTTCTGAAAGGCAAGGCGGATATCGCTGTCATAGGCACCCAAACCATTCGGATAATGGAACAAAAAGGAATTGATTCTGTGGGATACTTCATCCGCAGCTTAGGGCTCGCTCAAAATCAACGATGATTACTTCTAATTACCAGCGAAACAGCAGCGCTCCGGCGGTGAGTCCGGACCCGAAGGCATCCGTCAGAACAGTCTGTCCTTCCCGGATGCGGCCGTCCCGGATCGCTTCATCCAAGGCCGTCGGGATGGTTGCGGCCGAGGTGTTGCCGTAACGATCCAGGTTAATTACCACTTTCTCCATCGGAATGCCAATGCGGTTTGCGACCGCCTCTATAATGCGAAGATTGGCCTGATGCGGCACAAACCAGTCAAGTTTGATCGCCGGCATGTGCAATTTTTCCAGCGTGCGCAGCGCACATTCCGTAAGTGTCCGCACCGCCACCTTAAAAAGTTCCCGGCCGCTCATGTGCATCTTGTGCAGGTTCAGTGCATACCGTTCGGGGGTCACCTCCAGGTTGGACCCGCCGGCCGGTATGTAAAGCAGATTGCTCAGGTTTCCGTCGGAAGATAAATAACTGGAAAGAATTCGTTGACTGGATCGGGCGGAGACCTGTTCTACAACCGCCGCACCGGCGCCGTCGCCGAATAAAATACAGATGGTTCGATCCTGCCAGTTGACCAATTGACTTAGCACTTCCCCTCCCACAACCAGCACGGTTTTCGAACGCCCTGAAAGAATAAACTGCTCGGCTGTAACGACCCCGTAGATAAATCCCGAGCAGGCCGCATTGATGTCCATGGCCCATGCCCTGCGGGCCCCGATTTTTTGTTGAAGCCAGCAGGCGGTCGAGGGCATCAGCGTATCCGGCGAGCAGGTTGCATAAATTATCTGATCAATATCTTCCGGTTTTCGCCCGGCCCTTTCCAGGGCTATTGTGGCGGCCCGGGCACCGAGAGAAGAGTTGGTTTCGGCCTCGTTTTGGACATTGGAAATTCTTCTCTCAATGATACCGGTTCTTTCTATAATCCATTGGTTGTTGGTTTCCAGACCGAACCGCGTCAATTCCCGAGCGATATCGTCATTCGTCACCCTTCTTGCGGGAAAAGCCGATCCGGTAGCGGTGATTCGCGCTGCAGATTCCATCAGTTGTTATTCCCCTATTCAGTGCAGTTTTCCAAAGCCGAATTTGGAATTAATACATAAAATAAGAACAATTTCGACAAGAAGCAACAACGGACAACATAAGATATCAAGGGAGGATTAGGGCCAGGCTTTGATCCGTAATTTTATTAATAACGAACCCTTGTTGCAACATTGGGGTTAAATGCCATCAATCAAGATAGTCGTTTCGATTTAAAACCCCGCGGATATCTTTACCCATCAAAAAATTTCTCACATTTTCCAGAGCCATTCGAGTTCCATCCGGTATGGAAAGTGGTACATGATCTGCGACGTGGGGGGATCCGATAATGTTTGGCAGATCAAAAAATGGATAATCTAGGTTAAACGCTTCTGTGCCGGTCGGTTCCGACCACCAGGTGTCGATACCGGCACGAAAATCCGGATTTGACGCCAAATGCGTATAAAGCGCCTCCTGGTTGATGACATCTCCACGGCCCACATTGATCAAGATGGCATCAGGCTTCATCCATGTCAGTTCCTTTTTGCCAAGCAAATTCCGGGTTTCCCGGGTCAGCGGCGGCGTCACCACAACCACGTCGGCAGCCTGTAAAACCTTTTTCATGTCCGTGACATTTCCGATAAAATCGACGGGGGCTTCTGTTTTGCCGCTGCGATTGATGCCGTACACTTGCATGCCCATTGCCCGCATGATCGCTGCGATCTTCCGGCCGTTGCCGCCAAAACCGATAATCCCACAGATACCGTCCCTGAGTTTTCGATTAAAACCGGATCGATCAAATCGACCGTCACAAAGCAATTTGTATTTGGGGAAAAGATTTTTGGCCAGGGCCAGGGTCAGGGCCAGCACATGTTCGGCGATAGGTTCGGCAAAGGCTCCCGCATTACTGGCCAATGTGATGTCTGCAGAAATATGAACAAAAGGGATGTTATCCGCGCCGGCATAGATAAGTTGAACAAAGCGCATATTTTCCAACCGGGGAATTTCGGTGGGATCGATTTCCTTTTGAGAAAAACTCAGGGCAATAACAACTTCAGCCCCATTCAGTAATTCGATGCGCTCATTTCCCGTTTTGCCTGCCAGGCAATGGACATTGGCGATGTCTTCCAGAACTTCCCGGTAGATATCCCGTTCTTCTTCACCGGGTGCGTAAGTTACTAAGATATTTTTTTTCATTAGTCATATCCGACAAAGCTTTTTAACAATATCTATATAAACCCGGGTTCCTTTCACCATGTTTTCTTCCGAAATCCTTTCATCAATGCCGTGAATACGGTTGAGGTCTTCTATACCGATCAACAGCGGCCCCACGCCGTAGCATGGGATGCCTTTGTCCCGGAAGAATCGAGAATCCGAGGCGCCGACTAAAAGTGAAGCCACCACCAGGGCATTTGGAAAGTGTTCAAGATGAACGTCCTTTATAATCGCGAAATCTTCCGTATCCATTGGAGACTCGGTGGCCCTGTGTCTTTGCCCTGACTCGACCTTGATGTTTTCATCTGCCAACAGCTCTTTAATTTCAGCAAGAATTGCGTCCGGATCCGTTCCGGGCAGCAATCGGATATCCAGTTCAGCCTCTGCTCTGCTGGGTATCACATTGATTTTATTCCCGGCATGCATGCGGTTTAAACTGATCGTATTTTTCACCAGGGCCGCCATCTGGGGGAAGTCGATAATCCCGTTTTGGGATAAAACCTCGATGAGTGTCCCCGACTGGCCGTCCTCAATATAGGGCTTTAAAAATTCCCATTCAGTTCCGAGTTGTCTAAAGTATTCGGCGATCAGCGGAGTGATGATAACGGGGTTATCCCTTTCCAGAAGACGGTTTAAACCTCCCACAAGCTTCTCCAGCGCGTTGTCGCCATGGGGCATGCTGCCATGTCCCGGAGGGCCGGTGCAGGTCAGTTTGGCCCGGCACACACCTTTCTCGGCAGTGGAAATCATAAATAGCGGTCGTTCCGGAACCAGGTTATGCACTCCAAACCCACCCTCGTTGATGACAAGATCAGCCTGAAAGTCATCCGGGTATTTGTTTAGCAGATAAGCAACGCCATTTTGACCGCCGGCCTCTTCATCTGCAACAGCCAGGAAGATGATATCGCGACAGGGCGTAAGCTCTTTCCTTTTTACTTCCAGGAAAGCGAGCAGTTCCAGGATGCCCTGCCCTTTCATATCAAGAGCACCACGGCCATAAATAAAACCGTCATTAACCTCCCCGCTAAAGGGATGAACACTCCACTCATCGGCCCTGGCAGGGACGACATCGATGTGATTGAGCAGAATAATGGCTCCCTTCTCACCGGTCCCCGGTATCACGGCCTTTATCGAACCCCTTCCGGCGGAGGCTTCGTAGGTCTTATACACGATGCCCTCTTTCTCGAAAATGCGGGCAAAAAAATCAACCCCCCCCATTTCATTTCCCGGTGGATTTGTGGTGTCAATTTTCAGGTATTGCGACAACAATTCTGCGGCTTCGTGTGCCATGGATGCTCCTTAATTTAATATGAATTAATTACAAAATATCATCGGGAAAAAGCATGTAGCAATAATTGATAAATGCCTAAAATTATTGATTTCTAACCTCGACAATCAGAGTGAATTTCTGAGGTCATTATGCGCTCAACAGATCAGCCTTTACCAAAATCTCTCTGATTTCTGATTTTTCCTTCTCCGAACTGGGCAAAAGCGGCGGGCGCGGGTCTCCGCCGAAATATCCCAGCATATCCATCGCCGCCTTCAGACCGGGGACACCATAGACGGCGGTGACCGCCTGATTTACCGGAATCATTTTTAGCTGCAATTTTTTGGCCGCTTCAAATCTGCCTTCCTGCACAAGCCGGTAAATCTGAACACAAATTTGGGGTACAAGATTTGCAAGTGCCAGCACACCACCGACACAGCCCAGAGTGAGAGCGCCAAACAATGCGCCGGCAGTCCCCACGAGCAAATTAAAATCGGCATCGACGTGATTTGCTATCTCTCCCAGCTGAATCACATTTCCGGTGCTGTCTTTAATGCCGGCAATGTTCGGATGGCGGGATAATTGGGCCACCAGCCCGGCTGTCATGTGGATGTGAGTGAATTTGGGAACATTGTACAATAAAATTGGGATCGGTGAATGATCCGCAACATTGGAGAAATAGGTATGCAGGGCCGCTTCATTCATTCTTCCGCCATAATAGTGAGGGCTTACCACCAAGGCGGCATGGGCACCGATATCAGCGCAATCCCGGGTCAATTCGATGGTTTCTTTAGTGGATTCACATCCGGTGCCGGCAATGACCTGCATGTGGTCCGGCGTCATCTCGACAACCTTTGCAACGAACTTTCTTTTTTCTTGTGCGGACAGGTAAACATACTCCCCGTTTGATCCCATCGCCACAAGCCCTTTAAGTCCGGTTTTACCCCACTTTTCAATGTTGGCTGCCAGTTTATCATAGGCGATATTGCCGTTGACAAAAGGCGTGGGAATGGGCGGAAATATACCGTGTAAATCAATTTTCGACAATTTATGTTTCCTTTTTATAATTTAAAAGTGTGGGAATTTCCATTTTGGGGACACGGATGAACACGGATCACCAGGATATTAAAAGCTACAAAAAACCAAATATCTGTAAAAATCTGTGTCCTAATTTACCTTGATGAAGATCTTGAAATACTCAAAAATGACCATAAAGACAAGATAAAAAAAAGCGGCAATATTGAGACAGGAGATTCAATTTAAACCCATCGATTTGGGTAATATAGCCACTGACTGAGCCAACCCATTCTTTTGTGAAAAGCATTTCACTAAATTGGGTAAAGCATTTCATAATTTATTGAATCAATTCTCAAAATATAAATTTTAAGATACTGTAATCATATAATAAAATTTTAAAAATACGTCCTGGCATTTTTCTTGCTTTATTAAATTCTATCCGAGGGGGAAAATGGTGGTGATGGCGCAATTATTTAGAGCCTCTCGTATGTACGTGCATCTTTTCTGCGGTCTGTGCAATCTTAATTATAGACTTGCGGTACTGGAGAAAATAACGGCATTGGGGGAAGCTTCTAAATTAAAGGCAGACTATTAATTTATTAATAGCTCTGCCTTTTATTTTTTCTCGGAAGCTCTGATTACAGAAGATCTTAGATCTTCAAAAGTCGGAAAATATTTACAATGAGTCGCATCTTTTTTGTATTCTTCCATAACTTTTCAATGGGATTATAATCGGGCGAATAAGATGGAAGTCGGTATACAAAGAGGCTGCCTTCATCTTTGTATTTTTCTTTGCTGGGATTAACGATTTTACCACCATGGTATCTGGCACCATCTTCTATGAGAATGATCGGGCGCTTGTATTGTTTTAGCAAGTGCTTTAAAATTGGCTGTATGACTGCCCGTTGAACCTACCGGCAGTTTCCATAAAATGGAAATCTCCGTCAAAAAATTCAATGGCGCCAAACATCTTTAACCCTTTTCTTATCCCTGTAGTCTTGATTTTGGGTTGTTTGCCTTTAGGGGCCCACGTTCTTGAAAGCGAACCCCATTGGGCGAAAGAAACTTCATCATAAAAAATGAATTGAATTCTTTATTTTAATAACCGGCTTTCTGTGAATCCCAGTCAATGACGCGAATCATCGTCTCTCGATTCAGCCAGAGGGCAGCTAAACGATGCCTTGGTTCCCGTTCTGAATCAATTCAACCATTCTGACCGGCCACCACCTGGGATATGTGACGGACTTCGGTCTTTAAACCATGCCGGCGAATGCCGTAAGATAGCTGAATCATGCAGGCCGGGCAGGAAGTCACCAGGATATCGGCATTCGTTTTTTTGAGATTCTCCATTTTTCGATCGAGCACTTTCTGGGAAAGATCGTAATGGGATAGGGCATAGGATCCGGCGCCGCCACAACACCAATCCGCCTCGGGCATTTCTCTGTATTCAATCCCGGCTATATTTTTAAGAATTTTTCTGGGCTCTTTAGTGAGACCCTGCCCCCGCGAGGCATGGCAGGGGTCATGATAGGTCACTACCACAGGGTTATCAGGAGAAACGGAGACGGGTTCATTGGGTACGATCAGCTCCACCATATCCTTGAAAAGCGATGCAACCCTCTTTGCCTGTTCATGTCGTTTATCATCGGCGAAGATATCCGGATATTTTTTCAAAAACGACGCACAGCTGGAGCAGTCAGTGACAATGGCATCGAATTCACCCGAGGCCAGGATATCCAGGTTCTTTGCGGCCAGTTTTTTGGCGGCATCGATGTCACCATAGGAGTGGGCCGGCAGGCCGCAGCAACAGTTATTCAGCAGGGTAACCGTTTTGCCGATTTTTTTTAGCAGCCCCAGGGTGGCTTCACCGGCTTCCTGTTGAATGACGTCTACACCGCATCCCACAAAATAGCCGATTCGCAGTGACTCTCCACTGCCCTCGTAAACGCCGGGCTTGATTCTATCTCGCAACGGTAAGGGGGGCAGTTTCTCGATGATCTCTTCAGCCCGAGAAAAATCGCGTCCGAAAACCCTCAGCAACCCTATCGCGCGGGCCATACTGGAAATGCCTGTATTTTTCCCCAGCGCGACGGCCCGGGCCGCCAGATGCAGCCGCCGGGGATAGGGCAGTAGATAGTCAAACAACATTTGGTGAACCGGCTTGCGGTCGACCTTTTCAAGGTATTCAGTTCGCGCCTTGTTGACAAGGTCGGCCGTGGGAACGGCCGGAAAGCAGTTGGCGGTGCAGGCACCACAACCCAGACAATCATACAGCGGTTCTTCGAGTTCCTTGTTCCATTCCAGGCGCCCTTCGATAAGCGCGCGTAAAAGAGCCAGACGTCCACGGGCAACACCGGATTCATGCCCCGTAGAGCGGAAAATCGGACAGGCAACCTGGCAAAAACCGCATTTATTGCATTGCGCAATCGCATCGTATTGTTCTGATATATCCATGTATAAAAGCCTCGCTTTACGGTAGGCGGCAGATTCGCTTCATTATAGATTTTAGGAAAATAAGGACCGAATCTTTTTTAGCTGTCATCTTTATGTTTTCCTAGCGCCTACCCATTGCTCGTTGTTATATAATTTTATACTTCTAATTGAGCAAAACGCTCAATCCACTGACGCCTTAATCGAGATCTTTCGCTCGATTAAGGCTATACTTTCCCCGGCAGACACCCGGGTGCAAAAATATTATTTGGATCCAGGGCCGTTTTGATCCGGTGCATAACCTTCCATTCCGGCCGCGGCGTACCGAAGACATCATTTCGTTTCCTGAAATCATCCGGCGCCTTAACCAGCAGTCCATGACCGTCATGGCGATCGATTCTTTCGCATAGGCGCGCCCAGTCATCATCGCTCATATCCTCTAAGCCGGCGAGAAGCCGGCCGCAGCCAATGTCCAGAAAAACCTTCGTCAATGCCGGGCGGTCATCGAGGAGGCCAATGAAACCGGCAACCCGATCCAGGGGGAAATCCGCGCGAAGTATAAAAGGCGCTTGACCGATCTCGCCGAATTCATCTTCGAATTTTCCGGCATGCACCGGATAATCGGTTTTTTCCGGAGAATGAAGC